>Ga0209172_10000576_pt1 | contig 98162 bp, 88 predicted proteins | sample LarsenN4metaG_FD_184113 | JGI IMG/M metagenome (GOLD analysis project Ga0209172, IMG submission 184113) | Hot spring sediment bacterial and archeal communities from British Columbia, Canada, to study Microbial Dark Matter (Phase II) - Larsen... ... | reverse complement strand
CACCCTGGACGTCCTGTGGAAGCTCGCCGACACTCGGCCCGTCCGCCAGGAGGCCACCGCCCGTGGGTAACACCGTTCTGAGGCATCGGTCGCGCAGTACGGTAACCCCTACTTCTGAGGCATCACGGGTTACCCACTCCCCGCCGTCGCGCCTCCTCCGGCGACCTACTCCCGGAACTCCTCCTCCAGGATCTCGCGGATGAACCGGTCGATGGACACGGGATAGAAGCGGGGGTCGGGCGACACGATCACGCCGGTGTCGATGATCTCGCGCTGCGCCAGCTCCTCGAGGACGCGCTCCAGATGGCCCTCGGCGTCCCGCCCCTGCTTCCGGATGGACAGCTCGTCGCTCTCGAGCGAGACCCGCTGGGCGTAGCGGAACGAGAAGACCCGCGCGAGCAGCGTGTGGTGCATCAGCTCGCGCTCACCGAACAGCTCGCCGTAGGTCGGGCCGTCCCGACCGGGGGCGATCACGAGTCGGGGCGAGACCCGGATGCGGCCGCGCACCTCGACCGAGCGGCCCGGCTGCTCCCGCTCGGGGCCGACCAGGATGTAGGGCAGCACGTGATAACCGGCGATGATGCCCCGCAGCGGGCGGCGCACCACCCGCGTCTCGTCGAACACGTGCCGGAGCAGCTCCGCGTCCTCCCACGCCTCGCTCATCGCCCCCAGTGTACGGCAGCCGCCCGGGGCGCGCCGGGCCGCGGCCTCGCGTTGACTTCGACCCGGCGGCGGTGCAACCCTCGGTGCATGGACGACCGGGCGATCGATCACGGTGGCGGGGTCATCGAGTGGGTCCATCACTGCGAGCGCTGCGGAGCGCGGATGGTGGAGCAGCGCTGCAAGATCCTGTGCCCGAACTGCGGCAGCGTCCGGGACTGCAGCGACCCTTAGGTGTTGTCCCGGTAACGGTTGCCGAGGCGCGCCCACGGCGGCGCCGGGGCGCGCCGAACGTCGGGGGTCAGGGGCCATCTCGGGACCCCCGCGTCGGCGAGGCTTCCCCGTGCCGGCCCGTCGCTGCCGGCACGGAACCTGCAACCTTCCATGGCGTGCAGATCGCCGAGGCGCGTCCAGAGGCCACCCGCTTCTACGTCACGGCGCTGCGCGCCCTGACCGATGCTCGCCTGCCCTTCCTGGTGGGCGGCGCGTACTCCTTCGAGCGGTACACGGGCATCGCGCGCGACACCAAGGACCTGGACCTCTTCGTCCGCCGCCGCGACTTCGACCGCGCCCTCGCCGTCATCGGCTCCGCGGGCTACCGGACGGAGGCGACGTTTCCGCACTGGCTCGGCAAGGCGTTCTGCGGGGAGGACGTGGTCGACGTGATCTTCAGCTCCGGCAACGGCTGCGCGGTGGTCGACGACGAGTGGTTCACGAACGCGGTGGACGCCACCGTGCTCGGCCTCGCCGTGCGCCTGTGCCCGGTGGAGGAGACCATCTGGTCGAAGGCGTTCATCATGGAGCGCGAGCGCTATGACGGCGCGGACGTCGCGCACCTGCTCCGCGCCTGCGCCGAGGGCCTGGACTGGCGGCGGCTCCTGCGGCGCTTCGGCCCCCACTGGCGCGTCCTGCTGGCGCACCTCGTGCTCTTCGGCTTCGTCTATCCCGGAGAGGCGGCCCGGCTGCCGGCGTGGGTCATGGCCGAGCTCACGGCCCGGCTGCTCCACGCCCAGCGACGCCCGGCGCCGGTGCCGCCGATCTGCTGCGGCACCCTGCTGTCACGCAAGCAGTACCTGCCCGACGTGGCGTGGGGCTACCGCGACGGGCGCCTGGAGCACGGCACGATGTCCGAAGACGATGTCGCGGTGTGGACGGCGGCCATCGACGAGGACGTCCTGCCGAAGGCCTCCGACAACGGGACGGAGCGCGGTGCGGCTGGCGGCGATCGCTGACCTGCACTGCTCCAAGCTGCCCGCGGACCTGCTCACGCGGTTCCTGGCGGGCATCGGCGACGGCGCCGACGTCCTGCTCCTCTGCGGCGACCTCACCGACCGGGGCCAGGAGAGCGAGGCGCGCACGCTGGCCCAGGCGCTGCGGGCCGCGGTGCGCATCCCGATCGTGGCCGTGCTCGGCAACCACGACTACGAGGCCGGCAAGCCCGACGTGGTCAAGACCGTGCTCGCGGAGAGCGGCATTCACGTGCTGGACGGCGACGCCGTCGAGATCGCCGGGGTGGGCTTCGCCGGGGTCAAGGGCTTCGGCGGCGGCTTCGGCCCGCGGGCGCTGCAGCCGTGGGGCGAGGAGCTGATCAAGCGCTTCGTCCACGAGGCGGTGGACGAGGCCCTGCGGCTGGAGTCCGCGCTGGCGAAGCTCCGCACGGACCGCATCGTGGCCCTGCTCCACTACGCTCCCGTCGACGGCACCGTGAAGGGCGAGCCGCCCGAGATCTACCCGTTCCTCGGCTCGAGCCGGCTGGAGGACCCGCTCATCCGGCACCCGGTGACCGCGATCTTCCACGGTCACGCCCATCATGGCTCGCCCGAGGGCCGGACGCGCAACGACACGCCCGTCTACAACGTCGCCATCCCGCTGCTGCAGCGGGCCTTCCCGGACCGTGCGCCACTTCGCATCGTGGAGCTGCCGTCCGCGTGACGGCATCGAGGCGCAGGCCGGCGCCTCGCCCGGTGGCCGACGGGCGCGCGGCGCCGGGTCAGGGCTGCGGCCGCGTCTCGCCTCCCGGGCCCTGGGTGGGCTGACCGAGCGGGGCGCCGGAGCGCCGGCCGTCGCCGGGGCCGCTCGTCCGAGACGTGACGGCGGCGGTCTCCGACTCGCCCTCGCGCCGCCCCAGGCGGGAGCGCATCTCGACCAGCAGGCCGCGCGCGCGGTTGGCGACGTCGCGCGACGCCCCGTCCATCGCGGTGCGCGATCGCCTGGCCAGGCCGCTCATCATGTCCCGCGCGAGGGCGCGGCGGCGGTTGCCGGCGACCGGATCGAACAGGTACATCAGCGCCGCGCCCACGCCGGCGGCGAGCAGGCCCACGCCCGCCACCCCGGGCCCCGACATGCCGCGGCGCCGGCGGAACTGAAGGTCGGACAGGCGGCCGGTGACGTCCGGCACCAAATCGCCCAGGTCGCGCAGTCTGCGTCGCATGGCGTCTCTCCCCGTCATCGGCGTCACGCCGCGCGATCCAGCCGGCGCGCGGCGAGCCACTCGCAGCCTCGCCGGTAGCCTCGCTCGAAGGCCTCGCTGTCGTCGACGTCACCCCCCGCCGGCGGCCGCGCCGCGCCGCCGTGCCGCACGGCCGCCTCGAAGCCGCGGCGAAAGGCGCGCTCGTCCCGGCCGAAGTCGCCGCCGTCGGCGGTGTAGGCCGCGGCCTCGTGGTCGCGCAGGCCCACCCACCACTCGTCGCGCGCCGCGTCCAGACTCTCGGCGCCGGCGTCGGCGAGCCCCCTCCGGGCCTCGTCAGCCCTCGCCGGATCCTCGAGGACGGCGACCACGATCGACCGGCCACGCCGGAGCGCGTCCTCGTACACGAACACCTCGTCCTTGGGCAGCCCCTCGCGCAGGGCGCTGTCGAGCGCCTCGCCCGTCGCCGCGCCGGCGACGCCCAGCACGAGCGCGCCCAGGACGCCCAGGGCCAGCACCGGCCCCACACCAGGGACGAAGATGCTGGTGAGCGCGCCGGCCTGGATCCCGGTCGCGGCGCCGGCGGCCCCCCCGACGACGCCGCCCAGCGTGCGCCCGATGCCCGGGGGCTCCGACTCGGTCGTCGGTACGGCGCGCACGGCTCGCCCGGCGTCGTCCGGCGTCAGCAGCGTGAGGCGCTGGCGGGGGACGCCACGCTCGTAGAGGAGCTCGGCCGCCCGGGCGGCGGCCGCACGGTCACGGAAGACCCCGACCACGGTGATCATGCCGCCTCTTGATGCGCATGGCGTGCCAGCGACCGCGCCAGCCGGCCGGCCGGATCCGGCCAGAACCCCGTTGACAGGGCGCCGGCGGCCTCTCTATAAACTAGGCCCACTTCCCGCCATGGGCCTCCAGGCGCCCTCGCAGCCCCTCCTGGCCGTCCGCGACGTCACCGTCCGGTTCGGCGGCATCGTCGCCCTGGACGGCGTCTCGTTCGACATGCACGCCGGTCAGATCGTGGGGCTCATCGGACCCAACGGGGCCGGCAAGACGACCCTGTTCAACTGCCTGAGCCGGCTCTACGCCCCCGAGCGCGGCGACGTCCGGTTCGGCGCGCGCTCGCTGCTCGGGCTGCCGCCCCACCGCATCGCCACGCTCGGCATCGGCCGGACGTTCCAGAACCTGGCGCTGTTCGGCTCGATGACGGTGCTGCAGAACGTGATGGTTGGCCTCCACGCGCGCACCCGGTCGGACTTCCTCGGCAACGCGCTCCGGCTGCCCTCCGTCGCGCGCGAGGAGGCCGCCACGCGGGCCGCGGCCATGGAGCTGATCGCCTTCCTGGGCCTCGAGGACGTCGCGGGGCACCCCGCCGCCGGCCTCCCGTTCGGCACGCTCAAGCGGGTGGAGCTGGCCCGGGCGCTGGCCGGCCGGCCGCGGCTGCTGCTGCTCGACGAGCCCGCCGGAGGGCTCAACCACGAGGAGGTCGACGCGCTGGCCGGGCTGCTGCGGGCCATCCGCGACGAGCGCGGCGTCAGCATCCTGCTCGTCGAGCACCACATGGGCCTGGTGATGCGGGTGTCCGACCGCGTGGTCGTGCTCGATTTCGGCCGCAAGATCGCCGAGGGCACGCCGGCCCAGGTGCAGCGCGATCCCGAGGTCATCCGCGCCTACCTGGGGAGCGCCTGACGTGCCGGCCCTGCTCGAGGTGGACGACCTCCACGCGCACTACGGGTGGACCCAGGCGCTGCACGGCGTATCCTTCGCCGTCGAGGAGCGCGGCATCACCACCATCCTGGGCGCCAACGGCGCGGGCAAGACGACGACCCTCCGGGCCGTGTGCGGCATGGTCCGCACGAGGGGCACCGTCCGGTTCGCCGGCCAGCGCGTGGACGGCCGGGCGACGGAGAGCCTCGTGCGCCTCGGCATCGCCCACGCCCCCGAGGGGCGCGGCACCTTCGTGCAGCTGACCGTCGAGGAGAACCTGCGCGTGGGCGCCTGGGGCCGCCGTGACCGCGCCTCTCTCGCGCGCGACTTCGACCGCGTGTACGACTACTTCCCCGTGCTGCGGGAGCGGCGCCGCCAGCTCGCCGGCACGCTGTCCGGCGGCGAGCAGCAGATGCTCGCCGTCGCGCGCGCCCTGATGCTGCGGCCGCGCCTGCTGCTGCTGGACGAGCCCTCGCTGGGGCTGGCGCCGATGGTGGTCCGGGAGATCTTCCGCATCGTCGCCGCCATCAACCAGGAGGAGAACGTCAGCGTCCTGCTGGTGGAGCAGAACGCGGCGCTCGCGCTGGACCTGGCCGGCCACGCCTACCTGCTCGAGACCGGGCGCGTCGTGCGCGCGGGACCCGCCGCCGAGCTCCGCCGCGACGACGCCGTGCGTCGCGCCTACCTCGGGTACTGAGGCCGCCGTGGACATCTTCCTGCAGCAGGTCGTGTCCGGCATCGCCACCGGCGGCATCTACGGCGCGCTGGCCCTCGCCCTGGTGATGATCTATCAGGCGACCGACGTCGTGAACTTCGCGCAGGGCGAGATGGCGATGTTCAGCACGTACCTGGCGTGGACGCTGCTGAACGCCGGGGTGCCCTACTGGGCGGCCTTCTTCGCCACGCTGGCCATCGCGCTGGTGGGCGGCATCGTGATCGAGCGCGTGGTGATCCGGCCGGTCGAGAACGCCCCCGTGCTGGCGATCGTCATCGTGTGCATCGGCCTGCTGGTGATCCTCAACAGCTTGGCGGGCTGGATCTACACGTACATCCAGAAGCCGTTCCCCAGCCCGTTCCCCGAGCGGCCCATCCGCCTCGGCGGGGTGGTCTTCGGCGCGCACGACCTGGGCGCCATCGGCGTCGCGGTCGTGGTGCTGGTCCTGCTCTACCTCTTCTTCCGGTTCACGCCGCTGGGCCTGGCCATGCGCGCCGCCGCCCAGAACCCGGTGTCGAGCCGCCTCTGCGGGATCCGGGTCGGGTGGATGCTGGCGCTGGGGTGGGGCCTGGCGGCCCTGGTCGGGGCGGTGGCGGGCATGATGATCGCGCCCGTCGTGTTCCTCGACCCCAACATGATGTCGGGGATCCTCATCTACGCCTTCGCCTCGGCGACGCTGGGGGGCTTCACCAGCCCGGGCGGGGCCGTGCTCGGGGGCCTCATCGTCGGCGTCGTGGAGAACCTGGTCGGCACCTACGTGACCTTCATCGGCACCGAGCTGAAGCTCACCGTGGCGCTCGCCATCATCATCGTCGTGCTGCTCGTCAAGCCCAGCGGGCTCTTCGGCCACGCCGTCGTGCGGCGGGTGTGAGGCCATGACCGTCCCCGACGCCGTCCTCCCCCGCGCCGCGGCGCCGGCGGCCAGCGCCGCGCGCTCGTGGCGCCTGGCCGGCATCGTGCTCCTGGTCGCCGGCGCCTGCGTCCTGCCCTTCACCGTGAGCGGCTTCCGCGTCTTCCAGTTCACCCAGGTCGCCATCTACGCCATCGCCGTGCTCGGCCTGAACATCCTCACCGGCTACAACGGCCAGATCTCGCTGGGCCACGGCGCCTTCTACGCGGTGGGCGCCTACACCACCGCCATCATGATCGACCGGTGGAGCGTGCCCTACGGCTGGACCATCCCCGCCGCCGGCGTCCTCTGCTTCGCCGCGGGCTTCTTCTTCGGCATCCCCGCGCTGCGGCTCGAGGGTCTGTACCTGGCCCTGGCCACCTTCGCGCTGGCGCTGGCGGTCCCGCAGATCCTCAAGTACTTCGAGCACTGGACGGGCGGCTCGCAGGGCATCGTGCTGAGCAAGCCGGAGGCCCCGCTGGGGCTGCCGCTGACGGCCGACCAGTGGCTGTACTTCCTGACCCTGGCGTGCCTGGTGCTCCTCTTCGTCGTCGCCGCCAATCTGCTGTCCGGCCGCACGGGGCGCGCCATCGTGGCCATCCGCGACCACCGGATCGCCGCGGAGGCGATGGGCGTCAACAGCGCGCTCTACAAGGCGCTGACCTTCGGGGTGAGCGCCGCCTACACCGGGGTGGCCGGCGCGCTGAGCGGCCTGGCCATCGCCTTCGTCGCCCCCGACGCCTTCAACGTGTTCCTCTCCATCACGCTCCTGGTGGGCGCCGTCATCGGCGGGCTGGCCTCCGTCTCCGGGCCGATCTACGGCGCGCTCTTCATCCAGTTCGTGCCCAACTGGGCCCAGGACATCTCCAAGGCGGCGCCGTGGGCGATCTACGGCGTGTTCCTGATCGTGTTCATGTACGTCATGCCCCACGGCATCTCCGGCGCCGTGCGGCTCGCGTGGCGGCGCCTCCGGCGGCCCGCCGGAACCCCGCCCGCGCCATGACCGTTCCTCACAGCAAGCGCACACAGGAGGCTTCCATGCTCATCCGCACGCTGGCGCTCGTCCTCGCGGTGGCGCTCGGTCTCGGCCTCGCCGGCCCGGCCGGCGCCCAGCAGACTCCGGGCGTGACGGCCACGGAGGTCAAGATCGGCAACACCAACCCGTACAGCGGCCCGGCCTCCGCGTACGGGACGATCGGCAAGGCCATCGGCGCCTACTTCAAGAAGGTCAACGAGGAGGGCGGGATCAACGGGCGGAAGATCAACTACATCAGCTACGACGACTCCTACAGCCCGCCCAAGGCGGTGGAGATGGTCCGGCGGCTGATCGAGCAGGACCAGGTCGCCTTCGTCTTCCAGACCCTCGGCACGCCGACCAACAGCGCCATCCACAAGTACGTCAACCAGCAGAAGGTGCCGCACCTGTTCGTGGCCACCGGGGCCACCAAGTGGAACGACCCCAAGAACTACCCGTGGACGATGGGGTGGCAGCCCAACTACCAGACCGAGGGCCGGATCTACGCGCAGTACGTGCTCAAGAACGTCAAGGACGCGAAGATCGGCATCCTCTACCAGAACGACGACTACGGCAAGGACTACCTCAAGGGCTTCAAGGACGGCCTGGGCGAGGCGGCCAAGAAGCTCGTCGTGCTCGAGCAGACGTACGAGGTGACCGATCCCACCGTCGACTCGCAGATCGTGAACCTCAAGAACAGCGGCGCCAACGTCTTCTTCAACATCACGATCCCGAAGTTCGCCGTGCAGGCCATCAAGAAGGCCCACGACATCGGCTGGAAGCCGCTGCACCTGCTGAACAACGTGTCGTCCTCGCTGGGCACCGTGCTCAAGCCGGCGGGCCTCGAGGCCTCGCGCGGGCTCATCACCGCCCTCTACATGAAGGAGATCACCGACCCGCAGTGGCGCAGCGACAAGGGCTTCCAGGACTGGCAGGCGTGGATGAAGAAGTACTATCCCGAGGGCAGCCTGGACGACCAGGCCAACGCCTACGGCTACTCGGTGAGCCAGACGATGGTCCACGTGCTGAAGCAGGCCGGCAAGGATCTGTCGCGGGCGAACATCATGAAGCAGGCGGCGAGCATCAAGGATCTCGAGCTGCCCATGCTCCTGCCCGGCATCCGCATCAACACCAGCGCGACGGACTTCGCACCGATCGAGCAGGAGCAGCTGGCGAAGTTCGACGGCGAGCGGTGGGTGCTCTTCGGCGAGATCTACGACGCCGCGAAGCTGAAGTAGGGTCGCGCACCACGCGGGAGGGGCGGCTTGCCCCTCCCGCGTGTCTGTCTACGACCAGGGCGCCAGATACCCCGGCCGGGGTGGGGCCGGCGCCGGAAGCAAAGCGCGCGATGGGCACGCCTCATTCCTCCCTCATCGCCGTGCCGATCCGGGTCGCCGTTCCGCCGGGGATGACATTTCACGGTGCAGTCGCCGATGGCGATCCGATCGACCGGCGGCACGTCATCGCGACACACCCCGCTCATCGCGCGTACATCGACGCCGTCGTCACCGCCGCCACCACATCGGCAACGTGTTGCACCGAGGATCGGAAGCGACGACTTGCTGTCGCCGGGTGTCCTCCGGCGCTCGGGGCGGCGGGCCTTCGCGGCGGCGGCCGTGGTGCGGCGGTCGCCGGGTCGTGGAGACGTGGCGGGCGGCGCCCGGGCCGATCAGGTGAGGAGGTCGGAGGGGACGGAGCGGGCGAGGGTCGTCATCTCGGCGAGGAGGGCGCGGCGCTGGGTGTGCAGGTGTTCGGTGAGGGAGGGATCGAGGACGGTGTGGAGGAGGGCGCGGGAGTCCAGGGTGAAGCTCTGGAGGCGGTCGCGCCAGCCGAGGGCGAAGAAGCCGGTCAGCGGGAGCGCGGCGAGCAGGAGGGCGACGGCGGCCGGGCCGCCCAGGCGCCACGCGAGCCAGGTCTCGGCCGCCCACACCAGCGGGTACAGCACCGAGCCGGCGGCGAGGGCGTAGGTGGCCTGCTCGTCGGGCTCGTGGGGCAGGAGCGCCCGCGCCAGGCGCGTGAGGGCGTAGGCCGGGCCGTGCAGCGCCATGCCGGCCGCGGCCAGCGGCAGGCCGAGCACCAGCGCGGCGCCGTCGCGCGCGATCTGGCGCCAGGCCGCCGCCGTGGCGGCCGTGGGGATGGGGCGGTCGGGGGCGAGCCCGGCCTGCGCCAGGGCCTTGACGTGGCGCTCGACGCGGTGACGGAAGCCCTCGACGCGCGCCGGCGATTCCGCGTGCAGCCAGCGATAGGCGCGCATGGCCTGGCGCATCCACTCCGCGCGGGCCGCCGCGTCCGCCGACGGCGAGGCCTCCTCGCGGGCCATCGCTTCGAGGATCGCGAGCAGCCTCAGCGTCTCGCGGTCGTCGGCCTCGACGATGAGCGCGCGCAGGCGCTCGGCCAGCCGGTCCGTGAGCCGGCGCACCGCCTGCACGCCGTCGGCCTCGTAGAGCGCGATGCAATCGGCCGTGTCCACGGCATCGCCGAAGGCGACCCGCGCCCGGCCGGCGCGGAAGCGGCCGGGCTCGTGGTACACGAGGCCCGCGGGCACCAGCCGGACGCCCAGGCGCCCGCCGTGGCCGGCCTCGGCCTCCAGCAGCATCCGCGCCGCGCCGGTCCGCAGCGGCAGCAGCACGGGCCGCGCCTGGCTCGTGCCTTCGGGGAAGATCAGCAGCGCCCGGCCGTCGGCCAGCGCGGCCGCCGCGTGCTGGAACAACCGCACGCTCGAGGCGGGCTCGGCGCCGGGATCGCCGCGCCGGTGCACGGGGATCGCGCCGACGAGCCTCAGGAAGGGCGCGATCAGCGGGTGGCGGAACAGCGGCGCCTTGGCCAGCGGCACCAGCGGCCGCCGGGCGGCGGCGATCAGGAGCATGGGATCCACGAGGGCGTTGTGGTGATTGGCCGCCACGATGACCGGCCCTCCGGCCGGCAGCCGCTCGGCGCCGACGACTTCCACCTGCCGGTAGAACGTCGCGACCAGCAGCCGCGAGAACGCGCGGACGAGCCGCGGCCCCGCGGCGGGCCGCTCAGGACGTCGCACCGGCGTGCACGACCCAGCGGCCGGGCCAGCCGGCGACCTCGCAGTCGGCGGCGAGCAGCCGCCGCCGGGCCAGCCGGGCCAGGCTCGCTGCCGTCTCCTCGCGCCCGAGCCCGAAGAGCCTGGCCAGCGTCGCCTCGCGCGCGAAGACGGCGCCGCGCAGATAGCGCTCGAGCAGGCGATCGATGGCCGCGGCGCGGGTCAGCCGGCGGCCCTCGCCGACGGGGCCCGGCAGCCACGCCTCGAGCAGGTCCCAGCGGTACGAGAACGTGGGCCCGTACCGCTCCTCGGTCTTCACGATCCACATCCCCTGCTGCAGCTCGGCCATCGCCGCCTCGAACTCGCGGGTATGGCGCGGTTCGAGCAGGAAGCAGCCGGCCCGGAGGTCGCGGGTGTAGAGGGGATGCTCCTTGACCAGGACGTCCATGAGCCGCCGGGCCGTGTGGCCCAGCCGTCCGGCCGCGTACTCGTCGAGGTAGTCGCGGGCCCGCTGGCGGCCGCGGACCAGCGCGTAGAAGGCGGGGAAGAGGTCGAGCGCGACCAGGACGGGGCGGCCGCGCAGCAGCTTGCCGTAGTACACCACCCGCGACGCCGGCAGCGCGTCCTTGAGCCGCCAGGTGAGCCCCACGCCCGCGTCGTGGTGCGAGTGCCGCGGCCAGCGCGGCGCGGCCCGGCCCACGACGGCCTCCCAGAGGCAGGCGACGCCGTCGGGGAAGCGGTAGAACGTCGAGCAGAGACCGACGTCCCGGACGAAGGCCAGGGCCGCCCGCTCGCCGCGGACGCGGAGCGCGGGCACGCGACGGAAGCGGCGGTCGCGCCGGCGCGCGAGGACGGCAGCGCGGGTCTCGGCTCGGCTCACGCGGGGCGCGGGCAACCCGGGCTGCGCGGCTCGCCGGCGCTCACACCGGCTTCGCCGTCGAGGGCGGCTCGTAGAGGGCGTCGGTGCGGGCGGCCATGACGAAGTCGTTGCGGTGCAGCCCGCCGATGGCGTGCGTCCACCAGGCCACGGTCACCCTGGCCCACTCCGTGAGCAGGGCCGGATGATGGCCCTGCTCCTCGGCGGCGGCCCCGACCCGGTTGGTGAACTCGAGCGCGCGGGCGAAATCCGGGAACGCGAACGTGCGCACGAGCCGCGGCACGCCGTCGTGCTCCTCGAGTCGCCAGCCCCGCAGCGCGGCCAGCGCCTCGCGCGTCTCGGCTTCGGTAGCCGCCGGGGCGCCGGGCCGGCAGGCCACGCAGCGCTCGGCGGCGAGGGTGCGGTGATCCATCGGCTCATCGCCTCCGCACCGCGCATTACACCGCCACCGGCCCCGCCGCGCAAACGCGGTATGCTGCCCGCGATGCCCCGCCTGACGATCGCCGCGCTGGCCCTGCTGCTCGCGGCCTGCGCGCCGGTCGGAGGCGACTGGCGTCAGGCGCGCCGCGATCCCTCGGGGCAGGCGCCCGATCCGGCCACCACGCCGGAGGCCGTCATCCAGGTCTACGCCGCGCGCGCGGTGGGCTGGCGCGGCGCCCTCGGGGTGCACACGTGGATCGCCGTGAAGCCGACGGGGGCCCGCGCCTTCCGGCGCTACGAGGTCATCGGCTGGGGCGTCGACCGCGGCGTGCCGGCCGTGCGCGTCGACCGTGCCGCGCCCGACGCGTACTGGTTCGGGGCCCGGCCGGCGCTGCTGGCCGACCGTCGCGGCGAGGGCGTGGACGCGCTCATCGCGCGCGTGCAGGCGGCGGTCGCCGCGTATCCGTACGCGGCGACGTACCGGCTGTGGCCGGGACCGAACAGCAACACCTTCACATCCTACGTCGCGCGCGCGGTGCCCGAGCTGCGGCTCGAGCTGCCGCCCACGGCCATCGGCAAGGACTTCCTCCCCAACGGCTCGCTGGCCGCCTGGACGCCGGGCGGCCGCGGCGTGCAGCTGTCCCTGCTCGGCGTCGCCGGCGTCCTGCTCGGCGTCGACGAGGGCGTGGAGGTCAACCTGCTCGGGCTCACGTTCGGGATCGACGTCAAGGATCCGGCGCTCAAGATGCCCGCCATCGGGCGGGTCGGCGTCCCCTAGGAAAAGTTTTGCCTACGCCGCCGCGACGCCCTTGTCCGCGGCGCCCGCGTTGGCCACAATGAAGTCGCGGTCGATGAGACTCCGCTCGCACCTCGTCGTCCTCGTCCTGATCGCGCTGCTGCCGGTGCTGGTGTTCGCCGCCGTGATGGTGGCGCTGTTCGGCCGCCAGGAGCAGCGGGCCATCGAGCGCGGGCTGCTGGCGACCACGCGCGCGCTGGCCGTCGCCGTCGACCGCGACGTCGAGGCCTCCATCACGACGCTGCTCGCGCTCGCGACGTCGGAGCACCTCGACTCCGGCGACCTGCGGGCGTTTCACCGCCAGCTCGAGCGCGTGCAGCCGACCCAGCACGGCTGGCGGCGGGCGTTCCTGCTCGACGCCGGCGGCCGGACGCTGCTCCCCGCGGGCGGCGCGCCGTCGGTCGCCGACCGCGAGTACTTCCGGCGCGTGACGAGGACGCGGCGGCCGTTCGTCTCCGACCTGATCCACGACCGGGTGGCCGACGAGCCGACGATCGTGATCGCGGTGCCGGTCATCCGCGGCGACCGCCTCCTGCACGTCCTGGGCGTGGCCCTGGACCTGCGTGAGCTGAACCGGATCTTCGCCGATCAGGCCGTCAGTCCGGACTCGACGGGGGCGATCCTCGACCGGAGCCAGACGATCATCGCGCGCTCGCGCGATGCCGCGCGCTTCCTCGGCCGCCGCGCCACCGGCGTGCTGGCCGCGAGCGCGGCGGCCACGCCCGAGGGCTCGTTCTGGGACCGCACCCAGGAGGGCGCGGAGGCCTTCGGCGCCTACAGCCGCTCGCGGATCGCCGGCTGGACGATCGTGCTGGGCGTTCCGGCGGACGCCGTGCTGGCGACGGTGCAGCGCGCGGTGTGGACGGCCGCCGGCGGCGGCGCCGTGCTGCTGCTGGCCGCGGTGGGGCTGGCGCTGCTCGTCGGGCGGCGCATCTCGTCGCCGATCGCCGCGCTCACCGCGTCGGCGGAGGCGCTGGGCCGCGGCGCGGCGCCGCCGGCGCCGGTCGGGTCCACGGTGGCCGAGGTGCGCCGGGTCGGCGAGGCGCTGGCCGCCGCCGGCGCCCTGCTGCAGCAGCGCCAGAGCGCCCGCGAGCGGGCGGAGGCGCGCTTCCGCGACCTGGTCGACGACGTGGACGCCATCGTCTGGGAGTCCGACGCGGCGGCGTCGCGCCTGTTCTTCGTCAGCCAGCGGGCCGAGGAGAAGCTCGGCCATCCCCTGGAGCGCCTGCAGTCCGAGCCGGGGCTGTGGCTCGGCGTCGTCCACCCCGACGATCGGGAGGAGGTCGCGCAGCAGCTGGCCTCGGCCGCGGCGTCCGGCGGCCACCACGACATCGAGTACCGGGCCCGCGCGGCCGACGGGCGCGTGCTCTGGCTGCGCAGCATCGTGTCCGTCGTCCCCGGGCCCGACGGCCGGGCCGAGCGCCTGCGGGGGGTGACGGTGGACGTCACGCAGCGGCGGGAGATGGACGCGCGGCTCCGGCTCGAGACCGAGGCCATCGACGTGGTGAACCGGACGGGCCAGGTGCTGTCCGCGGAGCTCGACGAGCGGAAGCTGCTGCAGACGGTCACCGACGCCGCCACGCGGCTGGCCGGCGCCGAGCTCGGCGCGTTCGTCGACAACGCCGGCGGCGCCCGGAGCGGCGCGCACGTCCCGGTGACGGTCTCCGGGGCGCCTCGCGAAGCTCTCGCCGTCTTCTCGATGCCGTGGGCGGCCGCGCTGGCGGGCCGCACCTTCCGCGGCGAGGGGGTCGTGCGGCTCGACGACCTCCGCCGGGACCCACGGTCGCGGCAGGACGCGGCCGGCGATCCGCCGATCGCCAGCTACCTGGCCGTCCCCGTCGTGTCGCGGTCGGGCGAGATCCACGGCGGACTGTTCCTGGGCCACGGGCGGCCCGGCGTCTTCACCGAGCGCGAGGAGCGCATCGTGGTCGGCCTCGCCGCCCAGGCCGCGATCGCCATCGACAACGCGCGGCTGTACGAGCGCGAGCAGCGCGCCCGCGCCGAGGCGGAGACGGCCAACCGCCTCAAGGACGACTTCCTGGCCACGCTGTCGCACGAGCTCCGCACGCCGCTGACCGCGGTGCTCGGCTGGACGCGCATGCTGCGCACCGGCCAGCTCGACGCGGCGGCGACGGCGCGGGCGCTGGAGGTCGTGCAGCGCAACGCCGAGGCCCAGTCGCAGCTCATCGACGACCTTCTCGACGTGTCGCGGATCACGAGCGGCAAGCTGCGCCTGGACGTGCGGGCCGTGGACGTCGCCGACGTCGTGGCCGCCGCGGTCGATTCGGTGCGGCCGGCCGCCGAGACGAAGGGGGTGCGCCTGCAGTCGGTGCTCGATCCAGGCGCCGGTCCCGTGTCGGGCGATCCCGAGCGCCTGCAGCAGGTCGTGTGGAACCTGCTGACCAACGCCATCAAGTTCACCCCGCGCGGCGGCCTGATCCAGGTGCGGCTCGCCCGCGTGGGCTCGGACGTGACGCTGGTCGTGAGCGACACCGGGCAGGGCATCCGCCCGGAGCTGCTGCCCCACGTGTTCGACCGGTTCCGCCAGGCGGACTCGGCGAGCACCCGCGCTCACGGCGGCCTCGGCATCGGACTGGCCCTCGTCAAGCACCTGGTGGAGGCGCATGGCGGCACCGTGCACGCCGACAGCGCCGGGCCCGGTCAGGGCGCCACGTTCACCGTGCGGCTGCCCATCATGGTGCACGCCGCGGCGCCCGGCGGTGTGCGGGGCGCGCTCGCCGCAGCCGCGCCGGGCGGCGGCGCGCTGCGCGGCGTGCGCGTGCTGGTCGTGGACGACGACGAGGACGCGACGGAGGTCCTGGGCCACCTGCTGCGGGCCGACGGCGCCGACGTGCGGACGGCGCGGTCGGCGGCGGAGGCCCTGCGGACGCTCGAGCAGTGGTCGCCCGACGTGATGTGCTCGGACATCGAGATGCCGGGCGAGGACGGCTACGCGCTGATCCGCAAGGTCCGCGCGCTGCCCGGCGAGCGTGGCTCGATCCCCGCCGTGGCCGTCACGGCGTACGGGCGCGTCGTCGACCGGGTCCGCGCCCTGTTCGCGGGCTTCCAGATCCACGTGACGAAGCCCGTGGACCCCTCGGAGCTCGTCGCCGTGGTGGCGAGCCTGGTCGGCCGGCGCGCGGCCAGCTGATCGCGGCTCAGTGCTCGGCCAGGAAGTCCATCACCAGGCGCGTGAACTCCTCGGGACGGTCGTGCGGCGTCGCGTGGCCGGAGCCGGCGACGACGGCGAGCCGCGCGCCGGGCACGCCGCGAGCCAGGGCCTCCTGCAGGGCGAGCGGCACGGTGGCGTCGGCGGCGCCGGCCACGATCAGTGTCGGGCAGGCGACCGCCGCGAGCCGGGCGCGCGCGTCGAACCGGGCCAGCGCCCGGACGCCGGAGAGATAGGCGGCGCGCGGGGTGCGGCTCAGCCGGGCCACGGCGGCCAGGTAGAGGTCGCGCTGCTCGGGGCGAGGGAACAGCCCCCGGGCCACGTGGGACGCGACCGCCGTCATCGGGGCCGCGGCCAGGAGCCCCAGCCGCACCGCCAGGCGGCCGGCCCCGCGCAACCCCGCGGGCCTGAGCCGCGCGAAGGCGTTCACGAGGATCAGCGAACGGACGCGCGCCGGCGCGCGCAGGGCGAGCGCCAGGGCCACGCAGCCGCCGAGCGACAGCCCCAGGGCGTGCACGGGCGGCGCGGCCCGCGCGGCGAGGACCCCCTGCACCGCCTCGGCGAGGCCCTCGACGCTCACGCGCCCGCGGGACAGCGGAGAGCGGCCGTGGCCCGGCAGGTCGACCAGGATCACGCGGTAACGGGTCTCGAAGCGCGGCAGCTGGAACGCCCAGTCCTCGGAGCAGGACCCGAGCCCGTGCAGCAGCAGGAGCGCCGCGCCGTCCGGGGTGCCTCGCTCCTCGACGTGCAGCGTCACCCGGCCGGGGTCCCCCGTCCGTCGCTCCCAATCCTTCGGGGTCCGCGCGAGCGCGTGCTAGTGTCGATCCAGCGGGCCCCGTGCGGGACGAGGGCGGAAAGGACCGCGGACATGGAACCGATGGCGCCGGAGACGCGCGAGAAGGTGGCCCACTGGGTCCAGGACGGCCTCACGCTGTTCCCTCACCTGCCTGCACTGCTCCAGGCCGACGAGGGCGGGAGCGCCCGCCTGGCGGACCTCGAGCGCGAGTGCGACCGGCTGCGCAAGGAGGCCGGCGACCTGCGGCGCGAGCTCGACGACCTCCGCCGCGAGCACGATCGGCTCCGGGCCGAGCGCGACGAGGTGACGCAGGCCTTCGCCAAGCTCATGGACTCCGTGCAGCCCATGAACCAGATCGCTCAGAAGCTGGGGGTCAAGCGCAGCCCGTTCGACCGCAGCGGCCCCGGCGCGCCCGCACCGTTCCCCAGGCCCTCCTGACCCGCCGCCGTCACCTGCGGCGGAAGGCGCTCGCCGCCGCCGGTCCCCGCCGCCGCAGCGTCACCGCCAGCTCGATCCTCCGGTCGCCGTCGGGGTCCGGGTTGAACAGCCCGATCCAGCTCGCCACGCAGTCCCGCCCGAGCCCGGGCACCAGCGTGCCCTGACGGTGCTGGCGCTGCACCTGCGGCGCGGCGTCGCGCGTGGTGAGCACCGCGATCCAGCCCAGGTCCGAGGGTACGCCCTTCTCGGCCATGCGGATCTCGACGTCGCGGGGATCCTTCACGCCGGAGGCCTCGATCCGGAAGAAGCGGGCCGTCAGCGGGGCGACCACGGCGCTGAAGTGATGGTCCGCGAAGCGCGCGCGGTCCTGGCTCAGTCGCTCGGCCTTCTGGGTGGTGTCGCCGATGCGGGCGCTCGCGCGCTGGAAGACCGTCGTCTCCGTCTCGGTCTCGTCGAGGCCGCCGTTGACCCAGAGGCCCGGCTTCGGTAGCCCCGCCTCCATGGCGGCCTTGACGAAGTCGCCATACCGGGTCTTCAGCGGCTCGGCCAGGTACTCGTAGAGCCGCCGGCCGAAGCTCGCGCCCTTGCGCGCCGGCAAGCGGTTGAGCGCGTCGGCGACGAACCCGGACACCTGCTGGTCGACGTGCTCCAGCAGCACCGCGAAGCCGTAGGCCAGGAGGCCGTCCTCGTACTCCGTGCTCGTCTGCACGGGGACGCTGAAGACGTACGGGTACTTGCCGAGCACGTCGCGCACGGCGTCGGCGAAGCGCACCTGGCGGGACTTCAGGTTGCCCCAGGCCGCGCTGGCCGAGATCCACCACTGGGCCGTCTCGAGCCCCTCGGAGCCCTCCGCGCCCGCCACGGCCGCCGGCACCGGCGGCTCCACCCGGCGCTTGACTTCCTCGAGCTTGCGTCGGGCCTCCTCGAGTGCCTTGCGCCGCGCCTCCTCGGTGATCGGCTTCGCCTGCTCCTCGCCCTTGCGCTTCGCGTCGTCCTCCGCCTTGCGCCGCGCTTCCTCGGCCGCCTTCCGCTTCGCCTCCTCGGCGGCCTTCTGGCGGTCCTCCTCGGCCTTGCGCCGGGCTTCCTCGGCCGCCTGGCGCTGAGCCTCCGCCTCGGCCTCGGCCCGCCGCTTCGCCTCCTCCGCGCTCTTGCGCCGGGCCTCCTCCTCCGCCTTGCGCCGGGCTTCCTCGGCCGCCTTCCGCTTCGCCTCCTCCGCGGCCTTCTGGCGGTCCTCCTCGGCCTTGCGCCGGGCTTCCTCGGCCGCCTTCCGCTTCGCCTCCTCCTCGGCCTTGCGCCGGGCTTCCTCCTCCGCCTTCCGCCTGGCCCCCTCCGCAGCCTTGTGGCGATCCTCCTCGGCCCTGCGCCGGGCCTCCTCGGCCGCCCTGCGCTCGGCCTCGGCGCGCCGCCTCGCCTCCTCGGCGCCCTTCCTCAGGGCCTCCTCCTCGGCCTGCCGCCGGCCCTCCCCGGCGACCTTCCGCGCCGCCTCGGCGTCCCCGCGGGCGGCGCCGTCGGGGCCCGGCTGGCGCTCCGGCGCCTGGCCGTCCGCCGAGGGACGAACGCGGCTGGCCGCGGCCAGCACGGTGCCCACGGCCGAGTCGAGGTCGGCGAGGCCCCGGATGGGACCGCCCAGCGGGATCGACAGCGAGGCGGCCATCTGCAGCGCGCGCGAGCGCAGCGCGTCGAACGCCTCGCGCACGGCCAGGATGTCGCGGATCAAGGGCTCGTCGGGAAGCGAGTGGTGGTCGATGAGCGCCTGCCCCGCCTCGGCGAGCCTGGCGCTGATGCGGGAGAACCGCTGCGTGAGCGAGGCCAGGCCCCGCTGGAGGTCGGCCTCGTCGTCCGTCACCATGTCAGCGCGGGCGGCCCGTGCCGAAGACCGAGGGACGCCGTCCCGCCGCCGTCATCTTGATCTCCGCCCGGACGGCCAGGCTGATCTCGAACTGCCGGTCCCGGAGCGGATCGCTGTTGAAGACGCTCACCCACACCGCCGCGAACTGCTTGCCCAGGCCCGGCAGCGCGCTCACGGGCTGCGTGTGGCGCTTGGGCGGTGCGTGGAGCATCTGGTCGCTGCGCAGGTGAAGGATCCAGGCGGCGTCCGACGGCTCTCCGTCCACCGTGACCTGCACCTCGATGTCGCGCGATTCCCTCAGGTCGCCGCGGCGCACGGCGATGAAGCGGGCGGTGAGCGGCGCCGCCGTCACGACGAAGCGATGCTCGGCGGCGCGGTCCTTCGCCTCGGTGAGGCGCTCCTCCTCCGCGCCGCCGCCCCCCAGGCCCACGCTCGCCGCCCGCGCGATCACGGTGGCGTCGTCGTGCTCGGTGATCATCGCGTCGAGCCAGACGCCGGGAATCGGAATGGCCGCGATCATGATGTCGCGCACGAATTCCGGATAGGTGTCGCGCAGCCGGCCCCGCGTGACCATCAGCTCGTAGAGGGCCGGCTCGAGCGTCGCCGCGTCGGTGGCCCCGCCCGCGGCCTCCACGGCGCGGTCGAGCGCCGTCCGGATGAACGCGGGGGACACGTTCTCGACGTGCTCGAGGAGCAGGAAGTAGTTCGCCGCCAGCCGCCCCTCGTCGTACTCGGCGCTGCGCCGGACCGGCACCGCGAGCAGGTAGCCGTGGGTGCTCATCGCCGCGCGGACGGCGTGCGCCGTGGCCATCCCCGAGGCCTTCCAGGCTCGCCACGCGTCGCTCGCCGCGGCCCACCACACCACCGCGGCGCCGCGGGGATCGGCCGGGGGCAGCGAGACGGCCGCGGCCGGGACGTCGGCGGCGCGGTCGGCTCGGGGGGCTTCCCGGCGCTCCTCGCGCGGCGGCGGCGCGCCCGCCGAGGTCGTCGCCGCGGCCCCGAGCCCGGCACCCGGCCGCGCCGGCGAGGCCAGCCCCTCGATCCAGAGCCGGCCCCGGGTGGCGGCCAGCGCGAGCTGCCGGCCGAAAGCGCGGGTCACGCCGTCCTCGATCCTCGTGAACTTCTCGTCGTCGAGGGTGTCGCGACCGACGACGAAGGTGAGCAGGTCCGCGAAGGGCGTGATCACCTCGTCGACGCGCTGCGCGGTGTACTCCGAGTCGCCGGCGATGGCGCGTGAGAGCCTGAGCCGCAGGTCGCTCGCCTTGCCCTGACACTCCAGCAGCGGGTGGAAGACGGGGTCGTCGCGATGCGAGATGAGGAGCACGCGGGTGAGCACCGACAGCGCGCGCTGCACGGCCGCCTCGATGGCCCGCCGCTCCTCTTCGGCCGGCGGCGCCACCTCCACGGTCTTGCTCTCGGCCTCCTGGATCGCGGCCAGGATCGGCTCGGCGTCGACCAGCGTGGCGATGCTCCCGGGCGGGCCGGCCTCGAGACCGAGGCCGGCGGCCCGCTGCACCAGCCGCCCGCGGAACTCGGCGAAGGCCGCGCTCAGCGCGGTGGCCTGGCGGGCCAGCTCGTCGGACGGCGGTGGGCCGGCCTCGGCCATGGCGCGGCTGGTGTCGAGCATCTCGGCCCCGAGCCGGCTGAAGCGCTCGGCGAGGGCGCCGAGCTCGGCGCGCAGCTCGCGGCTGACCTGGCCGCCGGTGGCCTCGCGCGCCTCGGAGGCGCCCCAGTGGACCTCGAAGAGCCGCTGGGGCTCCTGGAAGCCCTTCAGCTCTCGCAGCCCGCGGTCCACGTAGTCGACGGCCTCGATGCGGCCGGCCACGTAGCGCGTCGTCTCCGAGATGAGGATCTGCCCGGGTCCCGCCGAGGCGCAGATGCGCGCGGCCAGGTTGACCGTGCTACCGAAGAAGTCGCCGCCTTCCTGGATGGGCTCGCCGGTGTTGATGCCGATGCCGATCGCGATGCGCGCGTCCTGCTGCCCCCGCGTCTGCTCGGCGACCGCCCGCTGCACGCCGATGGCGCAGAGGATCGCCGCGCGCGCCGTCGTGAAGTACACCATGAAGCTGTCGCCCTGGGTCTTCACGACCCGGCCGCCGAAGGCCTCGATCTGCTTGCGCACCAGGGCGTTGTGCTGGCGGAGGATCCGGAACGCCGCCTCGTCGCCGTACTGCTCCGTGTACTCGGTGAATCCCCGTATGTCGCTGAAAAAGATGGTGACGGTGGCGCCGAACGGCAGCGAGACCCCGGGCGTGGGCTGGGAGGCCCCTGACATCCTTCAGCCTCGGCGAGCGCGGACGAGCGATGTCACGTGACTCGTAGAGAATAGCACCGGACCCCGCGACTCCGGGCGTCCCCCGGAGCGGCCTCGAAGGCGTCGGAGGGGCCTCGGAGGGGGCCGCCGGGGCCCCTCCGAGGGTCTCAGGCCTGCGCCCGGATGGCGGCCTTCACGCGGTCCGGCGTGTAGGGGACGGTCCGCAGCCGGACGCCGATGGCGTCGAAGACGGCGTTGGAGATGGCCGAGGGCACGACGGCCGCCGCCGGCTCGCCGGCGCCCCACGGCGGCTCACCGGGCCGGTCGATCAGCTCGACGTCGACCCGGGGCGCCTCGGGGAAGGTGAGGATGGGGTAGGTCACCCAGTCCAGGCTCGTGACCCGGGACCGGTCCCACTTGAGCTCCTCCTTGAGCGTCCGGCTCACCGTCTGGACGACGTTGCCCTCGATCTGCGCCCTGACGCCGTCGGGGTTGATCATGAGGCCGCAGTCGTGCGCGACGACGACGCGCTTGCACGCGACGACCCCGCTCTTGCGATCGACCTCGACCTCGGCGACGGCGGCGACGTAGGTGCGGACGTTCTCGTACTTCACGTAGGTCACCCCGCGCCCGGTGGCGACCTGGCTCGACGTCTTGCGCGGCGAGGGCCGCGGCTGCCAGCCGGCCCGCCGCGCCGCGGCCTTCAGCACCTCGACGCCGCGCGGGTCGTTCAGGTGGCGCAGGCGGAACTCGACGGGGTCCACGCCCGCGGCCGCCGCGAGCTCGTCCATGAAGGCCTCGTTGGCGTACGTGTTCTGCATCCGGCCCGGCGTGCGGATCCACGACGGCCGGAACGGCGTGGACTCCAGGCGGTGGCAGACCGCGTGGGCGTTGGGGAAGGCGTAGGGCGGGGCCGAGTTCTGGAACACGTTGCCGGGGTTGATGTCCTCCTTGCGCGGCAGCCCCGCCAGCGCGGCGGCGATGATGGTCGGCGACTGCGTGATGGTGGCCTTGGGGATCCAGAACTCCGACTGCCAGGCCACCACCCGGCCGCCGGGGTCGAGCCCCGCGCGCAGGTCGATCAGCGTGGGCGGCCCCTTGGGATCCCAGCCGTGCTCGTCGTGGCGCATCCACTGCACGCGGACGGGCCGGCCGATCTCGCGCGAGATCAGCGTGGCGTCGGCGGCGGCGTCCTCGTGGCCGTTGCGGCCGTAGCAGCCGGCGCCGTCGAAGTACTGGACGCGGATGTTGCCGACCGGCAGCCCGAAGGTCGCCGCCAGGTCGCGCCGCAGCCAGTGCGTGGCCTGCGAGGCCGTCCACACGGTGAGCCGGCCGTCGCGCCAGTCGGCGATGGCGCACGACGGGCCGATCGAGCCGTGGGTGTGGATGGCGAACTCGTAGGTGGCCGACAGGGTCCGGGCCGCCGAGGCCAGCGCGGCCTTGGGATCGCCGCGGTCGATGGTGACCTCGTCCTTGTTGACCGGCGTGCGGCGGACGTGCTCGTAGAGCCGGTCCATCTCAGGCAGGCCGGCCCACGCCGACCACGTGGCCTTCAGGCGCTCGGCGCCCTTGACGGCCGCCCACTCGTTGTCGGCCACGACGGCCAGGAAGTCCTTCACGCGGACGACCTTGATGAGGCCCTTGATGCCGGCCACCGAGGATTCGTCCACGGACTGCAGCGAGGCGCCGAGCGCCGGCGGCCGCACCACGCGCGCGTGCACCATGCCGGGCACGCGGACGTCCTGCATGTACGTCCACTCGCCGGTCACCTTGGCGGGGACATCGACGCGGGGGACGGACGTGCCGACGATCGTGTAGTCCTGCGGCTTCTTGAGCGGCGCCGCCTTGTCCACCTTGAGGTGCAGCTCGCGGTCGCCGACCAGCTCGGCGTACGAGACGCTGCGCGTGGGATCGCTCTTGACCCGCACGACGCCGTAGCGGACCTCGAGGTCGCCGGGCGCGGCGCGCAGCTTCTGCGCGGCCATGCCGACCAGCGCCTTGCGCGCGGTCGCCGCGGCCTGGCGGATCTGCACGCCGCCGACCTGGATGGTGAGGCTGCCCCAGGTCGGTCCCTGGTCGGGCGTGAGGGCCGTGTCGCCCTCGATCAGCGTCACGCGATCGAAGGCCACGTCGAGCTCCTCGGCGGCCATCTGACGCAGCGCGGTCCGCGTGCCGGTGCCGAGGTCCACCTTGCCCGTGTAGACCGTCACGCTGCCGTCCCGCCCCAGGGCGAGGAAGGCGTCGACCTCGTCGAGCGCCACCGGCCTGCCCGGCGCCCCCTGGGCGGCCGCGCGGCCGGCGAGGCCGAAGCCGACGACGAGCGCCCCGCCGCCCGCGATGAACTCGCGTCGCGTCGTGCCGTCGAGGCTCATGCCTTGCCTCCCTTCGCCATCAGGGCCGCGGCCCGCTGCACGGCGCGGATGATCCGCGGGTGGGTGCCGCAGCGACAGAGGTTGCCGGCCAGGGCCTGCCGGATCTGGCGCTCGGTGGGGTGCGGCGTGCGGGCCAGCAGCGCCCGCGAGGTCATGATCATGCCGTTGATGCAGTAGCCGCACTGCGCGGCCTGCTCCTCGATGAAGGCCTGCTGGACGGGGTCGGGCTTCGTCGAGGAGCCCAGGCCCTCGAGCGTCACCACCGTGCGCCCGGCCACCTTCGAGACGGGCGTCGAGCAGGACCGCACGGCGGCGCCGTCCACCAGCACCGTGCACGAGCCGCACTGCGCGAGGCCGCAGCCGAACTTCGGCCCGTGCAGCGCCAGGTTGTCGCGCAGGACGTAGAGCAGCGGGGTGTCGGGCTCGACGTCGAGCGATTCCGACTTGCCGTTGACGACGAGAGTGACCATGCGACCTCCCTGTCGATGCCGGGTGTGGCACGGCTTCGGGCCACGGACGGCCGCCGCCGCGGGACTGGCGGGACTCTAGTCGCCGACGGCCGTGACTGTCAATGGCCGGGCCGGCCGCCGCGAGCGCGGCCAGGGGCGCCCCCGGCCGGTCGAGCGGGCCGCGCCGTCGATCCGCCGCCGGGCGCCGGCGCATCGAAGCGATTCGACGGCGCCGGCAAGGCCCGCGCCCGAACGGCGTTCACTCAGACACGGCCCTCGCCACGGAGCAGACGGCGCGCCGCGCTCCACGTCGACGGCTGCGCCAGCACGCCGGCGAGCATCATCGCGGCGACGCCGGCGAGCGCCGCCCAGCCCGTGAAGGCGACGAGCCCGGCGCACGAGGCGACCGCCGTCGCGCCCAGGCCCAGGTCGGCGCACCGTCGCCAGGCTCCGCCGCTCGTGCGGCGGCGCGCGGCGAGCCAGACCAGGCTCGCGTTCACCAGGACGAAGCTCAGCAGGACGGCGGCGTCCGTGACGTGGGCGGCCCGGCCCAGGTCGGTGACGGCGACCAGCGCGGCCACGACGGCGATCACGAGCGCCGTCGCCGCCGCCGGCACCTGCGTGCGGCTCACCCGGCTCAGCACGGCGGGCAGCACGCCGGCGACGGCCATGCCGTAGGCGGCGCGCGAGGCGGACAGGAGCAGCAGCAGCACGGTGTTGGCGGTCGCGGCCAGCGCCATGACGGCGATCATGAGATCGGCCCACGAGCCCAGCACGCCGCCGGCGACGAGGGCCAGCGGCGCCGGCGAGGCGGCGAGGCGCTCCGGCGGCACGACGGCGATCGCCGAGAGCGCGACGGCGATGTAGATCGCCGTGGTGACGACCATGGAGACGGCCAGCGCCCGGGGCAGGTCGCGTTCGGGCCGGCGCATCTCCTCGGCGAAGTTGCCCAGCTCGTCGAAGCCCAGGTAGGCGAAGAAGATCAGCGATGCCGCGCCCGGCACGCCGTGCAGGGCCCCGGGCGCCGGCCGGTAGTCCGTCCCGGTCCATCCGGGCAGGCCCACGGCCACGATGAACAGCAACCCGGCCGCCTCGACGATGGTCAGGACGACGGCCACCGACACGGATTCGCCGACGCCGATGGCGATGACCACGATCATGGCGGCGAGCAGCCCGAGCGCGTTCAGCGGCGCCGGCGTCCCGACCAGGTGCGTCAGGTATCCGCCGAATCCCAGCGCGACGGTGGCCGCGGCGGCCAGGTCGGCGATCAGCATCAGCCAGCCGGCCACGAATCCCGTCCCGGGACCGAAGGCCAGCGCCGTGTACTGGAACTCGGCCGAGGCCCTGGGCCGCATGACGCCCAGGCGCGCGTAGGCGTACGCGGTCAGGGCGGCGGTGGCGCCGGCGACGACGAAGGCGAGCCAGAGCGCGCGGCCCGCCTGCGCCGCGGCGGGGCCGATGAGGGCGTACACCCCGGCGCCGAGGATGACGCCGATGCCCGACAGCGAGACGCGCCAGACCCCGAGCGCCCGGCGCAGCGTGCGCGGCGGCGTCGAGCTCCTAGCGGGCCTCCGCCACCGCTTTCACCGCGTCCGGGTTCTCGAGCGACGACACGTCGCCGGGCTCGCGGCCCAGATACGTCGCGCGGATCACGCGCCGCATGATCTTCGCCGAGCGCGTCTTCGGCAGGTCGCGCGCGAACAGCACGCGCTCGGGCTTGAGAGCCTTGCCCATCGACCGGGCCACCCGCTCGGCGAGCTCGGCGCGGAGCGCCTCGGACGGCGCGTGACCGGGGCGCAGCACCACGAAGCACACCACGGCCTCGCCCTTGACCTCGTGCGGCACGCCGATGACGCCCGATTCGGCCACGGCGGGGTGGCCGACCAGGATGGACTCGACCTCCGCCGGCCCCAGGCGCTTGCCCGCGATCTTGAGCGTGTCGTCGGAGCGGCCCTGCAGGAACCAGAAGCCGTCGTCGTCGACGACCGCCCAGTCGCCGTGCACCCACACGCCCGGCCACCGCGACCAGTAGGTCTCCTCGTACCGCGCCGGGTCCCGCCAGAATCCCGCCGTCATCCCCGGCCAGGGCTTCGTGACCACCAGCTCGCCCACCTGGCCGCGCACGGAGCGGCCGTCCTCGTCGAAGACGTCGGCGGCCATGCCCGGGATCGGGCCCGTGAACGAGCACGGCTTGATCGGCTCCGTGGGGAAGCAGCCGAGGATGCCGCCCGAGATCTCCGTGCCGCCCGTGTAGTTGATGATGGGCAGCCGGCCCTTGCCGACGTGGTCGAAGAGCCAGCGGTAGGGCTCGGGGTTCCAGGGCTCGCCCGTGGAGCCCAGGATGCGCAGCGAGGAGAGATCGTGCGCCCGGGGATGCTCGGCGCCGTGGGGCATCAGGGCACGCACGGCCGTGGGCGACAGGCCCATCACGCTCACGCGGTGGCGCTCGACCAGGGCCCACAGGCGATCGGGCCGCGGATGGTCGGGCACACCCTCGAAGAGCACGCCGGTGGCGCCGTGCGCCAGGGCGGCGGTCACGAGCATGGGGCCCATGAGCCAGCCGAGGTCCGTGAGCCAGAAGAGACGGTCGTCCTCGCCCACGTCGTGGCAGTACGCGAAGTCGTGCGCGGCCTTCACGAGGAAGCCGCCGTGGGTGAGCACCGCGCCCTTGGGGCGGCCCGTCGTGCCGGACGTGTAGACGATGAGGCACGGATGGCCCGCGTCGACCGCGGTGACGGGGCGGCGGTCGGACTCGCGCGCCGTCTCCTCGTGCCACCAGCGGTCGCGCCCGGCAGTCCACGGCACGTCGCGGCCGAGCCGGCGGGCGACGACGACGCGCTCGACGCTCGGCGACAGCGCCACCGCCTCGTCGGCCGTCTCCTTCATGCGCACGACCTGGCCGCGGCGCAGGAAGCCGTCGGCCGTGATGAGCACCCTGGCCTCGCAGTCCTGCAGCCGCGAGGCCACGGCCTGCGCCCCGAAGCCCGAGAAGCACGGCGTGTAGATCGCCCCGAGACGCACGACGGCCAGCGTCGCGACGGCCGCCTCGGGCGACATGGGCAGGAACACGCCCACGCGGTCGCCCTCGCCCACGCCCAGACGGGCCAGCGCGTTGGCCAGGCGTCCCACCTCGGCCGAGAGCTCGGCGTAGCTCAGCGCGCGCGTGCCGCCGTCGTCGGCCTCCCACAGCAGCGCCGCCTTGCCGCCGCGTCCGGCCTCGACGTGACGGTCCACGCACGTGTCGGCCAGGTTCAGCCGGCCGCCGGGGAACCAGGTGGGCCAGGCGGGGCCGCGCGCGGCGTCGAGCACGCGCGTGTACGGGGTCAGCCAGCGGATGCCGAGGTCGCGCACCGCGGCGTCCCAGTACCAGTCCGGGTCCTCGACCGAGCGCCGGTGCAGCTCGGCCAGCGTCGCGACCCCGCTGGCGCGCATGAGGCGGCTGATGCGCGCGCGCCCGGCGACCTCGGGGGTGGGTCTCCAGATGATCTCGCTCGTGTCCGTCGTCATGGGGGCCCTATTGTGCGCGGCCGAGGCAGTCCGCTCAAGCCGCGCGATTCGCGAGCCCGAGCATCACGCCGGCGCGGCGGCGGGCGAGGTGGCGGCCCGGTGGCGGCGCGCGCCGCCGGATCACTCGACGGCGATGAACGGACGGAAGCCGCGCGCCTGGAGGGCCCGCACCGCGGTCGCCGCGCGGGCGCGGTCGCGGAACGGGCCGACGAGCACGCGCAGCAGCGGCTCGCGCGCGGCGCTCACGTCCAGCGTGATGGGCTGGTCGCCCAGGCGGAGCGCCAGGCGGCTGGCCGCCTCGGCGGTGCGGAAGGCGCCCACCTGGACCCAGAAGCTCGGACTCGGCTTCGCCGGCGTCGCGGGCCCCGGCGGGGCCGCTGCCGCCGGGTGCGCCGCGCGTGCCAGCGTCCCCGCCGGTGACGCCGTCGCGGCGGCCCCGGGAATCGGCCGCGGCGCCACGCCCACGACACGCGCCGGCTGTCGCGCGAGCTCCCGCAGCGTCTCGGACACGCTGCGCCAGACGGATCGCCGCGGCCAGCCCGATCTCCCCGGCGCGTCGGCTCCGGGCCTGGGATCGGCGGCGCTCCTCGGCGACGGCGTCCCGGCTGGGGCCGGCAGGGCGGAGCTGGCGGGCGGCGCCACCTGCGCCGGACCGTGCCCGGCCTCGGCCACGGCGCGCGGAGGAGGGGCGGGGCCGACCTCGCGCGCCGATCCGGCGGCCGCGGCCGTCGTGGCCGGCCGGCGGATCGGCCCGGTCATGGGCGGGAGGTCGGCGATGGAAGCCGGCGGAGGGGCAGCCGGTCCCGTGACTCCAGCGGCTTCGGACGCCAGGGGCTCGGCGGGCCGTGAGGTTGCCGCAGACCCGGCCGTCGCATCCACGATGCCGTCCAACGGCCGCGGCGGCTCGGGCTGCGAGGCATTCGCGCCCACCGCGGTTCGCTGCTCGGCGCCACGCTGCGACGGAGAGGCTGCAGCGGCCGCACGGGTGGGTCGCTCGGCGGCTTGCTCGGGTCGAGACGCCGGCGCGCCTGCAGCGCTCGACCGCTCGGCCCCGCCCTGAGGCCGAGGAGCCGGAGCGGTTGCGACGGTCGTGCGCTCGGATCCGCGCTCAAGCGAGGGCGCCGAAGCGGTCGCTGCGGGTGGCGGCTCGGCGCCACGCTGGGGCGGGACCGCGGGAACCGCGGCAAGGCTTCCCCGCTCCGTCGCGGGCGGAGACGCCGACGCGCCGGGGACGGTCGACCGCTCGGCGCCCCGCGCGGGCTGAGAGGCGGGAGCGGTTGCGACGGTCGTCCGCTCCTGGGACGGCGACGAAGCGCTCGCCCCGGAGGTACGGTCGGCGCCGCGCGCGGGCAGCGCCGGCGCGCTCGCCGCATCGACCGGCGCCGGCGCCGCCGCGGCGGCCGGTCGCGGCGGCCGGGCCGGCGGCGGAGCGGCGGCTGCCAGCCGGGGCCCGCCGCGAACGCGGGCGCGCAGCTCGGCGAGGAGGCCCGCGTACGAGGAACGCTCCACGACGCGGCGCATCTGCACGCGGTAGTTCTCGACCAGGCTCACGCCGTCGATGTAGACGTCGACGACGTCCCAGCGGCCCGCCGTGCGGCGCATCCGGTAGTCCACCTGGATCTCGCCACCGGCCCGCGCGGCCACCATGGTGCGCACGGTCGCCGAGTCGCCGATGCGCGTCTCCTCGAGCACGGCGACCCGCGCGCCGTTGTCGAGCCGGGCGCGCGAGGCGATCGCCGAGACGAAGTGCGCCTCGGCCACCTCGGTGAAGAGGGCGACGAACTCCGAGCGCTCGGACGCGGTGCGCGCGGCCCAGTGGCTGCCCAGCGCCTGCTCGGCGGCCTCGCGGAAGGCGAAGAGGTCGCGGACCAGGCGGCGGATGGCCTCCAGCTTTTCGTGCGGCCGGTCCGCCGTCGCCTCGTCGCGGATGACGGCGTTGGCGGCGGCGAAGAACTCGCGCAGGCGGTCGGCCGGCGGCCCGGCCGCGGCGCCGCCGGCGACGACCAGCATGACGGCCGCCGCGAGGGCGCCGGCACGAACGCGCCGATACATGGCGACGACGATAGGCCTCCGGCCCCGCGATCCGGAAGCTTTTCGTCCATCATGGAGGCCCCGACATGGCCCCCGAGCCCCCAGACGTTCGGCACGCCCCGGCGCAGCCGTGGCGTGCCTCTGGTTCGCGCGCAGGGCCGCCTCGTCAGCGCCCGGCCGTCAGCTCCTCGAACGGACCGGAGATGCGGACGACCTCGTTGACGGGCCAGGCTCCGCGGTTGATCACCACCACGAAGAGGTCGCCCGCGATGCCCGCGCGCCGCGTCGCCTCGGTGACCGGGGCGAAGGCGAGGCTCCTGGGGGCGTCGTTGTCGGTGAAGCGGGCGAACTCCGTCCGCGTGCCGTCGGCGGCGAGGACGAACACGGCGGCGTGCTGGCGGTCGGCGACGAACACTCGCCCGTTGGGGCCCACGGCGAGCGCCGCGGCGACGGGCCCGCGCAGCACGACCTGTGGCTGGCCATCGGGGCCCACGCGCAGGATCTCGCCGGGGCCCTGCTGCCACGGCGCCTGGGCGGCGCCATCGCTGCCGATCCAGAGGTGGTCGCTCCGGTCGATCGCCAGCGCCCGCGGACGGGTCACGGCCAGCCAGCGACCCTCGAGCACGCGGCCGGCCGCGTCGAGCTTGACGATCACGCCCTGGTCGCGGTCGGCGACGTAGATGTTGCCCGCGCGATCGGCGACCGCGCCTTCGGGCTGCCGGAGCAGCGGGGTCTGGCCCCTGGGTGGCGTGCCGCCGGCGAACCACTCGGCGCGGCCGTCGCGCATGGCGTAGAGCACGCCGATCTTGCGGTCACGGTCGAACGTGGTCACGAACAGCTCCCGTCCGCTGCGGATCGTGGCGACCTGGGGATTCGGCAGCGGCGGGCCGTGGAGGTAGGCGGCCTCCGTGTCGGGCGTCAGCCGCCCGCCGCCCGGGGGGATGCGGTAGAGCCGCCACAGGTCCTCGGCCTCGCCGCCGACCATGTACCGGCGCCCGGTGCGGGCCAGATAGAGGACGCCGTCGGCGTCGATGCTCAGCGTCGAGGCCGACGGCACGCCGGCGCCCCCGACGGCCGTGGACCCGAAGCCCTCGCCGGTGACGTACACGCGCGCGGTGAACCCCGGCGGCAGGCGCAGCCCGCCGGCCGCCGGCGCGGCGAGCAGCAGCGTCACGAGGAGGGGCGCCAGGAGGACTCGCCTCATACGGGTCCCTATCATCGCTCCGGGGATGCCGCAGGGCGAGGAGCTCGCGTGGCAGGGGCCCAGCGGATCGGCGCGGCGTCGCTCGTCAGCGCGAGGGCGGCGAGGGCGGAGTGCACCTGGCATGGACGAGAGTGCCCCTCACCCGACCGACGGCCTGCCCCGCGTGGATCGGCTCCCCGCAGATCGGGCAGGTCACGTCAGGATCGAACGTCAGGAAGTCCCACTCGTCGTCCGCGTCCGCCGCGCTCACCAGGACGCTCCGTGCGTCCGGTATAGCCTCATCGAGCCGGACGTCAAGCCCCTGAAACGATTTACCCACTCGCCCACGGCGCCGGCGGGTCGGGGCTCCGGCATCGTCAGCGGGCAGCGGCCGAGCCGGCGGCGGCGCGCGCCCTGTGCAGGTCGAGCAGCAGCAGGAGCAGCATCTTCTGGTCGTCGGGGCGCTCGGCGGCCTCACGCGGGCGCTCCGCCGGTCGTGCTCGCACCACCCGCTCGGGGAGGGCCGCGGGCGCGACCTGCACACCCGGCGGCGGAGCGACCGGCCCCCGCTCGGTGATCGAGAAGATGAGCGTGGCGACGAGAAAGACGAGCGTGCCGGCGACGGCGAGCTTGAGCGCCATGAACGACCTCCAGCGACGGCCGTGGAGGCGAGCAATGCGCGTGCCTTCGACGCGTCGCCCGCGCGCGCTCCGGAGGCACGCCACGACTCCGCCGCGGTGTCGGAGCCCCCATCATCGTCGCGCGCGTCACGGAGGAGCGCCCCGTCTTCGCCGGCGGGCGACGAACGCGGGGCTCGGGGCCATGTCGGGGGCCCCATGATGGTCGCTCAGCGACGCTCGAGCGCCAGCCGGGCGCCGAAGCCGACGAGCGCGACGCCGATGGCTCCTTCGAGCCCCCGCCGCGCACGGGGGTGCCCGAGGAACTTCCGCAGGCGGGCGATGCCCAGCGTGACGAGCGAGAGCCACAGCAGGCCCTGCACCACGTGGATGGCCGCGAGGAGCATCGACTTCGCCAGCGCCGGGTCGTCCGGCCGGACGAACTGTGGCAGGAACGCCAGGTAGAACACCGCCACCTTCGGGTTCAACAGGTTCGTCAGCAGCCCGGTGGTGAAGGCGCGCCGGCCGGTGCCGGGGCGCTCACCCGGCGGCGGGCCGGTCGAAACGCGCACGGCGCTGCACAGGGACTGCACGCCGAGCACCACCAGGTAGACGGCGCCGGCCCACCGGACGGCGGTGAAGAGGGTCGCCGACCGCACGAGGAGCATCGAGACGCCGGCCGCCGACAGCCCGGCGTGCACGAAGAGCCCGGAGCAGATTCCGAGCACGGTCAGCAGACCGGCGCGCCGGCCGCGCGTGACGGCGCTGCGGACCACGAGCGCGGTGTCCGGGCCGGGAGCCAGCGTCAGGAGCGCCGCGACGGCGGTGAAGGCCAGGACGTCGGCGTCGATCACCCGCCGGCGCCCCATCCGGCGAACGGCCCGGCGAACGCGTCCAGCGTCAGCAGGTCGATGCCCTGGGCGCGCCGCGCGGCCTCCCGGGCGGCGGGAGTGTTGTATCCCCAGGCGGCGAGGAACAGGCGGACGTCGTCGAGGTCCCTGTGGCTGCGGACGCAGGAGAGCGTCTCCAGGCGGTCCTCGACGAACCAGAGCGTCGCGGCCCGGCCGGCCGCCGCCTGGAAGGCGGACCGGAGCTGGCGGAGGTTGTCGCACTTGTGGCTGCCCGCCTCCTTGCCCTCGATGCCGTCGACGGCGATGGACCAGTGCTCGAGGATGCGGCGGGCGAACTCGCCTTCCTTGGTCGTCACGATGATCGTCCGCGCCGGCGCGCCCACCACGCGCCGGACCACGTCGCGGGGACAGTAGAGCGCGTGGCGGGACACCCAGTCGTCGCCGTCGGCGGCGATCCACGCGCGCCGGACGTCGTCGAGCGTCGTCTTCAGCAGGGCGATGACGCGAGGGCGACCGCGGGGATCGCGCTCGAGCAGGGCGTCGCGCTCGGCGGGCCACGCCCCCAGGAGCGCGTCTCTCGGCACGCCGCGCACGAGGGCGTCCAGGAGCACGGGCATCTCCCAGCCCGTCTCGATCACCGGCCTCAACGCGCGGAAGCCGGCCAGCAGCGCGTCATCCGCCCGCGGCCGGTCGGGCCACACGCGCGCGCAGGTGCGCCGGCTGGTCTCGAAGTACTCGCGCGTGCCCTCGCACAGAACGCCGTCGAAGTCGAGCGCCAGGACGTCCGGCGGCCCGGGAGACGTCATCGCGCCCGGAGCAGGCGCTTGAGGATCTTGCCCGTCGCGCTCTTGGGCAGCTCGGGGACGAACTCCACGGCGGCCGGCGCCTTGTAGACGGCCAGGCGCGAGCGGCAGAAGGCGACGATGTCCTCGGCCGTGGCCGCCGCGCCCGGGGCCAGGACGATGGCGGCGCGGACGGCCTCGCCCTTCACCGGGTCGCCCACACCGTACACCGCGGCCTCCCGGACGGCCGGATGCCGGTAGAGCACGTGCTCGACCTCGGCCGGCCAGACCTTGAAGCCGGAGACGTTGATCATGTCCTTCACGCGGTCGACGATGGACACGTAGCCCTCGTCGTCCATCGTCCCGACGTCGCCGGACCGGAGCCAGCCGTCGCGGATGGCGCGGGCGGTGTCCTCGGGCTTGCCCCAGTAGCCCTGCATCACGCCCGGCCCCTGGATGCAGATCTCGCCCCAGGTGCCGAGCGGCACCTCGTGGCCCTCCTCGTCCATGATCTTGACCTCGACGTTCTCCACCGCGGTGCCCACGGTGCCCGGCCGGTGGCGGAAGTCGTGGTTGTAGCAGGCGAACGGCGAGCACTCCGTCAGCCCGTAGCCCTCGAAGACCGGCCGCCCGAAGCGCTCCGCCCACCGGCGCGCCACCTCGCCGGGCATGGTGGCCGCCGCCGAGAACTCGTACCGGATCGAGGAGAGGTCGTGGCGCGCCAGGTCGGCGCCCAGCAGCGCGATGAAGACGGTGGGCACGCCGAAGAACATCGTCGCGCGCTGCCGCGCGATCGAGTCGAGCACCTGATCGGGCACGAACCGCCGGTGGAGGACCACCGTGGCCCCGGCCGTGAAGGCCGTGTTCATGATCGCGTTCTGGCCGAACACGTGGAAGAGCGGCAGGAAGAGCATCAGGCGATCGTCACGGCGCACGCCCATGTGGTGGGCGCACGCGTACTGGTTGAACACCAGGTTGCCGTGCGTGAGCGTGGCGCCCTTGGGAAAGCCGGTGGTCCCCGACGTGTAGAGCAGGACGGCGGGCGCGTTCCGGTCGAGGTCGACGGCGCGCGCCTCGCGCGTGCCCCGGGCGATCCAGTCCTCCAGCGAAGCGTGGCCGCCGCTCGCGCCCTCGGCCACCACCACGTGGCGCAGCGCGGGACACGGCGCGGCCGGCACACCGGGCAGCAGGTCGCCGGTGGTGAAGAGCACGCCGGCGCCGGAGTCGTTCAGCACGTAGGCGACCTCGTCGGACTTGAAGAGCGCGTTGATCGACACCACGACGGCGCCGACCTTGAGGGCGGCGAGATAGCACACGGCGAAGTCGGGGATGTTGGGCAGGTAGAGGGCGACGCGGTCGCCTCGCCCGGTGCCGTGAGCCCGGAGTGCGCCGGCGAGCCGGCCGGCCCGCTCGTCGAGGTCGCGATAGGAGAGGGCGCGGCCCTCGAACAGGATCGCCGGGTGGTCCGAGAACCACCGGGCGCCGCGCTCCACGTGCTGCGCGACGTTCACCTCACGGGGTCCTGCCCCGCGCCCGCAGCCTGGCGATCATGTCGTTCATCCGCCGGTTGGCCTCGTTGACCTGGGCCAGCAGCGATTCCCAGTCGGCCTGGCCGCGGCGCAGCTGCTCGTTCTCGGCGCGTAGGGCCTCGACCTCGACGCGGAGCCGCTCGGACTCCTGCCGGGCCGCCTCCGCCTGCCGCCGCAGCTCCTCGCGGGCGCCGGACCGACGGGAGGCCGGGGCCGCCGCGCCGCCACGACCGCCCCGGCGCGGCGCCGGGGCGGCAGGCAGGATCTGCATCTGCTCGTCGACCGGGCCGGCGTCGACGCCGTTCTGATCGTCCATCAGCGCTCGCGGGCCGCGCGGTCGGCCGCGGCACGGGCGTCGCGCGAGGGCGCCCCCTCGACGAGCGGGGGCTGCGCCTCGACGACCCGCCACTGGCGTCCGTCCCAGCGGAAGAGCCGCCGCCCGCTCCACGGGTCGGACAGCTCCACGCGGCCGTCGGGGAACAGCGCGAACAGCCGCGCGCTGGCGACCGACTTCGAGCTCGCCACGTCGGCCCGCACGACGGGCGGCGCGGCGCCGGCGGCCACGTACACGGCGAGCCCGAGGGCCACGATGGACAGCATCGTGGCCGGCAGGCCCGGCAGCCAGCGCGCCAGCGTGGCCCGGCCGCGCGGCTCCGTGTCCTCGTCCATCAGCGACTGGAGCACGGCGGCCCGGTGCTGGAACTCGGCAAGGGCGTTCTTGAGATCGTCGATCGTGCTGGTCTTCATCGCGACGCCTCCGGTCGCGGTGCGCCAGGAGCACCGCGACACCCGCGGGACCGGCGCCCGCGGGGGACTGCTGCAGAGCTGTCAGCCTGGGAGTTCGTCCGGACCGCCCGGTCCGGCGGCAGGGCGGCCCTGCCGGGCCGCCGCCGATCGGAGAAACGTCGCGACCTTATCTCAAGAGGAGGGGCAAATCAAACGGGGTGTCAGGCGCCGTCGCGACCCCGGGCGGCGGCGTCGTGCGCGATGGCGCCGACGGGCAGCTCGATGACGAAGCGCGCGCCCGCCCCCGGGCGGCTCTCGGCCGAGATGTGGCCGCCGTGCTCGCGGACGATGCCGTACGAGATACTCAGGCCGAGCCCGGTGCCGCGCACGCCCTTGGTGGAGACGAACGGGTCGAAGATGGTCGGCAGCAGGTCCGGGGCGATGCCCGGCCCCGTGTCCTCGACGACGACGGCGACGCGGTCGCCGTCGAGCGGCCGCATCCACACGCTGAGCCGCCGCTCGCCGGTGACCTCGGCCATCGCCTGCTTGGCGTTGGTGATGAGGTTCAGCAGCACCTGCTGCAGCTGGTGGTCGTCGGCCCAGATCTCCGGCAGGCCGGGCGCGGTCTCGGTCTCGACCACGACCCCGGCCAGGCGAAGGTCGGCGGCGCTGACCTCGAGGACCTGGTCCAGGAGGCGCGCCAGGTTCACGCGCTGGTGCTGCAGCGGGCGCTTGCGCCCGAAGGTGAGCAGCCCCTGGACGATGCGGCTCGCCCGGTCGATCGACTTCTGCATGGCGGCCAGGCGCGGCCGCAGCTCGGGCGGCGCCTCGTCGTTCAGGATGTCCAGGCTGCCCTGCAGGACCGCGAGCGGGTTGTTCAGCTCGTGGGAGACGCCGGCCACCAGCTCGCCCAGGGCCGAGAGCTTGGCCGACTGCAGCATCTGCTGCTGGGCCAGGGTCAGCCTGAGCTTCTGGTCCTCCACCACCTCGTTGAGCTTCCGCGCCGCGTCCTGCGCCTCCTCGAGGAGCCGGGCGTTGTCCACGGCGTAGGCCGTGTACGTCATCAGCGTGTTGAGGAACTGCAGGTCGGTGCGGCTGAACGGCGGCGTCGAGGCCGGCGTGCCGGCGGACTCCTTCTTGGCCAGGTTGACGACGCCGATGATCCGGTCGGCGACGCGCAGCGGCATGCAGATGAAGGAGCCGCCGCCGTACTTGGGGTCGTTCGCCTTGCCGAACCGGGGGTCCCGCTCGATGTCCTCGACCAGGACGGGCTCGCCGAGCTGCACGGCCTTGCCGGCGACCCCCTCACCCACCTTCACCTCGGTGCCGCCGAGCACCTCGTCGGGCAGGCCCCGGGCCGTCACGACCCTCAGCACCTGGCGGTCCCGGTCCAGCAGCATGATCGAGCCGATGCGCGCGTGGACGGCCCGCATCGTGCGCTCGAGCACGTCGGCCAGCAGGTCCTGGATCCGCGGGATCTTCGCGGCCATCTCGACCATCTCGTTGAGCGTGCCGAGCTTGAAGACGAGGTCCTCGAGCCGCTCGGTCGAGGCGCGCAGGTCGTCGAGCATCCGGCTGAAGGCCTGGGCCATCTCGCCGATCTCGGTGACGGACCCGAGGCCGGCCACCACCGCCTTCTGCCCCGTGGCCGCGGCCTGGCGCTCCGCCGGCGCCGCCCCGAGGTCGAGCGCCCGGGCCAGCGAGGCGATGCCGCCCACCATGCGGCGGAAGACGACGTAGCCGAGGACGGCGACCAGCAGCGCCACGAAGAGGCCCGCCTGGGCCTCGGCGCGCGCCAGCAGCTCGAAGTGCCAGAGAAAGAAGAGGAACAGCAGCAGTGGAAGGATGCCGACCAGCGCGAAGATGATCGCCGCGGCCCGGCGAAGGTCGAGCGTCCCGTGAGTGCTCAGGCCCGTGTCCCCTTCCTTCCACCATACCCCGCGGCCCACGCGAGCCGGAACAAACCTCGCAGCCCGGTCAGGCGGGGGCCCGAACGCCTCGCAACCGGCGGATCACGGGGCGGAGTCCCAGGACGTGTGCGGCGCTGCCCGTGACCGCCCGCAGGCCGGGGGCGGCGCGGGCCCATGCTTCTCGGCAGGTTCTTCAGAATGTCCGCGACCCGGGTCGGTGCCGCGTCGGGGTACGGGCGCGGCGCGTGGCTGGCGGGGCGTCGCCAGCAGCGCGAGCAGGAGATCGATCGCCGCGCCGTGACGACGCAGGTGGTACCTCGATTGCTCCATGCTTCACGGTGCGCAGTCGATCGCCGGAGACGTTTGTAATCGCGGCACCCCGCGCCACCGTCCCGGGCGTGCGCCTCCCGAGCCTGCTCCGATGAGTCGGCCCGGTCGTCGTGCGCTGCCGATCGCCGCCGAGAACTACGAGGTCGGCAAGCGACGCGTGGTCACCGGACGCGTGCGCGTGACCAGAGCGGTCCGGACACGCTCGGAGGTGGTGGACCGGCCCGTCACCCGCGAGGTCATCGAGGTCAGGCGGGTGCGCGTGCGGAAGCCGGTCGACGGTCCGGTGCCGGATGTCCGTCGCCAAGGACCCACGCTGATCGTTCCGGTGCTCGAGGAGGTCCCGGTCGTCGAGAAGCGGCTGATGGTCACCGAGGAGATCCACATCACGAAGCGGGTGGTGCCCGAACGGCGCCGCGTGAAGGTCACGCTCCGGCGCGAGGAGCCCGTCATCGAGCGGCGCTCCGCGCCGGGGCCCGGCGCCCGCCACGCGCGCCATCCCGATACCCGCAGATAGCACGGAGGAATCAATGACGAGGACCGTGGTCGGACTGTTCAACACGGTCGACGAGGCTCACCGCGCCGTCGAGGCCATCGTTCGCGAGGGCGTCGACCGCGAGCACATCAGCGTCATCAGGCGCGACGAGGCCGCGGGCGCGTCGCGAGAGGAGAGCGGCGGGTCGGGCACGACGGCGGGCATCGCCACCGGCGCCGGGCTCGGCGCCCTCGGCGGCCTGCTGATCGGTCTCTCGGGCGTGGTCATCCCGGGGCTGGGGGCGGTGATCGCGGCGGGCCCGGTGGCGACGATGCTGGTCGGCGCCGGCGTCGGCGCCGCGGCCGGGGGCCTGGTCGGCGCGCTGGCCGACATGGGGCTGCCGGAAGAGGAAGCCGAGTACTACGCGGAAGGCGTCGAGCGCGGGGGCACGCTCGTGGCGGTGCGGACCGACGAGGAGAGGGCCGAGCGCGTGCGCTCGCTCATGGACCGCCACGGCGCGGTGGAAGTCGAGCGCCTGCACGCGGACCGGACGGTTCCCGGCGAGGGTCGAGCGATGGGCGGCCCGCCGGTGGCCGGTCAGCCGACCGGGGAGCCGGCGATGGCCGGACCGCCGCCGTCGGCTCCGATCGAGCCGACGGCGCGCGAAGAGACGAGGGAGGCGATCCCCGTCGCCGAGGAGCAGATCCAGGTCGGCAAGCGCCGGGTCCAGAAGGGGGCGGTGCGCGTCTACACGCAGGTGCGCGAGCAGCCCGTGGAGGAGGAAGTGCGGCTGCGCGAGCAGCGCGCGCGGGTCGAGCGGCGGCCGGCCGACCGCCCCGTGCACGCCGGCGAGCAGCCCTTCCGCGAGCAGAGCATGGAGTTCACCGAGACCGGGGAGGAGCCCGTGATCGCCAAGCGGGCGCGCATCGTCGAGGAGGTCTCCATCGAGGCCGACGAGGGCGAGCGGACGGAAGTCGTGCGGGACGCCGTGCGGCGCACGGACGTGACGGTCGAGCGCAGCGGCCAGCCCGCGGCGGCCTTCCAGGGCGCCGAGGCGGACTTCCGGCAGCACTGCGAGCGCACCTTCGGCCCGGGCGCCCGGCGCTACGAGGACTGCGCGCCCGCCTACCGCTTCGGATACGACCTCGGCTCGCACCCGGGATACGGCGGCGGCGACTGGGCCGGCATCGAGCCCGAGGCGCGACGGCGCTGGGAGACGCGCAACGAAGGCACGTGGGAGGAGTTCAAGGATTCCATCCGCTACGCGTGGGACCGGGCCAGAGGCCGCGCCAAGGCGGCCTGAGGCCCTCCGACGCCGCTGCTGGTACGGTCATTGCTCCTGGAGGCACCGGCCTGCCGAGTGGCTTCGAAGGAATTCCCACGAGGTATGTCAGCGCCGCGTACCCGTCGCCCGGTACAGGAACCCGGCGCGACATCGCCGCGCGTGAAGAGGACATCCCGAAACGAGCAAGGAGCAGGAAATGAAAGGTGTCGTCGCCCTGGTCACCACGGTGGCGCTCAGCGGTCTGACGCTGACCGCCGCGCTCGCTCAGCAGTCGCAGCACCCGTCGTCGCAGTCGCCGTACCCGTCCGCGCAGCAGTATCCCTCGTCGCAGCAGTCGCCGTCGTCCCAGCAGACCCCGATGGGCCAGCAGCCGCCGTCCAGCCAGCCGCAGATGCCGTCGAGCGGCGCTTCCAGCGCCGGCGGTAACCAGAGCGGCCTGGCGGTCGCCTCGGACTCGCTGCTCGGCACCAAGGTCCGCAATCAGCAGGGCCAGGACATCGGCGAGGTCAGCAAGCTCATGATCGACCCGCAGCAGGGCACGATCACGTCGGTCGTCATCCGCCAGGGCGGCACGCTGGGCATGGGCGGCAAGGACGTGTCGGTCCCCTGGAACGCCCTGAAGCTGCAGCGCGGCCAGAACCAGCAGCTCGTCGTGACGATGCAGCAGGAGATGCTGGAGCAGGCGCCCGCCGCCAGCCCGCGGACGGACGACAAGGGCTCGGGCGGCCAGGAGCGGGATCAGCCGAAGCGGTGACGCGACCTCGATGAGCAGGCCGCTCGCGGCCTGCCCATCATCGGTGAGCGAGGGGCGTTCCGCCGTCGCGAGCGCGGGACGCCCCTCGCTCCGACGTCGTGGCCGTCGCGGTCCCCGAGCGGGCAGCCATCCTGGCCGGGTGACCGTGGAGAGAAGTGGTGGGCAGGGACGGGATTGAACCGCCGACACCAGGATTTTCAGTCCTGTGCTCTACCAACTGAGCTACCTGCCCGTGCAGACACCGGAGAATAGCAGAGGGGTGGAGGCCTGTCCACACGCCGGGCCACCGGCGCGGGTCACTGCACGACGCTGACCACCCCCATCGGTCCGGACTTCTGGAACTGCAGCGTCACGATGACCACCTCGCCGGGCGTCAGCGCCCGCGTGAGCCCCGACAGCACCACCCGGGGGCCGTCCTCGCGCAGGCGGAACACCGTCGCCGGGGGGATCTCGATGCTCGCCACCGGGCCGCCGGTCTCGCCGACCAGGGCGGCCTGCCGGGCGAACGGGGCCTGGGCGCCAGTGAGGACGTCGCCGTACTTGCCGCTGCTCTCGATGTCCACGTAGACGGCGGCGTCGGTGCCGGCGGCGCCGCGCACGACGCGGCCCTGGACGGGACGCAGGCGCACGCCGCCGACGTCGCGGACGGTCGGATAGTACGTGCACGCCGTGGAGAGCAGCAGCAGCGCCAGCGTCACGGCCGCCGCGGCCGGCCGGCGCCGCGGCGTCATGAGCGGCCGAACGCTCCTTCGGCCTGCATGGCCTGGAAGGCGCGCTCGTAGGCGGCGATGGTCTTCGCCACCTCCTCGTCGCCGTGCACGGCCGACACCCAGCCGTGGTTCATGGAGCAGTCCACACCCTCGTTGAGCAGCGCGCACCGCAGCAGGTGGTAGAGCGCGCCCTTGCGCGGGCGGTCGAAGCCGGCCAGGCCGGGCTTGCCCTCGAACGACACGTGGTAGATGGAGGCCTCGCCGTAGCAGGCCCCGGGCACGCCGGCCCGCCGCATGGCCTCGCCGATGCCGCGGCGCAGCTCCTCGCCGGCCTTGCTGGCGCGCGCCTGCAGCGAGGCGTCGGCGCACAGTTCCAGCGTGGCGATGGCCGCGGCCGCCGAGAGCGGGTTGGCGTTGAAGGTGCCGGCGTGGGCCACGCGCTGGCTGCGGTCCCAGTCGGGATCGCCGCGGAAGGCGATGATCGACATGACGTCGCGCCGGCCGCAGAGCGCGCCGCCCGGCAGCCCGCCGGCCACGATCTTGGCGAGCGTGGTGAGGTCGGGCGTGACCCCGAAGTACTCCTGGGCGCCGCCGGGGGCGTAGCGGAAGCCGGTGATGACCTCGTCGAAGATCAGGAGCACGCCGTGCTTCGTGGTGACCGCGCGCAGCTCCTGCAGGAAGCCCGGCAGCGTGGGGGTCGTGCCCGCCTGCCCGCCGGCCGGCTCCAGGATGACGGCGGCCACGTCGCCGCGCTGCAGCGCCAGCTCGACGGCCTTGATGTCGTTGAAGGGGCAGATCAGCGTCTGGTCCATCGTGGCGCCCGGCACGCCGGCCGACATCGGCACGTCGTAGGGCGGGTTCACGCCGGCCACGGCGCCGTCGTGCCAGCCGTGGAAGTGGCCGGCGAACTTCAGGATGCGCGGCCGCCCGGTGAAGGCGCGCGCTACGCGCATGGCGAGGTGCGTGGCCTCGGTGCCCGACATGGTGAACCGCGTCAGCTCGGCGCAGGGCACCAGGCGGTTGACCAGCTCGGCCCAGCGCACCTCGAGCTCGTGACTGGCGCCCAGGTGCGTGCCCCGCGCCATCTGGGCCTGGACGGCGGCGACGACGGCCGGGTGGCAGTGGCCGAGGAACAGGGCGCCGTGGCCCATCCAGTAGTCGATGTACTGGTGGCCGTCGACGTCCCACTTGCGGGTGCCGGCGGCGCGGTCGACGTAGACGGCGTACGGCACCAGGTGGCGGATGTCGTGGGTGATGCCGCCGGGGATGGCCTGCCGGGCCCGCTCGGCCAGCGCGGCGGCCTTGGGATGCAGGGCGCGGTAGCGCTCGTGGATGGTCACGGCGCGCCCATCATACCGCGAGCCGCAGCAACTCCACGACGGCCGCGTGGACGTCGAGCGGCAGGCCGTCCACGGTCGGCTCCCGGTGGCGCACGATGCCGTCCACCGCCCCGGCCTTGACGCAGGCCTCCACCAGGCGCCGCTCGTCGGCCGGCGTGTGGAGCAGCGGGCGGCGCGCCAGACGCTCGAGCGCGGCCACGACGCCGTAGGCGCCCCAGTTCGAGGTGCCGGCGACCACCAGGTGGTCGACGCGCACCACCGACGCGATCGTGCCCATGAGCGGGCTCATGCGCGCCAGCCGGGCGTGGACGTTGCCCATGCCGATCTCGTTGCCGCCGTCGCCCACCGCGATCGTGGTCGCCCGCGGGCGACGGGGCGATGCCGTGTCCGGCGCGCCTGCCGTCGGGGCCGCTCCCGCGCTCCCACGGACCGCGCTGCGCACCCCGCGCGGGGGGTCCGGGCGCTGCCGTCCGGCCGGGCCGGCCACGGGGCGGGAACCGCGCGACGTCCGCCGCGCGCCGGACGCGGCGCGAGACGCCCGGCCGGCGCCGCCGGCCAGGACGAAGAGGTCGTCGATCGCGGCGTTCCAGCGCGCGATCGACTCGCCGCGGGCGCTCAGGTAGTCGCCCGAGCGGGCGCGGCCGGGACGCTCGATGGCCACCAGGTGCGTGGGCCGCTCGCGCGACAGCAGCGCGGCCGCGTCGCCGTCGAACACGTCGACGTCGGCCGGCTCGTCCATCGCCCCGAGCGCCGCGGCCAGCGGCGCGACGACCGGGGCGTCGGTGACGTAGCGGACGTCGGCACCGAGCCGCCGGAGGGCGCGGCCGAGCACCGCGGCGCCCGGCGGACCGTCGGTCTCCGGCAGCCCGGGGGGCACGCAGAAGCCGGTGGCGATCAGGACGCGCCGGCTCCCGGCCAGCGCCCGGGCGGCCGCGGCGGCGCCGCCGGCCACGAAGAACCGATCGATGCCGCGCCGGCCCGGGTCGAGGGCGAGCAGGTGATCGATCGGATCGAGCCGGGCCGCGGTCACCCGCTCAGCTCGTAGAGGAGCACCTGCCAGGGCTCGAGCGGCCGCGCGCGCTCGGGGCCGCCGAAGCGCGGGTCGGCGCTGTCGAGCAGCAGCAGCGCGCGCGGCGGCGCCGTCCACGCCTGCGGCTTGCCGGTCAGGTTGGCGACGCACCGCAGGGCCTCGCCCGACGGCCCGCCCCGGTCCACCGTCAGCACGCTCCCCGTCTCGTCGAGCGCCGCGCGGGTCAGGGCCTTGCCCCGGGCGCCCAGCGCCGGATGCTGGCGGCGCAGGGTGAGCCACGCGCGATAGAACTCCCGCAGCCCGCGGTGGCGCGGGGCACCGGCGAGCGTGGGGTTCAGGCGCGAGCGCACGAACGTGTCGGGGGCCTGCGGGTCGGGGATCGTGCCCTTCCACTCGAAGCGGCTGAACTCGGCGGCGCGCCCGGTGCGGACCGCCCCCGCCAGCGCCGGGTCGAGGAACGAGGTGAAGAACTGGAACGGCGCCGTCTCGCCGTACTCCTCGCCCATGAAGAGCAGCGGCAGCGCCGGCGCCACCAGCAGCAGGGCGGCGGCCAGCTTGGCGGCCTCGAAGGGCACGATCGTGCCGAGCCGGTCGCCGGCGGCGCGGTTGCCGACCTGGTCGTGGTTCTGCGTGAAGAACACGAAGCGCTCGCCCTCGACGTCGGCGCTCGGCGTGCCGCGCGGGCGGCCGAAGTACCCCGACGGCTCGCCCTGGAAGGCGAAGCCCTCGGCCAGCGCGCGCGGCAGGTGGCGCTGGTCGGCGAAGTCGACGTAGTAGCCCGTCGTCTCGCCGGTGAGCCGCACGTGCAGCGCGTGGTGGAAGTCGTCCGCCCACACGGCGTCGAGCCCGAGCCCGCCCGCCGCCTCCGGCGTGACGATGGCCCGGTCGTTGTCGTGCGACTCGGCCATGACGTGCCCGGGGCGCCCCAGCCGCGCCGCCTCCTCGCGCACGGCGGCGGCGACCTCGCTCAGGATGTGCCGCGGGCTCGCGTCGAAGATCGAGTGGATGGCGTCCAGGCGCAGGCCGTCCAGGTGGAAGTCGCGCACCCACATGCGGGCGTTGTCCACGAAGTGGCGGCGCACGCCGGCGGCGTCGGGACCGTCGAAGTTCACGGCCCGGCCCCAGGGCGTCTTGTAGCGGTCCGTGAAGTACGGGCCGAACTCGGCCAGGTAGTTGCCCTCCGGGCCGAGGTGGTTGTAGACCACGTCCAGGAACACGCTGAGGCCGCGGGCGTGGCAGGCGTCCACCAGCCGGCGGAGCCCGCGCGGCCCGCCGTAGGTCGACTGTGGCGCGTAGAGATGCGCGCCGTCGTAGCCCCAGTTCCGCGATCCCGGGAACTCCGCCACCGGCATCAGCTCGATGGCGGTGACGCCGAGCTCGACCAGCGGGTCGAGTTGCGCGATGGCGCCCTCGAACGTGCCGGCCTTGGTGAAGGTGCCCACGTGCAGCTCGTAGAGGACCAGGTCGGCGAGCGCGTGGCCGCGGAAGCCCTGGTCGCTCCACGGGAAGTCGTCGGGGTCGACCACGACCGACGGGCCGTGGACGCCCTCGGGCTGCCAGCGCGAGACGGGATCGGGCCGGTACCGCGCCCCGTCCAGCCGGTACTGGTACCGGGCGCCCGCCCGCACGCGCTTCATGCCGAGCTCGAAGATGCCGTCCTCGCCCGCCGTCATCGGCTGGGGCGGTCCGCCGTCCACCAGGACGTCCACGGTCCGGCAGTTCGGCGCCCAGACGCGGAACGTCGCGGCGCCGTCACGAAGGCTTGCGCCCAGTCCCATCCTACGGTCCAATGGGGTCACTCCCGGACCCGATCTTGCCGCACTCGAATCCGTCGGGGGTGACAAAAGGCGCGCGCCCATGGGCAATCCATTCTGCCTCGTCCTCCACACCCATCTTCCGATGGTGGTCAATCACGGTCGATGGCCGCACGGCAGCGACTGGCTGTGCGAGGCCGCCTTCGAATGCTACCTCCCCCTCCTCGACACCGCGCACCGGCTGCTGGCCGACGGCATCCCGGTGAAGTGGACCATCAACGTCTCGCCGGTCCTCACCGAGCAGCTCACCTCTCCGGAATTCCAGCGCGAGCTCTCCTTCTACTACGAAAACGTCCGGCGGGCCTGCGCCGAGAGCCGCGAGCACTTCGGGCGCGAGGGCCGGCAGGAGATCGTCAAGCTCACGCACTTCTGGGAAGAATTCTACGAGCGGATGTGGGAGCTCCATCGCCGCATCGGCGGCGACATCCCGGCCACGCTGGCCGACCTCGAGCGGCAGGGGGCGCTGGAGGTCATCACCTGCGCGGCGACGCACGGCTACCTGCCGCTGCTCTCCCGCGACGAGTCCATCCGCCTGCAGCTGCGCACCGCGGTGGAGACGCACCGCCGGCACTTCGGCCGGGCGCCGCGCGGCATCTGGCTGCCCGAGTGCGCGTACCGGCCGCGCTACGAGTGGACGCCGCCCACGGGCCGCGAGCAGGGCAAGAACCGGCGCCTGCGGCCGGGCGTCGAGGAGATGCTCGCCGATCACGGGCTGGCGTACTTCGTGGCCGACTCTCATCTGATCGCGGCCTCCGAGCCCGTCTTCCTCTACCGCGACTACGTGCCGCTGCGCGGGCAGCTCGGCGGGGAGCCGGCGGCCGAGGTCCCCCGGACCAACAGCCGGACCCCGTACGCGCCCTGGCGCGTCGCGTCCCGGGGCGGCACCGGTTCGGCGGTGGCCTTCTTCCGCGACCCCAAGACTACGCTGCAGGTGTGGAGCCGCGAGCACGGCTATCCCGGCGACTTCAACTATCTCGAGTTCCACAAGAAGCACCACCCCGGGGGCCTCCGGTTCTGGCGCATCACCGACGCCTCCGGCGACCTCGGCACCAAGCAGCCCTACGACCCCGGCGTGGCGATGGAGCGCGTCGGCTGGCAGGCGCGCCACTTCGTCGACCTCGTCAGGGAGACGGCCAGCCAGGCCGGTCAGGACGGCCCGGCCCTGGTGTGCTCGCCGTACGACGCCGAGCTGTTCGGCCACTGGTGGTTCGAGGGGCCGGCCTGGCTCGAGCGCGTCGCCCGCGGCTTCGCCGCGGCCGGGGTCACGCCGATGACCCTCGGCGAGGCCCTGGAGGCGGTGCCGCCCCGGGCCACCGTCTCGCTGCCCGAGGGCTCGTGGGGCGAGGGCGGCGACCACCGGGTCTGGCTCAACCCGGACACCGAGTGGACCTGGGACCGCGTCTACAGCGCGGAGGCGGAGTGGGCGGAGCTCCTCCGCCGCCTCGAGGGGGCCAGCCCCGAGTTCCGGCGGGTGCTCGTCATGGCCACCCGGGAGCTGCTGCTCCTGGAGGCCTCCGACTGGCAGTTCCTCATCACCACCTGGGCGGCGCGCGACTACGCCGAGCGGCGGGTGGCCGAGCACTACGCCGAGTTCAAGCGCCTGGCCGAGATGGCGCGGGCGCTGGCCGACGGCGAGCCGCTGTCGACCGAGGGTGCCGACTTGCTGCGGCGTCTGGAGCGGCAGGACTTCGTCTTCCCGGAACTCGACCCCACGTGGGGCCGCGCCGTAGACTGAGTTCGTGAACGGACGCTGCGGTCCCGGGGGGCGCCCGGAGCCCCGCATGGCCTAGCCTCTTCCATGCCCCGCCGCGCGCGCGTCCTGGCCATGATCATGGCGGGCGGCAAGGGGGAGCGCCTGCACCCCCTGACCCGCGACCGCTCGAAGCCTGCCGTGCCCTTCGGGGGCCGCCACCGCATCGTCGACTTCGTCCTGTCCAACTTCGTCAACTCGGCCCTGATGGCCCTCTACATCCTGGTGCAGTACAAGTCGCAATCGCTCATCGAGCACGTGCGGCAGGCCTGGCGCACCAGCGGGATCCTGCCCGACTCCTTCGTCACCATCGTGCCGCCGCAGATGCGGACCGGCCCGGCCTGGTACCGCGGCACCGCCGACGCCGTCCTGCAGAACCTCAACCTGATCGACGACTTCGCGCCCGACGTGGTCGCGGTCTTCGGCTCGGACCACATCTATCGCATGGACGTGAACCAGATGCTGGCCTTCCACGCGGAGTCGGGCGCCGAGGTGACGGTGGCGGCGCGGCCGGCGCCGCTCGCCGAGGCCGCTCAGTTCGGCGTCCTGTCGGTCGACCGCCACGGGCGGGTCACGCAGTTCGACGAGAAGCCGGCGCGGCCGACCGCGATGCCGGGCGATCCCGGGCGGGCCCTGGTCTCGATGGGCAACTACCTCTTCAACCGCGCCATCCTGACCGACGCGCTGGTGGCCGACGCCCGGCGCTCCACCGAGCACGACTTCGGCCGCTCCATCATCCCGGAGCTCGTCCCGGCCGGGCACGTGTACGCCTACGACTTCCAGCAGAACGACGTGCCCGGCGTGAAGCCCTACGAGGAGCCGGCCTACTGGCGCGACGTGGGGACGATCGAGGCGTACTGGCAGGCGCACATGGACCTCCTGGGCGAGGCGCCGCGCTTCGACCTCGACAACCGCGACTGGCCGATCCGCACGGGCATGCAGCCCGGGCCCCCGGCGCGCTTCATCGGCAGCGACGTCGACGACGCCCACATCAGCGAGGGCTCGCTGATCAAGCGCGCCACCATCCGCCGCTCGATCCTGGGCCGCAGCGTGTGGGTCAACGAGGGGGCGGTCATCGAGGACTCCATCGTCATGGACCACACCACGGTGGGCAAGGGGGCCCGCCTGCGCCGGGCCATCGTGGACCGCTTCAACATCGTCCCGGCCGACACGGAGATCGGGTTCGACCCCGCCGCCGACCGGCGGCGCTGGCACGTCGACCCCTCGGGCCTCGTCGTCGTGCCCCGTGGCGGACGGCGGGAGTTCCTCCGCGGCCTGGACGAGCTCTGATGGCCGACCGCTTCGTCGCCATCCACGGCCACTTCTACCAGCCGCCGCGCGAGAACCCGTGGCTGGAGGCCGTCGAGGTGCAGGACTCGGCGGCCCCCCATCACGACTGGAACGAGCGGATCACCGCGGAGTGCTACGCGCCCAACACCGCGGCGCGCCGGGTCGACCACGACAACCGCATCCTCGACATCGTCAACAACTTCGAGAAGATCTCCTTCAACGTGGGGCCTACGCTGCTGGCGTGGCTCGAGCGGCAGGCGCCGGAGACGTACGCCAAGATCGTGCAGGCCGACCGCGCCAGCGTGACCGCGCGCGGCGGCCACGGCAACGCCCTGGCCCAGGTCTACAACCACCCGATCATGCCGCTCGCCACCCGGCGCGACAAGGTCACGCAGGTGGCGTGGGGCCTCGCCGACTTCCGGGCGCGCTTCGGTCGCGAGCCGGAAGGCCTGTGGCTGCCCGAGACGGCCGTGGACGGCGAGACGCTGGAGGTGCTGGCCGAGGCCGGCCTGGGCTTCACCATCCTCGCGCCCCACCAGGCCCGCCGCGTGCGGCCCCTGGGCGGCGACCGCTGGCAGGAGGTGAGCGAGCACATCGACCCGAGCCGCCCCTATCTCTGGCTGGGGCCGCGCGGGCTGCGCCTGGCGCTGTTCTTCTACGACGGGCCCATCTCGCGGGCCATCGCCTTCGGCGACGCGCTGGACCGCGGCGAGCACCTGGTGAAGCGGCTCCTGCAGGGCTTCGCCGACGGCCGCCCCGGCGCCCAGCTCGTGCACTGCGCGACGGACGGCGAGTCCTACGGCCACCACAAGGCCTTCGGGGACATGGCGCTGGCCGCGGCCCTGCACCAGCTCGAGAGCCAGGGCGGGGTCCGGCTCACGAACTACGGCGCCTTCCTGGCCGCCCACCCCCCCACGCACGAGGTCGAGATCCAGGAGCGCACGTCGTGGTCGTGCGCGCACGGCGTGGAGCGCTGGCGGGCCGACTGCGGCTGCCGCACGCGCGGCGACTGGCACCAGCGCTGGCGCGGCCCGCTGCGCGAGGCCCTCGACTGGCTCCGCGACCAGGTCGACGCCTTCTACGAGGCGCGGGCCAGCGCCTTCCTGAAGGACCCGTGGGCCGCGCGCGACGCGTACGTGAGCGTGGTCCTCGACCGCAGCCCGGAGCGTCTGGGCGCCTGGTTCGAGGCCCAGCAACGGGCTGCCCTGGACTCCGCCGCCCAGGTGGAGGTCCGCCGGCTGCTGGAGATGCAGCGCAACCGGCTGCTCATGTACACCTCCTGCGGCTGGTTCTTCGACGAGATCTCGGGCCTCGAGCCGGTCCAGGTCCTGCGGTACGCCGCGCTGACCCTGCAGTACCTGCGGGACCTGGGCGGCGGCAGCTTGGAATCCGAGCTCGTCCACCGCCTGGAGGCCGCGCCCAGCAACGTGGCGGAGTACGGCGACGGCGGCGAGGTCTATCGCCGGCTCGTGCGCCCCGCCGCCGCCGACATGCGCCGCGTGGTCGCGCACTACGCCATCACCGGGCTGGTGGAGCCGCAGCCCGACGACGCCGAGGTCTACGCCTGGCGGGTGGCCCGGCTGGACGAGGCGCGCGAGGCCTACGACGGCACCTCCCTGCGCATCGGGCACCTGCGGGTGACGTCGCGGATCACCGGCGAGGCCCGCGAGGCGATGTACGCGCTCCTGCACTTCGGCGGCCACGACTTCTCCTGCGGCATCCGGGGCTGGGAGGACGCGCCCGCCTACGAGGCGATGAAGGCCGACCTGGTCGCCCGGTACGAGCAGCGCAGCCTGGCCGACATGGTGCGGGGCCTCGACGAGTACTTCCCGCGCGAGCTGTGCTCGCTCACGCACCTGTTCATCGAGGAGCGCCGGCGCGTGCTGCGGAGCGTGATCGCCGCCGTGCTGGCCAAGCACGAGGAGACGTACTATCGCATCTGGGAGGAGAGCCGGAAGCTCGCGCGCTACCTGCGCCAGGCCGAGGCCCCCATCCCCGAGGTCTTCCGCATCACCGCCAAGCACGTGCTGGAAGCCGAGATCGTCGCCGCGCTGGAGCGGACGCCCGCGACGCTGGCGCTGCCCGAGCGCGCGGTCGAGCTGGTCGCCGAGGCGCGCGCGCTCGGCGTCGCCCTCGACCTGGCCGCCGCCCGGCCGCTGATGAGCCAGGCCGTCGCCGCCGCCCTCGCCGCGGTACGGGCGCGGCCCGGCGCGGACACGGTGGCCACGGCCACCGCGCTCGTCACCGGCGCCCAGCGGCTGAACCTGCGCTTCTCGCTCTGGCGCACCCAGAACGCGTTCTTCGCCATCTGGCGCGAGCACGCCGAGGCCCGGCCGACGCTGGCGCCGCTCGCGCGGGCCCTCGGCTTCGAGGTGCCGGCGGAGCCCGCGGCGTGAGCGCCGAGCAGTCGCCGCGGCCGCTGCGGGCCACCTACCGCCTGCAGCTCGGCCCCGCCTGCACCTTCGACGACGCCGCGCGTCTGGCGCCCTACCTGGCCGCGCTCGGCATCTCCGACTGCTACACGTCGCCCTTCTTCGAGGCGTGCGCGCCGCGCTCCCACGGCTACGACGTGTGCGATCACAACCGGCTGCGCGCGGAGCTGGGCGGCGAGGAGGGCTTCCGGCGCCTGGCCGAGGCGCTGCGCGCGCACGGGCTCGGCCTGGTCGTCGACGTGGTGCCCAACCACATGGGCATCACCGGCACGCGCAACGCCTGGTGGATGGACGTGCTCGAGCACGGCGCCGCCTCGCCCTTCGCGCGCGTGTTCGACATCGACTGGAACCCGGTCAAGCCCGAGCTCGCCGGCAAGGTGCTGCTGCCGATCCTCGGCGACCACTACGGCGCCACGCTGGAGAGCGGGCAGCTGCGTCTGGCGCTCGACGGCGGCGTCCTGACGGTGCGCTACCACGACCACGTGCTGCCCGTGGCCCCCCGCACCTACGGCCGCCTGCTCGGCCACGGCCTCGACGATCTCCAGGCGCGGCTCGGCGCCGACCATCCGGGGCTGCTCGAGCTGAAGGCCGTCATCGCCTGGTTCGTCACGCTGCCCGAGCGGGGCGCGAGCGACCCGGCGGGCCGCGAGGCCCGCCGGCACCACGAGGCGCAGGGCCTGGCCCGCCTCGACACGCTGCTCGAGAAGTCCCCCGAGGTGCGGGCGTTCGTCGAGGACAGCGTCCGCCGCTTCAACGGCGAGGTGGGCGACCCCGCCTCGTTCGATCTCCTCGACGACCTGCTCGACGACCAGGCCTATCGCCTGGCGTTCTGGCGGGTGGCCGGCGAGGAGATCAACTACCGGCGCTTCTTCGACATCAACCAGCTCGCCGCCATCCGCGTCGAGGATCCCGAGGTCTTCGCCGACACCCACGCCCTCGTCGTCCGCCTGGTGACCGAGGCGCCGGTCACCGCGCTGCGCATCGACCACCCCGACGGGCTCTACGCGCCGCGGGAGTACTTCCAGCGGCTGCGCGCCGCCGTGGGGCGTCCGGTGGCCATCCTGGCCGAGAAGATCCTGGCCCCGGGCGAGCGGTTGCCGGCGGCGTGGCCGGTCGAGGGCACGACGGGCTACGAGTTCCTGAACCTCCTCAACGGCATCTTCGTGGACCGCAGCCAGGCCCGCGCCATGGAGCTGCTCTACGCGCGGCTCATCAAGGAGCGCCCGCCCTTCGCCGAGGTCGTCTACGCCTCCAAGCGGACGATCATGGAGACGTCCATGGCCTCGGAGATCAACATGCTGGCGCACCGCCTCAACGGGATCTCCGAGAAGCATCGGTCCTCGCGCGACTTCACGCTGGGCGCGCTCACCCGGGCCCTCGACGAGATCATCGCCAACTTCCCCGTGTACCGGACGTACGTGGGCGAGGACCCGGCCGGGCCCAGCGAGGCCGACCGCGAGTACATCGCCCGCGCCGTGGGCCAGGCCAAGCGCCGCACGCCGATGGTCAACGTCTCCATCTACGACTGGATCCAGGACGTCCTCACCCTCCGGCACCCGGCGTGGGCCACCGAGGCCGACCGCCAGGAGCGGCGCGACTTCGCCATGCGCTTCCAGCAGATCACCGCGCCGGTGACCGCCAAGGGGTACGAGGACACCGCCCTCTACCGCTTCGCCCGGCTCATCTCCCTCAACGAGGTGGGCGGCGACCCCAACCGCTTCGGCGCCTCGCTCGCGGAGTTCCACGCGGCCATGGTCGACCGGCAGCGCCAGCACCCGGGCGGCCTCAGCGCCACGGCCACCCACGACACCAAGCGCGGCGAGGACGTGCGCGCGCGCATCGACGTGCTGTCCGAGATGCCCGGGGAGTGGCGCGCGCGCGTGGCCGCCTGGCAGCGCATGAACCGGCGCCATCGCACCGCCGTGGACGGCCGGGCCGTGCCGGGGGCCAACACGGAGTACTTCATCTACCAGACCCTCGTCGGCGCCTGGCCCATCACCGTCGACCGGCTGCGCGACTACCTGATGAAGGCCGTGCACGAGGCGAAGTCGCACACGTCGTGGACGAACCCGAACGCGCGCTACGACGAGGCCATCGCCCGCTTCGCCGGGGCCATCCTCGATCCCGCCCGCTCGGGCCCCTTCCTCGGCGACTTCACGCGCTTCCACGGGCGCGTGGCGCGCCTGGGCATGCTGAACTCGCTGGCCCAGACGCTCGTCAAGATCACCGCGCCCGGCGTGCCGGACTTCTACCAGGGCACCGAGCTGTGGGATCTCTCCCTGGTCGACCCCGACAACCGCCGGCCCGTGGACTTCGAGCTGCGCAGCCGGCTGCTGGCCGGGCTCGCCGCCGAGATCGACGCACGGCCGGACCGGGCCGGGCTGGCCGCCGAGCTCGCGCGCAAGCCCGAGGACGGGCGGGTCAAGCTCTACGTGATCCGGCAGGCGCTGGCGTGCCGGCGCGCCCGCGCCGCGCTCTTCGCCGGCGGCGAGTACCGGCCGCTCGACGCCGAGGGCCCGCTGGCCGAGCACGTGTGCGCCTTCGCCCGCGTCGACGCCGGCGACGCCGCGATCACGCTGGTGCCGCGGCTGCTGGCCCGGCGCGGTGTCGAGGGCCTGGTCCTCGGGGCCGACCTGTGGGGGGCCACGCGCGTCCGCGTGCCGGCCACGGTCGGCCGGCGCTTCCGCAACGTCATGACCGGCGAGCGCCTCGACGCCGTGGACGAGGCGGTGCGCGTGGGTCGCGTGCTCGCCGACTTCCCGGTGGCGCTGCTCGAGCGCGAGGCCGCCTGATGCGCACCGCCGAGCACCCCTTCGTCTTCATCGGCTGTGTCGAGCTGCGCCAGGCCCTGGACCGCCAGGCCCGGGACGAGCGTGAGCTGATGGACCGGCTGGAGGAGGTGCCGGTCGGGTCCGTCTTCTATCACACCCACGGCTACTTCCTGCGTCACCGCCCGCTCACCACCGCGTGGGGCAACGACTTCGCCCGCTGGGTGGCCGTCGAGGTGCGCGACCTGGCGCTGGCCGAGCGGCTGTCGGTGGTCGATCCCTTCGAGTTCCGGGGCCTGGACGAGCTGCGCGAGGAGATGGTCACGATCATCCACGACCACCTGCGGCGGCTCGGCACGGTGCCGCGCGCCGACGAGGGGGCGATCTTCCACTTCCAGCAGTCGCACATCGTGCAGGTCGCCCTCGGGCCGCGGGCCAGCACCCTGGCCGAGTTCCGCGACGGCCTGGCCGCCGTGGACGCCAGCGCGATCTACTTCCACATGGTGGAGGCCCGCGCGCGCCTGGGCCGCCGCTCCGGCGACTTCGCCGAGTGGCTGCGCACCTCGCTCGGCCTCGACGCCCTGGCCGAGCGCATCGAGCGCCTGGACACCTACATGACGAACCTCGAGCGCGTGCGGGCCCGGGTGCTGAGCATCGTGGACGAGGCCCTCGAGGCGCAGGACGCCTGATGACGCCCCAGGTGGACGACTACCGGCAGGTGGCGCCGCCGGGGGCGGTGGACATCGTCCTCAAGCTCGCCGAGCGCGTGCGCGGGCGCCGCTTCCTGCACGTGAGCGGCGGCCGCTTCGGCGGCGGCCCGGCCGAGGTGCTGGGCACGGCGGTGCCGATGCTCAACGCCCTCGGGATCGACACGCGGTGGGAGATCATCGGCGGCGACCCGGCGTTCTACGCGGCGGCGCGGGCGCTGCACGGGGCGCTCGAGGGCGCCGAGCGGGCCATCACCGACGAGGCCCTGGCCCACTGGGCCGAGATGAACCGCATCAACGCCAAGAAGCTCGACCTGCGCGCCGACCTGGTCCTCGTCCACGACGTGCCGCCGGCGGCCCTGGTGGCCGACCGCGCCGAGGGGCGCTGGCTGTGGCGCTGCCACTTCGACGCCTCCCGCGCGCACCGCCGCGGCTGGTCCTTCATGCGCCGCTTCGTCGATCAGTACGACGCGGCCGTCTTCTCGCTGCCGGAGTTCGGCCGCCGGCTCGGCGTGCCGCAGTACGTGATCCACCCCTCGATCGATCCGCTGTCGGACAAGAACCGCGAGCTGTCCGCGCGGGAGGTCGCCGCGATCGTGGGCGGCCTCGGCGTGGCCCCGGACAAGCCGCTGCTGCTGCAGGTGGGCCCGTTCACGCGCGGCCACGACCCGGTGGGCGTCGTCAACGCCTACCGGCTCGTCAAGAAGCACCACGAGGTGCGGCTGGTGCTGGCGGGAACGGCCGGCGACGACGCCGACAGCCGGGAGATCCTCGCCGACCTGCGCGAGGCGGCGGCGCACGACGACGACGTCCTCGTGCTGGAGCTGCCGCCGGAGGCCCACGTGCAGATCAACGCGCTGCAGCGCGCGGCCACCATCGTCCTGCACAAGACGGTGCGCGAGGGCTTCGGCCTCGCCGCCGCCGAGGCCATGTGGAAGGCCAAGCCCGTCGTCGGCGGCGTGGGCGCCGGCCTGGTGCAGCAGATCATCCCCGACGTCACCGGCTACCGCGTGCATTCCGTGGAGGGCGCGGCCTTCCGGATCCGGCACCTGCTCAACAACCCCGAGCTGATCGCGCGCTTCGGGACCGCGGGCCGCGAGCACATCCGGCGCGGCTTCCTGATCACGCGCCACCTGACGGACTACCTGGCGCTCCTCATCCACCTGACCGGATGACCCAGGCGATGACCGACGACACCGCCGCGGCCGCCCCCGCGGACGTCACGACGCTGCCCGCCGAGGTCGCCGACCTGCCCGCCCAGATCGAGCGCGCGGGCCCGTGCGACGTGGCGGTGGCGGTGCTCACCTACAACAACGCGGCGACGGCGCCCGCGGTGGCGGCGGCGGCGCGGGCCGGCATCGACCGGCACTGTCCGGGCGCGCACCCCGTCCTCGTCGTCGTGGACGCCGGCTCCTCGGACGGCACGCCCGACGCCCTGGGCGCGGCCGGGCTGCCGGTGGTGCAGGCCGCGCACGGCGCGCCCCTCACCGAGCGGGCCACGGTGCCGTTCCACGGCGTGCCCGGACGCGGCGGGGCGCTGCGGCAGGCGTTCGAGATCGCCCGGCGCCTGGGCGCCCAGAGCCTGCTGCTGCTCGAGGGCGACGTCACCTCCGTCAGCGAGCTCTGGATCGAGCGCCTGCTCGCCCCCGTGCGCGAGCAGCGCGCCGACCTGGTGCTGCCGGTGTACGAGCGCCACCGCTACGACGGCACCATCACGAACCTGCTGCTGGCCCCGCTCATCCGGGCCCTGTACGGACGGCGGCTCCGCCAGCCGCTGGGCGGCGCTCAGGGTCTGTCGGCCCGGCTGATCGACCACCTGCTCCTGCAGCCGGGCCGGCCGTGGACCGGCCGCGACCTCGCCGACCTCTGGATCGTCGGCACGGCGATCGCCGACGGCTTCGCGGTGTGGGAGGCATGGGTGGGCCGCCGGCGGATCGAGTCGCGCACGCGCACGACCGACCTGCCGGCCATGGTGGCCCAGACGCTCGGCGGCGTGTTCACGGTGATGGGCCGCCACCAGGACCTGTGGGTCGACGTGCGGGGAAGCGAGCCCCTGCCGTCGGTGGGCGAGCCGGCGCCGCTGGCGACCGATCCGGTGGCCGTGGACGTCGACCGCATGATCGGGGCCTTCCGCCTGGGCCTGCGCGACCTCGGCACCATCTGGGAGCAGATCCTGGCGCCGGAGACGCTCTCGGAGGTGCTGGACCTCGAGGCCGCCACCCCGGCGCGGTTCGCGTTCCCCGACGACGTCTGGGCGCGCGTGGTCTACGACTTCGCGCTCGCGCACCACTACGGCGTCGTGCACCGCGACCACCTGCTCCGCTCGCTGGTACCGATCTACCTGGGCCGCACCGCGGCCTTCGTCGTCGCCACCTGCGACACGGACGCCGCCGACACGGAGATCGCGCTCGACGCCGTGGGGCGGGCGTTCGAGCGTCGCAAGCCGTACCTGGTGGAGCGATGGCGATGAGACGGCGGACGGCGGCGGGGCCCGCGCCCGCCTCGCGGCCGCGGACGGCGACGGCCAGACGCGGCCTGGCGGCCATGCCCCCCGCGGAGCTGGCGCGCACCGTGATCATCGACGCCGTAGCCCCGGCGGTGGACGGGGGACGCTGGGACGTCAAGCGGGAAGCCGGCGACACCGTCGAGGTCACCGCGGACGTCTTCAAGGAGGGCCACGACGTCCTGGTGGCGTTCCTCCGCTACCGCCGGGCCGAGGAGCGCGCGTGGCGCGAGGCGCCGATGCGCCACGTCGACAACGACCGCTGGTCGGGGACGTTCACGCTGGACGCCGTGGGCCGCTGGCTCTTCACCATCGAGGCGCTCCCCGATCCCTTCGCCTCCTGGCTGGCGGACCTCGTCAAGCGGCTGGACGCCGGCCAGGACGTCACCAGCGAGCTCCTGGAGGGGGCCGCGCTCGTGCGCGGCGCGGCCGGCCGCGCCGCCGGCGCCGACCGCGTCGTGCTGGAGGGCTACGCCACGCGCCTGGCCAGCCCGGGCCGGACCGACGAGGCGCTCGCCGCCGCGCGCGACGCGCGCCTGGCCGACCTCATGCGGGCCCACCTCGACCGCTCCACCGCGACGTGGGCCGACCGCGAGTTCGCCGTCGTGGCCGACCGCGAGCGCGCGGCGTTCGCGGCCTGGTACGAGATGTTCCCGCGCTCGGCCGCCGCCGGACGGCACGGCCGCTTCGCCGACGCCGAGGCGCAGCTGGAGCGCATCGCGGCCATGGGCTTCGACGTCGTCTACCTGCCCCCCATCCATCCCATCGGGCGCAGCCACCGCAAGGGCCGGAACAACAGCCTGGTGGCCCGGCCCGGCGACCCCGGCAGCCCGTGGGCGATCGGCGGCCCCGAGGGCGGCCACGACGCCGTGCACCCCGAGCTGGGCACGCTGCGCGACTTCGACCGCTTCGTCGAGCGCGCGCGGGCCCTCGGGCTCGAGGTCGCGCTGGACTTCGCCATCCAGGCCTCGCCCGACCATCCGTGGGTGCGCGAGCACCCGGAGTGGTTCTTCCACCGGCCCGACGGCACCATCAAGTACGCGGAGAACCCGCCCAAGAAGTACCAGGACGTGTACCCGCTGAACTTCTACGGCCCGGACCCGCGGCCGCTGTGGGAGGAGATGCGGCGGGTGCTGGAGTTCTGGATCGGCCACGGCGTCAGGACGTTCCGCGTGGACAACCCCCACACGAAGCCCGTCCGCTTCTGGGCCTGGCTCATCGCCGAGCTGAAGGCCGCCCACCCCGAGCTCGTGTTCCTCTCCGAGGCCTTCACGCGGCCCAAGATGATGAAGATGCTGGCCAAGGTCGGCTTCACGCAGTCCTACACGTACTTCGCGTGGCGCGACGACAAGGCGGGGCTGACCGAGTACCTCACGGAGATCACCTCGCCGCCCGTCGCCGACTACTTCCGCGGCAACCTCTGGCCCAACACGCCCGACATCCTGACGGCCACGCTGGTGCGCGGCGGCCGGCCGGCCTTCAAGATGCGCCTCGTGCTGGCCGCCACGCTCTCGTCGCTCTACGGCGTCTACTCCGGCTACGAGCTGTGCGAGAACGAGCCGTACGGGCACGGCACCGAGGAGTACCTGAACTCGGAGAAGTACGAGCTCAAGGCGCGCGACTTCGGCGCCCCGGGCAACCTGGTGGACTTCATCACCACCGTCAACACGCTCCGCCGGCAGCACCCGGCGCTGCAGCAGTACCGCAACCTCCGCTTCTACCCGTCGAGCGACCCGCACGTGCTGTTCTACGGCAAGCGGACGGCCGACCTGCGCGACATCGTCTTCGTGGCCGTCAACCTCGATCCCTTCGCCGAGCACGCCGCGGAGGTCGAGGTGCCGCTCGCCGAGCTCGGGGTGCCCGAGGACCGCACCTACCTGATGCACGAGCGGCTGACCGACACCTGGCACGAGTGGCGGGGCCACCGCGGCTGGGTGAGCCTCGACCCCGGCAAGGAGCCGGCGGCGATCTTCTCGCTGCACCGGCGCTGAGACACCGGAGGGGGCCTCGACGGCCCCCTCCGAGGCGGGACGACCTCCGGGTCAGCCCCCGGGCACGGCGCCCGTGGGCTCGGGGCGCTCGAGCGCCCGGCCGAGCCTCGTGAAGCCCTCGTCCAGGTCGGCGACGAGGTCCTCCACGGCCTCCAGGCCCACGTGGACGCGCAGCAGGACGCCGGGCTCGCGCCACGGCCGGACGGTGCGGCCGAGCGCGGCGCGGGCGGGGATGATGAGGCTCTCGAAGCCGCCGAAGGAGGCGCCCATCTTGAAGAGCCGGAGCCCTTCGAGCATGGCGGCGACGGCGGCCTCGGAAGAGGTCCGCAGCAGGACGCCGAACAGGCTCGAGGCGCCGAGGAAGTCGCGCCGCCAGAGGGCGTGGCCGGGGTCCTCGGGCAGGGCCGGGTGCAGCACGCGGGCGACCTCGGGCCGCCCCGCCAGCCAGCGCGCCACGGCGAGCGCCGAGCGCTCGTGGTGGCGCAGCCGCACGGCCAGCGTGCGCAGGCCGCGCATGGTCTCGTAGCAGACGTCGGGCGCCACGCAGTCGCCGAAGGCGGCGACGCCGTCCTTGAGGGTCCGGAACAGCGCCTCGTCGCGCGCGGTGATCGTGCCGACGAGCAGGTCGGAGTGTCCGGCGAGGTACTTCGTCCCGGCCTGCACCTCGACGTCGGCGCCGTGCTCGAAGGACCGGAAGAACAGCGGCGTGGCCCACGTGTTGTCCATGATCACGGTGGCGCCGCGCGCGTGGGCGGCCCGCGCGATGGCCGGCACGTCCTGGACCTCGAAGGTCTGCGAGCCCGGAGACTCGACGTAGACGACGCGGGTGTCGTCGCGGAGCAGGCCGGCGATGCCGGCGCCGATGTGCGGGTCGTAGAAGGTGACGTCCACGCCGAAGCGGGCCAGCACCGAGGTGCCGAAGGCGCGCGCCGGCCCGTACACGGTGTCCGGCAGCAGCACGTGGTCGCCGCGGCTCACGAACGCCGTCAGCGCCTGGGTCACCGCCGCCAGCCCGGACGAGACGACGAGCGTGCGGTAGCCGCCGGTGAGCTCGGTCACCATGTCGGCCAGGGCCATCGTCGTCGGCGTGCCGTGCAGCCCGTAGGAGAACCCCGTGTACTTGCGCTCGTGACGGGCGTCGAACGCCGCCACGGTGGGGAAGAGGATCGTGGAGGCCCGGTAGACGGGCGGGTTGACGATGCCGAAGTTCGCCTCCGGGTCCCGCCCGGCGTGCACCAGTCGCGTGTCGAGCCTCATCTCGCGCCTCCCTGATCCGGATGTCGGTCACGGGCGGGGGCGCCCGGCGGCGCGCCGCGCCGCCGCCGACGGATCCCGCCCGGTGAGAGAGTAGCAGGGGCGGCCCGAGCGTGGGACGGCCGGGACGGACGTGTAGAATCGAGATCGAGCCCCATGGCCGACGACTGGTACAAGGACGCGGTCTTCTACGAGGTGCCCGTCAAGGCGTTCCAGGACGCCGACGGCAACGGCGTCGGGGACTTCGCCGGCCTGACCGATCGCCTGGACTACCTGAAGGACCTCGGCGTCGACTGCCTGTGGATCCTGCCGATGTACCCCTCGCCGCTTCGCGATGACGGTTACGACATCGCCGACTTCTACGGCATCCACCCCGCCTACGGCACCGTCGAGGAGTTCCAGAAGTTCCTCGACGCCGCCCACGGACGGGGCCTGCGCGTCATCGCCGACCTGGTCATGAACCACACGTCGGACGCCCACCCCTGGTTCCAGGCCTCGCGCACCGATCCGGCGGGGCCGCACGGCGACTGGTACGTGTGGTCGGACACCGACCGCCGGTACCGCGACGCCCGCATCATCTTCATCGACACCGAGAAGTCGAACTGGACGCTCGACCCCACGCGCCGGCAGTACTACTGGCACCGCTTCTTCAGCCACCAGCCCGATCTCAACTACGACAACCCCGCCGTGCGCCGCGCCATGCTCGACGTGATGCGCTTCTGGCTCGACCGCGGCCTGGACGGCTTCCGCTGCGACGCCGTGCCCTACCTGGTGGAGCGCGAAGGCAGCAGCTGCGAGAACCTGCCGGAGACCCACGAGATCCTCAAGGAGGTGCGCCGGGTCATCGACCAGGAGTACGGCGGCGACCGCGTGCTGCTGGCCGAGGCCAACCAGTGGCCCGAGGACGTGCGCCCCTACTTCGGCGAGGGCGACGAGTTCCACATGGCCTTCCACTTCCCGCTGATGCCGCGCCTGTACATGGCGGTGCGGCGGGAGGAGCGCCTGCCCATCCTGGACATCTTCACGCACACGCCGGCCATCCCGCCCGCGTGCCAGTGGTGCCTCTTCCTCCGCAACCACGACGAGCTGACGCTCGAGATGGTGACGAGCGAGGAGCGCGACTACATGTACTACGCCTATGCCCAGGACCCGCAGGCCAAGCTGAACCTCGGCATCCGCCGCCGGCTGGCGCCGCTGATGGACAACGACCGGCGGCGCATCGAGCTGCTCAACAGCCTGCTGCTCACGCTGCCCGGGAGCCCGATCATCTACTACGGCGACGAGATCGGCATGGGCGACAACGTGCACCTGGGCGACCGCAACGGCGTGCGCACGCCGATGCAGTGGTCGCGCGACCGCAACGCCGGCTTCTCCACCGCCGAGGAGCCGCAGCTGTACCTGCCCGTCATCGCCGATCCCGTCTACGGCTACCAGGCCGTCAACGTGGAGGCCCAGGCGCGCACGCCGTCCTCGCTGCTGAACACCATGCGGCGCCTCATCGCCGCCCGCAAGGGCTGCGCCGCGTTCGGCCGCGGCGGCATCGAGTTCCTGCGCCCCTTGAACCAGACCGTGCTCGCCTTCGTGCGGGCGCACGGCGAGGAGACCATCCTCGTGGTCGCCAACCTCTCCGGCCGGCCCCAGCCGGTGAGCCTGGACCTGGCCCGCTACCGCGGCGCCGTCCCGACCGAGCTGCTCGGGCAGACGCGCTTCCCGCCGATCGGCGAGCCGCCCTACTTCCTGTCGCTCGGCCCACACGGCTACTACTGGTTCCGGCTCGACCGGCCCGATCGGCGCCCGCCTCGCTATGGCATCGAGGATTCCGCCATCTGAGGCGCTGGCCGCCTGGATCGCCGGGCGGCGCTGGTTCGCCACCAAGACCCGGCGCATCGTCGGGGTCAGGCTCGAGGACGCCGTGCCGCTCGGCGGCGCCACGCTGGCCATCGCCCGCGTCCGGCTCGACGACGGCGCCGAGGACCGCTACGCGCTGCCGCTGGCGCCGGCGCGGGACGGCGAGGTGGCCGACGCCCTCGGCGAGCCGGACTTCTGCCTGGCGCTGCTGGGCCTGATCGTCGGCGCCGGCGCCGCCGCCGGCGAGCGCGGCGAGGTGCGCGGCGTGCCGGCCACGGCCTGTCCCCGCTCCCTGCCCGCCGGCGCCGCGCCGCGGCGGCTCGGCGGCGAGCAGAGCAACACCTCGGTGGCGTTCGGCACGACGGTGATCCTCAAGCACTTCCGGCGGCTCGCCGGGGGCGTGAACCCCGAGGAGGAGATGGGCCGCTTCCTCACCGAGCGCGCCCGCTTCCCTCACGTGCCGGCGTTCTGCGGCCACCTCGAGTACCGCGCCCACGGCGGCGAGCGGCTCACGCTGGCGGTGGCGCAGGCCATGGTGGCCGGCGCGCGGGACGGCTGGGCCTGGATGCTCGAGGCCCTCGCCGAGCCGGCCCACCGCCCGGCCACGCTGGCGATGCTCGCCCGTCTGGGCGCGGCCACGGCGGCGCTGCACCGCGCGCTGGCGTCGGCCGACGACGACCCGCGCTTCGCGCCGGAGCCGGTCGGCGAGGCCGATCTGGCCGCGTGGGCCCGGGCGGTGCGGGCGCAGCTGGCCGCGGCGGCCACGGCCGCGGGCGAGCCGCGGCTCGTCGGCGACCTGCCGGTCGAGGACGGGCTCCGCGGGCTGGCCGGGACCGCCAAGATCCGCCACCACGGCGACTTCCACCTGGGCCAGACCCTCTACCGGGAGGCCACCGGCGAGCCGTTCATCATCGACTTCGAGGGCGAGCCCCTGCGCCCGCTCGCCGAGCGGCGGGGCAAGCACACGCCGCTGCGCGACGTCGCCGGCATGCTGCGCTCGATCGACTACGCCGCGGCCGCCGCCGGCGACGCCCCGTGGACCGAGGGCTGGCGCGCCGAGGCGACGCGGGCCTTCGTCGACGCCTACCGGGCGGGCACGCGCGGGGCGGCCTTCGCGCCGGCCGCGGACGGGGCCTTCGACCGCGCCGTGGCGGTGCTGACGGTGGAGAAGGCGGCCTACGAGATCGTCTACGAGGCCAACCACCGCCCCGACTGGGTCGCGATTCCCCGGCGGGGTCTGCTCAGGGCTTCGACGACGGTGTCGTCGGGACGTGGGGCTGGGGCGGCGTGAAGAGCATCGTCTCCGCGACGCGGGCGTCCTTGTCGAAGGTGACGAGCAGCCCGCTCTGGTAGAGGAAGCTCGGCGGCATCTGGCCCCGCGGGGAGACGTGGGAGGGCTCGCCCCAGCCCATGACGATCATGCGGCGCGTGAAGATGCCCGGCCGCGGCTCGAGCCGGAACGAGCGCACGACGTTGCCGCGGAAGGTGCCGCCGCTCAGCAGGCCGAAGTCGACGGTCATCCGGAGGATCCCCGCCGGGGCCTGCCCGGCCTCGTAGATCCACTGCGCGGTGTCGTAGCCCTCGGACTTCTGGGTGCTCGTCTTCGTCGGGCCGCCGTAGCGGGCGCGCACCTGCTCCATCGTCGTCGTGCCGGGGATGATCCCGCCCCACTCCGCGGCGCCGGCGGGCACCGCCAGCAGGAGTGCCAGGCCCAGGGCCAGCGCGCCCGCGATCCGTGCCCGGCGCGGCGCGGCGGGCGTCGCCATCAGAAGCCCAGCGCCATGCCGTCGCCGCGCGGGTCGGCGCCGCCCATGAGCGTGCCGTCGCGGACGACGATGCCGTGCGCGTGACCGACGCGGTAGAAGAGCGGCGGCGCCGGCCGCACCGGGTGGCCCCGGCGTGCCAGGCCGGCCAGGACGCGGGCGCCGACCCGGCTCTCCACGTGCAGCGTGTCGGCGGCGTCGCCGGGCAGGAAGGCGCCGATCAGGAAGCGCGGACGCTCGATGGCCTCCTGGATGTCGACGCCGTAGTCGAGGACGTTGGTGAGCACCTGGGTGTGGAACATCGCCTGGCCGTTGCCGCCCATGGTGGCGAAGCCGATCACGGGCCGGTCGTCGCGGGTGACGATCGAGGCGATGAGCGTGTGGAACGGCCGCTTGCGCGGCGCGAACACCGCCGGGTGGTCGGGCTCCGTCGTGAAGTGGCGCCCGCGGTTCTGCAGCACCACGCCGGCCTCCGGCACGACGATGCCCGAGCCGAACGAGTTGAACAGGCTCTGGATGACGCTGACCATGTCGCCCCGGCCGTCGGCGACGACGAAGCCCGTCGTGTCGCCCTCGGGCTCGCCCGGCACGTAGGCCCCGGCCTTGCGTGGATCGAGCTCGCGCCGCCGCCGCGCGGCGTACGCCGGGTCGAGCAGGCGCTCGACGGGCACCCGGGCGTGCTCGGGATCACCGATCCAGCGGTCGCGGTCGGCGTAGGCGAGCTTGACCGCCTCGATCAGCAGGTGCAGGTGGTCGACGGAGTGCAGCGGCCTCCGCGCCAGCGCGACGCCCTCGAGGATCGCGAAGGTCAGCAGCGCGGCGAGCCCCTGCGTGGGCGGCGGCGTCTGCCAGACGGTGTGGCCGCGATAGCGCGCCGAGATGGGCTCGCCCCAGGCCCCGGTGTGCGCGGCCAGGTCCTCCGCGGTGAGGAACCCCTCGTCGGCCATCCGCGCGGCGATGGCCCGGGCCACGCGGCCGCGATAGAAGAGGTCGGGGCCCTCGGCGGCCAGGTCGCGCAGCGTCCGGGCCAGGGCCGGCTGCGTGAAGACCTCGCCGAGCGCGGGCGGGCGTCCGGCGGGCTCGAAGGTACGGTGCCACTCGGGGTCCGGGTTGTTCGGCGACAGCTCGGCGATGGCCTGGCTCACCAGGGACGTCATCGGGAAGCCGCGCTCGGCGCACCGGATGGCCGGCTGCAGCAGCTCGCCGAGGGGCCGCGTGCCGAAGCGCTCCAGCAGCATCGCCCAGCCGCGCACGCATCCCGGCACGCTGACGGTGGCCGGGCCGAGGATGGGCAGCCGGTCCATGCCGCGACGGCGCAGCTCGTCGAGGCCGGCGCGCGAGCCCGACCGCCCGGCGCCGTTGAGGAAGTGCACGCGCCGCGTGGCCGCCTCGTAGTAGAGGCAGAACAGGTCGCCCCCGACGCCGCAGCTGTTGGGCTGGGTCACGGCGAGCACGGCGTTCACGGCCACCGCGGCGTCGGCGGCGGTGCCGCCGGCCTTCAACGTCTCGATGCCGGCCAGGGTCGCCAGCGGATGGGCCGAGGCCACCATGCCCTCGCGGCCGAGGGCGACGGGTCGGAAGGAGTATCCCGGTTGCGGCATGTCAGTCTGAGGGAGCCGCCGGCCACGCCGGCGCTCGAACGGCGCTCGAAGTCATCTCAGTCTCCGAACAATTTCGAGATTTCGTCCCGGTCGAAGACCGGCATCGGTCGTTCGCCTCGCGCGTCGACCAGCGTGACGCCCTGGTCGCGGGGGACGACCTGGCCGATGTAGTGCGCGTCGATCGCCTCGCGGGCGAGCGCGTGGACGACGGTCGCCGCGTCGCCGGGATTCATGGTCAGCAGCAGCGCGCCGGAGGCGATCGTGCCGAGGGGGTCCAGACCGAACGCCTCGCAGAGGCGGCGCCCCTCCGGCAGCACCATGATGCGCTCGCCGTCGATCCGCAGCCCGACCCGGGCGGCCTCGGCCAGCTCCCGCAGCGCCGTGGCGATGCCGCCCTCGGTCGGATCGTGCATGGCGTGCACCTCGGCGAGCTCCACGGCCAGCTCCGCCTCGGGCAGCACGCTGAGCCCCGGCTGGCGCAGCAGGCGCCGGGCGCGGGCCACCACCGCGGCCGGCACGCCGCGCGCCAGCAGGTCGGCCTCGCGCTCGCGCGCGATGATCGCCGCGCCCTCGAGCGGCACGCCCTTGGTCATGATCACCGCGTCGCCCACGCGGGCGCCGGCCGTGGTCACCAGGCGGTCCTTCGCCACCTCGCCCAGCATGGTCCCGGCGACGATGGGCCGGTCGAGGCCGTGCGTGACCTCGGTGTGGCCGCCCACCAGCGCGATGTCGAGGTCGGCGCACGCCTCGGCCAGCTGCTCGAACAGGCGGGCCACCAGCCCGTCCGTCGTGCGTCCTTCCGGCAGCAGGATCGTGGCCAGGAACCAGCGGGGCCGGGCGCCGCGCACGGCGATGTCGTTGGCGTTCACCTGCAGCGCGTACCAGCCCAGGTCGTCGGTGGCGAACGTGATGGGGTCGGCCGTGGCCACCAGGTACCGGTCGCCGAGGTCGATCACCGCGGCGTCCTCGCCGACCCGCGGGCCGACGACCACGCGAGGGTCCTTGGGGGCGTGACGGTCGAGCAGGGCTTGCAGCGTCGGCGCGGGAAGCTTGCCGATGGGCAGGACACTCATCGCACTGGCCCGCTAGTATACCGGACGTGGCGCGGGCGCTGATCGAGTGCGTCCCCAACGTGAGCGAGGGCCGCGACCAGGCCCGCCTGGAGACGTTCGCGGCCGCGGTGCGCGCCACGCCCGGCGCCGTGCTGATGGACGTCCACGCCGACCCCGACCATCACCGCGCCGTCTACTCCGTCGTGGGTCCGCCGCCCGCGGTGGAGGCCGCCGCCCTGGCGCTGGCCGCGCGCGTGCTGGACACGCTCGACCTGCGCGCGCACGCCGGCGTGCATCCGCGCATCGGCGCGCTCGACGTGGTGCCGTTCGTGCCCCTGGCCGGGTGCACGATGGCCGACGCGGTGGCGGTGGCGCGACGCGTGGGCCGGGGCGTGGCCGGCCGTCACGGCGTGCCCGTCTACTACTACGCGCACGCGGCGACGCGGCCGGAGCGGCGCCGGCTGCCCGACGTGCGGCGCGGCGGCTACGAGGCCCTCGAGGCCCGGCTCGCGGCCGGGAACGACCCGCCCGACGAGGGACCGCCGCGCTTCGATCCGCGGGCCGGCGCCGTGCTCGTGGCCGCCCGCGAGCTGCTGGTGGCCTTCAACGTGTGGCTGGCCTCGTCCGATCTCGCCGCGGCGCGCGCCATCGCGGCCGCGGTGCGCGAGTCCGGGGGCGGGCTGCCGGCGGTGCAGGCGCTGGGGCTGCCCCTGCCGAGTCGCGGGCTGGTGCAGGTCTCCATGAACCTCCTCGACTACCGGCTCACCCCGATCCCGGCGGCCTTCGACCGCGTGCGCGAGGAGGCCGCGCGGCGGTCGATCGGCGTGCAGCGCTCCGAGCTGGTCGGCGTGGCGCCGCGGGCGGCGTTCGCCGGGCGCGGCCCCGACAGCGTGGGCTTGCCCGACTTCCGTCCCGGGCTACTCCTCGACAACTACGTGGCCGCCGCCTGAGCGGCCAGGGGGGCCCGAGATCGACGCCCCACGGCGCGCCCGTGGCGCGCTTCCGTCCTCGGGACGAGGGCGTGAGCGTGTCCGATCCGAGTCAACGCCGTTCGCGCTGCCGGGTGGATGATCGCGGGGCTGCCCAACGATGTTCAGAGCAATCCTGGGGGTGGCTCGGAGGGCGCCGCCGAGGCCCCCTTCGATGCACTAGGCGCCCAGGAGCTTCAGCAGGTCGCTGGTCAGGTCGTAGAGCTGGGCGCAGCCCGCCGGGCCGCCCAGCAGCGCGCCGATCCGCTTGCGCAGGCCCTCGTCGACCGTCTCCCCCACCAGGGCGGCGAAGCGCGCCTGGGGCTCCGTGCAGATGCCGTGGTACGGCAGGCGCGGCGTGACGTGCTCGGCGCGGACGATGCGCCCCGTCGCCACGTCGATCTCGCACGCGAGCTCGAAGCCGTGCACGGTGTCGTGCATGGCGTGGAAGAGTGCCAGCCGCCCGTCGCGGCGCTCGAGCCGCGCGTGCTTGCGCCGCTCGAAGATGCGCCGCTGTCCCGGCCGCGGGCAGTAGAGCTCGGGCGTCATCGGGACCGTCACCGGCCGCGTCCCGAACAGCGCGCGCCCGGCGGCGCTGTACGTGAAGCACGAGTCGGGCAGGTCCGCCCACCCGGTGGTGTCGAGCTGCCAGCACGTCAGCGGATCGCCGCCGGCCGCGCGCTCGGCCTGCTCGCGCGGCAGGCGCGTGACCTGGCGCGCCAGCCGGGCCACCTCGACGGCGGCGTCGACGACGAGCCCGGCGCCCTCGCCGCCGCCGACGGCCTCGGCGACGCGGCGGGTGAAGCCGCTGGCCATGCGCACGCCCGCGAGCGCGCCCACGCCCCGCGCGGCGTCCGGCGCCAGGCGCCCGGCCAGGGCCCGGCAGCGCGCCTCGCGGATCTCGTACGCGGGCGGCGGGAGCGCCACCGCGCGGAGCTCGACGGCGCGATCGTCGTCGCGCAGGACGACCGTGTGCGCGAACGCGCCTGGGGCGGCGTCGTCCGTCCAGCCCTCCATCACCCGCTCGTAGCGGGCGCGGTCGCGCAGCAGGCGGGGCTCGAGCACGGCCGGCCGGGCCGCCCGCTCAGCGGGCGCCGCCGGAGCCGAGGTACTTCTCGGGCTCGCGGTCGAACTTCTGCTTGCAGCCGACGGCGCAGAAGTAATAGGTCTGCCCCTTGTAGGCCGACTGCGCGGCGGCCCTGGGCGGGTCGACGGTCATCTTGCAGACGGGATCGACGGCCATCACGGCCTCCTTCCTGAGCGGTCCCCGGCCGGCGCCAGCGCGGGGGAGGACCACGCGCGCAGCCGCAGGCTGTTCGTCACCACGGACACCGAGGACAACGCCATCGCCGCCCCGGCCAGGATCGGCGACAGCAGCACGCCCGCCAGGGGATAGAGCACGCCGGCGGCGACCGGGATGAGCACGACGTTGTAGCCGAACGCCCACGCCAGGTTCTCGCGAACGATCCGGATCGTGCGCCGCGACAGCTCGATGGCCGCGGCCACGCCGCCGAGGTCGCCACGCATGAGCGTCACGTCGGCGGCCTCGATGGCCACGTCGGTGCCCGAGCCCATGGCGATGCCGACGTCGGCGGCCGCCAGCGCCGGCGCGTCGTTGATGCCGTCGCCCACCATCGCGACCACCCGGCCGCCCGCGCGCAACCGCTGGATCTCGCCGGCCTTGGCGGCGGGCAGCACGCCGGCGCGCACGCGCCCGATGCCGGCCCGGCGGGCGACGGCCTCGGCGGTCCGGCGGTCGTCGCCGGTCAGCATGACGACGTCGACGCCGAGGGCGGCCAGGCGCGCCACCGCCGCCGCGGCCTCCGGCTTCGGCACGTCGGCGGCGGCGATCAGTCCCTCGAGCCGCCCGGCGAAGGCCACGAAGACGACGGTCCGGCCCTCGGCCTGCAGCGCCGCGGCGCGTTCCGCGGCCGTCGCCGGGACGGCCACGCCCCGCTCGTCCATCAGCGCGCGGTTGCCGAGGAGCACGCGGCCGTCCGGCGCCAGGGCGTCGACGCCCAGGCCGGGCGTGGTCTCGAACGACTCCACCGGCGGCAGCGCCAGTCCCAGCTCCTTGGCGCGCCGCACGATCGCCTCGCCGAGCGGGTGCTCGGACCCCTGCTCGGCGGCGGCGGCGAGGGCGAGCAGCTCGCTCTCGGTCCAGTCGCCGACGGCCACCACGTCGGTGACCTCGGGCCGGCCGACGGTCAGCGTGCCCGTCTTGTCGAAGACGACGGTGCCGGCGCGGTGCAGCAGCTCGAGCGCGGAGGCGCTCTTGACCAGCACGCCGTGCTCGGCGCCGCGGCCGGTGGCGACCATGATCGCCGTCGGCGTGGCCAGGCCCATGGCGCACGGGCAGGCGATCACGAGGACGGCCACCGACGTGGTGAGCGCCATCAGCAGCCGCGGCTCGGGGCCGAGGAGCCACCAGCCGGCGAACGTGGCCGCGGCGATGACGAGCACGATGGGCACGAACACGGCGGCCACCCGGTCGGCCAGGCGCTGGATCGGCGCGCGCGAGCCCTGCGCGTCCTCGACCAGGCGCACGATGCGGGCCAGCGTGGTGTCCGCCCCGACGCGCGTGGCGCGGAACACGAAGGCCCCGGTGCGGTTCACGGTGCCCGCCGCCACCGCCGCCCCGACCGACTTCTCCACCGGCATGCTCTCGCCGGTGAGCATCGACTCGTCCACCGCCGAGGCGCCCTCCACGACCACGCCGTCCACCGGCAGCCGCTCGCCCGGCCGGATGCGCACCAGGTCGCCGGGGAGCACCTCGGCGGCCGGGATCTCGGTCTCCCGCCCGTCGCGGACGACGCGGGCGCTGCGCGGGGCCAGGCCCACGAGCCGGCGGATGGCCTCGGACGTCCGCCCGCGCGCGCGGGCCTCGAGCCAGCGGCCCAGCACGACCAGCGTGATGACGACCGCGCTCGTGTCGAAGTACGTCATGCCGGCGTGACCGCCGAAGGCGTGGGGCCAGAGGGTGACGGCCAGGCTGAAGACGTAGGCGGCGCTGGTGCCGATGGACACCAGCGCGTTCATGCTCGCCGTGCGGTGGCGGAGATCGCGCACGAAGCCGGCGTGGAACTGCGCGCCCACCCAGAACTGCACCGGCGTGGCCAGCACCAGCAGCGTCCACGGATCGGCCAGCCAGCCGGGCACGCCGGGCAGCGCGTGGGCCATGCCGCCCACGAGGACGGGCAGGGACAGCGCCGCGCCGACGAGGAACTTCGTCCGCGCCCGCCGCTGCTCGCGCCGGCGGGCGTCGCGCTCCCGGTCGCCGGCGCCGGCCGGCTCCGCGGCGGGCGGCGGCTCGGCCAGCTCGTAGCCGGCGGCCTCCACGGCCCGCCGCAGCGCCGGGAAGGCGGCGAGCGCCGGGTCGAGCTCCACGGTGGCGCGCTCGGTGGCGAGGTTCACCGCGGCATCCGCGACGCCCGGCACCGCGCGCAGCGCCCGCTCCACCTTGCCCACGCAGGCGGCGCAGTGCATGCCGCGCACGGGATAGCGGCGCCGCTCCACCGCGGTCACCGGGCCCCGAAGCGCGAGAAGACGTCCAGCAGCTCGTCGATCTTGCGCTGGCGGTCGGCCTTCGTGCCCGAGCGCAGCGCGTCGGCGACGCAGGACTCCACGTGGCGGCCCAGCAGCAGCTTCTGCACCTGCTCGAGCGCCCCCTGCACCGCCGAGATCTGCAGCAGGATGTCCACGCAGTAGGCCTCGTCGGCGATCATGCGCTGCAGCCCCTGCACCTGCCCCTCGATGCGGCGCAGCCGTCCCAGCGTCTTGGCCTTCGTCGTCGCGTCGATCACCGAATACCCTCAGGGGGTAGTATCGCCGCCGCGGCCCCCGTGTCAAGCGCTCCGGGCACGCGCCCCGCCGGCGCGCCGGGCCCCTCGTGGCCGGACGGGGCCCCTCGGCTCCTCGGGCTCGTCACGAGGGCCCTCGCGGTTGGTCTCGTCGCGGATCTCCGAGATGCCGTCGATGCGCCGCTGCCGCGAGAGCTCGGAGATCTTCTCGACGAGGCTCGCCGTGTTCACCGGATAGGGCCGCGCGGTGATGACGACGGCGTCGCGCCCCGCCGCGCATCTTCTCGGCGTGGGCCTTGGCCCGCAGGGTGAGGCGCCCGCGGCGCGGGCACGGCGGCAGGGCGCGGTGAGCGGCGCCCCCGCTACAGCTCGAACAGGCTCGGCTGCTCCGGCGCCGGCGCCGTGCGCCGCCGGCGCGTGGCCCGCTTCGCCGGCGGAGAGCGTCGGGCGGCGTGCGCGTCGGAGGCGCCGGCGGCGGTGGGACGGCGGCCCGCGGACGGCGGGCGCAGCCCCGCGCCGCGCGTCCGCCAGCCCTTCTGGTGGGCGATGCGCTCGCCCTGCTTGATCACGAGCAGGTCGACCAGGCGGGCCAGCGGGTTCGTGAGCAGCGCCAGGTACTTCTCCCAGTAGCGCGGCGAGAGCGCGAGCACCCGCATCTCGGCGAGCGCCAGCGTCAGCGCCGCGCGGTCGCCCTTGCGCGCCGCGGTCCTGAGCTCGCGCAGGACCTTCGCGCTCGACACCCGGGACGGCCGCGGCGCGGCCACGTCAGGCGCGGCCCGAGCGCTCGCGGCGCACGAGCCGCGCCGCCTCCACCATCGAGCGCAGCTTGGAGACGGCCACCCAGCGTGGCGTCTCCCAGAGCCCGCAGTCCGGCACCAGCCACAGCCGCTCGGCGGGCACGTGCTCGAGGGCCAGGCGGACGCGGGCGGCGATCTCGTCGGCCGTCTCGACGCGGAAGGCCTTGACGTCCACGACGCCGACGGCGATCTCCTTGTCCGAGGGGTGCGCCGCCCACAGCTCGATCTCGGCCATCTCGCGGTTGGCGTACTCGAAGACGAGCTGGTGCACGGGGGCGCCGACGATGTGCGGGAACAGCGGGGCGTAGCGGCGGGGCGTGGCGAAGGAATTGTTGTGGGCGTTGCCGAAGCACACGTGCAGGGCCAGCCGCGCGTGCACGCCGCGCACGGCCTCGGCGAGCGCCTCCAGCATGGGGCCGGGGCCCGCGCGCAGCACGCGGTGCTTGCCGGCCAGCATCACGTAGTTCGGCTCGTCGATCTGGATCAGCTCGCAGCCGGCCTCGGCCAGCGCGCGCGCCTCCCGGTTCACGATGGCCGCCAGGTCGGCGACCAGGGCCTCCTCGGTGCCGTACGGCCCGCCGCGGCGGAGCGAGAGGAGCAGGGTCATGGGGCCCGGCACGGCCACGCGGAGCGGCCGGTCGGCGTGCGGGCGGGCGAAGCGGAACTCGTCCACGATGCCCAGGCCGTTCGGGGCCTCCACGCGTCCCACCACCCGGTACGGGCAGAAGCTGTCGTAGTTCGGCGGGCCGAGGCGGCGCGGGATCGGCAGCGGCTCGATGCCGGTCAGCCGGCCATAGAAGCCCCGGATGAAGGTGACCCGGCGCATCTCGCCGTCGGAGATGACGTCGATGCCGGCCTCGATCTGGTCGCGGATGGCCAGGCGCACGGCGTCGTCGTACGCCTCCTGCAGGTCGGTGGGCCCCAGGCGCCCCGCCTCGGCCGCCTCGCGCACCAGGAAGACCCACGACGGCAGCGCGTGCGACCCGACCACCGTCGTCGGCAACACCGGCACCTCGCGCGCCATAGACGCCGGGATGCTACCACGCCCCCGCCACCCCGGCCTTCACCACCGACGCCGTCCGTCACACGCCGACGTCGTCAACAGCCGTCCGAAGCATCACCGCGTCGCTGCCCGAGGGACCCGCGCGCCCCGCGACCACACCGACCTCGGATCGCACGGTCCCGGCGCAGTGTGGGGGCCCCGAACACGCTGGCGCCGCCGTGCCCCCCAGAGGGCCACGCGGTCCGATGCTGCATCCGAAGCCGCGGGCCACAGCGCGACTCGGTACGCGCCGGCGCCGCTGCCAAACGGGCGGGGACCGCGTGCTGAGGTTGCCGCCGCTCGATGTATCCGGCGCCGAAGACCCCCGACTCCCGAGACGGACCGGGACACGTCACGCAGCTTCGGGGCGTGCGCACGTCAGCCACGGCACGCGCGGCAGCTCCGAACTCCGATGCGTTGAGGCGCCCCAGACAGAGCCCGGCAGTTCCACCCGGCGCCGGGCCGGGGGGGCGGGGTGGGGGTGGTGAAACCCGTTCCCTCGCGCTGGACCGTGCGCCCCGCGCCGGTGGAGCCCAGCCGCGGCGGATTCGAAGCGGCCTGCCGCCTCGTGGTAGCACCACCCCCACCCCGCCCCCCGGGCCCGGCGCCACCCCCGACCACCCACCCGCGACGGAGTCGGTCAGCGAGTCTGGATCTGGTACTCCTCGCGGTGCGGATGCCCCCCCGCCGTCTGCACGCTGATCTTGACGTCGAGCTGCGCCCGCAGGCGCTCCAGCCCGTCGCGGGCGTCGCCCTCGAGGTAGGCCACCACGTCCGGGTGCGCCCGCACCACGACCTCGCGCGCGCCCGATTCCCGCGCCTTCGCCTGCACGGCGCGGAAGATCTCGGCGGCCAGCGTGGCGTCGGCCTTGATCACCCCGTTGCCCCGGCACGTCGGGCACGGCATGGTGAGCAGCGAGCGCAGGTCCTGGCGCACGCGCTTGCGGGTCATCTCCACCAGGCCGAGCTCGGAGATCTCCAGCACGTTCGTGCGGGCCTTGTCGTCGGCGAGGGCCTTCTTGAGGGCCTTGTACACCTGGTCGCGGTGCTCCGGCACCTCCATGTCGATGAAGTCGATGATGATGATGCCGCCCAGGTCGCGCAGGCGGATCTGCCGGACGATCTCGGCCACCGACTCGAGATTGATCTTGAGCACGGTCTGCTCGAAGTCGCGCTTGCCGACGTACTTGCCCGTGTTGACGTCGATGGACACCAGCGCCTCGGTGTGGTCGATGACGATGTAGCCCCCGGACTTCAGCCACACCCGGCGGCGCAGGGCCTTCTCGATGTCCTTGTCGACGCCGAAGGCGTCGAACAGCGGCGCCGGGCCCTCGTGCAGCTTCACCCGGTCGGCCAGCGCCGGCACCAGCGTCTGCACGGCGCCGAGGCAGCGCTCGTGCATCTCGCGGCTGTCGACGAGGAACTCGTCGACATCGGGGGTGAGCAGGTCGCGCACGACGCGGAAGATCAGGTCGCCCTCCTCGTGCAGCACGGCGGGCGCCTTGGCGTGCTCCTGGCGCGAGTGCACCTGCGACCACAGGCGGCCCAGGAACTCGACGTCGGCCCGCAGCTCGGCCTCGCCCTTGCCCTCGGCGTTGGTGCGCACGATGAAGCCGCCGGGCGGCGGGTTCAGGCCGCGCACGACGGCGCGCAGCCGGTCGCGCTCGGCCTCGTCGCGGATGCGGCGCGAGACGCCGACGTGAGTGGCCTGTGGCATGTACACCAGGTGGCGGCCGGGCAGCGAGATGAACGAGGTGATCCGGGCGCCCTTGGTGCCCAGCGACTCCTTGGAGACCTGCACGACGATCTCCTGGCCCTTGCGCAGCATCTCCTCGATGGGGGCCCGGGCCTCGCGCCGCGGCTCCTCGTCGACGTCGACGTCGGCGTCGGCCTCCTCGTCGGCCACCTCGGCCGCGTCGCGCAGCTCGCCGCCCAGGTCGGCGGTGTAGTCGCCGGCGTAGAGGAAGGCGTCCTTGGCCAGCCCGATGTCGACGAACGCCGCCTGCATGCCAGGCAGGACGTTCGTCACCACGCCCCTGTAGATGCTCCCGACGATCGAGCGCCGGGCGTGGCGCTCGACGTAGAGGGCGGTGAGGAGGTTGTTCTCCTGCACCGCCACGCGCGTCTCGGTGACTCCGTCGTTGACGAGGATCCGCTTGCCCACGGCAGCACCTCACCGGCGCGCACACCGACCGTCGGCGGCATCGCGCGCCTCATTGGAACTGCCGCATCCGGACCGAGAGCATGAGACCGAGGGTCATCATGGAGACGAGCATCGAGGAGCCGCCGTAGCTCATGAACGGCAGCGGGATGCCGACGACCGGCAGCAGCCCGGTCACCATCCCCACGTTGATCAGGATCTGCGACGCCAGCAGGCACGTGGCGCCCAGCGCGACCAGCCGGCCCACGGGCTCGCGCGCCGTGGCCGCGATGTCGAAGCCGCGCAGCAGCATCAGCGCGTAGCAGGCGAGCAGCACGAGACACCCGACGAATCCCCACGTCTCGGCGAATACGGCGAAGATGAAATCCGTGTGTCGTTCCGGCAGGAACGCCAGCCGGCTCTGCGTGGCGCCGGCGACGCCCTTGCCGAGCAACTGACCCGACCCGATCGCGATCTTGGCCTGGATCACGTTGTACGCGCTCCCCAGCGGGTCGCGGACGGGATCCAGGTACACCATGATGCGCTCCCGCTGGTATTCCTTGAGCGCCACCCAGGCCAGCGGCAGCGCGGCCACGCCGGCCGCGCTCATCCAGGCCAGCAGGCGGAGCCGCACGCCGGCGCCCACGAGCAGGGCCACCAGCAGGGGACAGAGCAGCAGCGCCGTCCCCAGATCGGGCTGCTTGACGATCAGCACGAAGGGGACGGCGATGATGGGCGCCAGCACCAGGAGCACGCCGAGGGTGGCCGGCTGCGCCCAGCGGGCGACGAGCAGCCAGATCACCATCAGCAGGAAGCACAGCTTGAAGAGCTCGGACGGCTGCACCGAGACCGGCCCCAGCACGATCCAGCGCCGCGCGCCGGAGACACTGCGGCCGAAGGCGAAGACCAGCGCGAGCCCGGCGAGGCCGGCGACGTACAGGGCCGGCCCGAGACGCACGAGCCGCCGGTAGTCGAGGCTGGCCACCAGCACGAGAGCCAGCGCCGAGACGGCCACCCACAGGAGCTGCCGCGCCACGATGCCGCCGCCCGTCCGCCCCACGTTGAGCGTGGCCAGCGTGGTCGCGCTCAGCCCGATGACGCCGAGCGCCGCGACCAGGAGCGTCCAGTCGACGTTCTGCAGGAGTCGGCGGTCGATGATCGGGATCATCGCTACCCGGGCAGCTCCACCACCGAGGCGACCTTCTCGAAGAAGATGGCGTTCAGGATCTTCCTGGCGATGGGGGCCGCCACCTGGCCGCCCTTGCCGCCGCGCTCGACCAGCACCACGACCACGACCTCGGGATCGTGGGCCGGCGCGAAGGCCGCGAACCACGCGTGATCCTGGCCCTTGTCGGCGCGCGAGTGGGCGATCATCTGCGCCGTCCCCGTCTTGCCGGCGATCTCCAGGCCCGGGATCCGGGCGCCGACGCCGGTGCCGTCGTTCACCACGGCGGTGAGACTCTGACGCAGGAAGGCCCAGACGATCGGCGCCAGCTGGACGTGCCCCACCACCTTGCCGGGATCGCTCCACACCACTCCCTGGCCGGGCCGCTCGATGCGCTGCACCAGGCGGGGCTTCCACAGCACGCCGCCATTGGCCACGGCCGCCATGAACCGGGCGACCTGCAGCGGCGTGACGAGGAGCTGTCCCTGGCCGATGGACATGTTCACGACCTCGCCGGCCGGCCACGCCTCGCGGCCCCGGCGCGCCTTGGCCCGGGGGATGAGGCCCGCCTTCTCGCCGGCCAGGTCGATGCCCGTGGCCTCGCCCAGGCCGAACGCGCGGGCGTACTTCGTGATGGCGGCGCCGCCGATCCGCAGCCCCGCCTGGTAGTAGTAGATGTTGCAGGAATCGGCGAGCGCCCGGTGCAGATCCACGGGGCCGTGGCCGCCCGCCTTCCAGTCCTTGAAGCTCCAGGCACCCAGGCGGAACTCCCCGGTGCACTCGATGCGGTCCATCGGCGCCAGCGTACCCTCCTGCAGGCCGGCGGCGGTCACCACGATCTTGAAGATCGAGCCGGGGGCGTACTGGCTCTGGATCGCCCGGTTGAGCAGCGGGCGGTCGGGGTCCTGCACGACGCGCAGCCAGGCCGCGCGGTCGATGGTGCCGGTGAACCGGTCGATCTCGAACGCCGGCGTCGACACGATGGCCAGGATGTCGCCGCTGCGCGGGTCCATGGCCACCACGGCGCCGGCCCTGCCCTGCATGGCGGCCTCGGCGGCCTCCTGGATGCGGCGGTCCACGGTGGTGACCACCTCGGCGCCGGGATGCGGCTCGCTCTGCTGCACGAGCCGGACGGGGCGGCCCAGCGCGTCGACCTCGATGCGCTCGCCGCCGTCGCGGCCGCGCAGGAACTCGTCGAGCAGCCGCTCCAGCCCGCTCTGGCCGACCATGTCGCCGCGGCGGTAGCGGCCCTGCTTGAGCTGCTCGTCGTTCGCCTCGCGCACGTAGCCGAGCAGGTGCGCGGCGAAGCGGCTCGACGGATACGTCCGCTGCGGCTCCACCTCGACGATCACGCCGGGCAGCTCGATCTTCCACTCCTCGATCTTCGCCGTGTCCTCGAGCGTCAGGCCGCGCCGGACGCGGACCGGCTGGAACGAGTCCGCGGACACCTTGGCGATGGACTCGGCGAGCTCCTCGAACGGGATGCGCAGCAGGGCGGCGACGCGGCCGAGCACGGCCTCGCGCCGCTCGGGCTCGCGCGGCATCTCGCGGGGAATGAGCGACAGCGTGAAGGCCGGACGGTTGTCGACGAGCGGGACGCCGTGCCGGTCGAACAGGATGCCTCGCGGGGCCGCGATCGGGCGGATGCGGATGCGGTTCTTGTCCGAGGCGTCCAGGAAGTGGCCGCCCTCCAGCACCTGCAGGTACCAGAGCTGCCCGATGATCACCAGGAACGCGCCCAGGCACACGGCGGCGATGGCCATCACGCGCTGCTTGCCGCTGTCGCGGCGGTGCAGCAGGCCGGGTCGGGCCGGCCCCGGCGCCGCGCCGCGCCTCACGACGCCCCCCGCTGCGTCTGCGTCCACGCCAGCGCCAGCACCAGGGCGGCCCCCAGGAAACCGTTGTAGAGGGCCTGGGGCAGCACGACGTAGAGCATGAGCTCGCCGAACGGCGCCGGGAAGTGAAAGAGCTTGAGCAGCGCGTACCGCGCCAGGCCCTCGACCAGGCTGAGCAGCACGAGCCCGGGGACCTGCACGAGGGGTTGGCTGACCCACAGCCGGCCGCCGGCGGTGCCGATGGCGAAGCCGATGAGGGACTTCGTCAGGGCCTGCACGCCGACGAGGCCGCCGCCGGCCGTGTCCTGCAGCAGCCCGGCCGCGAAGCCGCCGATGCAGCCGAACTCCGGTCCCCGCCGCAAGGCCAGCAGCACCACGACGATCAGCGGGATGTCCGGCGCGACGTCGGCGATGCGCAGGGCCGGGGCCAGCGTGGCGTGAGCGATGCCGCCGCCGAACACGGTGAGGGCGAGCAGCCCGCGCACGGCTCAGCCCCCCGTCGGGGCCGGGAAGAACGCCGTCAGGTCCTTGCCCCGGTCCCCGATCACCAGGAGCACCTCGTCGATGCGCGCGAAGTCCACCACGGGGGCCAGCGCGGCGTAGTGGAAGAGGGCGGAGCCGCGGTCGTCGATGCTGCGCACCCGCCCGATGGGAATGCCGCGCGGGAAGACGCCGCCCTGCCCCGACGAGACGACCACGTCACCGACCTCGAGGCCCGCGCCGTCGCGCGCCATGTACTTGAAGCGCAACGTGCCGCGGGGCTCGCCCTCGACGATGCCCGGCGTGCGCGTGCGCAGCACGTGCGCCCCCACCGTCGACGCGGGGTCCGTGAGGACCTGCACGACCGCCGAGCCCGGCCGTACGTCGACCACGCGGCCGACGAGGCCGTCGGGCGAGATGACGGCGATGAGCCGCTGCACGTCGTCGCCGCGGCCGCGGTTCACCGTGAGCGAGCGCACCCAGCCGCCCCACTCGCGCGCGATGATCTCGCCGGCCAGCGTCTGCAGCGGCAGGCTGTCCCGCAGCCCGAGCAGGCGCCGCAGGCGGTGGTTCTCGCCGGCGGTCTCGCTCACGACGAGGGCGTTCACGCGCAGCTGCCGCACCTCCTCCCGGAGGCGCCGGTTCTCGGCGCGGACGTTCTTCCATTCGACGTACGTGGACCACGCCCCGAACGCGCCGCGGTGCAGGGCGGCGAGCGCGCGCTGCACCGGGGTGGTGACCACGGCCACGAGGTCGGCGGCGCGGCTCTCCTGCCCGCGGCCCTGGATCGTCAGCAGGACGAGGCAGACGGCCAGCGTCACCGCCAGCAGGAAGACCCTGCGAACCCTCACAGCCGCGACCTCCGGGCGACGCTCCCCCTGCGGCTAGGCGGGGATCGCCACCTTCTTCAGCAGCTCCAGCTCGTCCAGCACCTTGCCCACTCCCAGGGCCACGCACGAGAGCGGATCGTCGCCCGGCGTGACGGGGAGGTTGGTCTCCTGACGGAGCAGGTGATCGAGGCCACGCAGCAGCGCGCCGCCTCCGGTGATCACGATGCCCTTGTCGACGATGTCGGCGGCCAGCTCCGGCGGCGTCCGCTCGAGGCATGTCCGCACCGTCTCCACGATCGTCATGACGGGCTCGCGCAGCGCCTCGCGGATCTCCTCGTCGGTGATCACGATGGTCTTCGGGATGCCGTCGATCAGGTCGCGCCCCTTGACTTCCATCGTCAGCCGCTCGCCGCCCATCGGATAGGCGGAGCCGAGGTTGATCTTGATCTCCTCGGCCCGCCGCTCGCCGACCAGCAGATTGTAGTGCTTCTTGATGTACTGCACGATGGCCTCGTCCATCTCGTCGCCGGCGATCCGCACCGACTTCGAGTACACGATGCCCGAGAGCGAGATGACGGCCACTTCCGTGGTGCCGCCGCCGATGTCCACGATCATGTTGCCGCCCGGCTCCTGGATGGGCAGCCCGGCCCCGATGGCTGCCGCCATCGGTTCCTCGATCAGGTAGACCTCGCGGGCGCCGGCCTGCATGGCGGAATCGCGGACGGCGCGCTTCTCGACCTGCGTGATGCCGGAGGGCACACCGACCACGATGCGCGGGCGCACCAGCGTGCGGCGGCGGTGCACCTTGTTGATGAAGTAGTGGAGCATCTTCTCGGTGACGTCGAAGTCGGCGATGACGCCGTCCTTCAGCGGCCGGATCGCCACGATGTTGCCCGGCGTCCGCCCGAGCATGGCCTTGGCCTCGTGGCCGACGGCCAGGACGGAGTGGTCGGCCTGGTGGATGGCCACGATGGAGGGCTCGTTGAGGACGATGCCCTCGCCCCGCACGTACACCAGGGTGTTGGCGGTCCCGAGGTCCACCGCGAGGTCGTTCGAGAACATCCCGGCGAGCAGGTTCATGAACATCGGGCGCTCCGTTGCTCGGGTGTAAGATCCGCCTCCACCGTGGGGGCGTCACTACACTAGCACAGTCTGTGCCAGGGCTACAGGAAATCGCAGGTTTGACGGTAGTTTACGGCCTGCTCGGGGTGAACCTCTGCGGAGAAAGGAAAAGGTTTTCAGGGGGTTGTGCCGGCGCCCGGCGGCGTCCGGTCTGGGGCGAGAAAGGCGCCCGCCCGGGGGCAGCCGTTCCGGCCCAGGAAGGCCGGGGCCCAGAGCTTCCCGGAAGGCTCGCCCACGATGGCACGGCGGTGACAGGGGCCGTCAGCGCGCCCGGCCCGCCGCGCCGGGTATGATGGCCCGCCATGGCCATCGACGAGATGGAGGCCTGGTTCGAGAAGGGCGTGACGGACGGGCTGCCCGTCGTCCCGCCGACACGCGACCGCGTGGAGCGCATGCTGGCGGCGACGCGGCGCAGCCGCGACGAGCTCGTCGGTACGATGGCCCCGAATTATGGTCGCCTCACCGTCGAGAAGGTCGCCATCAACGCGGTGATGGCCGGCTGCCGCCCGGATTACCTGCCCGTCGTCCTGGCCGCGGCCGAGTGCGCGTGCGACCCGGCATTCAACCTCCACGGCGTGGCCACGTCGACCCATTTCTCCGCGCCCCTCATGGTCGTGAACGGCCCCGTGCGCTCCCGCATCGGCCTCAACGCCTCCTTCGGCGTCTTCGGCCCGGGCCATCGCGCCAACGCCACGATCGGCCGCGCGCTGCGGCTGCTCATGATCAACATCGGCGGCGCCCGGCCGGGCGAGATCTCGATGTCGACGTTCGGCCATCCCGGCCGCTACACCTACTGCATCGCCGAGCACGAGGAGGCGAGCCCGTGGCCCCCCTGGCACGTGGAGCGAGGCTTCTCGGGGGACGCCAGCGTGGTGACGCTGTTCGCCGGCGACGCGCCGCACGGCATCTCCGACCACGCCAGCCGGACGGCGCGCGCGCTCGCCGGCTCGCTCGGGTGGTCGATGGCCGGCCTCTGGAACAGCAAGCACTTCCCGCTCTACTCCCACACGCTCCTCGTGCTGGGCCCCGAGCACGCGCAGACGCTGGCCGCCGACGGCTGGTCCCGAGCCGATGTCACGCGATTCCTCTACGAGACGATCCGGCGGCCGTACCGGGAGCTTCTCCCCGACCAGGACCACGGCGAGGGCAGCAACCTCCGCTTCGCGCGGACGCCGCCCGCGCCCGACGGCCTGGTGCCTAAATTTCCGTCGGTCGACGCGATCCACGTCGTGGTCGCCGGGGGCACCGCCGGCCGTTTCTCGGTGGCCGTGCCGGGTTGGCTCGGCACGCGCAACGGGTCCCGCCCGGTGACCCGGCTGGTGGAAACAGGTTGACGCCTTCCGGGCGGGCGTGTAAGACTTACGAGCGTTCTTGTTGACACGGAATTGTTCCGGAACGGATATCGCGACGTGATCGAGAAGCAGGCCGCGCGAGCGCCAGCACGCGCGGCCTTTTTGTTTGCCTCCCGATTGTCGGGAGGCACCCCGCCATCACGGTGGGAGCACAGAGGGGCAGACGACCCCAAGGAGAGGTCAGCGGTATGGCACAGGGACGAGTCAAGTGGTTCAACGACGCGAAGGGCTACGGGTTCATCACGCAGGACGGTGGCGAGGACGTGTTCGTCCACTACAGCGCCATTCAGGCCAACGGGTTCAAGAGCCTGAGCGAAGGCGACACCGTCGAGTTCGAAGTCACGCGCGGCCCGAAGGGCCTGCAGGCGTCGAACGTCAGGAAGATCTGAGGGGTCCCCTCCTGTTCGCTCCCACCCGGGCCCGCGAACGGGCCCGGGTGCTCGTCTCCTGAGGTCCTCCGGGCAAAAAAAGAGCCCCGACGACGTCTGCGACGCCCTCTCTCGTGCTTCGCGTCGCCCCGCTGGTGAGACGGGATCGTCGGGGCCGGTGGAGCCTGGTCTCCCAGGCCGTCCACCTGGAGCTAGCGTGGAACCTGCCTAGGAGGCATCCACCTCACAGATCACCGTAGGGGTACACATCGGCTGGATCACCTCCTATCTCGGCAAGGGCGCCACGCGGGCCCAGTCCCACCACCTCGAACCGGATGCCGACTCCCGGCCCCAGGCTCGGCCACGTGCTGCCGTGGACGGAAGTGTCCGCGGGGACGCCGAAGGGGCGCTGTTGACGCCCCGGCCGATTTGCCCACATCCTACCGCAGCCCGGAGAGCCGCCCAAGAAAAAGTGGGCCGCGCGTGGCGCCGACGTCACTTCACCACGATGCGCTCGCGGTTGCGCTCGAACAGTCCGGCGCCGACGCCCTGCACGCGACGCAGATCGTCCGGCTTCTTGAACGGCCCGTGACTCTCGCGGTACTCGACGATGCGCTCGGCCACGCGGCGGCCGATGCCGTCGAGCGTCATCAAGTCCTTCACGTCGGCGGTGTTCACGTTGACGGCCTCGCCGGCCTTCGCCGGCACGACGACACGCGCCGGCGGCGCGGACGACTCGGCGTGCGATCGCGTCGTCGCGCCGCGGCGCTCGGCCTCGGCGGCCTTCGGGTCGGCGGCCCGCGCGGCGCCGGGGGCGCCGGCGCCGCCCGGCGCCGCCACGCCGGCGGGGAAGGCCGGGAACGGCGGCGCCACGAGCGACAGGGCGATCAGGAACGCAGCGAGCAGCGTGCTCCAGTGCATGGGGTCCTCCACGTCGAAGCGTGAACGGCAATGCTCGCGAGCGACGCCATTCAAGCGACGCCCGGCGACGCCGTCAACGTCCAACGTTTCCGACACCCACGACGTCCGGTCGCGGCGCGGGATCCCGGAGGGAGGAGCGCTACTCGTCGATCGGGCGGTCCAGGCGCTCCATGTGCTCGACCCACTCGAGGGGCAGCGCGGACCTCTTGCGCGTGTTGCAGGCCTTGCAGGCGGGCACGACGTTGCCGCGCACGCTGCGGCCGCCGCGGCCGAGCGGCACGATGTGGTCCATGGTCAGCGCGGCGGCGCCGACCTTGCGGCGACAGTAGTGACAGACCCCCGCCGCGCACTTGCGCTTCCACCAGCCGCTGGCGCGGAGCTCGCGCGCCCGCGCGCGCTCCCGGCGTAGCGTCGCGGGGTCGATGGGCGCGTAGAACTCAGACATCGGCGGCCAGCGCGGTCGAGAGCTCCTCCCACTCGTGCATCAGCCACGCGACCTGCTCCTCGGCGTACCGGCGCTCCTGGGCGACGCGGCGCACCCGCTCGCCGTCGGCATAGAGGGCCGGGTCGCCGAGCACCTCGCCCAGCTCCCGCAGCCGGGCCTCGAGCCCGTGGATCTGCTGCTCGACCTCGTCGAGCCGCCGCCGCAGGGCGCGGATCTCGGCGGGCTCCCCGCGACGTCGTCCGCGGCGACGCCCGCCGGCGGCGCCGGAGCGCGCATCGCGCGGCCACGGCGCCGCCGGCTCGCTCGCCTCCCGCCGCGCCGGCCCGTGCGGCGCCGCCGGCGCCGGCGGGCTGGCGCCCGGACGGGCGGCGTCGGCCTCGGCGGCGCCCGCCGCCGCGCGCGCCCGGGCCGCCAGGTACTCGTCGTAATCGCCGAGGTAGGCGGTGAGCGTACCGCCGGACACCTCCACGACCCTGGTGGCGATGCGATTGATGAAGTAGCGATCGTGCGAGATGAAGACGATCGTGCCGGGGAAGCCGGCCAGGGCCTGCTCGAGCACGTCGCGCGCGGCGAGATCGAGGTGGTTGGTCGGCTCGTCCAGACACAGCAGCGCGGCGGGGCGGACCAGCATCTTGGCCAGCGCGACGCGGGCCTTCTCGCCGCCGGACAGCACGGCGATGGGCTTGTCCACGGCGTCGCCCGAGAAGAGGAAGGCGCCCAGCAGCGTGCGCAGGCGCGTGACCGGGAGATCGGGCGCCACCGCCTCGAGCTCCTCCAGCACCGTCCGCCGGGGATCGAGCGCGTCCAGCTGGTGCTGGGCGTAGTAATGGACGTCGACGTGGACGCCGAGCGTGCGCTCGCCCGCCTCGAACGGCAGCACGCCGGCGAGGACGCGCAGGAGGGTCGACTTGCCGGCGCCGTTGACGCCCACCAGGGCCACGCGCTCGCCGCGTTCGAGCTGGAAGTCCACGCCGGCGTAGACGACATGATCGCCGTAGGCCTTGTGCAGCCCGGTGAGCGCGGCGACGCGGCGTCCGGTGCGCGGCGGCTCGGGGAAGGCGAACCGGATCCGCCGGGCCTCCGGCCCCACCTCGATGCGCTCCAGGCGCTCGAGCATCTTGATCCGGCTCTGCACCTGGCGGGCCTTCGTCGCCTTGTAGCGGAAGCGCTCGATGAAGCGCTCGACCTCGGCGATGCGCTTGGCCTGGTTGCGGGCGCGGGCCTCGAGCAGCTGCCGGCGCGCCTCGCGCTCGACCAGGAAATCGTCGTAGTCGCCGGGATACACGCTCAGGCCCGTCGCGTCCAGGTCGGCGATCGAGGAGGCCATCCGGTTCAGGAAGTAACGGTCGTGGGAGACCACGACCACGGCGCCCTCGTAGCCGGCGAGGAAGCTCTCGAGCCACGCGAGCGACTCCAGGTCGAGGTGGTTGGTCGGCTCGTCGAGCAGCAGCAGCGCCGGCCGCAGGAGCAGCAGGCGGGCCAGCGCCGCCCGCATCCGCCAGCCGCCGGAAAGCTCGGTGAGCGGCCGGTGCATGTCCGAGGCGGCGAAGCCCAGACCGCCGAGGATGGCGCGGGCCTCGGTCTCGAGGCGATAGCCGCCCAGCGCCTCGAAGCGATGCTGCAGCTCGCCGTACCTGGCGGTCAGCGCCTCCGTCGGCTCCACCGCGAGCGCCGCCGCCGCCTGCTCCATCTCGCGCTCGAGACGCCACACCTCCTCGAACCCGGCCAGGGCCTCGGCCAGGACGGAGCCGCTGCCGGTCGCCCCGACCTCCTGCGGCAGGTACCCGACGGTCGCGCCGCGGGCACGGCTCACCCGGCCGGCGTCGGGCTCCTCGAGCCCCGCCAGGATCCGGCAGAGTGTCGTCTTGCCGGCGCCATTGGCGCCGACGAGGCCGACGCGGTCCCCCGCGGCCAGCCGCCAGGAGACGTCGCGCAGGACGGTGACGCCGCCGTAGGTCTTGCTGACGCCGTCGGCCTGGACCAGCACCTAGCCCATGCCCTGCACGCGCTCCGGGACGACCTTCACCATGACCCGCACCTCGCCCGGCCGCCGCCAGGGATAGCGATCCTGGCCGATGTACTTGCGGGCCAGCGCGTCGATGTGCGCGTCGGCGCCCTGCTCGGTCATCTCGGCCACCCGGCCGCGGATCTGCACGTAGCGGTACGGGTTGTCGGGGTCCTGGGCGGTCAGCGCGATCTTCGGGTTGGAGGTGAGATTCCGGTCCTTCACGCGGCCGCGCGCGGTGTTGAAGCGCACGTGGGTGCCGTCGAAGTCCACCCAGACCGGCGTCACCTGTGGCGTGCCGTCGCGCCCGACCGTGGCCACGTGCGCGAAGGCCTTCTTGTCGAGGATGTCGCGGTACTTGGCGAGCGCCTCGTTCATCGTCGGGCTCCCTTCAGCTGCTCCATGACGGAGAACGCGTGCCGGACGGACTTCGCGGCGAGCGTGCCTCCCATCAGCAGGCCGATGTCGAGCGTCTCGGCGATCTCCGCGTCCGTCGCCCCCAGGTCGAGGACCTCCTCGACGCGGTGGTCGATTCAGTCGAAGCAGTTCTGGGAGACGGCCACGGCGAGCGCCGTGAGCTCCTTGTGCTTCTTGCTGAGCGCCCCGTCGGCGAACACCCGCTTGCCGAGGTCGCCGAAGGCCGCGAACACCTTCATCGGGGACCCGAGCATCAGGCCGTTGAGCCGCTTCTTCTCCGCGTTCCGCTCGTGGATGTGCATGCGCACCCTCCTGGGCGTCTCAGCCCGTGCCGGTGGTGGTCAGCTCGGCGGCGCGCGCCTCGGCCAGCGCCCGCAGCGCGAGCAGCAGGCGGACGATGCACTGCTGCACGAGCAGCGTGTCCTGCGTGGTCGGGTCGGCCAGCCACTCGCGCGACCAGTCGCCCTTCTCCTGCTTGAATCCCAGCGTCGGCGACAGCTTCTGCAGCCGCAGCAGCAGGTCGTCGGGCGGCAGCCCGGCCGCCCGCAGCCGGGCGACGACGGCCGCGCGCACGGCGGCGTTCCAGACGCCCGTGAGGCCCTCGAGCAGCGCCGCATAGCACGTGAGCTCGGGCTTGTCGTGGAACTGCTGCAGCACGGCGGGCACCAGCGCGCTGACGACGGCGTCGCCCTCGTCGTCCACGCCGAAGAGCGGGCCGATGACGGGGTCGGTCTGCGGCGCGTCGAGCCGCTGCAGGAGGTTCGTCGCGGCGGCGGCCGGCACCGGAGGCAGCTGGGCCAGGCGCTCGAGCAGCGGCGCGTCACCGGGCATGGTCAGCCTCCCGCACGCGTCGGCTCCCCGCGCATGTCCGCCCGCGCGAGATCACGGGCGCGCCCCGCCGGGACCAGGAACGCCGAGGCCAGCGCCGCCGCGCAGACGGCGAGGCCGACCAGGAACACGTCGTGCAGCGCGGCCTCCACCGGCTGACCCGCCGCCAGCCGGCGCGCCATCACCGCGCCCATCAGCGACAGCCCGAGTGCGCCCCCGACGGCCCGGAAGAACTGCGTCATCGACGTCGCGATGCCGAGCGCGTCGCGGGGGACGGCGCTCTGCACGGCGATCAGCATGGGGACCATGTTCAGGCCCATGCCGATGCCGGCCACGAGGAGGTCCCGCATGGCCTCGGCCAGCGTGAGCGCCGCCGTCCACCGCGCGAGCAGCAGGAAGCCGATCGTCAGGCACAGCATGCCGGCCAGCACCAGCGGCCGGTAGCCGACCCGCAGCACCAGCCGTGCGCTGCCGACCGAGAGCGCGACCCAGCCCAGGACGAACGGAGTGAGCACGAACCCGGCGCGGGTGGCCGAGGTGCCGGCGACCTGCTGCATGAAGAGCGGCACGAACGAGATCGCCCCGAACATCGCCATGCCGGCGAGAAAGCCCGTCACCACGGCAGCGAGCACGACGCGGTTGCCGAACAGCGGCAGCGGCACGATGGGCTGGGGGGCCCGGCGCTCCACCGCGACGAAGCCGCCGAGGGCGACGGCGCCGAGCGCGACCGGGCCGGCCACGTCCGAGCCCGTCCACGCCCCGCCGCGGCCCGCGGCCACGGCGCCCAGGAGCAAGGCCGTCACGCCCACCGCGAACAGCGCGAGCCCGGCGTAGTCGATGATCGGGCGCCGCCGGGACGGTCCCTCGTCGGTGAGCGCGGTGGCGATCAGCACCATGCCCAGGGCGCCGAAGGGGAGATTCACGTAGAACACCCAGCGCCACGAGACGTGGTCGGCCAGGAGGCCGCCGAGGAGGGGCCCCAGCAGCGAGGCCACGCCCCAGACCCCGGAGATGTAGCCCTGCATCCGCGCGCGGCGCTCGAGCCCGAACAGCTCGCCGACGACGGTCATGCCGACGGTCATCAGCGAGCCGGCGCCCAGGCCCTGCAGCATGCGAAAGGCGATGAGCGCGGGCATGTCCCGAGCGGCGCCGGAGAGGGCCGAGCCGGCCAGGAAGATGGCCAGTCCGGTCAGGTACGTCCGGCGGCGGCCGAAGAGGTCCGACAGCCGGCCCCACAGCGGCATGGTCACCGTGGACGTGAGCAGGAAGCCCGAGAACACCCAGGAGTAGATCTCGAGACCGCCGAGGCTCGCCACCACGGTCGGCATGGCCGTCGCCACCACCGTGGATTCCATCGCGGCCAGGAACGTCGAGAGCATCACGCCGGCCAGCGCCCGGCGCTTGAGCCGCTCCTCCATCAGTGGCCGCCCTTGCACGACGCGCACTGGCAGCCGCCGCGGAGGTCCACGTACGGATAGAGGCTCTCGTGCCCGTCGGTCCACGCGACGCGCAGGCCGCCCGGCGTGCGCGTGATCTCGCGGGGCCACGTCGCTTCCGCCGCCGGCGCCTGCAGCGCCGCGCAGGCGCCGCACGCGCAGGCGCGACGGAGCGCGGCGAAGGGGTAGATGGAGCCGTGGTCGTCGCCCCACGTGACGCCCACCGCGTAGCGGCCGACCAGGTGGACGTCCTTGGGGACGTAGGGATCCGGCTGTCCGAGGAGCGGCAGCAGCCGGCGGCTCACGTGCCGCCTCCGGCGGAGACCCGGGCCAGCCTCATCCCGGCCAGCAGGTAGTGGACGGCGAGGTTCTGGAAGGGCCCCCAGGCGGCGGCGCGACGCCGGATGGCGGCCTCGCCCAGGCGCCGGCCGCCACCATAATAATGGTCGAACGCCTTCCGCACTGCGAGGTCGCCGGCCGGACAGACCGCCCCGCGTCCCAGGCAGCGGGCCAGGAACCAGTCCGCCGTCCAGCGGCCGATCCCGTGCAGCGCCGTCAGCCGCGCGATGACCTCCTCGTCGCCGGCGCCGGCCAGCGCCTCGCCGTCGACCGCGCCGTCCGCCAGCGCGGCGGCCACGCCGCGGATCGCGACGGCCTTGCTGGTGGAGTACTGCATCGCGCGCAGCGCGCGCAGCGGTGCGCGGACCACGACGCGCGGCTCCGGAAAGGCGAAGACGAGTCCGTCGCCCGCGGCCACGGGCGTGCCGTAACGGCGCACCAGCCGCGCGCGCAGCGTGAAGGCGAAGGTGAGGTTCACCTGCTGCGCCCCGATCGCGTGGACGAGCATCTCGAACGGCGCCGGCGTGACCGTCGGACGCAGGCCGCGCAGCCGGCTCGTCAGGTCGGCGAGGACGGGATCGCCCTTGGCCATGCGGTAGAACGCCGCCAGGTCGAAGTCCAGCCCGAAGATCGCGCGGACCTCGCGCAGGACGGCGTCGGCGGCCCGGGAACTCCGCGCCGCCCCGGCGCGCACGGTCAGGCGCGGCTCGTCGACGTCGCCGTGCCAGCGCACCTCGTACGGCACGAGCCGCCCGCCGAGACGCAGCACCCGGCGGAAGACGTCGCCGTCGACACGATTGGCCGGATCCTCTCCCCACGTGCGGTAGCGCGCGAGCGTGGCGGGGGCGTCGAGCGGGCCGTCGGGAGTCAACGTGATGTTCATCGCGCCGTCACGCGGGGTCCAAGTGTATCAGACCCCGCGCGGCGGCCGGCGCGGCCGGTCAGTGGCGCAGGTGATAGGGCACGTCCGTGACCACCACGTTGCGTCGGAACAGCAGCGCGCCCTTGACCAGCAGCGCCGTCTGGTTGTGCAGGAGCTGCTGCCACCACCGCGCGGGGATGAACTCCGGCAGCACGATGGTCACCACCTGACGCCCCTCTCGCGCCTGCAGGTGGTCGATGTACTCGAGCAGCGGCCCCATGAGCGACCGGTACGGCGAGGTCAGCACGATGAGCGGCACGCCGAGCCCGTGCTTGCCCCACTTCTCCTCCAGCCGGCGCGTGCGCTCGGGATCCAGCTCGACGTAGACGGCTTTGGCGTCGGGCGACAGCGTCTTGGCGTAGAGGAGCGCCTCGGCGACGCCGCGGTGCAGGTCGCCCACGAGCACCAGGACCGTGTGGCCGATCGGGGGCGGGCCCTCGAAGCCCTCCAGCGACAGCTGCCGCGCGACGTCCTCGTAGTGGTGCTTGATCATCAGCAGCATGGTGATCAGCGCGCCGATCAGGAGCACCACGATCCAGGCGCCGTCCAGGAACTTCGTGGCGGCCACGACGGCCAGCACGAGGCCCGTGGTGGCGGCGCCCACGCCGTTCACGGCCACGCGCCACCACCAGCCGGCCGGCCGCGTCCGGAGCCAGCGGCGGACCATGCTCGCCTGTGACAGCGTGAACGAGGTGAAGACGCCCACGGCGTAGAGCGGGATCAGGGCGTGGGTGCTGCCCCCGAACAGCGCGACCAGGCCGGCCGCGGTCATGGCGAGGATCAGGACGCCGTTGGAGAAGACGAGGCGATCCCCGCGGGTCCCGAACTGGCGCGGCATGTAGCCGTCGCGGGCCATGAAGAAGGCCAGCCGCGGGAAGTCCGCGAACGCGGTGTTGGCGGCCAGGATCAGGATGAGCATCGACACGGTCTGCAGGTAGTAGTACGGGAGCCCTCCGCCGAAGATCTGCCAGGCCAGCTGCGACACGACCGTCTCCTCGTCGCGGGGCACCACGCCATAGAGCGCGGCCAGCGCGGTCGTGCCGAGGAAGAGCGTCATCATGATGGCGCCGAGCATCGCGAGCACCGCCCGGGCGTTGTGCACCTCGGGCGGCTTGAAGGCCGGCACGCCGTCGGCCACGGCCTCGATTCCGGTGAGGGCCACGGCCCCGGAGGCGAAGGCCCGCAGCACCAGGAAGGCGGTGAGCATGTGCTCCGGCGCCGGCGTGTCCGTCGCCTCCAGCGGCGGTGCCGGCGGCACCCCCAGCGCCAGGTAGCGGACCAGGCCCACGACGATGAGGGCGAAGAAGCCGACGATGAACAGGTACGAGGGCAGCGCGAAGAGCCGCCCGGACTCCCGCACGCCGCGGAGGTTGCCGATGGCGATCAACGCGATGGCGATGACGCAGAGCAGCACGCGGTGGTCGTAGAGCGGGGGGGCGGCCGAGGTGAGCGCGGCGATGCCGGCCGACACGCTGACAGCCACGGTGAGCGTGTAGTCGATGAGCAGCGCGCTGCCCGCGACCAGCCCGGGAATGGTCCCCAGGTTGTCCTTGGCGACGATGTAGTCGCTGGCGCCCTGCGGGTAGGCCAGGATCGTCTGCCGGTACGAGAAGATGACGATGGCGATCACGACGGCGATCGCCACGCCGATCGGCATGGCCAGGGTGAGGGCGGCCGCGCCGGCGAGCACCAGCACGCGCAGGATCTCCTCGGTGGCGTACGCGACCGAGGAGAGGTTGTCGGAGGCGAAGATGGCGAGCCCGGTGGCCTTGGACAGGCGCTCGTGCCGGGCCTGCGCGGTGGGCAACGGCCGGCCGACCAGCAGCCGCTTGAGCGCGTTCAGTCTCACCGGACGCCGCCGATGCCGACCGTCCGGTCAGCGCTCGAGGTGATCCGGCACGCCGCCGAGGACCACGTGCTGCGGAACGCGAGGACGCCGACGGCCGGCTCGCCGGCCCGGCGCCGGCGACACGGCGGCGCCATGGCCGACCGGGCCGCCGACGACTCGCTCCGGACGATGCCGAGGCACGACCCCATCATACGCCCCCGCCTCACGCGGCACCGCCAAACTAACCTGCCCTGACGGCCACTTCGGCCATCCGGCGGGCCGCACGCCCGTGAGCCGCCACGGGGCGTGCCGGCGTGCCGCGGAGGGCGCCGCGGAGGATGGGGGCGCCGAGCGTCGGGGGTGTCGGGGGCCTCGTCGGGCCCGACGCGGTCAATGCAGGCGGTGGTCGTCGAAGCCGTGCGAGGACTTGATCCGATCCTCCGTGCCCGGGATGTAGCGCTTCTCGAGCTCCTGGAAGTGGGCGACGCGGGCCACGACGTGATGGCTCTCGGTCGGGTGCCCGGCCTTCATCTTCTCGAGCGTCCACTGCGCCTGCTCCTGGTTCTTGACCAGGTCCTCCATGGCGTTCCACACGGCGTACGTCGCGGCGTGGGACGCGTAGAGCGTGATGAAGATGAACCTGTAGCCCAGCTCGCCCAGCTCCCGGAAGAGCAGCGGGTTGGGATCGCTGCTCCACCGGAACGACGACGAGTAGTTGAACGCCAGGGGCAGGTCCGGGTGGCTCTCCCGCATGGCCCGGGCGAACGCGATCGCCGGCTCGCGGCCGGCGCCGGAGAACTCCGACCACACCAGGTCCGCGCCGGCATCGGCGTAGGCCCGGCCGCGCCAGACCGCCTCCTCCAGGCTGCCGCCGACGGCGCCGTAGGCGTCCGTGCGCGCGATGATGACGAAGTCCGGGTCGAGGCGGTCCCGGGTCTCCACGGCGGCCCGGAACTTCCCGATGGCCTCCTCGCGGCTGACGATGGTCTTGCCGGCGATGTGCCCGCACCGCTTCGGGAAGCGCTGGTCCTCGAGGTGGACGCCGGCGACCCCGGTCTTGACGAACTCCTGGACGGTGCGGATCGTGCTCAGCGCGTTGCCGTAGCCGTCGTCGGCGTCGGCGATGATCGGCACGTCGACCGCGCTCGCCATCATCGACGCGATCCGCGTGACCTCCGTCATCGTGAGGAAGCCCATGTCCGGCCAACCGTTCGCCATGGCGACCGAATAGCCGCTCATGTAGATGGCCTTGAGGCCGGCCCGCGCGGCGATCTGTGCGTCGAGCGGCGTCGCCACGCCGCCCGTGAAGACGTACTCCCTGTCCCTGAGCAGCTCCCGGAACCTCGCGCCCATGCTCTTCACGTGTCGTTCATCCTCTCCCGGCCCGTCCGGCGCCGATGGCGCCACTCAGGCCGCGGCGGTGATCGCGCACCACCGGCAATACGTGTTGGGCCCGACGGGCAGCACACAGCTGGGACAGCAGGCGGCGCCGCAGTCGTGGCAGTCGATGGGCTCGGTCACGTGCTCGTGGAGCAGTCCGCACTCGCAGGCCATGGCTCCCTCCCGCCGCTAGTGGAGGTCGAACGAGCCGGAGGCGCGGACGGTCGGCGCCCCGAGCAGGGATCCTGCGCACCCGTGGCAGTACGTGACGGACTCGAGGGTCACCGCGCAGGCCGGGCACACGGGCCCGCCGCACTCGATGCACCCCAGTCGATGGAATGCGTGGCTGATCGGTGTCCCGCATCGACAGCTCCCGCCCATGGTCGACCTCCTGGGAACGGCTGGTGGGACACTTTCATTCAAGTCGTGTACCAGATCTAAGTAGCCAAAAACACTGAAGTAAGTTGCCTGGGTGATGTGGACTATGAGACAGATCCGTCACGGTATCGGGGCACGCCCAGGGAGGGTTACGGGAAAATTAAACCAATATTACGGTAACTTAGTGCTACGCCAACGTCTGTGACTTTAGAGTCTCACCTATGAGACCTCGACGTCACGCTGCGTATGGAGCCAGGATCGATCGAGTACTTGACGAGCAAGCGATGGAAGTTCCGGCGTGTAATCTTCGCCCGTCGGGCCGCCACCGAGACATTGCCTCGGGCCTCGCGGAGGAAGCGGAGCACGGCCTGACGCTCGAAGTCGCGCAGCAGCCGCTCCTTGGCCGCCGGCAACCCGTCGTCGGCCGCCAGGGGGACGGCGGCCGCCCCCGGCTCCTGCAGATGCATGGGCAGATGCTCGGGCTCGATGGTCCGCTCGTGGGTCAGCACCACGGCCCGCTCCACGATGTTCTCCAGCTCGCGCAGGTTGCCGGGCCAGGCGTAGCGCGCCATCAGGTCCAGCGCCTCGGCGGAGATGCGGTCGACCTTCTTGTTCACCTTCGCCTCGGCCTTGCGCAGGAAGTGGTGGGCAAGCACGGGGATGTCCTCGACGCGCTCGCGCAGCGGGGGCAGCGTGATGATGAAGGCGTTGAAGCGGTAGAAGAGGTCCTCGCGGAACTCCCCGCGCTGCATGGCCGCCTCGAGATCGCGGTTGGTGGCGGCGATCACCCGCACCCGCACGCGGCGCGTGACGACGTCGCCGACCGGCTTCACCTCGCCGGCCTGGAGCACGCGCAGCAGCTTGCCCTGCATCTCGAGCGGCATGTCGCCGACCTCGTCGAGGAAGATCGTGCCGCCGTCGGCCTTCTCGAAGAGGCCCACCTTGTCGGCGACGGCCCCCGTGAAGGCGCCACGCCGGTGGCCGAACAGCTCGGATTCCATGAGGGTCGGGGTGAGCGCCGTGCAGTTCACCGTGAGCAGCGGCCTGTCGCGCAGCGGGGAGTAGCGGTGGATGGCCCGGGCGACCAGCTCCTTGCCGGTGCCCGACTCGCCCCGCACCAGCACGGTGGTCGGCGCCGGCGCCACGCGCGCCACCAGCTCGGCGACCTCCCGCATCTTGGGGTTCTGCCCGATGATGAAGTCGGTCTGCGCCTGGGCGGCCAGCTCGCGCACGACCAGCGAGTACCGGTCCTCCAGCTCCTCGGACCGCTTCCGCTCCGCGAGCAGGTCCCACATGAACCGCGCGCCGATGCCCCCCATGACCTCCGTGGTCGGCGGCTTCAACCGGAGGATGGTCCGCTGGACCTCGGCGTTGCCGGTGACGTCGATGATCAGGTCGGCGCGGGGATCGCCGACGAGCTCGCGGTAGTCCGTGGTGACGGGAACGTTGAGGCGGCGGGCGAGGTCGAGCCCGGGCGCCCAGGGGTTCAGGTCGGCCACGCCCAGGATGGAGACGGTCGGGTCGCCGGCGAACATCTCGAGCAGCGCCCGCCCGCCCTTTCCCGCCCCGACGATGACCACCTTCGTCACGCTCTAGACATTACCATCCACGGCCGGTTCGACGTCGTGCCCCCATCGGTCGTTGCTCGCGCCGGTCGAGCGCCGGCTTCGCCGGCATCGGGGGAGGCCTCGAGGCGGCCGTCGCTCCCCTCGGACTAGAAGGGCTGGGGCTGCCTGTGGAACTCCGCGACGTTCTCGAAGCGGGCGTATTGGGGGAGGAAGACGACCTTCACCGTGCCCACCGGGCCGTTGCGCTGCTTGCCGATGATGACCTCGGTGACGTTGGCCTCGTCCGGCGGCAGGTCCTCCTTGTAGACCGACGGCCGGTAGAGGAAGAGGATGAGGTCGGCGTCCTGCTCGAGGGCGCCGCTCTCCCGGAGGTCGCTGAGCTGCGGCCGGAAGTCGCGGGTGGCCCGGGACTCGACGGCGCGCGACAGCTGCGACAGCGCCACGACCGGCACGTCCAGCTCCTTGGCCAGGGCCTTCAGCGAGCGCGAGATCTCGGAGATCTCCTGCTGCCGGCTCTCCATCGAGGCGCGGCCGCGCATGAGCTGCAGGTAATCGATGACGACCAGATCCAGCCCGTGCTCGGCCTTCATCCGGCGAGCCTTGGCTCGCGCCTCGAGCACCGACAGGCCGGGGCTGTCGTCGATGAAGATGCCCGCCTCGCTCAGCCGTCCGGCGGCGGCGGTGAGGCGATGCCAGTCGGCGGCGGTCAGCCGCCCCGTCCGGACCGCCTGGGAATCCACCTTGGCCTCCGAGCAGAGCATGCGCTGGACCAGCTGGGGAGCCGACATCTCCAGGCTGAGCACCAGCACTTTGCCGTGCAGCGCCACGCCCACGTGCTGGGCGATGTTCAGGGCGAAGGCCGTCTTGCCCATGCTGGGGCGGCCCGCGATGATGACGAAGTCCGACGGCTGCAGCCCCGAGGTCTCCACGTCGAGCTTCTCGAAGCCCGTGGCCACGCCGGTGACGTGCTCCTTCCGCTCGTACAGCCGCTCGATGTACTCGAAGGTGTTGCGGAGGATCTTGCCGACGGGGAGCGCGCTGCCCTCCAGCCGGCGCTCGGCCAGCGCGAAGATGCGGCGCTCGGCGTCGTCCACCAGCGCCTGCACGTCCTCCTTGGCGTCGAAGGCCTGGGTGATGATGTGCGTGGAGGTCTGGATCAGCTCGCGCAGCACGGCCATGTCGCGCACGATGCCGGCGTACGCGGTCAGGTGCGCGGCGATCGACGCGTGCTCGACGAGCAGGGCCAGGGCCGCCGGACCGCCGACCGCCTCCAGCGCCCCGACGCGCCGGAGCTCCTCGCTCAGCGTGATGAGGTCGACCGGCTCGCCGCGGTCGAAGAGCCGCAGCATGGTCTCGAACATGGTGCGGTGCGCTTCGGTGTAGAAGTCCGAGCCACGGAGCAGCTCGATGACGCGCGGGAGGGTCTCGCGCCCCTCGAGCAGGACGGCGCCGAGCACGGCGCGCTCGGCGTCGAGGTTGTGCGGGGGGATGCGCGAGGGAACCTCGAGGGGGCTCACGAGTGCCGGTCACCGCGGCGCATCGTGCACGACGATCCGACGTCGACGGCGAGTTCGTCAACGAAAATCGTGTCGGCGTCGCCCTCGGTGGACACTCCGTGGAGAGCCAGTGGACAACGCGCGCGGCGGCGTGGACGGGGCGTGGACGGGGCGTGGACGGCTGGCCCCACACCACGGCGCCGCGCGTGCGCGGCGCCGTGGCGGCGCCGGCCGCCGCACGGACGACTGCCGCGCGGCGATCGTGGGGTGCGGGGGGAGAGCCGACTTACTGCCTGACGACGCTGACGCGCAGCTGGGCGATGACCTCGGGATGCAGGCGGATGCTCACCGTGGTCTCGCCGAGCGCCTTGATCGGCTCCTCGAGGTGGACCCGGCGGCGCTCGACCTTCAACCCCTGGGCGCCGAGGAAATCGGCGATGTCCTGGGACGTGACCGAGCCGAAGAGCTTGCCCTCCTCGGAGGCCTGCCGCCGCTCCTCGTACACGAGCGCCTCGATGCGCGCGCGCAGGGCCTCGGCGTCGCCGCGGATGCGGTCGGCCTTGGCCTCTTGCTGGCGCTGGATGTGGTCGAGGTTCTTCAGATTGCCGGCAGTGGCGCTGAGCGCCAGCTTCTTGGGGATGAGGAAGTTCCGGGCGTAGCCGTCGGAGACGTCACGGACCTCGCCGCGGCGGCCCACCTTGGCGACGTCGTCGAGCAGGATCACCTTCATCGCGGGCGCCTCAGTCCGTGGCCACGTAAGGGATGAGCGCCACGGTCCGCGCCCGCTTCACCGCGTGGGTGAGCTGGCGCTGGTGGCGCGCGCAGCTGCCGGAGATGCGCCGCGGGATGATCTTGCCCCGCTCGGTGATGAAGTTCCGCAGCCGGCGGACGTCCTTGTAGTCGACCAGATCCACTCGATCCGCGCAGAACTTGCAGACCTTCCGCCGCCCGAACCGGCGGCGCTTGACTGGTTTCGTCGGTGCCGGAATGTGCCGTCCTCCTCTTGCCCTGCCGGGCCTGCTCGATCAGAACGGGACGTCGTCGTCCCCGCCGCCGGCCGCGTCGTCGGCGAACGCGGGTGCCGCCGGCACGGCGGCCGCCGCCGGAGCTGCCGCTCCCTTGGTGCGGCTCATGAACTGCACGCGCTCGGCGACGACCTCCGTCACCGTGCGCTTCTGACCGTCCTTGCCCTCCCAGTCGCGCGTCTGCAACCGGCCCTCGACGAAGATCTGGCTGCCCTTGTCGAGGTATTCTCCGCAGCTCTCCGCCTGCTTGCCCCACACGACGACCGTGAGGAAGCACGTCTCCTCGCGCCGCTCGCCGCTCTGCGTGGCGTAGTTGCGATTGACGGCCAGGCGCAGGTCGGCCACGGCGGTGCCGCTGGGCGTGTACCGGAGCTCCGGTGGACGGGTCAGGTTGCCGATCAGCAGGACCTTGTTGAGGCTCGCCATCAGACCGCCTCCTCCACCACCTCGTCGCTCTTCGGCTGAGCCTTGGCGGACCGGACCTTCTTGCGGATGGGTACCCGGGTCGACAGGAAGCGCAGCACGTTCTCGTTGAGCCGGAGCTGCCGCTCGAACTCCTTCACCATCGCGGGCTCGGCCGAAACCGTGAAGACGGCGTAGGTGCCCTCACGCTGCTTCCGGATCTCGTACGCGAGGCGGCGCTTTCCCCAGTTGTCGACGTTGGCGACGTCCGCGCCCAGCCCCTTCAGCTGCTCCCCGAGCTGCGCCAGCAGCGCGGTGACTTCCTCGTCGGTGGGACGCGGATCGGCGATCACCAGGATCTCGTACGGCCGCAGACTGCTCACCTCCCTCTCGAAGCGCCTAAGCCTAACAGAACACGCATCACCCCGGCAAGGTCAACGCCCGAAAAACGATACGGCCCGGGCCGCCGCGCGACCCGGGCCGCGCCCCCGCATCGCAGGGGCCCGATCACAATCCCATCCGACCCCGCCACATCGCAGGCGTCGAACTCAGTCATCCCCTGCACCCCGCGGGGTCGAACCGCCTCCTCTCAGCTTTCGAGCGGCGGCTTTGCCGCCGCAACTCCTGGGGGGAGGTACCGGAAGGGGGGCGAAGCCCCCCTCCGGGCCTAGTACATATCCCCGTGCGGCATCGGCGGCGCCTTCTTCTCCTCCTCCGGGATGTCCGTGATCAGCGCCTCCGTGGTGAGCAGCAGCGACGCGATCGACGCCGCGTTCTGCAGCGCCACGCGCTCGACCTTGGTCGGGTCGATGATGCCCGCCTGCAGCATGTCGACGTGCTGCATGGTCTCGGCGTCGAAGCCGCGGGTGGGCACGTTGTCACCCTTGACCTTCTCCACGACCACCGAGCCCTCGAGGCCGGCGTTCTCCACGATCTGGCGGATGGGCTCCTCGAGGGCCCGGCGCACGATGGTGGCGCCGACCTTCTCGTCGCCCTCGAGCTTCAGCGTGTCGACCGCCTTCGCGGCGCGCAGCAGCGCCACGCCGCCGCCGGGCACGATGCCCTCCTCCACGGCCGCCCGGGTGGCGTTGAGGGAGTCCTCCACGCGGGCCTTCTTCTCCTTCATCGCCGTCTCGGTGGCCGCCCCCACCTTGATCACCGCCACCCCGCCGGCCAGCTTGGCCAGCCGCTCCTGCAGCTTCTCCCGGTCGTAGTCCGAGGTC
>Ga0209172_10000575_pt1 | contig 98280 bp, 94 predicted proteins | sample LarsenN4metaG_FD_184113 | JGI IMG/M metagenome (GOLD analysis project Ga0209172, IMG submission 184113) | Hot spring sediment bacterial and archeal communities from British Columbia, Canada, to study Microbial Dark Matter (Phase II) - Larsen... ... | reverse complement strand
CCGGGCAGCTACAATTGCCGGCTGGTCCGGCTCGGCAGCACCGGCAAGGGCAAGCCCGCCTTCGAGAAGTTCAAGCCCTTCTTCTGCTACGTCGAGGTGGAGGGAAACTTGCTGACCATCGTCAAGCAGACCGGCAGCAGCCGGCCGGCCGGCAGGTTGTGGGAGGACGAGGACCCCAAGCGGCTGATCTTCCTCGGCAGCCTGGCGCTGGGCGATGAGGAAACGCCCTTGGCTTATGGCGAGAACCCGCGGCGCGACATGGCCGGGATTTTCGAGCGGATCGGGCCATTCCGCTGGCGGCTGGTCATTCCCTGGCCGCAGGACGGCGCCAAGCTCCACGTCTTCGAGCTGACGCCGGTCGTCGACCAGCCCAGTTGAGCGAAGCGGGGCACCTGGCGGACCCGCAGGAAGTGCGGGCGATCCTGCTTGCCGCGGCCAGGGCCGGCGAGGCAATCAGCTATTCGGAAGTGCTGGGCCTGCTCGGATACCATTTCAGCCGGCCGAAGATGCGCCAGCTGTGCAAGGTCCTGTCCTATGTCGACGAGGACGCGGCCGGTCGCGGCGAGCCGGAGCTGGCGGTCCTCGTCGTCCGCCAGTCGGACGGCCTGCCCGGCCAAGGCTGGTGGATCGAGGGCGCCAGGACGCATGGTTACCTCGGGTCGTGGGAGGGCCCGAAGGCCGCGGCCTTCATCCGCAAGCTCCACCAGGCGGCGTTCGACTATTGGCGGGAGAAAAGCTAAGCGCCGCGCCATGGCCGAAACCCGCAGCTTCATCGTGTCGGAGGACGACGACGGCATCCGCCTCGACCGCTGGTTCAAGCGCAACATGCCGGACGTCAGTTTCAACCTGGTGTCGCGTTGGGCGCGCACCGGGCAGCTGCGCGTGGATGGCAAGAGAGCGACGCCGGGCGACCGGATCGAGGCCGGCCAGTCCATCCGCCTGCCACCGCCCGAGACCGTGCCCGAGCGGCCGGAGCGGGCGAAGCGCGAGATCGAGCCGCTCAGCGACGACGAGGCCGCCTTCGTCCGCGAGCTGGTCATCCACCGCGACGCCCATGCGCTGGTGCTCAACAAGCCGCCGGGGCTGGCGACCCAGGGAGGCACTCGGACCCACCAGCATCTCGACCGGCTGCTCGACGGGCTGGCCGACGATGCCGGCAACCGGCCGAAGCTGGTCCACCGGCTCGACAAGGACACGAGCGGCGTGTTGCTGGTGGCGCGCACGGCGCGGGCGGCGGGCCATTTCTCCAAGGCCTTTGCCGGCCGCACCGCGCGCAAGGTCTATTGGGCCCTGGTCGTCGGCGTGCCATCGGCAGACGAAGGCGTGATCGACCTGCCGCTCGCCAAGCAGCCCGGCACGGGCGGCGAGAAGATGCATGTCGACCGTGACGAGGGCCTGCCGGCCAAGACCCGCTGGCGGCTGGTCGACCGCGCCGGCAACCGCGCCGCCTGGCTCGAGCTGCAGCCGCTGACCGGCCGCACGCACCAGCTGCGCGCCCATATGGCGGCGATCGGCCATCCCATCGTCGGCGATGCGAAATATGGCGGGGCCGAGGCGTTCCTGACCGGCGGTATCAGCCGCAAGCTGCATCTGCACGCGCGGCGCCTGCGGATCGAGGGCCCGGACGGCAAGGTCATCGACCACCAGGCGGAACTGCCTGACCATTTCGCCGAATCGCTGGCGACCCTGGGTTTCGACCGCATGGCCGGGGATTCGATGCCGCTCGACGCGCCCGACCCGGCCAAGTCGCTCGTGGTCAAGGTGCGGCGGGCGGCAGCGGCGGCCAAGACCGCGCGGCGGGCACGCAAGGGCGAGCGGCGCGCACGCGGCCAGGGGACGACGCCACCGCGCCGGGGAGGCCGACGGTGAACCGGCTGGCGATCTTCGATTGCGACGGGACCCTGGTCGACAGCGGCGCCAGCATCCACCGCGCGCTTCACGCGGCATTCGACGCCCACGGCCTCGACTGCCCGCCGCCGGCGGTCAGCCGCAAGGTCATCGGCCTCAGCCTGACGCAAGCGATGGCGATACTGGCGCCGGACGCGGACCACGACGCGCTCAGCCGCACCTACAAGGACGCCTTTTTCGCCATGCGCGTCGGCGGCCTGGTCGAGGAGCCCTTGTTCGACGGCATCCTGCCCCTGCTCGACGCGCTGGAGGCCGAGGGCTGGCTGCTAGCCGTCGCCACCGGCAAGTCGGACCGGGGCCTCAGGCATTGCCTGGAAAGCCATGGCATCCATGCCCGCTTCGTGTCGCTGCAGACTGCCGACCGGCATCCCAGCAAGCCGCACCCGGCCATGGCGTTGGCGGCGATCGCCGAGGCCGGGGCTTCGCCAGAAGGCAGCGTCGTCATCGGCGACACCAGCTTCGACATCGGCATGGCGCTGGCGGCGGGGGCGGGGGCAATCGGCGCCGCCTGGGGTTATCATGAGGCGCAAGAGCTGGCTGCTGCCGGGGCGCACGGCGTTGCCGCCGAGCCCGCCGAGGTGCTGGCCATGGCCCGGCAATGGACGGAGAAAGCGGCGTGACGACCAGCAGCGACGACATTTGGCGCAAGCGTTTCCAGCTGTTCCTGCTGGTCCGGCTGTTCGGCGTGGCGACCTTCCTGCTCGGCATCGCCATCGCCTACACCGATCTCCTGCGCCCCGGCGGCTGGCCCCTGGTCGGCGGCCTCATCACCATCGCCGGGGCGATCGACGCCGTCTTCGCGCCGCGCCTGTTGAAAAAGATGTGGCAGCAACGCGATCAATGAGGCGGTTCTGGACGCAAGCCAAAGCGGTTTCGCGCGGGGCCGGCTGGGCGGTGGAGCTTGACGCCCGGCCGCTGCGGACGCCGGCCAAGAACGCATTGCTCGTCCCGACGGAGGGCCTGGCCCGGGCGATCGCCGGCGAATGGGACGCGGCCGGCGAGACGATCGACCCGCGCGCCATGCCGCTGACCGGCCTTGCCAACGCCGCCATCGACCAGGTGGCGCCGGACGCCGATGCGTTCGCCGCCGGGCTGGCCCGGTACGGCGAGGCCGACCTCCTCTGCTACCGCGCCGAGGCGCCGCCCCGGCTGGCCGAGCGGCAGGAAGCAGAATGGGGACCGCTGCTGGCCTGGGCGCGGCGGCGGTACGACGTCGATTTCGTGGTCACTGCAGGCATCATCCATGCGCCGCAGCCGCAAGCGACCGTCGACAGGCTGGCGCACGAAGTCGCGACGCTCGATCCCTTTCGGCTCGCCGCTATGGCGCCGCTGGTGACCATCGGCGGATCGCTGGTGGCAGGGCTGGCGGTGATCGAGCCGGCGGTGGCGCCCGAAGCGGCGTGGCAGGCGGTCAGCCTCGACGAGCGCTGGCAGCTCGAGCAATGGGGCGCCGACGCCGAGGCGCAGGCAGCGCTCGACAACCGCCGCCGCGATTTCCTCGCCGCCGCGCGCTTCCTGGAGCTGCTCGGCTAGCTGCCCGCGACCAGGTCGCGGACGAAGGGGACCATGCCGACCTGGCGGCCGCGCTTCAGCCGCTCGGCAGCGACGATGGCGCGGACCTCGCCAAGGCATTCGGCGGTGTCGCGGTTGATCAGCACATAATCATATTCGGGCCAGTGGCTGATTTCGCTCGCCGCGCGGGCCATGCGGTCGGCGATCACCTCGTCGCTGTCGGTGCCGCGGGCGTGCAGCCGGCGTTCGAGCTCGGCCATGGACGGCGGGAGGATGAAGATCCGCACCAGATCCTCGCCCATCGCCGCCTGCAACTGCTGGGTGCCCTGCCAGTCGATGTCGAACAATATGTCCCGCCCGGCCTTGAGCGCCGCCTTCACCGGCGCCTTGGGCGTGCCGTAGCGGTGGCCGAAGACCGGCGCCCATTCGACGAAGTCGCCGGCGGCGATCATCCGGTCGAACTCGGCATCGTCGACGAAATGATAATCGACGTCGTCGCGCTCGCCCGGACGCTTCGGGCGGGTGGTGGCGCTGATCGACATCTCCACTTCCGGGTCGGACGCCAGCAGCATGCGCGAAATGGTCGATTTCCCGGCCCCCGACGGCGAGGAGAGCACGATCAGCAGGCCGCGGCGGCTAAGGCCCGGGGTTTCATCGAGCGACAGGTCCATGCGTGCACTTGCCCCGACGCGCCCGCAGCCGTCAACCCGCGCATGTTGCAGTGCACAAAAAACTGCTTGAAACCATGCTGCACATGCACTATTTGTGCACTGCAACATGAAAGGTTACCCCGTGGATAATGAAGCTCAGACCAAGCCGGAAGCCGTGACCAAGGTCGAGGCCGCCCCGGCCCCCGCAGCCCCTGCGGCGCCCAGGGCCGCTGCCGAGCCGAAGCCGGTCGAGGCCAAGCCCGCGAAGAAGGCCAAGGCCCGTGCGCGCAAGCCGGCCGCTGCGGTCGTCGCCAAAGTCAAGAAAGTGAATGCCCGCCGCGTCAACAAGACGCGTCGCCCGGCGCCCCGCAAGGCCGCCGCCCCCCGTATTGAAAGGACCACCACCATGACGTTCGACGCCACCAAGATGTTCACCAATTTCGAAGCCCTGCCGGGCGCCGACAAGTTCCAGGCCCTGTTCGCCCAGGCCGGCGAGCGCAGCCAGGAAATCGTCGCCAAGTCGCAGAAGGCCGCCGAAGAGCTGGCCGAGATCACCAAGGCCAACGTCGAAGCGCTGGCCGAGGCCGGCCGCATCGCCACTGCCGGCGCCCGCACCATTGGCCAGGACGTCCTGGCCAGCGGCCGGACCAGCATCGAGCAGGCTTCGGCCGCTGTGAAGACGCTCGCCGAGGCGAAGTCGCCGACCGAGTTCTTCCAGATCCAGAGCGAACTGGCCCGCGCTTCGTTCGACCGCGCGGTCGCCGAAGGCTCGAAGTTCACCGAGCAGCTCGTCAAGCTTGCTGGCGAGGCAGTGCAGCCGCTGTCGACCCGCGCCAGCATCAATGCCGAGCGCATCAACGAGATCGCTGCCTGAATTCCCTCCTCTCCTCAGGCAGTCGTGCGGCCGTCCCTTATTGGGGCGGCCGCATTTTTATGTGCGCCAAAGGAGCGCGGAGCCTTGGCAAGCGTTCGCGGCTTGCCATATTTTAGGGAGCGCATGAGCGACTGGACCAGGATGATGGGCGACACGCCCGGCCGCAATGACGACGGCCTTGACGACGGACCCGATACCGGCGTCGTCACCCGCACGCGCCCGCGCACCAAGAAGCCCAGCAATTACAAGGTGCTGATGCTCAACGACGATTACACGCCGATGGAGTTCGTCGTGCTCGTCCTGCAGCGCTATTTCTCGATGGACATCGAGGATGCGACGCGGGTCATGCTCCAGGTCCACCAGCAGGGCGTCGCCGTCTGCGGCGTCTTCACCTACGAGGTCGCTGAAACCAAGGTCGCCCAGGTCATCGATTTCGCCCGGGAAAACCAGCACCCGCTGCAGTGCACCCTGGAAAAGGCGTGAACCTTCCCCTCCCTTGAAAGGGAGGGGAGGATCGCTAAAGCGCAGCGATGGACTCCATCCACATCACCGGCGGCACGCCGCTCAAGGGGCGGATCCCGATCTCGGGCGCCAAGAACGCCGCGCTGACGCTGATGCCCTGCGCGCTGCTCACCGACGAGAAGGTGACGCTGGAAAACCTGCCGCGCCTCGCCGACGTCGACAATTTCTCGCATCTGCTCAATCAGCTCGGGGTCTCGACCTCGGTCGCCGGGGTGAAGAAGGGCGAATACGGGCGCAATATGACGCTGCAGGCCAGCGACATCGCCTCGACGGTCGCGCCTTACGACATGGTGCGCCGCATGCGCGCCTCGATCCTGGTGCTCGGCCCGATGCTGGCCCGGGCCGGCGAATCGACCGTCTCGCTGCCCGGCGGATGCGCCATCGGCGACCGGCCGATCGACCTGCATTTGCAGGCGCTGGAAGCGATGGGCGCCGAGATCGAGCTCGCCGCCGGCTATGTGAAGGCGACCGCGCCCAAGGGACGGCTGCCGGGCGGCGACTTCAGTTTCCCGGTGGTCTCGGTCGGCGCGACCGAGAATGCGGTGATGGCGGCGGTGCTGGCCACCGGCCGCACGCAATTGTTCAACGCCGCCCGCGAGCCGGAGATCGTCGACCTCTGCCGCCTGCTGGTGGCGATGGGCGCCAACATCGACGGCATCGGATCGTCCCACCTGACCATCGAGGGCGTCGAGGCGCTGCATGGCGCAACCCACACGGTCATGCCCGATCGCATCGAGGCCGGCAGCTATGCCTGCGCCGCCGGCATCACGGGCGGCTCGCTGGACCTGATCGGCGCCCGGCCCGAGGACATGCTGGCCATCACCAACGCCTTGGCCGCTTCGGGCCTGATCATCGAATTCCATCATGAAGGCATGAAGGTCAGCGCCGACGGGCCGCTGAAGCCGCTGGCGCTGTCGACTGCGCCGTTCCCGGCCTTCCCGACCGACATGCAGGCGCAGTTCATGGCGATGCTGGCCCTCGCCAAGGGCGAGAGCTTCCTCGAGGAGACGATCTTCGAGAACCGCTACATGCACGTGCCGGAGCTGCGCCGCATGGGCGCCAATATCGAGGTCCGCGGCCGTTCGGCCCTAGTCCACGGGGTCGAAAAGATGACGGGCGCGCAGGTCATGGCGACCGACCTGCGGGCATCGATGAGCCTGGTGCTGGCCGGCCTCGCCGCCGAGGGCGAGACCGAGGTGCTGCGCGTCTACCATCTCGACCGCGGCTACGAACGGTTGGAGGAGAAGCTCTCCGCCGTCGGCGCCCAGATCGAGCGCCGCTCGACCGGCTAGTCGACGTCGGTCAGCTGGCGCTGGCCGGCGATCTTGTGAATCCGGCCGTGCTTCATGACGAAATCGACGTTCTCCAGCTCGCGGATGTTGGCCGTCGGGTCGCCGTCGACGGCGACGATGTCGGCGTCCTTGCCGGGCTCGATGGTGCCGGCGCTGGCGGAAATGCCGAGCAACTCGGCCGCGTCGACCGTCGCCGAGCGGATCGCCCGCGCCGGCTGCATGCCATTCTTGACCATCAGCGCGAATTCCTCGGCGTTGCGGCCATGCGGGCTGACGCCGGTGTCGGTGCCGAAGGCGATCTTGACGCCTTCGCGGACGGCGCGGGCGAAGCTCTTCTCGGCATTGCCGGCGGCCTGGCGGGCCTTTTCGTACTGGGCCGGGGTCAGCGCGCCGCGCTGGCCGTCGGCAAGCGCCGCTGCCGGGGCCAGCAGGGTCGGCACGTAATAGGCGCCGGTCTGCCGGTAGAGGCGGAAGGTCTCGTCGTTGGTGAAGGTGCCGTGCTCGATCGAATCGACCCCGGCGCGAAGCGCGGCATTGACCCCGTCGACGCCATGGGCGTGGGCGGCGACCTTGCGGCCGAAAGTGCGGGCGGTGAGGACCACCGCGCGCATCTCGTCGTCCATCATCTGCTGGGCGAGGCCGCCGGGAACATTGCTGAGTACACCACCCGAGGCTTTGAGCTTGATGACGTCGGCGCCTTCGGAAATCTGCTCGCGGGTGGCGCGGCGGCAGTCGTCGGCGCCGTCGCAGATATGGAGGGCCTTGGGCTTGAGGACGCTGTCGAGGTCGCGGTTGACGAGGTTGACGTCGCCATGGCCGCCGGTGACGGCGACCCCGGCGGCGGCGGCAAGGATCGTCGGGCCGGCGAACTGGCCGGCGTTGATGGTGTCCCGGAGTGAGGTGATCGTCTTCGGTTCGGCGCCGAGGTCGCGGACGGTGGTAAAGCCGGCGAGCAGCGTCTTTCGGGCATTGAGCAGGCCGGCATAGGCCTCGTCTTCATTGTCACGGGTCGAAGCGAGCAGCCGCGCCTGCAGCCGGTCATCGAGGCCGATCAAATGCACATGGCTGTCGATGAAGCCGGGCATGACGGTGGACGTGCGAAGGTCGACGACCCGTGCGCCGGCCACGTCGGCGAAGCCGTCGCGGACCTCGGCGATCTTGCGGCCGCGGATGATGATGCTGGCATTGCGCCGCGCCGGCTTGCCGGGCTCCGCCATTAGCGTGCCGGCGTGGATGACGGTCACTGGCTCGGCGACGGGCGCCGGCTGCGCGGTGAGCGCGGAAGAGTAAGCCAAGGCGGCGGTGGCGGCGAAAAGGCGGAGCTTCATGAGCGAATTCCCTGGGAAAGTCGGTTCTGTGTCATTGCGAGCGTAGCGAAGCAATCCAGACTGGCAACTGGATTGCCACGCCGCTTTGCGGCTCGCAATGACAGCCTAGAGCCCGTCTATTGCGTGCAGGATGAGGCCGACCAGGCCGCCGACCAGCGTGCCGTTAATGCGGATGTATTGCAGGTCGCGGCCGACGGCGCTTTCCAGCCGTTCGGTGATGGTGCGGGCGTCCCAGCCGCGCACCGTCTCGCTCACCAGCTTGACGATCTGGCTGCCGTAGCTGGCGGCCATGCCGGCGACGGCGCGCCGGGCGAACTGGTTGATGGCATTATGGATGCGCGCGTCCTTCTCCAGGCTCTGACCCATCGACTTGAGCACTTCGCCAAGCTTGCCGGCGAGCGCCGCGTCGGGGTTGCGCGCGGCACGGATCATCGCCGTCCGGCCCTTCTGCCAGAGCGCGTCGAGCCACAGGCCGACCGACTGGTTGGCGAGCAGCTCGTCCTTCATCGCCTCGACCCGGGCCCGCGTCTCAGGGTCCCTCTGCAGGTCGTTGGCGAGGTCGGCGAGCGCCTGCTCGACCTTCACCCGCACCGGGTGGGCGGGGTCGGTGCTCATCTCGACGGTCAGCTTGCGCAGGCCATCGACGATGGCGTCGGCCAGCTTGGTGTCGAGCCCGGCAATCTTCAGCACCCAGCTGGCGCGCTTGTGCACCATGTCGCGAATCAGGCCTTCATTGTCGTCGAGCGCTCGCGCCGTCCAGCGGATGGCGGCCTCGAGCATCGGCACGTGGCGGTCCTCGTTGATCGCCGAGGCCAGGGCATGGCCTAGCAGGGGCGAGACCTCCATCGCCTTGATCCGGGTCGAGATCGCCGATTTGACCAGCCCGCCGAGCCGTTCGTCGTCGAGGCTTTCGAACAGGTCCGCCATGAGGCGAGAGGCGCCCTGGCGGATCCGCGTCTCCTGGCCTTCGGGCGCCTGCAGGAAGCGGCCGACGGCGCCGGCGACGTCGATGTTGCGCATCCGCCGGGCGACGACCGGCGCAATGAGGAAATTCTCCTTGAGGAAATTGGCCAGCGCCTCGCCGATCCGATCCTTGTTCCTGGGGATGATGGCGGTGTGGGGAATGGGCAGGCCGAGCGGGTGGCGGAACAGGGCCGTGACCGCGAACCAGTCGGCCAGGCCGCCGACCATCGCCGCTTCGGCGAAGGCCTTCACATAGCCCACCCAGGGGCCGACTTGCTCAAAGGCGCGGGCAGCGACGAAGATTGCCGCCATGACCACCAGCAGGCCGGTGGCCGCCACCTTCATGCCGCGGGCGCCCGGTTGGGCCGGGTTGAAGCGCAGGGCAGGGCCGGGGACGGCGGTCATCGTCCCCACCTTAAAGCGCGAACCCGGCTTGTCACTCCGCCGGAAGCGGCTGCGTCCCGGGCAATTGCGCCTCGCCGTTGTCGATCAGCTTGACGAACTTGCGGCCCATCCACCGTTCCATGTCGATCGCCAGGCTGAAATAGGCCGGGACGAGGACCAGGGTGAGGATGGTGGAGAAGATCAGGCCGCCGATGACGACGACGCCCATCGGCGCGCGCCAGCTGGCGTCGCCTTCCAGGCTGAGCGCGATCGGCAGCATGCCCGCGACCATCGCGACGGTGGTCATGACGATCGGCTGGGCGCGCTTGTGGCCGGCCTCGACGATCGCCTGGTGGCGCTCCATGCCGTGGTTGATCATCTCGATCGCAAAGTCGACCAGCAGGATCGAGTTCTTGGCGACGATGCCGAACAGCATGAGGATGCCGATCAGCACCGGCAAGGACACCGGGTTGCCGGTCAGGTGCAAGGCGATGACCGCGCCCAGCGGGGCCAGCAGCAGCGAGCCCATGTTGACGAACGGCGCCAGGAACCGGCGGTAAAGCAGGACCAGCGTCGCGAACACCAGCAGCACGCCGGACAGCAGAGCGAGGGCGAAATAATAGAGCAGTTCCGCCTGCCATTTCTGCTCGCCCAGGGTCAGGCGGCTGACGCCCTGCGGCAAATTCTTCACCGACGGCAGTTGATCGATCTTGGTCCAGGCGTCGCTCGCCACCAGCCCGGGCGCGAGATCGGCGCCGACGAAAATGCGGCGGATCTGGTTGGTGCGCTGGATGACCGTCGGGCCCGAGCCGAAGCCGATTTCGGCGACCGCCTTCAGCGGCACCGAGCGGCCGTCCGAGGTCGGCACCGGCAAATTCTCCAGCGTCGACAGGTCGCGCCGCGCATTTTCGGACAGCGAAACGGTGATTGGCACCTGCCGGTCGGCGAGCGAGAATTTGGCGCTGTTCTGGGCGATGTCGCCCAGCGTCGCGATGCGGATGGTCTGCGACAAGGCGGCCGGCGTGACGCCAAGGTCCGCGGCCAGGTCGAAGCGCGGCTTGACGATGATTTCCGGCCGCACCAGGTCGCCGGCGACGCGCGGCGCGCGCAGCTCGGGCAGCGCCTGCATCTCCTCGGCGATCTTGGCGGCGTGGGCGTACAGCACTTCCGGATTGTCGCTGCCCAGGAACAGGGTGATGTCGCGCCCGCCCGGCCCGCCGCTCGACTGGCTCTGGAAGTTGATTCGGGCGTCGGGGATTTCCGACAGCGCCGGGGTTAGCGAGCGCTCGAATTCCGTGCTGGTCTTCTCGCGGTCCTTCTTGAGGACGATGTTGAGGTTGCCGTTGCCGACGAACACGCGCTGGAAGACGCGGTCGACGTCGGGGTCCTTCTCGACGATCCGCGCCGCCTCGGCGACCTTCGCTTCGGTCTGCGCCAGCGTCGAGCCCGGCGGCATGCCGATTCGGACGCTGGAGAAGTCGAGGTTGAGCGGCGGCTGGAACTGCATCCCTGCCGTGGCGAACAGCACCCCGCTCAAGGCGAAGGTGAAGAAGCCCGCCGCCACCATCCACATGCGGTGGTCATAGAGGCGCGCGACCAGCACCGGGTGCCATTCGGAATAGGCGCCGTCGCGCTTGCGGATGACGAAATTCACCAGCTTCCAGAAACCGTAGACCGCAACGCTGCCGGCGATGGTTGCCAGCACCATGTTGAGCAGCGTCGGCGAGCCGATGGCGCCGGCGCCCATCCAGGCTGCCGCGCCGCCGATGATGAAGACCAGCAGGAGGAGGAAAATCTCGACGGCGGCAACGATGTAGAACCAGAAGCGGCGCCGGACCGGCGGCATGGCGGCGAGCATGGCGTCGGTCTTGCTCTCGTCGATCGTCCATTTGAGGACCGACAGATATTTTTCCATATATTTGCCCGAGGCGTGCGGCTGGACGCCGTGGGCCTTGAGGAAATAGGCGGCGATCAGCGGCGTGATCATGCGCGCGACGAACAGGCTCATCATCACCGAGATGACGACGGTGTAGCCGAAGCTCTTGAAGAACTGGCCGGAAATGCCGGGCATCAGCGCCACCGGCAGGAAGACGGCGACGATCGACATGGTGGTGGCGAGCACCGCAAGGCCGATCTCGTCGGCGGCGTCCATCGACGCCTGCCAGGCCGACTTGCCCATGCGCATGTGGCGAACGATGTTCTCGATCTCGACGATGGCGTCGTCGACCAGCACGCCGGCGACCAGGCTCAGGGCCAGCAGCGACAGGCCGTTCAGCGTGATGCCCATCAGGTCCATGAACCAGAAAGCGGGGATCGCCGACAGCGGGATGGCGAGGGCGGAGATGGCCGTAGCGCGGAAGTCGCGCAGGAACAGGAAGACGACGAGAACGGCGAGCACGGCGCCTTCCCACAGGCCCTTCATCGCCGAGCTGTACTGCGCCTTGGTATAGTCGACCTGGTTGACGATCTCGCGGAAGCGGATCTTGGGGTTTTCCTTCTGGATCTTCTGCAGCTCCGCCCAGGCGGCGTCATAGGCGGTGACTTCCGAGGCGCCCTTGGAGCGCTGGACGTTGAAGCTGATGACCTGGCGGTCATCCATCTTGGCGATCGTGCGCTGCTCCGAATAGGCGTCCTTGACCTCTCCGAGGTCGGCCAGCTTCACCGTCCGGCCGCCGGGCACGATGATGTCGGTCTGCGACAATTGGTAGGCGTCTCGGGCGTTGCCGAGCACGCGCACCGACTGCTCCGACCCGGCGATCTCGGCACGGCCGCCGGCGGCGTTGAGGTTGGTCAGGCGCAGCTGCTGGTTGACCTGGGCGGCGGTGATGCCCTGGGCCTGCAGCGCTGCCGGATCGAGGATGATGCGGATCTGCCGGTCGACGCCGCCTTCGCGGGTGACGGCGGCGACGCCATCGACCCCGAGCAGGCGCTTGGACACCGTATTGTCGACGTACCAGCTCAATTCCTCGAGGGTCATGTCGGTGGTTTCGGCGGCGACGAACAGGATTGGGTCGCCGGCGATGTCGATGCGGTTGATCTGCGGCTCGAGGATGCCGTCGGGCAAGTCGCCGCGGATCTGGGCGATGGCGTCGCGCACGTCGTTGATCACCCGGTCGGTCGGCGTGCCGATCTCGAACTGGACGTTGGTGTTGCTCAGCCCTTCGCGCACGAAGCTGTTGATCTCGTCGACGCCGGTCACCCCCCGAACCGCCGACTCGACGCGCTGGGTGATCTGCGTTTCCATCTCCGACGGCGCCGCGCCGGGCTGCGAAATGCTGATTTCGGCCATCGGGAAATCGATGTCCGGATTGTTGTTCACGCTCATGCCGCTGAAGGCGATCAGGCCGGCGAGCAGCAGGCCGACGAACAGGACGATCGGCGGCACCGGGTTGCGGATGCACCAGGCGGAAATGTTACGGAAATTCATGTGCCTGATCCTGCTTGACGCTTAACGCGCGGCTTGCCGCTTGGGCTTGACCTTCTGGCCCGGGTTGAGGAACGGCCCGGCCGACAGCACCACGGCTTCCTGGCCGGTGAGGCCCTCGGCGATGGTGACTCCGGAATCGTCGACATTGCCGATCTTCACGGCGCGCCGTTCGACCTGGTTCTTGGCATTGACGATGTAGACGTAATTGCCGTCCTCGTCGGACAGGACCGCGCTCTGCGGCAGCATCGGCGCCGTCGCCGAGCCGGACGAGATGCGGGCCTCGGCAAAACCGCCGGGGCGGATGGCCGGGTCATAGGGAACCGCGATCCGCGCCTCGCCCTGGCGGGTCTGCGGGTCGATGACCGGCGAGACCATCCAAACCGTGCCGGCGAAGGCCCGGTCGGACCCGAGCGGCGTGACGCTTGCCGGCTGGCCCTCGCGCACCAGCGCCAGGTCCTGCTGCGGCAGAACCGCGCGCATTTCCATTTCGCCGCCTTTGGCTAGGCGGAACAGGCCGCCGGCGCCCGGGCCGACCACCTGGCCGACCTCGATGCTGCGCGACAGGATCAGGCCAGAGGTCGGGGCAACGATGTTGAGCCGGCCAATACGGGCGCGGCTGGCGCTGAGTTGCGCCTGGGCAACGCGAACCCGGGCGAGGGCCGCGTCGCGCGCCGCCCGCTTGCGGTCCAGGTCCGCCTTGGACACGAAGCCGCGGCCGACCAGGGACTGGGAGCGTTCGAATTCGTTCTGCGCCAGGGCCGCGTCGGCCCGTGCCGCCGCGACCGAGGCGGCGAGCTGGTTGGCCTCCTGCGCCTGGACCGACCGGTCGATGACGGCCAGCACCTGGCCGGCGCGCACCCAGCTGCCGGCGTCGACCATGACGGCCGTCACCCGGCCGCCTTCGCCGGCGACGCCGATCGGCTGGTCGCGGCGGGCGGCCAGCGCTCCCGAAGCGGTGATCACGCGCGCCACTTCGGTCCGGCCCGGGACGACCACCGTCACCGACGGCATCTGGCCGGCGGCGGCGCCGGCGGGGCCGCTTCCGCCAGCCGGCTTGTCTTCCCCGCCCAGCATCATGAAGGCGATGAGAATGGCGGCGATGCCGGCAACGGCAGCGATGATGATGTTCCGCCGCCGCTTCGAGCGGTCGACGACGATCAGCGTATCCGAGCCTTGCAGGCGTGTTTCCCGGTTCATGCGCAACATTCTTTCGCCCTGTTCGCGATTCGAGCAGCTACTGCTACAGCCACTGTATTACGCGAATAAGTCACCAGCTGCAACAGGAAGCGCGGCATAGCCGAAATCCAAGAGTTTTTCGACTAACGGGGGCACTTGCCACGGCAAGCGGCGTTGTTGTTCAAGCGAAATGAGCGCGGCCAAGTGATTCGCTGCGCCGCGGGAGCATAGGGAGCAGTGCCATGGATTATCTCGAAGCCCACGGCTGGATCGCCTGGATCATCATCGGCGGCCTCGCCGGCGCCGTCGCCAAGCTGCTGATGCCGGGCAAGGACCCTGGCGGCTGCATCATCACCGTATTGCTCGGCATCGCCGGGGCGTTGCTGGCCGGCTTCATCGGCCAGATGCTGAATATCGACAGCGCCATGAACGGGGCCGGCTTCATCGGCGCCATCGCCGGCGCCTTCCTCATCCTCCTGATTTACCGGCTGGTCCTCAAGCGCCGGTAGGCGCCCTGTTCAGCCGCCAGCCATTCGCCCGCGCGCAGCCTCTCGCGCGGGCGTTTGTTGTTCAAGGGAGTCACGCACATGAAGAAGATCATCCTGCCGCTGCTGGCCGCGGCGTCCTTGTCGGTGCCGGCCGCCGCCGCGGCGCAGGCAACCATGCAGGTCCAGCCGATTGCCGGGACGAGGCTCGACATTTCGGCCAGCGGCGAGGTCACCCGGGTCCCCGACGTCGCCGTCATCTCCACCGGCGTCGTCACCAGGGCGGCGAAGGCGACCGAGGCCATCAGGCAGAATGCGGCGCGGATGGAGCGGGTACGCAGCGCCCTGCGCCGGGCGGGGATCGAGGACAAGGACATCCAGACCAGTTCAATCAACCTCAACCCGGAATATAATTACCAGCAGAACCAGCCGCCCCGGCTGACCGGCTATACGGCGTCCAACCAGGTCTCGGTGCGATTCCGCGACATCGCCAAGACCGGGGAAATCCTCGACGTCCTGGTCGCCGAGGGTGCCAACCAGATCAACGGGCCGAGCCTGACCATCGACAAGCCGGAACAGGCGCTGGACGAGGCGCGGCTGAAGGCCGTCGCCAACGGCCGCGCCCGCGCCGAGCTTTATGCACGGGCCCTGGGCATGCGGGTCACGCGGCTGCTGTCGGTCAGCGAATCGGGCGGCTATGCGGTGCCGCCGCCGATGCCGATGTACGCCCGCGCCGAAGCCATGTCGGCGGACGCGGCGACCAAGATCGACCCGGGCGAGCAGAAGGTCCAGGTCAGCGTGGCGATGAGTTTCGAACTTCAATAGCGAACTTTCCCCTCCCCTTGATGGGGAGGGGCAGGGGTGGGGTGACGTTCGTCAAGCGCACTACCGGTGGAGCGGTCACCCTCACCCAACCCTCACCCAACCCTCCCCCATCAAGGGGGAGGGCTCTTGTGGCCACAAAAAAGGGCCGCGCGGGGCGTTGCCGCGCGGCCCAATCCTTGAAATCGATTCGCGTCTAGCGGACGGAGCCGCGACGAACCAGGTTGACGATGGCGAGCAGGATCACTGCGCCCACCAGCGACACCAGGATGTTGGTGATGTCGAGCGGATCCGACGTGTTGATGTTGCCGCCGCCGAAGATCAGGCCGGCGATGAACGCGCCGACGATGCCGACGACGATGTTAAGCAAGACACCCTGCTGCGCATCGGTGCGCATTAGCAGACTGGCGAGCCAGCCGACGACGCCGCCGACGATGAGCCAAACTAGAAAACCCATGAGCGTTCCCTCCTGTTCGTGGCCGACAGGTCCGACGCCCACCGGCCTTCCGGCATCAAGACGCGTGATGCCCGCACCTTGTTCCGGATAATGAACGAACTGTCCAGACCGCATGCGCAACGAGAAAGGGCCGCGGGTTCCGCCGCGGCCCTCAATTCCCAGGATAGGGAGGGTAAATCAGTAGCGCTGCTGGCGCTCGTACTGCTCGCGGTAATGCTTGATGCGGGTGACGCGCAGCCCGGGCATGCCGCTGCGGTCGACCGCGCGCTGCCAGCTGGTGAATTCCTCGAGGCTCAGCGAATAACGGGCGCAGGCCTCATCGACGCTCAGCAGCCCGCCGGCGACGGCGGCAACCACCTCGGCCTTGCGGCGCACCACCCAGCGGCTGGTCGAGGCCGGCGGCAAAGAGTCGAGCGTCAACGGCTCGCCGAGCGGACCGATGACCTGGGCTGGCCGGAATTTCTGATTCTCGAGCATTACACGTCCTCAAAACCAAATTGCGTTTGTCGATGCCCCCCATTTACCCGCGTGCCATTGAAGATAATCTGAAGCCCGCTGGTAAATTTCCCCCTCATTTGTCCTTACCGTTCGTTAACCCTGTCTTCGGCGGGTCCTCCGCGAAGGCGCCGCGCAGGCGCTCCGCGGCGTCCCGCCACCCCTCGCTGGCGGAGAGGAGGCAGGCGATCGCCGCCTGCCGGTCCTTCGCCGCCGCCGAATCGGCCCGGGCCAGCGCCCGAAGCAGCTCCCCCATCTCCAGCGAGGTCTCGGCCGCAGCCTTGAATTCCCCCTCGTGCCTCGCCAAGCCCCCAGCCCTTGTTTCCGTTATTGGTTGAGGCGGTCTAGCGAGACAGGGTGAATTTCGGGTAAAGAGCGCGCCTTGCAATGAGCATCGACTTCTCCCTTGGCCGCTCACCGAGCGATGCCCGCATCGTCGTCGCCATGTCGGGCGGCGTCGATTCCAGCGTCGTGGCCGCGCTCGCCGCGCGCACCGGCGCCGAGGTGATCGGCGTCACGCTGCAGCTCTACGACCATGGCGAGGCGGTGAAGCGATCAGGCTCCTGCTGCGCCGGCCAGGACATCTATGACGCTAGAGAAGTCTGCGACCGGCTCGGCATCGCCCATTACGTGCTCGACTATGAAAGCCGCTTCCGCAGCGGCGTCATCGACAAGTTCGCCGACGAATATGCGGCCGGGCGGACGCCGGTGCCCTGCTCCTTGTGCAACCAGGGCGTGAAGTTCGTCGACCTGATCGCCTTCGCGCGCGACCTCGGCGCCGACTGCCTGGCGACCGGCCATTATGTCCGCCGCGTCGAAAATCAGGACCGGATCGAGATGTGGAAGGGCCGCGACCCGTCGCGCGACCAGAGCTATTTTCTCTACGGCACCACCGCCGACCAGCTGGCCTATCTCCGTTTTCCGCTTGGCGATTTGCCGAAGAGCGAGGTGCGCAAGCTGGCGGCCGAGGAAGGGCTGGTCACCGCCGACAAGCCCGACAGCCAGGACATCTGCTTCGTTCCCGACGGCGACTATGCCTCGCTGGTCAAGAAGCTGCGCCCCGAAACCGCGGCGCCGGGCGCCATCGTCCACGTCGACGGCCGCGTGCTCGGCCGCCACGAAGGCGTCGTCCATTTCACCATCGGCCAGCGCCGCGGCATCGAGATCGGCGGCCAGAGCGAGCCGCTCTACGTCGTCCGCATCGATCCCGAGGAGCGCAAGCTGGTCGTCGGCCCGCGCGTGGCGCTTGCGGTAGCGGCGGCGCGGGTCGAGGGCGTCAACTGGCTCGCCGAGGACCAGGTCGCGGTCGAAGCCAAGGTCCGCAGCCTGGCGCGGCCGGTGGAGGCAAATCTAACCCGTTCCCCTGCGAAGGCAGGGGCCCAGTTGACCTTTATTTCGCCCGAATATGGCGTCGCCCCCGGCCAGTCGGCGGTCTTCTACGACGGCGAGCGTCTGCTCGGCGGCGGCACGATCGTCGAGACGGAAGCGGCAGCGCTAATGAAAGCTGAGGCAGCTTAGTCTAGGGTCAGCTTTGGGTGAAAAGCTGATAATCACATGATAGACGCATCTCCCAAGCCGCCTGCCCGCACTAATCCAAGTGGCGGTCTATTGGAGGCCGCAAGCTCAAAAGCCCTTCATCGTTTCGGCGGATACCTCCCAGCCGGCTTCGATGCCACCGGGAAGCATCGCACCCCGATCCTCGCCGACCTCGGCGTCGATTAGGCGATTGAGCTTCTCGTTCATCGCCATCAACAGCTCGCCGTTCGACTTGCTGGCGGCCAGGTTCTTCGCCTCAAGCGGGTCGGCCTGCGTGTCATAGAGTTCCACATCGTTGAAGGCGCGAATCTGCTCCATGCTGGCCGGCCGGTTATGCTGCTTGGGTGAGAAATAACGCGCATACGTGTAGCGGCCGTCGAAGACGGAGCGGATGGCGCCGCGCTTGCGAAGATCGGGAACGATCCCGGCCGCCTTGAGCTGGTTGCCCTTGCCGCCCTTGTGAATGAAATCGAGTGCCTTGTAGACGAAATCGCCGTCGACAGAGGCGAGCATGTTGAAGTTGAAGAGCACGCCGTCGTGCACGGCGTTGAGGCCCGCCGATGCCGGATCCGCCAGGACGGGCGAAAGGTCCTTGCCCTTGAGCGCGGCGATAATTGCCGCCTTCTTCTCAGGCGCGGCTGCAGTCATGGCGACCAATGTCGGTGCAAGGTCGAGTTGCGAGCTGATAGCCCGTGTCTCGCGGCCGCCCGGATAGGCTGGATGGACGATGATCAGCGGGACGTTGTTCTGCTCGCGATAGGCGGTCGCGCCCTTTCCGTGAAGGAAGTGGGCGCCGTCGATGTCGCCGTGGTCGGCGGTCATGACGATGATCGTCCGGTCGGCTTGACCCGAAGCCTGGAGCTCGTCGAGCAGCGTGGCGATATTGCGGTCCACATCCCGCATGCAGTTGAGATAGTAATTGTGCCGTCGCACCCATCGCGCGTCGTCGGCCGGATCGATCGGCACCACAACTGCATCGCTTGACTGGATGAAATCGGTATGTGCTTTTGGCCGGCCCGGGTGGTCGAGCGGCTGGCGATGGGTCGCGGGAAGATCGAATTGCCATTGCGCAGCGTAAAGCGGATCGACTGGATCGCGCGCGAGCGGTGTAAGTCCCGGTTGCTGCCGAATGGGGGTGCCGGGCGCATCCGTATCATAGAACATGACGTCGTGCGGATTGACGAAATTGACGGCAAGCATCCACGGCTTGCCCTGCGTCCCCAACTGCCGTGCCTTTCCTCGAAGCCAGCTGCCGGCGGAAGCGGCGATCATCCCGTCGTGCAAGTACCCGCCCTGCGTGTGCGCGATGATGTCGCCAATGCCGAGGTAGTCGGAGAAGCCGTACTCTTCCATTTCGGCAGTGAAGATCTTGGTCGGGGAGCCGAGCTTGTTGACCTCCTCGAACTCCCTGGTGAGGTGCCATTTGCCCTTGTAGGCGGTGTAATAGCCAGCCTCCCGCATCATGTCGCCCAGGGTGGGGATTTCGGTCGACATGCTCTTGATCCACGGGAAGTTCGTGTTGTCGAACATCTTCGTCTGCTGGATGTGCTGGCCGGTGTAGATGACCGAGCGGGACGACGTGCAGACGCAGCTATTGATGCGATGATTGATGAAGGTCGTTCCGGCCTTCCGCAGGCGATCATGCGCCGGCAGCGGGAAACCGTTAGGCAATTCGCCAGGCCGGAAATGACGCTGCTGGTCGACCAGGATGAACAGGAAGTTATAGGGGCCACTGGCTGTCTCGCCAGAAAAGTCAGGAGCCGATGCTGCGGAAGCCGAACCGCCGGTAAGCTCTGTCGACAGGCTGGCCGCCGCCGTTCCGCCGGCAACCACTTTCAGCACGTCCCGCCGCGTTGCATCGCCACTGCTGCCCATGGAGCCCTCCTTCCAAGCCCGACGAGCCGCAATGACCCGTTCAATGGATGTCTAGCGAGGTTCGCAACGCTCCTGACTTAGGGATAACCCCTATACTCATCCCGGGCCGCGATCTCGTAGGCGTGAGAGATGAATTTTGACAGCATCGCGCGCTGAAATGCAGCGGGCCTTGGAGCAGGAAACCAATATGGCTGATGTCCAAAAGCGTTTCCGAAGCACCCTTGCGCCTCGCATAGGGACTACCGCTGCGATTGCTCTGCTGATTGCGTACAGTGGTCCCGCCAATGCCGCGGAAGGCGCGCTGGGATTTTACCTTCTCGGGTCAAAGACGACGATGGCCGGTTATCTGCCAGGGCCCGGGATTTATGGCAGTTTGTCGAATTACGGATATTCCGGGGACGCCAATATAGATTACGCCAACGCCGGGGTCCTGGTGTCCGGTAACATCGGCGCAAAGGCCTATCTGCCGCTCCCGACGATCCTGTGGGTCACGAAGGCAAAGATCGCGGGCGGCAATCTCGCGCTCTCGGCGACCGCTCCTATCGGCTATAAGAAAGTGAGCGCCGAGGCATTGTTGAGCGGCCCCCTCGGCAACCAGCTCGCGCTCGATTTCAAGAAGGACAATTGGGGTTTCGGCGATCCTGTCTTTGGAGCCTCGCTGGGGTGGCACAGCAGCAAGGTTCACTATTCGCTCGGCACGCTGGTCAATGTTCCGATTGGCCAGTGGGAATTTGGCAACCCCGTCAGCATTGGGTTCCATCGCTGGTCGATCGATACGACCGGTGCAGTTACCTATCTCGATCCGAGCTCCGGCATTGAGCTTTCAGGCGCGGCCGGCGTGACGTTCAACGTCAAGAATGACGACACCGACTACACGACCGGCACCGAGCTCCATTTCGAAGCGGCCGCAATGAAGCATCTGTCGCATACGGCGAGCATCGGCCTCCACGGTTACGCCTACAAGCAGATCTCCGGCGACAGCGGTTCAGGCGCAGTTCTCGGCTCGTTCAAGGGACAGGCCTTCGCCATCGGCCCGGCGGCGGACTTCACGTTCAAGCTCGGGAAGACGCCGCTCGTCATGAATGTCCGCTACCTCCACGAGTTCAGCGTCAAGAACCGTCTAAAGGGTGACGCGGGTTTCTTGAACCTTGCGATCCCGCTTCAGGCTGGCGTCCCCGCAAAGCACTGACCCAGCTAGCGGCAGCTTTGGGTCGAGAGCGGGCCTTAACCTAAATCTGGAAATGGCCCTCGATGACGGTCACGCAATGGCCGCCGAGGATGACTCGGTCGCCGCGCGCTTCGCAATGCAGGGTGCCGGTGCGCTTGCTCGCCTGGAGGGCAGTGAAATGGGTGCGGCCGAGCCGCTCCGCCCAGAAGGGTACCAGCGCCGTGTGCGCCGAGCCGGTGACGGGGTCCTCGTCGATGCCGTGGTAAGCGGCGAAGACGCGGCTGGCGACGGCATGCTCGTCGCCGGGCGCCGTGACGGAGACGAGGTAGGGCAGCGTCCTGAGCGCCGCGAAGTCGGGCCGCACCGCCATCACCGCGGATTCATTCTCCAGCAGGACGATGGTGTTGCCGTTGCCGGCCTTGCTGAGGAAGACCTCGCCGTTGACGCCGAGCGCCTTCAAGAGCTCGGGCAGCTCGGCGGGCTCGACCGGCGCGGCGGGCATGTCGAGCTTGAGCAAATCCTCGTCGCGGCTGACGGTCAGCACCCCTGACTTGGTCATGAAGCGCACCGCCCGCCCATGGATCAGGATATGCGCCGCCGCCAGGGTCGCATGGCCGCACAGCTCCACCTCGACCGTCGGCGTGAACCAGCGCAGGTCATAGTCGTGGGTGTCCGCCTCGCTCGGCACGGTGAAGGCGGTTTCGGCAAGGTTGTTCTCGGCGGCGATGGCCTGCATCACCGCGTCCGGCAGCCATTCCTGCAAAGGCATCACCGCCGCCGGATTCCCCGTGAAGGGTTCCTCGGCGAAGGCGTCGACCTGGAAGAAGGGGATCGGGGTCATCGCGCGCGCTCCGTCAGGTCCGAGGATAGGAGGGTTTCGCGGTCCTTGTGGCCCTCGGGGTCGAGGTGGATGATGATCTCGGTGGCCGGGAAGCGGGCCTGCAGCGCCGCCTCGACCGAATCCATGCGCTCGTGCGCGTGCGCGATGGTCCAGTCGCCGGGCACCCAGACGTGGAACTGGACGAAGCGGTGCGATCCGGAATGCCGGGTGCGCAAATCGTGCAGGCCGGCGAGCTCGGGATATTCGGCGCAGGCGGCGAGGAAGGCCTCGCGCTCCTCCTCCGGCCATTCGCGGTCCATCAGCTGGTCGACCGACCGGCTGGCCGCGCTCCACGCGTTGTAGAGCAGCCAGGCGGCGATCGCGAAGCCGAAGATCGGGTCGGCCAGCCGCCAGCCGAGCAGCTGGTCGAGCACCAGGGCGGCGATCACCGCCAGGTTCAGCAGCAGGTCCGACTGGTAATGGACATGGTCGGTATGGATGGCGACCGAGGCGGTGCGGCGGATGACGTAGCGCTGGTAGGCGAGCAGCGCGACCGTCGCCGCCATGGCGACGATCGACACGCCAATGCCGAGCTCCATCCCCTCGGTGCGCGCGCCGCTCTGGAAGCGGTCGATTGCCCGCCAGGCGATGCCCAGCGCCGAGATGGTGATCAGGATCACCTGGATCAGCGCCGCCAGCGCCTCCGCCTTGCCGTGGCCGAAGCGGTGCTCGGCATCGGCCGGCATCGCCGCCCAGCGGACGCCGAAGAAGGTCACCAGGCTGGCGACGAGGTCGAGGGCGGTGTCGGCGAGGCTGCCGAGCATCGCCACCGAGCCGGTCTCGATGCTCGCCCAGACCTTCAGCGCCACCAGGAACAGCGCCATGGTAACGCTGGCCATGGCCGCCCGCCGCGTCAGCGCGCCGCGCTCGGCGCCATGGGCGCGCTCCGGGTGGTGGTGGGCGTGGGGCACGTTCATGGGTAGAGCAGCCCTTCGTCCCAGCCGCCCGCCGTCCGCGTGAACAGCCGGCGCTCGTGCAGGCGGTGCGGCCGGTCGGTCCAGAACTCGATCGCCGCGGGTTTCAGCCGAAAGCCGCCCCAGCGCGGCGGCCGCGGCACGTCCTGGCCGGCGAAGCGCTGCTGCATAGCCGCGAAGCGTTGCTCGAACGTCTCGCGCCGGTCGAGCGGCCGCGACTGGTCGGAGGCCCAGGCGCCGATCTGCGAATCCCGGGCGCGGCTGGCGAAATAGGCATCGGCCTCTGCATCGGGCAGCAGCTCGACCGCCCCCTCGATGCGCACCTGCCGGCGCAGCGATTTCCAGTGAAACAGCAGCGACGCCTGCCGGTTGGCGGCCAGCTCCGCGCCCTTGCGGCTGTCGAGGTTGGTGTAGAAGTCGAAGCCTTGCGGGCCATGCCCCTTCAACAGCACGATCCGCACGGACGGACGGCCGCCGGCATCCGCCGTGGCCAGCGCCATCGCCTCCGGGTCGTTGGGCTCGGCGGCCCTGGCCTCGGCGAACCAGGCATCGAAAAGGGCGAGTGGATCGTCGGCCATCGCCTTGCTGTAAGCGCGGCCATGCTTGCCCTGCAAGGCAAGCCTGTTGCAGGAGGGGGGCGATGGACCTGTACCAACAGCTGGGTGTCAAGCGCGGGGCAAGCGAGGCGGAGGTCAAGAAGGCCTATCGCAGCCTCGCCAAGCAGCTTCACCCCGACCGCAACAAGGACAACCCCAAGGCGGCCGAGCGCTTCGCCAAGGTCACCCAGGCCTATGACATATTGTCCGACAAGGACCGGCGGGCGAAATACGACCGCGGCGAGATCGACGAGGAGGGCAACCCGCGCATGCCGTTCGGCGGCGGTTTTGGCGGCGGCCAGCGGCCGGGCGGGGGGAGCACGGGCCGGCCGGGCGGCTTCGAAGGCTTTGACAATGCCGGCGCCGCCGATCTGTCCGATCTGTTCGAAGGCCTGTTCGGCGGCGCCATGGGCGGCGCCCGCCGCGGCGGCGGCTTCGAGGGCTTCGGCCGGCGCACGCGGGCGCCGCAGAAGGGCGCCGACGTCGCCTATCGCCTCAAGGTGCCGTTCGTCGACGCGGCGGCTCTCAAGTCCCAGCGCGTCACCCTGCAGGGCGGCAAGACGGTGGACTTGAAACTGCCCAACGGGGTCGATACCGGCACCCGCATCCGGCTCGCCGGCCAGGGCCAGCCGGGCCCTGCCGGCAATGGCGACGCCATCGTCACCATCTTGGTCGCGGGCCATCCCTTCTTCACCCGTGACGGCAAGGACATCCGCCTGGCCTTGCCGATCACGCTCAAGGAGGCCGTGCAGGGCGCCAAGGTCAAGGCGCCGACCCCGGAAGGGCCGGTGATGCTGACCGTTCCCAAGGGCGCGTCCTCGGGCAAGGTGCTGCGCCTCAAGGGGCGCGGTTTCACCGACAAGTCCGGCAAGCGCGGCGACCTTTTGGTGACGCTCGGCATCGAAATCCCCGCCGGCGACGCGGCGCTGGAAAAATTCGTTGCCGGCTGGGACGGCGCCGGCAATCCGCGCGCCGGGCTTGGGGTCTAGCCCCAGGTGCAGGAAATCCACCCTCTCTCGCCGGAAGAACGGCGCAAGCGGCTCGCCGCCATCCATGCGCGCTATGGTGCCAATGTCGCCGAAAAGCTCCATCAGGCGCCAACCGCCTGGGACGTCGTCAAGCGCGTGGCGATCGGGGTCTACGAGGACGGCTTCATCCACGCCGGCAACCTCGCTTATCTGGCGATGGTCGCGCTCTTCCCCTTCTTCATCCTCGCCGCCGCGTTCGCCAAGCTGATCGGCCGCAGCGAGGACGGCGAGTGGGCGGTGGCGACGATATTCTCCCGGCTGCCGCCGGAGGTGACCACGGTGCTTGCGGGACCGATCAACGAGGTGCTGCAGGTGCGCAGCGGCGCTTTGCTCTGGTTCGGCGCGATCGTCGGGCTGTGGACCGCCGGCAGCTTTGTTGAGACCATCCGCGACATCCTGCGGCGCGCCTATGGCGTCAAGTACAACGCGCCCTTCTGGGAATATAGGCTGGGGTCGCTGGCCTTCATCGTCGCCTCGGTGGTGCTGCTGATGGCGGCATTCGCCGCCACCGTCCTGTTGACCTCCTTCCACCATTATCTGGTGCGGGCCTTCCCCTTCTCCGAAGGGCTGGGGTCGCAGCTGGGCATCTACCGAATCATCGTCCCGGCGGTGACCCTGTTCATTCCCGTCTACATGCTCTTCGTGTTCCTGACGCCGTCGCGCTATCGCCGGATCGGATGCCGCAAATGGCCCGGGGCGCTGCTGATCACCTGCTGGTGGCTGCTGATGGTGGAGCTCCTGCCCGACGCCATCGGCCTGTTCGGCGGCTACGACATGACCTACGGCAGCCTGGCGGGGGTTATGGTCGCGCTCCTGTTCTTCTTCGTCATCGGCCTGGGCGTGGTGACCGGCGCCGAGCTCAATGCCGCGCTGGCGGATGCGGGCGACACGGCGCTAAGGGGCGAAATCTATTCCGGGCCCTTCTCCGGCGAGCTCGCAATCGAGGAGCCGACGCCGGGTGAGGACACGACAAGCGAGTCAGTGGTGAACGACAAGGGGGACGAGCTATGACCGAGTTGATGGCCGGCAAGAGGGGCCTGATCATGGGCCTCGCCAATGACCGGTCGCTGGCCTGGGGGATCGCGCAGAAGCTTGCCGACCATGGCGCGGACCTCGCCTTCTCCTATCAGGGCGAGGCGCTTGAAAAGCGTGTCCGCCCGCTTGCCGAGCAGCTCGGGTCCGACCTGCTGGTCGACTGCGACGTGTCCGACATGGCGGCGCTCGACCGTACGTTCGAAGCGCTTGGCAAGCGCTGGGACGGGCTCGACTTCGTCGTCCACGCCATCGGTTTTTCCGACAAGAACGAGCTGCGCGGCAAGTTCGTCGACACCAGTCTCGACAATTTCCTGCTTACCATGAACATCTCGGTCTACAGCTTCGTCGCCGTCGCCCAGCGGGCGGCGCGGATGATGAAGCCCGGCGGATCGCTGCTGACCCTGTCCTATTACGGTGCCGAAAAGGTCATTCCCCACTACAATGTCATGGGCCTCGCCAAGGCGGCGCTGGAAACCAGCGTCAAATATCTGGCGATGGACCTCGGCCCCGACGGCATCCGCGTCAACGCCATCAGCGCCGGGCCGATCAAGACGCTGGCCGCCAGCGGCATCGGCGACTTCCGCTACATCATGAAGTGGAACGAATATAACAGTCCGCTGCGCCGCAATGTGACGATCGAGGACGTCGGCGGGGCGGGGCTGTACCTGCTTTCCGACCTCTCGTCCGGCGTCACCGGCGAGATCCACCACGTCGACGCCGGCTACAATGTCGTCGGGATGAAGGCCGAGGACGCCCCCGACATCGCCACGGTATGACCGTCGCCCGCAAGGTTCGCGTCTTCGGGCGGGTTCAGGGCGTCTTCTTCCGCCAATGGACGGTCAACAAGGCCCGGGCGCTGGCTGTCTCGGGCTGGGTTCGCAATGCGCCCGATGGCACCGTCGAGGCACACCTCGTCGGGGAGGAAACCGCTGTCGAGCGGATGATCGAGGCGATGCGCCAGGGCCCCTCGCAGGCCCGGGTGGAAGATGTGACGGTCGAGACGGTCGAACCGGAGGATGTCCGCGGATTTTCGGTGAAGCACTGATTCTAGCTTCGTCATTCCCGCGAAAGCGGGAATCCATCTTCCCTTGAAAACTGTGCCCGGGCCGTCACGGGAGCAAATCCCGTGACGTCAGTCCTGTCCGCTCCGCGGCAGGCTGGCCGGCATTCGCCTGCTCTTCGCGCTGCTCCGGCGACGCGTTGCGCGTCGGCGTTGCTACGCTCGGCGGCTCATGACGCGAACGGATCCCTGACCAGGATCGTATCGTCCCTTTCGGGCGAGGTGCTCACCAGCGCCACCGGGCAGCGGGTCAGTTCCTCGATGCGGCGCACATACTTGACCGCCTGAGCCGGCAGGTCCGCCCAGCTGCGGGCGCCCGCCGTCGTTCCTTGCCAGCCGTCCATTTCCTCATAGACCGGCTCGACGTTCGCCTGGTCGGCGGTGTGCGGCGGCAGATAGTCGAAGGCGCGGTCGCCGATCCGGTAGCCCTTGCAGATCTTCACCGTCTCCAGCCCGTCGAGCACGTCGATCTTGGTCAGCGCCATGCCGGTGATGCCGCTGACCGCGCCCGACTGACGCACCAGCACCGCGTCGAACCAGCCGCAGCGCCGCTGGCGGCCGGTGACCGTGCCGAATTCGCGGCCCCGCTCGCCCAGGCGCTGGCCGATGGCGTCGTCGAGCTCGGTGGGGAAGGGGCCGGAGCCGACGCGGGTGGTGTAGGCCTTGACGATGCCGAGCACGAAGCCGGCCGCCGACGGGCCGGTGCCGCTGCCGGCGCCGGTCGTCCCGGCGACGGTGTTGGACGAGGTGACGAACGGGTAGGTGCCATGGTCGACGTCGAGCAGCACGCCCTGCGCGCCCTCGAACAGGATGCGCTTGCCGGCGCGCCGCGCCTCGTCGAGGTCGCGCCACACCGGCTTGGCGAACTGCAGGACGAAATCGGCGATGGCGGACAAGTCGCGGCGCAGCCGGTCGCGGTCGACCGGGGGCTCGGAAAAGCCGGCGCGCAGGGCGTCATGGTGGGCGCACAGGCGATCGAGCAACGGGTCGAGCCCTTCGAGGTGCGCCAGGTCGCAGACGCGGATGGCGCGGCGGCCGACCTTGTCCTCATAGGCCGGGCCGATGCCGCGCCGCGTGGTGCCGATCTTGCCCGCCCCGCTGGCATCCTCGCGCAGGGCGTCGAGGTCGCGGTGGATGGGCAGGATCAGCGGGCAGGTCTCGGCGATGCGCAGCACGTCCGGGGTGACGGTGATCCCCTGCTCGCGCAGGCGCTCGACCTCGGCCTTCAGCGCCCAGGGGTCGAGGACGACGCCGTTGCCGATGACCGACGGCGTGCCGCGGACGATGCCCGACGGCAGCAGCGACAATTTGTAGGTCTCGCCGTTGACGACGAGCGTGTGGCCGGCGTTGTGCCCGCCCTGGAAGCGGACGACCATGTCGGCCCGGCTGGCCAGCCAGTCGACGATCTTGCCCTTGCCCTCGTCGCCCCACTGCGCGCCGATGACGGTGACGTTACCCACGAAAATCCCCTTGGTTGCGGCGGCGCTCTAGGCGAGGGCGGCCATGCGGTCAAAAGTGCAGTGGAACGACTTTCCTGACCCCTTCGAGCGCGCCAAGGGTGCGCACGACCGCTGCATCGATGTCGCCGTCGACCGCGATCAGCGAGGCGGCGTCGCCGCGGGCCTTGCGGCGGCCCAGGTTGAAGGTGGCGATGTTGATCCCCGCGTCGCCTAGCGCCGTGCCGAGCTTGCCGATGAAGCCCGGCGTATCGATGTTGACGATATAGAGCATGGCGCCCTCCAGCTCGGCGTCGATCTCGATATCGAACAATTGGACGAGGCGCGCTTCGTCCTTGCCGAGCAGGGTGCCGGCAACGCGGCGCGGGCCCTTGGAGGTCGCCGCCTCGACCGCGACCAGCGTGTGGTAGGCGCCTTCGCGATCGTGGCGGATCTCGCGCACGTCCAGGCCGCGCTGCTTGGCGAGCAAGGGCGCGTTGACCATGTTGACGCTGTCGGAATAGCTGCTCATCAGCCCGGCCAGCACGGCGCCCGTGATCGGCTTCTGGTTGAGCTGGGCGGCGGCGCCCTCGACCTCGACCGAGACCGCGTCCACGGCCTCGCCGAGCACCTGCCCAAGCAGCTTCCCGAGCTTCTCGGCCAGCGCCATGTAAGGCTTCAGCCGCGGGGCTTCCTCGGCGCTCAGGCTTGGCATGTTGATGGCGTTGGTCACCCCGCCCAGCAGCAGGAAATCGCTCATCTGCTCGGCCACCTGGATGGCGACGTTGACCTGGGCCTCGCTGGTCGAGGCGCCGAGGTGGGGCGTCGAGATGAAGCCTGGCGTCCCGAACAAGGGCGAAGCGGTCGCGGGCTCGGTCTCGAAGACGTCCAATGCGGCGCCGGCGACCTGGCCGCTGTCGAGCGCGTCCTTGAGCGCCGCCTCGTCGACCAGCCCGCCGCGCGCGCAATTGATGATGCGCACGCCCGGCTTCGCCTTCGCCAGCGCCTCGCGCGACAGGATGCCGCGCGTCTGGTCGGTCAGTGGCGTGTGCAAGGTGATGAAGTCGGAGCGGCGCAGCAATTCGTCGAGCTCGACCTTCTCGACTCCCAGTTCGACGGCGCGATCGGGCGTCAGGAAGGGGTCGTAGGCGACGACCTTCATCTTCAGGCCGATGGCCCGGCTGGCGACGATCGAGCCGATATTGCCGCAGCCAATGAGGCCCAGCGTCTTGGCGGTCAGCTCGACCCCCATGAAGCGGTTCTTTTCCCACTTGCCTGCCTGGGTCGAGGCATCGGCCTGCGGCAGCTGGCGGGCGAGGGCGAACATCAGGGCGATGGCGTGCTCGGCGGTGGTGATCGAATTGCCGAACGGCGTGTTCATGACGACGACCCCGTGCGCGGTGGCGGCCGGAATGTCGACATTATCGACTCCGATGCCGGCGCGGCCGACGACTTTCAGCCGCTCCGCCGCCTCAAGCAGCGCCTTGGTGACCTTGGTCGCCGAGCGGATGGCGAGGCCGTCATAATCGCCGATGATCGCCTTCAATTCATCCGGCGTCAGGCCGGGCTTTTCGTCGACCGCGATGCCGCGCTCGCGGAAGATCGCCGCCGCCTTGGGGTCCATGGGGTCGGAAATCAGGACTCGCACGCTCATCGGCATTGCTCCCACGCCCAGTCGAGCCAGGGCCCGAGCGCCTCGATGTCGGCGGTCTCGACGGTCGCCCCGCACCAGATCCTGAGGCCGGGCGGCGCGTCGCGGTAGGAGGCGATGTCGTAGGCGACGTCCTTCTCCTCCAGCAGCTTCGCCATCGCCTTCGGGTCGGCCCCGGCGACGGTTAGGCAGACGCTGGTTTTCGACCTTGTTTCAGGGACTTGCGCGAGATGGTCAAGCCAGTCGCGGGCCTCGACGATGGCATCCAGCGCCGCCGCATTGGCCGCGGTTCGCGCCATCAGGCCTTCCAGCCCCCCCATTCTTTGAGACCACTCCAGCGTCCAGATCGCATCCTCCACCGCCAGCATCGAAGGCGTGTTGATCGTCTCGCCGCTGAAGATTCCCTCGATCAATTTGCCGCCTTTGGTCAGCCGGAAAATCTTCGGCAGCGGCCGGTCCGGCGTGAAGCTTTCCAGCCGCTCGACGGCCCGTGGGCCAAGGATGAGGACTCCATGCCCGCCTTCGCCGCCGAGCACCTTCTGCCAGCTGAAGGTGGCGACATCGATCTTGTCCCACGGCAGGTCATAGGCGAACACCGCGCTGGTGGCGTCGGCGAAACTCAACCCCTCGCGGTCCGCCGCGATCCAATCGCCGTCCGGCACCCGCACGCCCGATGTGGTCCCGTTCCAGGTGAACAGCACGTCTGTAGACCAGTCGACCTGGCGGAGGTCGGGGAGCTGGCCATAATCGGCCCGCAGCACGGTGGGTTCGAGCTTCAGCTGCCTGGCCGCGTCGGTGACCCAGCCCTCGCCGAAACTCTCCCAGGCCAGGGCCGTGACCGGCCTTGCGCCAAGCATCGACCACATCGCCATTTCGAAGGCGCCGGTGTCGGAGGCCGGGACGATGCCGATGCGGTGGGTGGCGGGCAGCCGCAGGTTCTGCCGCATCAGCTCGATGCACAGCCGCAGCCGTTCCTTGCCGAGCCCGCTGCGGTGCGAGCGGCCGAGCACGCGGCGATCGATCTGGTCGGGATTCCAGCCCGGCGGCTTGGCGCAGGGCCCGGACGAAAAATGCGGCCGCGCCGGGCGCGGCAAAGGCTTCAACACAAGTAACTCTCCTCGCAGAGAGCGCGCGCCGCGTTGGGACGGCGTGGCCCGCTGCCGGGTGTAAGCGGCAATGTGGCGAAGGCAAGGCGCGGTGAAGGATTCGCCGATTTGCGCGTTAAATTCTGCTTCATCCTCTCGGTAAACGCTAACCTCAGGCAAGGCAGATCAACGGTTCGTCCCGCTGAGGGGACGGCTCGTCCCTCCGGACGGAACCGAAGGTTGAATTCATTAACCAACCCGGGCCAACTCTCCTTTCCCGACGCATGTGGGCAAACGTGCGGTCCGGGAGAGGGGCTGGGGAGCTCCTGCTTTTGAGGAAGAACGGCGACCGCTGGCCAAGCCGGCGATCGGTCGCATGTTGGGAGCGTCTTGGGATGACAAGGATTCTGGCGGCATCGAGCGCGCTGTTCCGCGATCGCGAACTTTTCGTTCACGACGGGACCAAGCTGCGTAGATTGCGCCTGTCCGTGCGGGCCCAGGCCCTGCTGGCCATGCTGGTCGGCGTGCTGATTGCCTTTTCCTCCTATTCGCTCGTCAGCTTCATCGCTCCCGCCCGTGCCCAGATCGTGACCTCGGAGATTCCCGCCGAGATGGTCCGCCTCGCCGCCGCTACCGAGCAGCGGGTGAACGAGATCGAACAGCGCCAGCAATTGCTCGCCGCGATGCTTGCCGGCGACGAGATCGACCCGGCGGTCCTGCGCCGCATCGCCACCTCTTCGGCCGAGGGCGTTGGCGGCCCGCTTGAGCCCGTTGGCGGCAGCGACGCGACCTTCAAGCAATTGTTCAACAGCTGGAAGAAGCTCGACAGCATTTCTTCCGGCGCCATCGCCGTCCCCTCTGAGAAGCCGGTGCGCACGGCCGCCTTCACTTCGGGCTACGGCGTCCGGTCCGATCCGTTCCGCGGCGCCGCGGCCATGCACGCCGGCATCGACCTGGCCGGCCCGGTCGGCACGCCGATCTACGCCACGGCCGACGGCGTTGTTGCCGAATCCGGCTATAACAGCGGCGGCTACGGCAACCTCGTCAAGCTGAACCATGGCCGCGGCATCGAGACCCGCTACGGCCACTTGTCGTCGATCATGGTTACGCCCGGCCAGCGCGTCACTCGCGGCCAGCAGATCGGCCGCATGGGCTCGACCGGCCGCTCGACGGGCAGCCACCTGCACTACGAAGTCCGCATCGACGGCCGCGCCGTCAACCCGATCCCCTTCATGAAGTCGACCGACTATTTGCTCGCCATGCAGAAGAATGGCAGCGGAGCGCCGATGGACGGCGGCCATGTGGCGCTCGGCGGCCCGAAGGCCAGCCCCAAGTAAGGTTGCGGGAACTGCGCCTGGTTCCTATCTCCCGGGCGTGACCGATCCTATTCAATTGACCGAAGCCGCCGCAAAAAGGGTGGCCGCGATCGCCAGGCGCCAGCACAAGGCGCCGGTCCTGCGCCTGTCGGTCGACGGCGGCGGTTGCGCCGGCTTCACCTACAAGTTCGAGCTTGGCGAGCCCGCCGATGGCGACGCGGTGGCGGAGACCGACGGCGTTCAGCTGGTCGTCGATCCGGTCAGCCTCGACCTGGTCCAGGGCTCGGCGGTCGATTTCGTCGAGGACCTCGGCGGCTCGGCCTTCAAGGTGACCAACCCCAATGCCGCTTCCGGCTGCGGCTGCGGGTCCAGCTTCTCCGTCTGAAGTGAAAATCGCCACCTACAACCTCAACGGCATCCGCGCGCGCCTGCCGCGTCTGCTCGAATGGCTGGAGCGGGAAAAGCCCGATGTCGCCTGCCTGCAGGAGCTGAAATGCGCCGACGAGGCGCTGCCGGTCGCCGACATCGAGGCCGCCGGCTACGGTGCGGTCTGGCACGGCCAGAAAGGCTTTAACGGTGTGGCCATCCTCGCTCGCGGCGGCGCCCCGGCGCTGCGCCGCATCGGCCTGCCTGGTGACGATGAGGACAGCCACAGCCGCTATATCGAGGCCGAGGTCGACGGCATCACCATCGCTTCCATCTATTTGCCCAACGGCAATCCGGTCGGCACGGAAAAGTTCGCCTACAAGCTCGAATGGCTCGGGCGGCTGGAGGCCCATGCCAGCTCGCTGCTGGCCGAGGAGCGGCCGGCGGTCCTCGCCGGTGACTACAACGTCATTCCCGAGGATCGCGACGTCTTCTCGGTGCGCGCGATGCAGCATGACGCATTGATGCAGCCCGAAAGCCGGGCCGCCTTAAGGCGCATCGTAAACCAGGGCTGGACCGATGCGCTGCGTGTCCTCCACCCGGACGAGGAACGGCTCTACACCTTCTGGGACTATACCGCTGGCGCCTGGCAACGCGACGCCGGCTTCCGGATCGACCATCTCCTCTGTTCGCCGCCCGCCGCTGACCGCCTGCAAGCAGCCGGCGTCGACAAGTGGGCACGCGGCGAAGAGAAAGCGAGCGACCACGCGCCGACGTGGATCGAGCTGGCAGCCTAGCTACAGCGGCTTCTCGTAGATCCGGTAGCGGTGGTTGATCTCGGCGCTGGGCAGCTGGGCGATCGACAGCATTCCCTTATTGTCCTCCAGGATCCAGCCGAACTCGCCATGGGTGGCGCCGTATTTGGACACCGCGTCGCGGCGGGTGAACTCGATCATCATGAAGGCCAGCTGGCTGGCGAGGCGCGTGTTGTGGAGCTTCTTGGCCACGCCCATCAGCGGCACGCGGAGCCGGCGCGTGCGCGGCTTCCTCAGGCGCCACAGCAATTTGATGAAATTGAACGGAAACAGCTCGCCGTTCAGGTCCCTGGTCAGTTCGTTGATGTCGGGGATTGTGATCATGAAGGCCACCGGCTCGCCATCGACCTCGGCAACCCGGACGAGTTCGTTGAAGATGATCGGCTTCAACTTCTTGCCGGCATAGGCAATCTCGGCCTCCGTCAGCGGCACGTAACCCCAATTGTCCGACCAGGCATCGTTGAGCAGGTTCAGGATGAGCCGAGCTTCCTCGTTGAACCGGGATTTGTCGACCATGCGGATGCGAATGCGCGCGTTGCGCTCACCCATCGATATCAGGCGGTCGATCTTGGGGTCTTCCCAATGCTCGATATTGAGGGCGTAGGTGATGAGGTCCTTGGCCTTGGCATAGCCGGCGGCCTCGACCCAGGCGGCATATTCCGGTCGGTGATGGGCCATCATCACGGTCGGCGGCTCGTCGAATCCCTCGATTTCCAGCCCCGGCTCGTCCCAGATCGACAGGCTGAACGGCCCAAGCGCGCGGCTCATGCCCTGGGTGCGCAGCCAGTCCTCGGCAGTGGCGATCAGCGCCGCCGCCGCTTCGCCGTCGAGTGCCTCGAACATGCCCCACTGGCCGGTGCCGGCACCCATATGCTCCAGGACCAGCTGGTCGACCTGTCCACTGATGCGGCCGACGACGCGCCCGTTGCGCTCCGCCAGCCATAATTGTGCCTTGGCGTGACCGAACCAGGGATTTACCCTCGGGTCGAGAAGGCCGTGCACCTCGTTTTTCAGCGGCGGCACCCAGGCGGGATCGTCGCGGTAAACCTCCCAGGCGAAGTCGACGAAGCGGCGGCGGTCCTGCTTCGTCGCAACCGGGCGGATGAGGATGGGTTCGGGCATGGCTCGATTGCTTGCAGGCCGGACGGGCCCGCGCAACCGCTATTTCCGGGCGGTTGCTCGACAAAGGCCCTCGCATGGCCACGATGGTGCCACTATCTATGGCCAACGGCTTAGATGAACCCATGACCAGCACCGCGACCCTCGACAGCGCCCCGACGCGCGAAACGGCGCCCGCTCTGGCGGCCGACGCCGCGCGTCGCGGCGACGACAAGGCGATGCTTAAGGCCGCCGCCAATCTGACCCGCGACCTCAACGTGCCGAGGCCCGCCATCTACTGGGGCGACATGATCGGCTCGGCGCTGCTCGGCTATGCTGGGCTGTTCACGGCCATCGTCGCGTCCGGCTGGCTGGCCCTGGTGGCAGGAATGGTCGCCATTCTCGCCTTATATCGGGCGGGCAGCTTCATTCACGAGCTGACCCACATCAAGCAGGGCGCCATCCCCGGCTTCCGCTTCGCCTGGAACGCCTTGGTTGGCGTGCCTTTGCTGGTGCCCTCCTTCCTGTACGAAGGCGTTCACAACCAGCACCATGCCAAGACCTATTACGGTACGGTCAATGACCCGGAATATCTGCCGCTGGCGCTGATGAAGCCCTGGACACTGCCGCTGTTCCTGATTGCCGCAGCCTTGGCGCCGATCGGCATGCTGGTCCGCTTCGGTGTCCTGGCGCCGCTGTCGATGCTGTCGACGCGGCTGCGCAAGGCGGTGATCGAGCGGTATTCGGGCCTGCAGATCAATCCCAGGTTCCGCCGCCCGCCGCCGCAGGGCCAGTTTGCCCGCGACTGGCGCTGGCAGGAGGTGGCGGCGAGCCTGTGGGCGGTGGCGCTGATCGCCATGGGCGCAACCGGCATCATCCCGATTTCCGCCTTCCTCACCTTCCTCGCCGTCGCCTCGGGCGTGATGTTCCTGAACCAGGTGCGCACCCTGGTCGCGCATCTGTGGGAGAACGAGGGCGAGGCGATGAGCGTCACCGCCCAATATCTCGACAGCGTCAACGTGCCGCCGCCGGGCACGCTGCCGGCGCTCTGGGCGCCGGTCGGCCTGCGCTACCACGCTTTGCACCATTTGCTGCCCGGCCTGCCCTACCACGCGCTGGGCGAAGCCCACCGCCGCCTGTGCGGCGAACTCGACGCTTCCTCGGTCTATTTCCGTGCCAGCCATCGCGGCCTGACCGGCCTGGTCGTCCGCCTGGCGTCGAGCACGATGCGCCGATGATGGTCTCGGCCATTCCCCCGGAATGGCCTACGGCATGATGTTCTCGGCCATTCCCCCGGAATGGCCTGCGAGCATCATTCCTCGGACCTGACCAGCACGGCTTCGCCGATCAGCAGGAACAGGACGAACGGCGCCCAGGCCGCCAGCCAGGCCGGGTAGGCGCCGACATTGCCGAGCGCGAGGCTCAGATTGTCGACGACGAAATAGGCGAAGCCCAATGCCATGCCGGCCGCGGCCCGCAGCAGCACCTGGCCGGAGCGCGCCAGCCCGAAGGCGGCGATGGCGGCGAGCAAGGGCATCAGCACGATCGACAGCGGCCCGCTGATCTTGTGCCACAGGCCGGCGCGAGCCTCCTCGGTCGGCCGCCCCGCGGCTTCGAGATCGGCGATGTCGCGCTGCAGGTCGAGGAAATCCACCTCGTCGGGATTGACCTTGGCGAGCGTGAAGCGGTCAGGAGTGATCCCCGGCATGGCCAGCGCCTGCGAGGTGCGGCGGACGACGTTCATCGACGTGTCGTAGGTGCGGACATTCTCCAGCTTCCAGGCGCCGCCTGCCTGCACGGCGGTCTCGGCATTGGTCACGCGCTCGAGGACGCCCCCGGTGCGATCGTAGATGGTGACGCCCTGCAATTGCAGGCTGGAGCCCCTGCCGCTGACGATGCGGGCATGGGCAAGGTCGTCGCCGGCCTTGACCCAGACATTCGACACCACGCCGCTCGAGGCGCGGATCGGCCGATAGTCGTTCTCGTCCCAGGCATTGACCATGCGCGCCGAATTGACCGCAACGCCCTCGTTGAAGGCGAAGGCGATGACGGCGATGCCGAGGCTGGCGACAATCAATGGCGCCAGCACCTGGTGCGCCGACAGGCCGGCAGCCTTCATGGCGATGACTTCGCTGTGCTGGTTGAGGGCGGTAAAGGCGATCAACGTGCCGAGCAAAGCGGAAAAGGGCAGGAACCGCTGGATCAGTAGCGGCACGCGCAGGGTCACATATCGCCATAACTCCGCCTCGCCATTGCCTGGCACGGCAAGGATCTTGCCGGACTCGCCGAGCAGGTCGAGCGTCATCAGCACCATCACCAGTAGGACGAGCACCGCGAGGGTTCGGGTCAGGAACAGCCGGGCAAGGTAGAGCGCCAGGCTTTTCGAGGGCATGAAATCGAGGTTGATCACGCCCGCATCTCCTGCCGCGGCAGCAGCTTGCGGACCATCGACCCAAGTTTGGTGAAGCTGCGCTCCAGCGTCCCGATCGGCTGGCCGCCGGGACGATGGGCAAGGACGTGGTACATCCAGAAAATCATGGCCGCGAAGACGAGGAAGGGCAGCCACAAGGCCAGCTCGGGCATCACCCGGCCCTGGGCACCCATTTGCTCCGCATATTGGTTCACCTTGTGATAGGTGACGACGATCACGATCGACAGGAAGATGCCAAGCGAGGAATTGCTGCGTTTGGGCGGCACTGCCAGCGCGACCGCCAGCAGCGGCAGCATCAGCATCATCACCACTTCGACAAGTCGGATGTGCAGATTGGCCCGGGCAGCAAGCTGGTCGTCCAGGTTCCTGGCCCTGCCGCCATAGGCGCGGCCGATCAGTTCATCGAGGAACAGCTCCTGCTGTTCGCCGCGCTGGCGGAAGCGGTCGACGGCGGGCAGGTTGATCGGCAGGTCATAGCTGTCGAAGGCGAGCGTGCGCGGCGTCGGAAAGTTGGGCGCTTCCTGCACCAGCCGTCCCTTGCGCAAACGGAAAAGAATGGTGTCGGGATCATCGGTGGCGAAGAAGCGGCCCTCCTCGGCAGTTGCCGAAATCCGCGTTCCCGACTTGTCGTCGATGGCGACGAATATCCCACTCAGCTGCGTGCCATCGTCGGCGCTCTTGTCGATGCGCAGGGTCATTCTCTTGCCGAGCTGGTTGAACTCGCCGACCTTGATGGCGGCGCCGAGCGCGCCGGAGCGCAGGTCGAAGCGGAGGCCTTCGTAGCGGTAGCGGGAATAAGGCTCGACCCAGCCGACGATCAGCAGGTTCACGACAAGCAGGCCGAAAGCGTAGACATAGGGCACCTTCAGCAGGCGGCCGTAGCCCACCCCGCTGCCCTTCAGCGCATCGAGCTCGGACGACAGAGCAAGCTTGCGGAAGGCAAGCAGGATGCCAAGCATCAGGCCGATCGGAATCCCGAGCGAGAAATATTCCGGCAGCAGGTTGGCCAGCATCCGCCAGACGACGCTGACGGGTCCGCCGGCATTGACGACGAAGTCGAATAGGCGGAGCATCTTGTCGAGCACGAGCAGCATGGCCGCGAGGATCAGGGTGCCGAGCAGCGGCACCGCGATGGAGCGCGACATGTAACGGTCGATCAGTGTCGCCTTGCGCAACTTTTTGTCGTCCCAACACCATCATTTGGCCGCAAAGCGAGCGGAAGGAACGCCAGCGGGGGACCGCAGCCGGTGTCCCGGCCATGCGTTCCCTTCCGTGGCTATAGCGACCCGAGACACAAAATCATGCCGATTTCTTGCTCACCGACAATTTGCTCGGCGTCCGCCGCGGCGGCGGCGGCGGGGCTATCGGCCGCGCGGATGGAGGGCTGAATGCCGCGTCCGCGCATCGCCCTCCTCTCCAACCCTCGCTCGACGGGCAATATCGCCCAGCTGCCGCGCATCCGTGCCTTCTGCGCCGAGCACCCCGACGTCTTCCATTATGAGGTGGAGCAGGCTGGCCAGATCGGCGAGGCGATGAAGACCATTGCCCGGGTGAACCCGAAGCTGCTGGTCATCAATGGCGGCGACGGGACAGTGCAGGCGGCGCTGACGGAGCTTTGCAACGGGGGCCATTTCGACAGCGACGCAACGCCTCCGGTCGCGGTGCTGCCCAGCGGCAAGACCAACCTCATCGCCATGGACCTTGGTATCCAGGGCGACCCTGTCGCCGGGCTGGAACGGCTGCTTCAGATCGCCCAGGCCGATCTCAGCCCGCACCTCGTCGAACGAGAGCTGATCGCGCTGAGGTGCGGAGCCAAGGAATCGACGCCGGTGATCGGCATGTTCCTTGGCGGAGCCGGCCTGGCCGACATCATGCTTTACTGCCGCAACCGGATTTATCCGCTCGGCCTGCCGAACGGCATCAGCCACGCGCTTACGGCCATGGCTGTCGTCCTGCGCCAGGTGATCGGATTCAAGGCCAGCTTCCTACCCCCCGATCCGCGGCCATTGAAGATCTCGGTGGCCCGCGAGGGGGCGATTACCGGGCGCTTTGCCCTGCTGGCGGTAACGACCCTGGAAAAGCTGCTGCTGTCCGGCGAATTCGGCGGCCACGGCCGCGGCGCGCTCAAGTTCGTCGCCGTGGAGCAACGGGCAGGATCGCTGCTCAACGCCTTTTTCGCCAGCCTTGCCGGCCGACTGGGGCGCAAGAAGATGCTCGGCGTCCATATCGAGGAGGCCGACGAAATCAGCATCGAGGGCGATTCCAGCCAGGTCATCCTCGACGGCGAAACGTTCAGCGCCGAGATCGGCCGGCCCATTCACCTGAGCCCCGCCGCGCCGCTGTCGTTCGTGCGTTTCGCCGCCTGAGGCCAGAATGGCCGCTGCCCTGCGCGATCTCGTAGCCGAGGAACTCGGCCAGCCTGTCGATCCGCGAGTGCGGGACATGGCTGCCGCCATTGCCAACAAATTCGGCAAGGCCTCGCGTGCCGTCCTTTTCTATGGAAGCTGCCTGCGCGAAAGGCAGCTCGACGGGCTGATGCTCGATTTTTACTTGATCGTGTCCAGTTATGGCGAGGCCTACGGGCGAAGCTGGCTGGCAGCGGCCAACCGGCTGGTCCCGCCCAATGTCTTCTATTTCGAACACGACGGGCTGGCCGCCAAATATGCGGTCTTGAGCGAAGCCGACTTCCACCGGCTGAACGGGCCCGAGACGCGCAATGTGTCGGTCTGGGCGCGGTTTGCGCAGCCCTCGCGCCTCGCCTGGTTTGCCGACGAGGCCGCGCGCGAGCAGGCCATCGGTGCCGTCGCACGAGCGGTGCCCACGCTGCTCGGCGCGGCCTTGCCGGGCGCGAGACCATCCAGCGACCCGCTCGATCTGTGGCGGCATGCCTTTTCGCTGACCTATTCGGCCGAACTGCGGGCGGAGCGCAGGGCACGCAGCGGCTCGGTGGTGGACTCCGACCCGGACCGCTACCGCCGGTTCCACGCTGCAGGCCTGGCCACTGCCGTATGCCAGGAGCGTGGCTGGGGGCGTCGCCGCATCGAGGGGAAGCTGTTGTCCGTCCTGCGCCTCGCCAAGGCGAGCGCGACCTTCGCCGGCGGCCCGGACTATATTGCCTGGAAGATCAACCGCCACGCCGGGACGAACATCGTGCTCAAGCCCTGGCAGCGGCGCTGGCCGCTGTTCGCCGCCATCAGCCTGCTGCCGCGGCTCCTCCGCTCCGGCGCGGTTCGTTGACCGGCCGGGCCAAGGCAGACGCCACCGCCGTTGCCAGCGCCCCGACGGTGAACGGCTTGCGCAGCAGCTCGTAGCCAATCAGGTCTTCACTTTCGCCCTCGCCGACATAGCCGGTGACGAACAGCACCGCGACCTCCGGCTTGCGCGCCTTGAGGATGCGGACGAGCTCTGGCCCGGTCATTTCCGGCATGATGACGTCGCTGATGACCAGGTCGAATTCGTTGTTGTCGAACAATTCGATCGCCTCGGCGCCGCTGGAGCAGGAGGTCGGCTGGTAATCGAGGTCTTCGAGGGCGCCGACGGTGGCGGCGCGGACGCGCGGGTCGTCCTCGACCAGCAGGATGCGGGCGCCCGGCACCGTCGGGTCGGTTTCTCCGCCCGTTGCTTGCGGATGAAGCTTCACCGGCGCCACCGCCTCGGTTCGCGGCAGGTAGAGGGAAACGGTCGTGCCCTTGCCGAGCTCGCTTTCGATGCCGACCTCGCCGCCGGACTGGTGGGCAAAGCCGAAGATCTGGCTGAGGCCGAGGCCGGTGCCCTTGCCGATCGGCTTGGTCGTGAAGAATGGCTCGAAGGCGCGCTCGCGCACTTCGTCGGTCATGCCGCATCCGGTGTCGGTCACCGACAGCTTCAGATACTCCCCCGGTCGGACGTCGCCGACCTCATTGGCGGCCATGGTGACGTTGGCGGTTTCAATCGTCAGCGTTCCCGTGCCGTCCATGGCATCGCGGGCGTTGACGGCCAGGTTGAGGATCGCATTTTCCAGCTGGTGGGAATCGACGAACACCGGCCAGGCGTCGGCGTCGAGTTCGGTCACGATCTTGATCCGCTCGCCAAGGGTGCGATCGAGCAGTTCTGACATGCCGGTGACCAGTTCGCGGCTGTCGACCCGTTCCGGCAGCAGCGGTTCCGAACGCGCGAAGGACAGCAGCCTGCGGGTCAGCGCTGCGGCCCGGGTGGCGCCCTCCATGGCATTGGCCAGATGGTGCTGGACCTCACGCCGCGGACCGTTGAGCCGTCGCTTGGCAAGGTCAATGCCGCCAACCACGACCGCCAGCATATTGTTGAAATCATGGGCGATTCCGCCGGTCAATTGACCGACCGCCTCCATCTTCTGGACCTGGCGCAGCTGGGCTTCGGCCGCCAGCCGCTCGGCCGCTTCGGCCTTGAGCGCCTGGTTTGCCTCCCACAATTCCTGGGTGCGCTCACGCACCGCTTCCTCCAGCGCCGAGGCGCGGTCGGCCTCGGTTTCCGCCAGCCGCCGCGCCAGGGCATTGAGGCGGACCGCGCGGAAGGCCACCCAGCCAAGGAAGATGGCGCCGAGGCCAACAATGACGCCCAGGATCGACAGATATTCGGTCAGGCGCTGCGTCCTGGCAGCGAAGATCTTGGTCTGCGCCATTCGCTCTTCAAGCGTCCGGCGCTCGCTGGTGGCGATTTCCGCGAGCTTGGCGCTCAGGTCCCTGCCGGTATCGGAATTGGCCGCGCCATAGAAATAGCCGGTGCCGCCGCGCTTGGCGACGGTGGCGCGGGCGACGAGAGCGAATTCGTCGCCGCGCCGCTGGTACAATTGCTCAAGCTGGTCGACCCGGCGGCTTTGCTGCGGATCGCCGGCGACCAGGCGTTCGAGTTGTTGGAGCTGCGTTCCGGCGAGGCGCCACTGGCTGTAATAGATGTTGCCGCTTGTCTTGACGTCCTCATCGAGCACGAAGCGGCCCAGCGCGGCTTCGGCGCGGGCGATGCTGGAATCGAGCGTGCGCGTCAGCAACGTCACATCATAAGTGTGGCGTTCGGCGGCCACGGCTTCGTCGCGGGCGCGGCTCGACATGGCGAGGAAGACGACGACAGCGACCAGCACGAGCGCCGCCAGCAGGGCGCCCAATGCGGTCCCTACGCCGCGCCAGCCAAAATCGTCATCGTCTTCGCGCGAGGCCATGGCGTCAGTCTAAACTCGCCGGCGCCCGCGCGAAAGGCTTGTGAGACTCAAGTGGTGCATCCCGTGGAACGGCCTGCCGCCTCGAACATGCCCAGGATCTCGCCGACCTGTTCCTGCGTGTGTTCGGCGCACAGCGAGCAACGCAGCAAGGTCATGCCCGCGGGGGTCGCCGGCGGGCGGGCAAGGTTCACGTACAGGCCCTCGTTGAGCAGCGCCTCCCACATGGCGGCGCCCTTTTCGAGGTCCGGCATGATGACGGCGATGATCGCCGATTGCGGCTCGTCTGTCCCGAGCGTGAAGCCGAGCGCCCTCAAGCCCGCGTGCAGCCGCTTCGAATTCTCCCACAGATGCTCGCGCTTGGCCTTGCCATGCATCAGCTTGCGGATCGAGGTGGCGGCCGTCGCAACGACGCTCGGCGGCAGGGAGGCGGTGAACACATAGGGCCGCGTGACGAGGCGCAGGATTTCGAACTTCGGGTGGTTGGACACGCAGAAGCCGCCAACCGTGCCAACCGACTTGGAAAAAGTGCCGATGATGAAATCGACGTCGTCGATGACACCCTGGGCCTCGGCGACGCCGCGACCATGCTCGCCGATGAAGCCCATCGAATGCGCCTCGTCGACCAGCACCATCGCTCCATGGCTTTTGGCCAGCGGCACCATCCTGTCGAGCGGGGCAACGTCGCCCAGCATCGAATAGACGCCTTCCAGCACGACCAGCTTGCCAGCTTCCGCCGGCAATCGCCGCAGCCGATTCTCGAGCGCCTCGAGGTCGTTGTGGCGAAACGGCACGATCTGGGCGTTGCCGAGGGCGCAACCATCATAGATGGAGGCGTGGCTGTCGATGTCGAGGATGATGTAGTCATCCTTGCCGGCAATGGTCGAGATGATGCCGAGGTTCGCCTGATAGCCGGTCGAAAAGACCATGGCGTGATCCATGGCGTAAAAATCACGGAGCGCCGCCTCGCACTCCTTGTGGCCCTGGTAGGTGCCGTTGAGAACCCGGCTACCCGTGGTTCCCGAGCCAAACTCGTCGAGCGCTTTCTTGCCGGCCGCGACCACGTCCGGGTCGAACGTCATGCCCATGTAATTGTAGGTGCCCAGCAGGATCGTCCGGCGGCCGTTGCAAATGGCGACGGTGGGCGATTCCACCCGCTCCATCACCAGGTTGAACGGGTCGGTGAGCCCGGTGGAAAGCAACGTTTCGCGCTGCTCGATCAATGGGTCGAACTTGGAAAAAAGGTCGGCCATCAGCCCTTCAGCTGCCCGACCGCATCGACCAGCTGCCCGACATTCTCGATTTCGGCTTGCTGATTCATGGTGATGATGATGTCGAACTCGTCCTCGATGTTCGCAACGAAGTCGAGAACGGTGAGGCTGTCCCACTCGAGGTCCTGGGCAAATCGGGTCGCCTCGGTGACTTCGATGCCCTTCTTGTTGAACGGTTCGATAAGGGCCTTTACCTTGCCCAAGGTCTGATCGCGGTCGGTCATGGCGGCGTCCTAGTCAGCGCGCATGGCTTTCGCAATCGAATGGGGCGCAAAAGAGGCGGTGGGAACGATGGACAAGGACACGCCGGCAGTCGCAAGGGCACCGTTGACCCCGGACGAGCGCAGGATGCTCGGCATCGGCCATCCCGACTATGAATTCCCCAAGGAGGTGCACAACCTCCTGATCGCCGCCTACGAGGGCAATTGGGCCTTGTCGGAGATGGCGGACAACAAGGCGTCCATCCTGATGGGCGCCAGTTTCGTGGTCTTCTCCTTGTCCATCGCCGATGTCGCCTCGGGCAAGGCGTCGTTCCCGCTGCTCGTGCTCACCCTTTTCTCGTTCGCCGCCACTGTGCTCGGCGTGCTGACCGTCCGTCCGAACCGGCTGCCCAAGTTCAAGCTCGACCCCAACACGGTCAACATCATGTTCTTCGGCAGCTATTCGAACATCACGCGCGAGGAATATATCGATCAGGTGCTCAAGATCCTGTCGTCGGAAGAAGAAACCTACCGGCGGCTTGCCAAGGACATTTACGACCATGGCTGTATCCTGAGGGCCGATAAATATCGTTGGCTCTACTGGAGCTACACGCTTTTCCTGGTCGGCCTGGTGATCACCTTCGGCGCGCTGCTTCTGAAGATTTTCCTGGAGCTCAAAGCAGACGGTTTGCTGAGTACCATTCCGCCGTTGCCCTGAGCCCCTGCCGGGTGTCGATGGACGGCGTCCAGACTGACGCGGGCGGGGCGAGGGCAGGATCGGAAACCCAGTCGGGATGGCAGAAATAGGCAGCCCGGTCGGGCGTCAGCCTGGCCCTGTCTCGGCGAATCAGGCCATCGAGCAGCGCCCCGAGGCGCACGGCCGTCCCCGGCATCGGCAGCGCCAGGGCCTTGCGGCCGACGGCCTCGCCCAGCGCCGCGGCCAGCTCCCGATGCGTCCAGCCACCCGGCTTGCCGTCGTCGGGCTCGCTCAAAGCCTGGCCATTGGCCTTGGCGAGCGCGATGAGCAGCCGGGCAAGGTCGTCGGCATGAATCAGTGACAACCGTCCCGCCGGCGGCAGCAGGATCAGCCCGCGCTTGGCCATTCGGAACAGATCCAGCGTTTCGCGGTCGCCTGGCCCGTAGACGGCTGGTGGCCGGACTATGGCAGAGTCGATCCCGGACTCGCGCACCAGCGCTTCCGACCGCGCCTTGGAGGCGCCGTAGCGGCTAAGCTGCGGCTCGCGCGCGGCAAGCGACGACACATGGACGAAGCGAGGGACGTTGGCGTTTCTTGCCGCGGCAAGCACCGCGGCCGTGCCGTGAACGTTGCCGGCCTCGAACCCCGCCGCGTCGGACTTGAGGACGCCGGCGACATGGATAAGCGCCTCGGCGCCCTCCGCGAGGCGGTCGAGGGCCGCATGGTTCTCGAGCGAGCCCTGGACCCATTCGATTCCCTTTTCCGAGCCGGGGCCTCGGCGAGTAAGCGCCTTGATGGCATGTCCGCCGGCCTGCAAGGCGGCGAGCAGGCGAGAACCGACGAAGCCCGTCCCGCCCGTCACCGCGATCTTCATAGGGGCGACCATTCGATGGGTTCGGCCGGCCCCTCGTCCTCGACCTTCTGCCGGTGCAGCTGCGCCAGCAGGGCATCCAGGACCGGTGCGATGCCGACATTCCCGGCCGCACTCAGCGGGTAGACATCCTGCCCGCTGGCTTGGGCCAGCTCGCCGGCCAGGGCGCGGGTCAGCTCATCGTCGAGCGTGTCGATCTTGTTGAGCGCGAGCACGAAGGGCTTGTCGGCCAGGCCCGCGCCATAGGCATCGAGCTCGTCCCGCACGACCCGGAAACTGGTCGCCACATCCTCGTCATTGGCATCGACCAGGTGAAGGAGCACCTGGCAGCGTTCGATATGCCCGAGGAAGCGATCGCCAACGCCGGCCCCTTCGGCCGCTCCTTCGATGAGGCCGGGGATATCCGCCAGGACCATCTCGCGCCCCTTGTGATTGACCACGCCAAGTTGCGGGCGAAGCGTGGTGAACGCATAGGCGCCGACCTTGGCCTGGGCATTGGTGACGGCGTTGATGAAGGTCGACTTGCCGGCATTGGGAAGGCCGACCAGTCCGACATCCGCAAGCAACTTCAAGCGCAGCCAGACCCACATTTCTTCCCCCGGCCAGCCCGCCTGGTGCTGCCGCGGGGCGCGGTTGGTCGAGGTCTTGTAGCTGGCGTTGCCGCGTCCTCCGTCGCCGCCCTTGAGGAAGTGAACGGTCTGCCCTTCCTCGGTAAAGTCGGCAAGCAAGGTCCGCTCCTCGTCGTCGGCGAGGATCTGGGTGCCGACCGGCACCTTGATCACCAGGTCATCGCCGCCGGCGCCTGTCCGGTTCGATCCCGCTCCGCCCTTGCCGCGCGGGGCGCGGAAATGCTGGGTGTAGCGAAAGTCGATCAGCGTGTTGAGGCCGGGGACGGCCTCGAAGACGATGTCGCCGCCCTTGCCGCCGTTGCCGCCGTCAGGCCCGCCATATTCGATGAATTTCTCCCGCCGGAAGCTGACCGCGCCCGGCCCGCCGGCGCCGGAGCGGATGAAGATCTTGGCCTGGTCGAGGAAATGCATGGGCGCGATGTAGGGGAGGGGGCGGTCGAACGCTACTCTGGGGCTTTCATGCCGGCGATCAGGTGCGACCGCGCAATCCCTCGCGCCGTGTCCCGGGGCAGGCCGAGCGCCTCGGCCATCAGCCCGCCAAGCAGGGAATCCCCCAGGGCGCCGATCACCAGCCACAAGGTCGTTTCGTGGACCGGCCGGTCGCCATGGCCTTCGCCCAGCTGGTCGACGAGGTCGTGGATGGCCTCCAGGACGGGTTGTAGCGCCTGTTTGTCGCCCATCAGGATCAGCCAGGCGGCCAGCGCCCCCGCGCCCTCGCGGCCAAAGGCGTCAAACGTCCGGTCGACGATTTCGCGCGGGTCCGCCTCGCCTTGCCGCGCGCGGATCACCGCCTCGGCGATGCCTGCAGTGACCGAGTCGCTGATCGACTTGGCCAGCGCCGACTGGAGCGCCGCGGCCGAGCCAAAATGGTGGAGGATGTTGGCGTGGGTGCGGCCGATGCGATCCGCGACCGCCTTCAACGTCACCGCCTGCGGGCCGGCCTCGAGCAGCAGCTCGCGAGCCGCCGACAGGGCGGCGGCGCGGCTTTCTTGCGGGGTGAGGCGTTTGCGAGCTATTGACATTGATGTAAGTAACCGACAGGTTTCTTGGGCAACGTGGAGGAAGACCGTGACTGCCGCAAGCGTAACCCCTGCTGACCTGACAATCACGCCGCGCGACCGCAAATTCGTGCGCGACCGAGGGCCGGCGCGATGGTGGAATGGGGGCGATCCGGTGGCGACCGCTCTCTATAACGCCTTGTCGGCGACCTTTCCCGAAGGCGAGGCCTTCTTCGTCGAGAGCGTCCGCCGTTTTCGCGATGGCGCCCCGCCCAGGCTGGCGGGCGAAATCAAGGCCTTCACCACCCAGGAAGCGATCCACAGCCGGGAACATGCGGTGTTCAACAAGGCTGCCACCGACGCCGGCTACGACCTGACGCCGCTGGAAAAGCGGGTCAGCTGGCGGCTCGGATTGGTCAGGGAGCGGCCGCCGATCGCCTCGCTGGCGGCGACCATGGCGCTGGAGCATTTCACCGCCATCCTTGCTCACGAACTGCTCAGGGACCCAAGGCACCTGGGACGAGCAGAACCGGAGTCGGCCGCCCTATGGAAATGGCACGCGGCAGAGGAGATCGAGCACAAGGGTGTTGCGTTTGACACCTGGCTGCATGCCACCCGCGACTGGCCTGCGGGCAAGCGCTGGAAGGTGAAGGCCAAGGTGATGTTGCTCGTGACCCGCAACTTCATCGTCGATCGCACTTTGGGATCGCTGGAATTGCTCCGTCAGGACGGCATCACCGGCCCCAGGGCCTGGGCGTGCCTGCTCTGGTTCATGTGGGTTCGGCCCGGCATGATGCGGAAGATCTTCACCGCCTGGGCGAAATACTTCCTGCCCGGCTTCCACCCGTGGAACGTCGACGACCGCCACCTCATCGCCGGGTTCGACCTTGACGGCGACTATGGCCAGGCGCCGGCAAAGGCGGTCCGCGGGGCGAAGGCAGCCTAGGCCGCCAGCGCCTCCGCAGCTGCTGCTTCGGCCAGCTGCAGCCGGAAATAGCGCGCCGGGATCTCGATGCCCCGGGCACAGCTGAGCCGCGGCGCGATCAACCCCGCCGGCTCGAATCCGAGCTTCTCCAGCACCCGGCCCGACGCCGGATTGTCGAGGAAGTGGGACGCCTCGAGCCGCGACAGGCCGAGCGCCCGGGCGATGCCGACCAGCGCCTCCCCCGCCTCGGTCGCGAAGCCGCGGTTCCAGTGCGGACGGGCGATCCAATAGCCAAGCTCGACATTGCCGGATGGCCGCCGGCCGAGGCCGCAGGAGCCGACCAGCCGCGGCTCGCCGCCGGTCCGCTCGAAGATCAGCATCGAGGGCAGGACGGGGTCGCGCGGCGCGGCGAGATACGCCTCGGCATCGCGCAGCGAGAACGGCCAGGGCGCGCTTGCCAGATTGCGGACGATCGTCTCGTCGGCAATCGCCTGGGCCAGCGCCGGGGCGTCCTCGGCCCAGCCTGGTCTCAGCAGCAATCGCTCGGTTCTCGCAAACACCGCTCTTCTCCTTCGCGTCCGCGCCGCCGCTAGGGGTGGCGCGTGACAGTTTCGGGAGAAGATTTGGGCCCTTCCAAAACAAAAGAAGGGAGGAGAGGGGCTGCCCTCTTCTCCCTTTTTGGATTCCGCTTGTCCGGTGATCCTTGGGCTGCCCCTTCCTGGGAGCGGCCCTTTGGCGACCGGTCCCTATTTGCTTTGCGCTTGCGCCGGCATCTCGACGTGGACGTACCTGCGCCCGAGCTTGCCGTCGCGGAACGCGACGCGGCCGTCACACAGTGCAAAGAGGGTATGGTCCTTGCCCAGGCCGACGTTGTCGCCCGGGTACCATTTCGTGCCGCGCTGGCGGACGATGATGTTGCCGGCGCGAACGGTCTCGCTGCCGAACTTCTTGACGCCGAGGCGCTTGGATTCCGAATCGCGGCCGTTGCGCGAGGAGCCGCCTGCTTTTTTATGTGCCATCTCTAGAAACTCTTACTTCTTGGACTTGGCCGCAGGGGCCTTCTTCGCCGCCGCCTTAGCAGGTGCAGCATCCTTTGTCGACTTGGCCTTGGCCTTTGCCGGAGCCTTGTCGGCCTTCGCGGCGGGCGCCTTCTTCTCGGCGGCGGGCTTGGCGGCCTTGGCTTCCTTCGCAGGTGCAGCAGCGGCCTTCGGCGCGGCTTCCTTGGTCTCGGCCTTGGCTTCCGCCTTCTTGGCGGCGCCCTTGCCGCCGATCGACACGATCTTGAGGATCGTGTGCTGCTGGCGGTGGCCGGCCTTGCGCCGGTAATTGTGGCGGCGGCGCTTCTTGAAGACGGTGACCTTGTCGCCTTTCGCCTGAGCGACGATCTCGGCGGCGACCGTCAGGCCGCTGGTCGATTTCAGGTCCGACCCTTCGCCGGCCAGGAGAACGTCGGCCAGCGTGATGCTGTCGCCGGCCTCGCCAGCCAGCTTCTCGACAACGATCTTGTCTCCGGGGGCGACGCGATATTGCTTGCCGCCCGTGCGCACGATTGCGAACATTGGCTCTCTTTCAAAAATCCGTGGCCGCGCGGCTTGCTCGGCGAAAGCCAGGCCTCGCGCGGAAAGCGTGCCGCCTAAGCAAGCGCGGCGCGGGTGTCAATGCCGGCCCTGGTGCGGGCACGGCCGGCCCTAAATTCACTAAATGCGTGGAGTCAGCGACCATTTTTGTGAAGTTAGGGACTTCTTCCTGCCCGGGCTCGCGAAGGCATGTTGGCTGGAAAAGGCGCGCGGTGTCCATCGAACCGAGGCTGACACGGGACGGGGGCTGTAGGACAGGATTTTCTCGATTTGGGGATTAGCAGGATTCCCGAATTGCGTGCTTTATGGCGACTGTCACCGTAATTCCGTCACCGTAATTCCCGCCGGATCGCCTAAGCGCACGATTGTCGCGCAATCCGCCCCCAAGCCGGGCGGCTCGCACTAGTGCCTGTGGACGGGCTTCAGCCGGTAGCGGCCGTGGTCGAAGCGTTCGAAGAGGCCGTCGATCGCCGGATGGTCGACCTCGCCGCCCTCATCGTCGGGGACCAGGTTCTGCTGGCTGACATAGGCGATGTAGCTGGTCTCCGAATTTTCGGCGAGCAGGTGGTAGAAGGGCTGGTCGCGGGGGGGCCGCAGGTCCTCGGGGATGGACTGGTACCATTCCTCGCTATTGGCGAATTCGGGATCGACGTCGAAAATGACGCCGCGGAAGTCGAGCAGGCGGTGACGCACCACCTCGCCGATGCCGTAGCGGGCGGCCGGGATGGGCTTGCCTTGATCGTCGGTCAGCATGCGGTTCATGACGCCTAATGTAAGCAGGCCACCGGGCTAGGCAAGGTCGGGAAGCGCTGCTAGAGGCGCGCGTCCGACCGGCTCACCGGCAATCCGCCGGCAGCACCGTACCATGCGGAGAGGTGGCTGAGTGGTCGAAAGCACCGCACTCGAAATGCGGCGTGGGCGCAAGCCTACCGTGGGTTCGAATCCCACCCTCTCCGCCAGCCATTGATTTATCGAGGTTGCCGGCGCCGCAAGGGGCCGGCGCGGCTCAGCCCAGCCGTTCCTTGAGCTCGGAAATCTCCCAATAATCGTTGCGGCTGAACGGCAGCAGCGCCTTCAGCGTGGCGACGTTGGTCTTGCCGAGCTCGCGCTTCAGCTTCTCCAGCCTCTCGAAGGCCTGCTTGCCCTGGATGTGCAGCTTCTCGGTGTCCGCGACCTGGTCGTGAAGCGTGTCTTCCGCCTGCAGCAGCAGCCAGGTGAGAAGCTGGCAATATTCACGCATCCTCGCCGCCGTCTGCTCGTCGGAGCGCTTGACCAAAGCGGCGATCTTGCGGCCGCTTTCGTCCTCCGGGAACTTGCCGGCCTCCCAGGCCTCAAGCGAGGCGCGCGTCTCCGCCCGTTCTTCATTGAGCCAATGCTGGGCCTCGACCGCGCCGAAGCGAAAGATCGCCATGATGATGAAGGGCGCGGTGGCGAGGATGCCGATCATCGCCAGCAGCGGCTGGTCGGGGAACTGGTTGAAGGCGGTGTGGATGGCGACCGCGACCAGATAGCCGGGAATGAACCACAGGAGGTTGAAGTCGAACTCGGCCGCCGCGCCGCGGGTCTCGCGCTCGGCGAACTCGTGGGCAGTGGCGGCGAGCACGGCGCAGGTGGTGCCGTGCATGACGGCGGTGCCGAGGCCGCGCACCATCCAGACGTTGGCGGTCAGTTCCGGGAAGCGGGTCAGGTAGATGATGTTCTCGACGACCGAGAAACCGGCGCCGATGGCGAAGCCGGAGATCACCGCGTCGAGCTTGTAGCCGATGCGGTTAAACCAGAAGAGGCCGACGACGGCGAGGCCCTTGGCAAGCTCTTCCAGCCACGGGGCGACGAAGCGGCTGTAGTTGGAGAAACCGAGCGGCAGCGCGTCGAGGAAGGTGCCGCTGATCGGGTAGACGGCGACGGCGGTGAGCGCGCCGAGCAGCAGCAGGCCGACCGTCTCCCAGAAGGTCATCAGCTTGAAGACGTCGAGCCAGATGAACAGCACCAGCATCACCAGCACCGGCACCAGGGCGACTGCCCAATCGATGACTTCGAACAGCATTGCCGTTCCTTACATTATCTTGAGTGACGCCAGGTACTCGGTCTTTTCATGACGCCCGTCGGCAAAGCCGCCGGCAACGCCGACGGAGAACACCATCGGCAGGCGCAGAGCGACCGTGAACGCCAGGTCAACCTGGCCGCCGATCGTCTGGTAATTGTGGTTTTTGCCCGCCGCATCGTGCGTCAGCATGGTCCCGGCGAACAGCGCCGGCCGGGCATAGCTCAGATAGATGCTCGGCGTGCCGACTTCGGCGAAGCGGATCGGCGGCAGGTTGACCTCGCCGACCAGCTTGGCGAAGCGGCGGGCGTCGATCTGGTCGATCTCGAAGCCGGGGAAGCTTTCCAGCTCGCGGTAGCGCTTCTCCGGCCGGTTATCGACATAGTTGTTGCGGAACGAGCCGAAGTAGAAACTGCCCAGCGGGCTGTCCTTGTGGCCGGCGATGGCGCCCGCCGAGGCGTAGACCCAGGCCGAGCTGTTCGACCAGGGCAAAGGAACGCCGTAATCGAGCTCGGCGGCGATGCGCGGGAAGCTGTCGCCCTCGGCATGGTCGAGGCCGACGGTCGTGCGGAAGGCAATGCCCTTTTCGTGGTCGACGCCGCCCAGGGCCTTGCGGGTGTTCGAATATTTGATGCCGCCGTCGGTCGACAGGATGTTTTTGGGCGACGACACGTTCTGCGAATAAGGCAGCTGCTCGAGGCCGAGATAGACGCCGGCGTTCCAGAAGAATTCCAGTGTTCGCGGCGGGTCGTAGACCGTCGTCTTGGACCAGCCGAGCAGGAAGGCGTCGCCCTTGCGGCTGCGCTCGACCGGGCCGAACAAATCGTAGAAGTCGGCCTTGTTGTGCATGTACTGCAGCTTCCAGTTCAGGCTCTTGTACTTGATGTGGGCGTGGAAGCGCTCCTTGCTCGGCAGGTTGCCGAAGCCCGAATAGCTGAACGTCGCGTCGAGCTGGTGGAACTGCATCGGGTCTTCGAAATGGAAGGTGTAGCCCGGGGAATAGTCGCCCTTGTAGCCCTCGAGGATCGGATAGGCGGCGGCCAGCTTCATCCGCCGCGTCGCATTGTAGTGGCCGCGCTCGGTGACCAGTTCGTCGAGCGGGACCTTGGCCGGCGAGCCGACGCCCCAGGTCTTGAGCACCGGGTGCGCCTTGACCACCCGCGTGCCAAGGAACTCGACGGTGCCCAGGTCCTCGGTCGGCCTGGGCGTGATGCGCGAGGGGGTCAGGCCCTGGCCGGTATATTCATAGACCAGAAGCGAGCCGTCGGGCTGCGGCAGCGGCCGGAAAAAGCCGGTGGCGGCGTTGCTGACCACCTCCCATTTCTTGGTGGCGATGTCGAAGCGGAAGATATTCGAGACGCCGGTGTAATAGGACGAGCCGACGAGGCCCTTGCCGTCGGGGGTGAAGACGAAGCCTTCGGGCGTCGATGAGGCCAGCGACAGGCGCGAGACCTCCTCGAGCTCACCGTCGCCGAGCAGCGAGGCCATCGACCAGACGCGGACCGACTGGTCGCCGTTGATTTCCCCGAAGCTGGCCGACACCTGGCTGCCGTCGGGCGAGATGTCGAGGTCGAAGGGGATCTCGCCATAATTGAAGGTGTGGACCTGGCTGAACGCCGTGTAGGGCGCGGGCAGGCGGACGATGGTGGCAAAGCCGTTCTGGTGGCGGATGCCCCACAGCGACCGGTCCTGCGGATTGAGCACGAAGTCGCCGATGCGGGCGTCGCGCAGCAGCATCTTCTTCTTGCCGGTGTCGACATCGACCTCGATGAGGTCGCGGAAGGCGTAATTGTCCTCGGTGTAATAGGCCTTCCGGGTCTGGTCGTCGTAGGCAAGGCTGGTGACCTTGTAGAGCATCATGCCCTTGATCTCTTGCAGCTTCGTCAGCTTGCCGGTGGCAAGGTCCATCCGCCCGACAAAGCCGATGGTGCCGGGATAGCGGAAGGCGGCGATGAGGCTGTTGGTCTTCGGGTCGACGAAGCCGCGGGAGATCGAGCCGAGGCCCTTCGGGCTGAGGTGGGTGACCTCGGTCAGCGGAAAGGCCGCGAGCTTGGCAAGCTGTTCCTGCTGGAACTGCCGCTCGAAGGCGATCCAGTCGTTCCAGGCGGCTTCGAGTTTCTTGCCGAAAACCTGCTTGAAGGCGGCCGAGTAATAGGCCTTGCTGCCCTCGTCCCGGCGCAGCCACTGGACGACCTTGTCGGGGCCGTAGGTGAGCGCCAGGAAGGAGACGAAGCGCGTGCCGTACAAATAGGCGTTGACCCCGACCTGGAAGTCGACCGCCGTGCCTTCCGATTCCAGGCCGAGCGGCGAATAGATCGTGTCGTTGTCGCGGATCTTGGCCCGCCACACCATCTCGTCATAGGGCCCCTGGCCGCGGCCGAGCCCGCCCGCCATCCAGGTTTCGAAGAAGACGGCGGTGCCCTCCAGCCACCAGCGTGGAACGGCGTTCCGCGGGGTCGCCAGGAAATTGTAGAGGATCGATTCGGGATGCTCCTGGACGGGCATCGGCTTGCCGAAGAAAAGCTTGCGCCAGAAGGCGTCGCGCTTGTTCCACACGTCCATCGTCGCGACGTGCGCCAGCTCATGGTTGGTCAAGGTGAAGAAGCGCTCGCCCGGAGTGAAGGTCTCCATGGTCTGCGACAAGGGCGCGACGTCGAACAGGACGGCGTTGTTGGGCGAGGACCGGGCGGCCGCGTTGCCGTAGTCGCCGAAGTCCTTGAGCAGGACGGTGGTGCGGTCCCACGGCTCCCAGTTGAACATCTTCTTGTGCCAGCCGAGCGCGTTCTCGACCGAGCGGCCGAGATAGGGCGTCAGATAGGTCTGGACCGGGTCGAAATAGAGCAGGGAGAAGTTCTTGGTCTCGAGCGTCGACAGGTTCAGGCTGCCGGCGCTGTCGGGGACATGGGCCGGCCCTTCGGTCGTCGGCGGCTCCGGCGGGGTTTCGAGCGGCGGCGCATCCGGCTCGGCGATCGGCTCCTCGACCGTCGTGGTCGGCGGCTGGTCGGGCGGCGGGTCGCCAGGTTCCTGCGCATAAGCAGCAGTGGCCGCGCTGACGAGCAGCGCGGCCACGCTTCCACGGATTACACGGCGGCTACGCCACTTGGCCCAGGTCATCGCCCCCCTTTCGGCCAAGCGGCCGCCACTTACCTCGCGTTGATCGCGTTCGCGAACTGCGGGCTCTGTAGTGCCGCCGCGAACGACGGGTTCATGGCCAGTGCCTGGAAGTTGGCATTGCGGCCAAGCGCCTCGAACGACCGGGCATTGGCTGCAAAGGACGCCAGCGCCGCCGGGTTGCGGGCCAGTGCCGCGAACGCCTGCGGATTGGCCGCCATCGCCGCGAAGGCCTGCGGATTGCGGGCCATCGCCGACATCATCTGGGCGTCAAGCCGTCCATTCGCGGCCATTTGCGCGGCCGTCGCCTGGACCGTCAGCGCCTGCGCCGAGCGCGCCGCTGCCGCGAGGCCGTTGGCGTTGCGCGCCATGGCTTCGAAGGCGTTGGCGTTGCGGGCCATCGCACCGAGCGCCTGCGCGTTCATTGCCGCCTGGAACAGCCGGGCATTGGCTGCGAAGGACGCGAACGCATTGGCGTTACGGGCCAAAGCGTCGAACGCCTGGGCATTGCGGGCCAGCGCGTTCATTGCCTGCGCATCGCGGCTCAGCGCCTCGAACGCCTGGGCGTTGCGCGCCATGGCCGCGACCCCGGCGGGGTTACGGGCATCGGCGGCGAAGGCTTGCGGGTTCTTGGCATAGGCGCCGAACGCCTGGGCGTTGCGAGCCATCGCCTCGAAGGCCTGCGGATGCCGGCCGAGAGCCTCGAATGCCTGGGCATTGCGGGCCATCGCCTGGAACATCTGCGGTTGCGTTGCCATCGCGCTGAACGCTGCCGAATGCTGCGCCATGGCGCCGAGCGCCTGGGCGTCGAACGCATTGGCGCTGCGCAATTGCGCCGACAAAGCCTGCGCTTCGCGTGCCGCCGCCTGCAGAGCCTGCGGGTTACGGCCCAGCGCCTCGAAGGCGCTGGCGTTGCGCGCGAGCGCTTCGAAGGCCTGCGGGTTGCGGGCGAGCGCATCCATGGCCGCGGCATCACGGGACAGGGCCTCGAACGCCTGGGCGTTGCGAGCCATGGCCGCGACCCCGGCCGGGTTGCGGGCGTCAGCAGCGAAAGCCTGGGCGTTTTTCGCATAGGCTTCGAAGGCATTGGCGTTGCGGGCCATGGCTTCGAGCGCCTGCGGATGCCGGGCCAGGGCCTCGAACGCCTGCGCGTTGCGAGCCATGGCGACGGCGGCTTGCGCATCGCGGGCGTTTGACGACCGGGCGGCCGCCGATGTCGCCTGCGCCGCCTTGAGAGCAGCGTCGAAAGCCGCCGGGTTGCGGGCCAAAGCGGCAAATTCGCGAGCGTTGGCGGCCATTGAGGCCAGCGCCGCCGGGTTGCGAGCAAGGGCGGCGAAGTTGGGATCCCGGGCAAGTGCCAGGAAATTCGGGTCCTTGGTCATCACTTCGAAGGCGTCGGTTTGCATCAGCTGCGGGACTGATGTGTCACCCAAAGTGACGTCGCCCGCTCCGACCTGGCTGGATACGTAGCGCTCGGCGGGGGCGATGGTGCCCTCGCTAGGTCCGAGAGGCGGATATACGCGGCCCAAGCCGTAGGCGCTCACGGCAACGACGGCAATCAACGCACCAGACATAAGGTATTTGCGGTTATTGGAAACGACGGCGGTCATGATGATCCCCCTAGTGCAGTCCAGCGAATATTGTTTACCAGATGTTAATCGGAGTCAATGACCAGCCATTGAAGGCCCGGGAACAAACCGCGGATTTGCGCGAATTTTGGCTCAAACATTTTCGCCCGACCCGAACCGGTCAAAGCGCTTCGACGATCGTCACATTGGCAATGCCGCCGCCTTCGCACATGGTCTGCAGGCCGAATCGCGCGCCCCGCGAGTGCAAGGCGTGGACCAGGGTCGCCATCAACTTGGCGCCGCTTGCGCCCAGGGGATGGCCGAGCGCGATGGCGCCGCCATTGACGTTCAATCGATCCGGGTCGGCGCCGATTTCTTTCAGCCAGGCGAGCGGGACGGGGGCAAAGGCCTCGTTGACTTCATAGAGGTCGATGTCGCCGATGGAGCGGCCCGACCGCTCAAGCGCCCGCCGCGTCGCCGGAATGGGTTCCATCAGCATGATGACGGGATCGCCGGCGGTGACGGTCAGATGGTCGATGCGGGCGATGGGCTTGAGGTTATGGTCCTTCAGCGCCTTGTCGCTGACCACCAGCAGGCCGCTGGCGCCGTCGCAGATCTGGCTGGCATTGCCGGCGGTGACGACCCCCTCGGGCTTCAGGGTCTTCAAGGCGGCCAGGCCCTCAAGGGAGGCATCGAAGCGGACGCCCTCGTCGATGGTGTGCAGGCTTTCATTGCCCTCGGCGTCAAGGATGGCGAGCGGCACCACTTGGCTGTCGAACTCGCCGCCTTCGATCGCCGCTGCCGCCTTGCGGTGGCTGGAGAGGGCAAAGCCGTCGAGCTGATCGCGGGTAAAGCCGTAATTGGCGGCAATCATTTCCGCGCCGGTGAACTGGCTGAACTCGGCAACGCCGTAGCGGTCCCTGATCGATTGCGGCCAGGGACCGGTGCCGATGCCAGCCTGCAGCGGAAGGAAGATCGGCGTCCCCATCGGCACCCGGGTCATGCTTTCGACGCCGGCGGCGATGACCACGTCCTGGGTGCCGCTCATCACCGCCTGGGCGGCAAAATGCAGCGATTGCTGGGACGATCCGCACTGCCGGTCGATGCTGACCGCGGGAACGCTGTCGGGCAGACGCGAGGCCATGACCATGTTGCGGCCGATGTGGAAGGCCTGCTCGCCGACCTGGCTGACGCAGCCGACGATGACGTCGTCGATCGCCGCCGGGTCGATGCCGCTGCGCTCGACCAGCGCGTCCAGCACCGCCGCGCCCATGTCGGCGGGATGCCAGTCCTTCAGCGCGCCGCCGCGCTTGCCCCCTGCCGTGCGCAGCGCCTCGACGATATAAGCTTGGCCCATGCCCACGTCATAGACGCGGGAAACCGTCTCACTCAACCAGGCGTTTCGTTGCCGACATGTATCGTTCCGACCTCAGGCCTGCGGACCGCGCCGGCACCATTGTGCTGGTGGCGCTGATCCATCTCGGGCTGGCCTATGCCTTCCTCACCCTGTCGGGGACGATGCGGGTGATCGAGCGCGAGATCATCCCGCAGTTGATCGACGTCAGTGCCATGCCGCCACCACCGCCGATCGTCGAGGTACCGCTGGAGGAGGAAAAGCCGCAAAAGAAGGAAGGCGCGGCCTCGGCCAAGAACATCGAAAGCACGGCGACCCCGGTGGCGGCGCCCAAGCCGCGCATCGCCTTGCCGGTGCCGCCGCCGATGCCGGTCACGGAAACCCCGAACAAGGGCGCCGATCCGACCCAGGGTGCATCGAACGTGGTCGGCCCGGGCACCGGCGCCGGCGGGGCCGGAACCGGGACCGGCAGCGGCGGATCGGGCAGCGGCACCGGCGGCGGCGGTGGCGGCATCGGCGCAAGGCCGGCGCTGATCACGCCGAAGCTGTCGGGGCGCGACTATCCGCCGGAGGTGCTGCGCCGCTGGCCGCGTGGCGGGCGGGTGTTCCTGCGTTTCCAGGTCGATGTCGCCGGCCGGCCGTTCAATTGCAATGTCGACCGGTCCAGCGGTGACCCGGGAGTCGACCAGTGGACCTGCAGCCTGGTGCTCGCAAAGTTGCGTTTCCGGCCCGCGACCGACCAGAGCGGCCGGCCGGCCATCGGCTGGTTCGGTTATGTCCAGGAATTGTCCCGCTTCTGACATCTGGCCTTTTGCGGCCGCTTCCGGCAAGGCGCGGCGCGCAAGCAGGGAGCCGCCTCATGATCGAAGCCGAATGGTGGGACTATGACACTATCGACGAACTGGCCGAGGCGGTCGCCGGCGACGTCGGCTTCATCGTCGAGAGCGCATTGGAGGCGCGCGGCGAGGCGCTGATCGCGCTGCCCGGCGGCCAGACCCCGCAGCCGATCTTCGACAAGCTGGCCGAGGCGAAGCTCAACTGGAAGAAGGTCACCATCATCCCCACCGACGACCGGCTGGTGCCGCTGACCGACGAGCGGTCCAATATCCGCGCCATCGCCCAGGCGTTCCTCAGGGCCGGGGCACGGGTGTTCCCGATCACCAGCGACATCGCCGACCATCGGCTGGCCGGCAACAGCGCCAACGCCAAGCTGGGTGAACTGAAATTCCCCCTGGACCTGGTCTGGCTCGGAATGGGAAGCGACGGCCACACCGCCTCGATCTTTCCCGGCCCCGACCTCGACGAGGCGCTCAATGCCCCCAAGGGGCGCCACGCGGTCGGGGTGATGCCAGAACCGATGCCGGTCGACGCGCCGGTGGCGCGGGTGACCCTGACGCGCTCGGCGATCCTGTCGGCACGCACCGTGCTGATCACCATAACCGGCGCGGACAAGAAGGCACTACTCGAGCAGGCAATCGCCGATGGCCATTCAAGCAAGCTGCCGATCGGCCGCGTGCTGGCCGAGGCCGAGCAGCCGATCGATATCCACTGGTGCCCCTAAAGGGCGAACCAGCTTCTATCTAGCCCGCTGCCCCGATCGCCGCGCACTTCAGCGGGAATTCGATGATGCAGGTCACGCCCTTCTCGCAGAGTTCGCGGCGAATCGAGCCCTTGAGTTGGCCTTCGACCAGCCGCCTGAGCAGGCGAGAGCCGAAATTCTCGATGGCCCGGGCCCGCACGGCGGGACCGTCGGCCTCGCGCCATTCGACCACCAGATGCTGGCCGCTCATGTGCCATTGCACGTCCAGCCGGCCACTGCCCCTGGACAAGGCGCCATATTTAAGCGCGTTGGTCGCCAGTTCGTTGATCACGAGGCCCAAAGCGATTGCCTGCGCGCTCGCCAGCCGCACCTTCTTGCCGTGGAAGCGAAGCCTGTCCGACCCTTCCGACGCGTAAGGCGCAAGCTCGGCGGCGACCAGCTCGGCAAGCGTGATCGAATCCTGGTGCGCGAGCCGCTCGTCGAGCAAGGCGTGTGCCCGGCCGAGCGCGGCGATCCGGGCATTGAGCGCGCGATGGTGCTCAGGGGGGAGGGTCAGGGTTGCCAGCGCCTGGGCCGCAGTGAAGGCGTTCTTCACCCGGTGGCGCAGCTCGTCGCGGGCCAGCTCGGCTTCCGATAAGGCCTTGGACAAGGCGGCGACCAGCCGCACATTCTCCATCGCAGTCGCTGTGGCGCGGGCTAAGCGCTCGAGGATGTCGATCTGCTTTCGCGTCGCAGAATAACAATCGCTCCAATAGGCGCCGATGGCGCCGATCGGGTCAGCCGAGCGCACGGGCACCATCAGCAGGCTGCGCACGAAGGTGTCGCGGTACAGTTCCTGCGGGATCCGCGAATCCTTGCGGATGTCGTCGATGACGACCGTTTCCTTGTGCACCATGGCCCAGCCGCTGATGCAGGAGGCGAGCGGGAACTTGTGGCCCTTCCACAAGGGCCCCATCGCGTCTTCCTCGACGTACCAGCACTGCTCGTCCTCGCGCAGGATGACGGCGATGCCGTCGGCGCCGATCAGCCGCCGCGCCGTCGCCCGCAAAATGGCAACGACGTCGTCCATCCCGCCGGCGCCGGCGAGCCTCTCGATGGCCTCGATCAGCAAAGCGGTGCGCTCGCGCTGGATTTCTCCCGCGAACACCCCTTCGCCGCCGGCCCGGCCGGCGCCGTCCATGTCTTCGAATTTCATCATTTCAGCGCAAACAAACGGCAAAAGCGCGAATTTGTTTCGCTTACATTACAAGCAGATGAACGGCCCTTCGTGCCGAGGCCCGGATCAGCAGTCCTGTAGCGGCTTGCCGCGCGTTTCCTTGAGGAAGAAAAAGGAGATGACGACGCTGATGGCGGTAAAGACCACCGGGTACCAAAGGCCGGCGTAGAGGTCACCGGTGACCGCGACGATGGCGAAAGCTGTCACCGGCAGGAAGCCGCCCACCCAGCCGGTGCCGACATGGTAGGGCAGGGACATAGCGGTGTAGCGCACCCGGGTCGGGAACATCTCGACCAGCGCCGAAGCCTGCGGGCCATAGAGTGCGGTGGCGGCAACGACGAACAGCAACAGAATCGCGACGAGTTGTGGCAGGTTCATCGCATCCGGGTCCGCGGCTGCAGGATAGCCGGCGGCGGTCAAGGCTGATTTGAGCTTGTCGCCGGTGGCGGTCTTGAGCGTCTTCAGGTCAGCGTCGCTCAGGTCTTCGCCGCTCGGGACCGGCAGACGTTGGTCGCCGGCGACAATCAGCGTCGACTCGCCGGGCGCGGCCCGCGTGTCATGGGACAGGCCGCGGTCGACCAGCAGCTTCTTGGCGATGTCGCAGGCGGTATCGAAGCGGCGGGTGCCGGCGGGGTCGAATTGGGATGTGCAGGTCGCCGGATCGGTCATGACGATGACTGGGGTCGTCTGCTGGGCCCGCGCCAGCGCCGGGTTTGCGGCCGATGCGATCATCTGGAAGCCGGGGAAATAGAGGAACAGCGCCAGCAGCATCCCGCCGAGCATCACCGGTTTGCGGCCGAGGCGGTCGCTGAGCCAGCCGAAGAAGACGTAGAGCGGGGCGCTGACCAGGGTCATGACGATGACCAGCTTGTTGACCGTCGGCCCGGGCACGCCGAGCGAGCGTTCGAGATAGACCTGCATGTAGAAGAAAGTGCAGTACCAAACCGCCCCTTGCGCGCACATGATGCCGAAGAAGGCGATGGCGACCTGGCGCAGGCTCTTTTTCTCGGCGAAGGCCTCGCGCAGCGGCGTGTGGCAGATGTCTCCTTCCTCCTTCAGCTTGGCGAAGGCCGGGCTTTCGGCCAGCCGGGTGCGCAGCCAGACCGAGATGCCGAGCAGGATGATCGAGGCAAGGAACGGGATCCGCCAGCCCCAGGCAAGGAACGCCTCCTCGCCGATCGTGGTCCGGGTGACGAGGATCACCAGTAAGGCGGCGAGCAGGCCGAAGGCGGCCGACGACTGGATCCACCCCGTCGCGGCGCCGCGCCGCTCGTCGGGCGCATGTTCGGCGACATAGATGGCCGCGCCGCCATATTCGCCGCCCAGTGCCATGCCCTGGAGGATGCGCAGCAGGATGAGGAGGATCGGCGAGGCGATGCCAGCCGCGGCATAGGTCGGCAGCAGGCCAATGGCGAAGGTGGCGCCGCCCATCAGGCTGACAGTGACCAGGAAGGTCGCCTTGCGGCCGATGCGGTCGCCCATCACCCCGAACAGGATGGCGCCGAGGGGGCGGAAGGCGAAGCCGGCGGCAAACAGGCCGAGCGCGGCGATCAGCGCCGCGGTCGGGTCGAGCCCGGCGAAGAAGACCTTGGAAATGACCTGGGCGAGCGCGCCGAAGATGAAGAAGTCATACCATTCGAACGCCGTGCCCGTCGACGAGGCGGCGATGACCTTGGCCATGCTCCATGGCTTGTGCGGTGCGGACAAGTTGCTCTCCCCAGCCTTTGCATCGAGGGATAGCGGGCGCGGCGGCGCGCGCAAGCCGCCCCTAGCCGCGGCCCTTGACCAGCATGTCGACAACGCCGGGATCGGCCAGCGTCGATGTGTCGCCGAAACCGTCGTTGGCGCCCTCGGCGATCTTGCGCAGGATGCGGCGCATGATCTTGCCCGACCGGGTCTTGGGCAAAGCGGGGGCGAACTGGATGCGCTCGGGCGCGGCGAGCGCGCCGATATGCTTGCGGACTTCCTGGTTCAGTTCGGCGCGCAGGGCGTCGTCGCCGTCGATGCCGGCGTTCAACGTGACGAAGGCGTAAATGCCCTGGCCCTTGATGTCGTGGGGGATGCCGACGACCGCCGCCTCGGCGACGTGGGGATGCTCGACGAGCGCGCTTTCGACCTCGGCCGAGCCGATGCGGTGACCCGAGACGTTGATGACGTCGTCGACCCGCCCGGTGATCCAGTAATAGCCGTCCTCGTCGCGGCGGCAGCCGTCGCCGGTGAAATACAGGCCGGGGTAGGCGGTAAAATAGGTCCGGAAGAAGCGGCCATGGTCGCCCCAGACGGTGCGCATCTGCCCCGGCCAGCTGGCGGCGATGCAGAGGTTGCCGCTGGCGGCGCCGTCGAGGACGTTGTGATTGGCGTCGACCAGCAATGGCTGGACGCCGGGCAGCGGCCTCGTCGCGGAGCCGGGCTTCGTCGCCGTCGCCCCGGGGATGGGGGAGATGAGGATGCCGCCGGTCTCGGTCTGCCACCAGGTGTCGACAATCGGGCAGCGAGAATCGCCGACGACGCGGAAATACCATTCCCAGCTGTCGGGGTTGATCGGCTCCCCGACCGTGCCGAGCAGCCGCAGCGACTGGCGGTTGTGGCGCTTGACCCAATCGTCGCCCTCGCGCTCCAGAGCCCGGATCGCCGTCGGGGCGGTATAGAAGAGTGTGACGCCGAGCCGGTCGATCGTTTCCCAGAAGCGGCCGAAATCGGGATAGTTGGGGACGCCGTCGAACATGACGCTGGTGGCCCCGTTCATCAGCGGCCCGTAGACGACATAGGTGTGCCCCGTGATCCAGCCGACATCCGCGGTGCACCAGAAGATGTCGCTGGCCTGCGGCTGGAACACCCAGTCGAAGGTTGCCGCCGCCCAGACCGCATAGCCGCCGGTGGTGTGGACGACACCCTTCGGCTTGCCGGTCGAGCCGGAGGTGTAGAGGATGAACAAGGGGTCTTCCGCGTCCATTGCCTCGGGCTCGCAGTCGGTGGCCAGTGCCTCGCGCACCGCCGAATAGAGGACGTCGCGCCCCTCGGTCATCGGCACCTCGTTGCCAGTGCGGGTGACGACGATCACCGTGCCGACCGGCTGCAGGGCCAGGGCCTTGTCGACGTTGAGCTTCAAGGGGATGGTCTTGCCGCCGCGTGACCCCTCGTCGGCGGTGATCACCGCTTTGGCGCCGCAGTCGGCGATCCGGCCGGCCAGGCTTTCCGGCGAGAAGCCGCCGAAGCAGACCGAATGGACGGCGCCGATGCGGGCGCAGGCGAGCATCGCCGCTGCCGCTTCGGGGATCATCGGCATGTAGATCATTACCCGGTCGCCGCGGCCGATGCCGTAGCTTTTCAGCAGATTGGCGAAGCGGCACGTCTCTTCATAAAGCTGCTTGTAGGTGAGGGCGCGGCCCTCGCCGGGCTCGTCGGCCTCGAAGATGAGCGCCGTCTTGTCGCCGCGCGCGGCCAGCTGCCGGTCGAGGCAATTGACGCTGAGGTTGAGCTGGCCGTCGGCGTACCAGCGGATGCTGAAGTCGGCTTCGTCAAACGACCAGTCGCCGGCCTGGGTGGGAAAGCGAAACCAGTCGAGGCGCTTGGCGAGGTCCAGCCAGAAAGCATCCGGGTCGGCATCGACCGCCGCCTGCAGCGCTGCAACCTCGGCCGGGCCGAATTTCGCCAGATAGGTGTCGGGGACCGGATGGACCGTCATTTAGGCAAGGCTCTCCATGTCGATGACAAAGCGGTAGCGCACGTCGCCTTTCTCCATCCGCTCCCAGGCCTGGTTGATCTCGTCGGCGCGGATGGTCTCGATCTCGGGCAGGATGCCGTGCTCGCCACAGAAATCCAGCATCTCCTGGGTTTCCGGCAGGCCGCCGATCAGCGAGCCGGCGATGGCGCGGTTGCGCATCACCAATTGGCCGCCGTGCAGTCCGGGCAAATTGTCGATCGCGCCAACGACGACCATCGTCCCGTTCGGCTTCAGCAGGTTCAAGTACGGCCCGACCTCGTGGCTGACGGGGATGGTGTTGAGGATGAAGTCGAAGCGGTTGGCGGATGCCGCCATGGCATCGGCGGCCGTCGACAGCAGCACGTCGTGGGCGCCGAGCTCGCGGGCGTCCTGCCCCTTCTTCGGCGAGGTGGTGATCATCGTCACCTCGGCGCCCATGGCGACGGCGAACTTGACGCCCATGTGCCCGAGGCCGCCCAGACCGGCGATACCGACCTTCTGGCCGGGCCCGACCTTGTACTTGCGCAGCGGCGAGTAGGTGGTGATCCCGGCGCAAAGCAAGGGCGCGGCCTTCGCAATGTCCAAGCTGTCGGGCAGGCGGCAGACGAATTCCTCGCGGACGACGATGTGCTGGCTGTAGCCGCCCTGGGTGAGCGAGCCGTCCTGGCGGTCGATGCCGCTGTAGGTGAGCGTGCCGCCGGTCGCGCAGAACTGCTCATGGCCTGCCTTGCACTGCTCGCAGGTCAGGTCGCTGTCGACGAGGCAGCCGACCGCGACCCGGTCGCCGACCTTGTATTTGGTGACACCGCCGCCGACGGCGGTCACCGTGCCGACGATCTCGTGGCCCGGGACCATCGGATACTGGCTCATGCCCCAGTCGTTGCGGGCCATGTGCAAGTCCGAATGGCAGATGCCGCAGTGGCTGATCCTGATGGCGACATCCTCGGGCCGCAATGCCCGCCGCTCGATGGTCATCGGTACGGCCTTGGCGCCGACGCTTTCCACGCCCCAGGCCTTCGCCTTGGTCGTGCCCTTCATCCCGGTATCGGGTTCCGCAGTCGTCGCCATGTCGAGCCTCCTATTGCGATGCACGCTCCAATATTCGTCGCGCCTGCACGAGGTGCGGGCGATCAACCATTTTGCCGTCAACCGACAGAACTCCCGCGTCGGGCTGTGTCTCGAACGCGGCGACAATCGTCCTGGCGTGCGCGACATCGTCAGCCGACGGCGTGAAGGCGGCGTTGATTGCCGCGACCTGGGCCGGATGAATGGCCAGCTTACCGGTGAAGCCTTCGCGGGCGGCGGCCTCCGCTTCAGCGCGCAGGCCTGCTTCGTCGCGGAAATCGGCGAAGACGCCATCGACCGGCTGCACTCCAGCGGCGGCGGCACCGGCGAGGCACAAGGACCGAGCCAGCCGGTAGGTGAAGCTTAAGGCCCCGTCCGTGTCATACTTGGAGGCCGCGCCGAGCGCCGCCGACAAATCCTCCGCTCCCCAGCTCATCGCCGCCAGCGGCGAGCCGGGGTCGCGATAGGAGAGCAGGCCGAACAGGCTCGCCGCCGTCTCGGTGACGATGGCATGGATCGGCACGTTGCCGGTGCGGTGCGCCAGCTGCTTGATATCGGCGCCGCTTTCCGCCTTGGGCAGGACAATCCCGGCGATGTCGGGGCGAGCGAGGAGGGTCAAATCCTCCTTGTGGTGCTCGCTGCCGAGCGGGTTGATCCGCACCCACCAGGCCGGGCCGCCGGCGCGCTCCGGAAGCTCCTTGAGGATGGCCCGCGCGGCGGCCTTCTGTCCCGGGACGACACTGTCCTCGAGGTCGAAGATGATGGCGTCGGCGGCGCTGTCGAGGGCGTGCAAGATCTTCCGCTCGCTGTCGGCGGGGACGAACAGCCAGGAGCGCGGCTCGCTCATGCCGGCCTTTTCCGGATGAGGGCGGTGCGCTTCATGGTGCAGACGACCTCACCGCGCTGGTTGATGGCCCGATGCTCCCAGGTGACGATGCCGGCGTTTGGGCGCGACTGGCTTTCGCGCAGGGCAACCACTTCGCTTTCGAAATGCAGCGTGTCGCCGATGAACACCGGCTTGGGCAGGCGCACCTCGTCGAAGCCGAGATTGGCGACCAGGGTGCCGAGCGTGGTGTCGGCGACCGAGACGCCGACCGCCAGGCTGAAGGTCAGGCAGGAGTTGACGAGGATCTGGCCAAACTCGCTGTCCCTGGCCGCCTCGGCGTCGAGGTGCAGCGGCTGCGGGTTGTGGGTAAGGGCCGAGATGAGGAGGTTATCGGTCTCGGTGACCGTGCGGGTGATGGCGTGGGCGACCGTGTCGCCGACCTGCCATTCGTCGAAATAGCGTCCGGGCATGCCTGCGTCCTAGGCGGTGAGCAGCACCTCGGCAATCGCCTCGGTGATCGCCGCGCCGTCGAGCCGGTAGGCGGCGTAGAGGTCATTGAGGCTGCCGGTCTGGCCGAAGCGGTCGACGCCCAAGGGCGCGACGCGCTGGCCGAGTACGCCGCCGAGCCAGGACAGGGAGGCCGGCGCGGCATCGGCCAAAGTGACGAGGCCGGCATTGGGCGCGAGCCTGGCAAGCAGGGTTTCGATGTGGCTGGGACTGCGCTTTCCGGCCCACCTTGCCGCCTGCGCCGCCGACCAGCCGCGGTGGAGGAGGTCGGGCGAAGTGATTGCGAGGAGGCCGAGGCCGGGGATGTCGGCGCTGAGCTCGTCATGCGCCGCCAGCGCCTCCGGCATGACGGCGCCCATGGCGATGATCGCCGCCTCCGCATTGGCGCCGGGCTCGCGCAGCCAATAGCCGCCGGCGAGCGCATCGGCTTTCCAATTGTCGTCGGCGCGCTCGACCTGCTGCAACGAGCGGGTCGAGAGGCGAAGGTAGGTCGACTCGCCGGCGGGGTCGTCGATCAGCCGGAAGGCCTCCTCCATCATCGCCGCCAGTTCATCGGCGAAGGCGGGCTCGTAATGGCGTAGGCCTGGCTGGCCGAGTGCGATCAGCGGCGGGTTGATCGACTGGTGGGCGCCGCCCTCGGGACCGAGCGTGATTCCGGACGGGGTCGCGACCAAGAGGAAGCGGGCGTCCTGGTAGCAGGCGTAGTTGAGGCTATCGAGGCCGCGGGCGATGAACGGGTCGTAGAGCGTGCCGATGGGGAACAGCCGCTGACCGAACAGGTCGCCGGAAAGGCCAGCCGCGGCCAGCACCAGGAATAGGTTGGATTCGGCGATGCCGAGCTCGATATGCTGGCCTTGGTTGCTGGCTGACCATTTTTGCGCCGAGGCAATCTTTTCCTTCGCAAAAACATCGTCCATGTCCTTGCGCCTGAACAGGCCGCGCTGGTTCACCCAGGCGCCGAGGTTGGTCGAAACGGTGACGTCGGGCGAGGTGGTGAGGATGCGGTCGGCGAACGGGTGGCCCGACTTGGCGAGGTCGAGGAGGATGCGGCCGAAGGCGGCCTGGGTCGATTGCTCGTCACCCGCCGGGGCGGGGATGGCCGGAATTTCGACGCTGCCGAAGGTCCGCGGCCGCTTGTCGCGCATGACCTTGCTGCGCTCGATCAACGCCTCGATGCCCGGGCGGGCATTGGCGCCGATGCCGGCCAGCGGCTCCCACTCCTCGCCTTCCTTGACCCCCATCGAGGCGCGCAAGGCGGCCATCTGCGTCGGGTTCATCAGCCCGGCGTGATTGTCCTTGTGGCCGGCGAACGGCAGGCCGAAGCCCTTGACGGTCCAGGCGACGAACAGGGTGGGCACGTCGTCGTCGGCCGCCGCGAACGCTTCGACCAATGTCTCCATGCAATGGCCGCCAAGGTCGCTCATCAGGGCGGCGAGCGCCTCGTCGTCATGGGCCTTGAGGAAGGCGGCGGCTTTCTTGCCGAGGTCCTTGTCGATCCGCGACCGCCAGGCCGCGCCGCCTCGGTAGAGCAAGGCCGAATGGTCGGCGTTGGGAAGCGCGTCGAGCCAGCCGGCGACCGCCGGATGGGCCTTGAGCGCGGCGCTGAGCTTCTTGCCGTAGCGAAGTTCGATCGTCCGCCAGCCGCAGCTCGCGAAAATCTCGTCGAACCGCTCGAACATGCGGTCGGCGCTGGTCGCGTCGAGGCTCTGGCGGTTGTAGTCGACGATCCACCAGCAATTGCGGATGTCGTGCTTGTAGGCCTCGATCAGGCATTCGTAGATATTGCCCTCGTCGAGCTCGGCATCGCCGATCAAGGCGACGAAGCGGCCGCGCTCCGCCTCGTCCATCATGCCATGGGCGGTGAGGTAATCCTGGATGAGGCTGGCGAAGGCGGTGATGGCGACACCGAGGCCGACCGAGCCGGTGGAGAAGTCGACCGGGATCTTGTCCTTGGTGCGGCTTGGGTAGGACTGCATGCCGCCGAAGCCGCGGAAGTTCTGCAGCTGCTCGAGGCTCTGGCTGCCGAGCAGATAATGGATGGCGTGGAGCACCGGCCCGGCGTGCGGCTTGACCGCGACCCGGTCATTGGGGCCGAGCGCGTGGAAATAGAGCGCCGCCATGATCGCCGTCATCGACGCGCATGACGCCTGGTGGCCGCCGACCTTCAGCCCGTCGGCGGACTCGCGCAAATGGTTGGCGTGGTGGATGGTCCAGGCGGACAGCCAGCGCAGCCGCTCGTCAGCGAGCTTCAGGGCGGCAATGTCGGGCGCGGCGGGTTTCAGCATGCGCATGCGCCTAGCCGAGGAGAAACCTCGGGAAAAGCGGCTCTTCGATACTGTCGGCGGCTATCCGCCCGCCGTTAACCCGATCCCCACGCCTCCCCGCTAGACGTGGAGGCTACAGGGGAAGCCAATCATGAAGTTCGTAATGCTCAAGTCGCGCGGGGGCGATTACATGGTCGTCGCCGGCAACGTCGCCTGGCTGCGCACGTACGAAAACGGCCAGACCCAGGTGGGCATCGTCGGCGGCCAGCCGCTATTTGTCGCCGGCAGCATCGAAGAGACGGCGGCCACGATCCTGGCCGGCTGAGATCACCTCCCCGGCGGCCAAGTTAATCCTTATCCGCTCACCAAGTTCGCCCACAGCGCTTTCGCCGCGCGGTTCGCAGCTGGGTCAAGTGTCACCAGCGGCGCTCCGTCCGGGCCATGCCCGAGCCTGAGGCCCGCCGCGTCGAAGACGCTGTCGAGAGGCAAGGGCTCCCGGCCGCGAATGTGCCGCGCGTAAAAACCCTGCCAATCGGCATTGGCGGTGCCGCGGAGCGCGGCCTCGATATCGGCCCAGGCATATTTGCGTGTTCCCGCCCCGGTGTAGCGCCACAGGTTGCGGAAGAAATCACCAAGGTTGCGGCGACCCGCGGTCGCCCGGCGGATCATGATGTCGAAGCTGAACGCGACCAGCGCCCCGGCGCTGTACAGCGGCGGGCCCTTGCGGGTGCCAATCGCTTCCAATGTCGTCGTCAGCTTGCGGGCATTGGCGACATGCGTGGCCAGCTTGTCGAGGAAGACCTGGGGCGAAACCAGGCCGCTGCCGACCAGGGTCCAATTGGCAACATATTCGGTGAAGCCCTCCTGGAACCACTGTGTGCTGGCGTAGTCGGCGCCCTGCAGCCTTGCGTAGTTCCAGTAGTGAAAAATCTCGTGCGCCATGGTGTTGAGCCAGATGGCGCGGTTGGCGGGGGTGGGATCCTTGAAAGCGTAGACGAAGCTCTGACGATAGGCTTCGCCGCCGGTGTCGGGCATCGGCACCAGCACGACGTTGTAGGAATCGCGCTGCTGGTAATTCATCAGCGCCACTTCGCGTGTGACGATCGCCCGCAAGGCGCGGCGGATCAGCGGCCGCAACGGCCGCCAGTGGCCCATGGCTGTGATCTGCAGCTGGAACCCGGCGGCGGTGACGACGTCCGCCGGCCGGGTCGAGAAGGCGATGAAATTATCGGTCAGATCGGTGGTGGTTGCGGCGCGATAGGCGCCGTGGACTGCGGTGCTGGCCGGCCATGGCGCCGCCACTCGCCAACGGGCAGGGGGCTCGATCCTGACATCCGCGCCGGACATGGCGGCGGTGGTCACGAACAAGGCCCGGGCGCAGACCGCGGCGGTGTCGCCGTCGGCGATTGCCGATTCGAGCGGGCTCGGCCAGCCGGCTTTGGCGAACAGCGCGAAATCGACGATGTAGGTCAGCCGGACGCGCCCGGAAATCACCTGCGCCAGTTGCCAGCCCTGGTCTTTGGCGCGGACGAGTTTGACCGGCCGACCGGCCGCATCGCTGGCGATGAGGTCGGAGACGAGGGTCGGCCAGCCCCCTGCCGCCATCGCGGGCAATTCGGCCGGATAGCTGTCCGCCATGGTCAGCCGGTCACCCTCGATCGGCAGGTCGGCGATGACGGCAAAGCGCGGCGGATCGAGGCTGAGGGCCTTAATTCGGTAGTGACCAATGTTGGCAGGGGAAGTCAGGCGGCTGGCGCGGGCGGCAGTCGTGGCGCCGGCGAACGCCGATGCCCCGAGCAGGAGTTCGCGCCGGCCTAGCCAGCCTTTGGGGACAAGATCACGCATTGGCCTCAGCGCATGGTAGCGGGCGGGCAATTGTCTGCAATGGGTCAAAGGCAGGCCCTGGCCCAGGGCGCCTTGTTAGTCGCCCTCCGAGGCCAGCACGGTGGTCTGGACGCCCGTCGTATCGCCGCTGACGCTGGCCTGGGTTACCAGTACCGTCGTCCCTGGCGTCATCACCGAGCGCATGTGGGTGACGAACTGGGCGGGCAGTTGCATCGCCTCGACCCCGCGCGTGCTGATGATCGCCGCGTCCTCGGGGGCGACGTCCTGGACCCCGATTTGGATCCACTGCGCCTTGCGGCCCTTGCCGCCGGTGAGGGTCAGGACCTGCGATTCGGTCGAGTCCTGAGTGAGGGACGCGCGGGCACGGCCGATCTCGACGCCGTTGCGCAGCACCACGACGACCTGGTCCCCGGTCGACACAATGATCGAGGTCGGGCCCGACGGGCTCAATTCCGGGTGCCAGCTGAATTCCTGCTTGTCGCCGAGCGGCAGCGGCACGGCGCCGAAGCCGGCGAGGCTGGTCGGCGCCAGGACGCCGGCAGCCGGCTTCTTGTAGGGCTCGCCATGGCTACCGGCGATGACCACCGTGCCGCCAAGCGTCGTCGTCTTGAACAGCAGCTTGGAGAATTCCAGCGGCAGCCGGACGCAGCCGTGACTGGCCGGGAAACCGGGCAGATTGCCGGCGTGCAGGGCGACGCCTTTCCAGGTCAGCCGCTGCTGGAACGGCATCGGCGCATCGTCATAGGTGCGCGAGCGATGGTCCTCGTCCTTTTCGAGGATGGTGAAGACCCCGCGCGGGGTCTCGAAGCCCGGCTTGCCCGAGGAAATGGTCGAAGCGGCGATGCGGATACCGTTGCGGTAGACGGTGGCCAGCTGGCGGTCGAGGTCGACATAGACCAGAACCGGGCCGCGCGGCGCCAGGCTTTCCGCCCACACCCATTCTCCCGGCCTGAGGTCGGCCGCCTTGCGCGCCAGCTGGTATTGGGACGAGACACGGGAGCCGCTGGCCAGCGCCGGCGGGGCCAGCGCCACTGCCAGTCCACAGGCCAACAGGCCGACACGCAATGCCTTCATCGCCATACCCCTGGATGAGGCGTGGTGAATAACGCGGATCAGCGCGCCGCGAAAGGCGGTGGCGGCATGCGCCAGCCTGCACCAATGCGGCGGCGGGCGGAACTTCCGCGCTGGCGCCACGTCACTATGATCGCGGCTTTGCAAGTGGAGAGAGTGGACGATGGCGTGGATGATCGGCCGGACAGCGGCCCTGGCGGACCCGGAGGGCGCGCGGCGCAAGGCCTTGGCGAAGCTCCAGGCCCTGGCCGAGCTCGACGACCCGGAAAGCCTGGTCGTGCCGATCCTGATCGACGCCATCTTGATGGCCGAATCCTATCGCGGCGCCCGCCACCAGATCACCTTCCTGCCGGAGTTGACCGACAGCGTCGACGCGCTGCTGCGCGAGCTCAACATCGTCGAAAAGACCAAGGCCTGGGCGAAGGCTTAGTTTCAGTCCTTATTCCGTAGTCGTTGAAGAAATTTCGAAATAAAAATCCTGTAGTTTTATGAACAAATGGGTGAATCCTCGTTCAGATTGAATGCACCCAAAGGCGCCTAGCTTCGTTGTACTCAGCGATGCGTCGAGCTTCGGCGCTTTTTAAGGAATTTTTCCATGAACGTCTTTTCGACCATTCTGACCGGCACGGCCGGCCTGGCGATGCTCGCCGGCGCAGCGGCCCCGGCCGCGGCCCAGTACAACCAATATGGCAACAACAGCGGCGGCGGCGTCGTCGGCGCAGTGATCAATTCCGTCCTCGGCGGCGGGCGCTACGGCGCCTACGGTCAGGGCAACGACCGGGTTGCAGTCGACCAGTGCGCCCGTGCCGCCGAAGCGCGGGTCAGCAGCGACTTCCGCGCTGGCCGCTACGGGGCTTACAACCAGGGCTATGGCAATCAGGGCTATGGCTACGGAAACCAGGGCTACGGCAACCAGGGCTATGGCTACGGCAACCAGGGTTATGCGGCCCAAGGCTATGGCCAGGCCCGCGTCGTCGGCATCACCGGCGTCGAGCGCAAGTCCTATGGCCTCAAGGTTACCGGCGTGATGGAATCCGGCATGGGTTACCACGACGGCTACGGCAACCAGGGCTATGGCAACCAGGGCTATGACCCGCGCTACCCCGATCCGCGCTACGGCAACCAGGGTTATGACCCGCGCTATGGCAATCCGGGTTACGGCAACCAGGCCTATAACGCCCAGTCGGCCGACCTGCGCTTCAGCTGCCGGGTCGATTCTCGCGGCCGCGTCAGCAGCCTGGACATCAAGCGCAACAACGGGCGCCGCATCTAGGCCCCACCATTTCCTCTAACGCCATGCGCGCGGCCCTCACCGGCCGCGCGCATTTTTTTGCCGTTTCTAGGCTGCCTCGGCCTTGTCGGCTTCCGCATCGAAGCGGGCCTGGGCGGCATGGATGTCCTCGACATGGTCCAACGCCCAGGTTGCAAGTCCGCAAATCGGCTTCTGCAGCGACGCCCCCAGCTCGGTCAGCGCATAATCGACGCGCGGCGGGATCGAGGGGGTCACTTTCCGGCTGACGAGGCCGTCGCGCTCCAGGTTGCGTAGGGTCAGGGTCAGCATGCGCTGCGAAACGCTGGGGATTTCGCGGCGGAGCTCGTTGAAGCGCTTCGAGCCGTCGGCGAGGGTCTGGACGACCAGCACCGTCCACTTGTCGCCGATGCGCGACAGCAGCGTGCTGATGGTTCGGCAAACGGGGCTGGTGGGGTCTTTCATCGTCTAGGTTCCCTGGCTGTGCCTGCGGCACAACCTTGTGCGTCGGTCACAAAAATATCCGTTCTTGCGGGCGGGCCGCTGGTGGTTATTTGGAGTGCCTCGGTAACAAATCAATACTTAGGAGGCAATAGTGACCATCCTGCATATCGACAGCAGCATCAACGGTGAGAATAGCGCCAGCCGCGCCATAACCCGCGCCATCGTCGACAAGCTCAAGGCGAGCAATTGGGGCGAGCCGGTGATTTATCGCGACCTCGTCGCCTATCCGATCCCGCACCTCACCCTCGACGCCTTCGCGCAAAACCTCGACCTTGAGGAGTTCCTCGCCGCCGACACCATCGTCATCGGCGCGCCGATGTACAATTTCACTTTGCCCACCCAGCTCAAGGCGTGGATCGACCGGATTCTGGTGGCCGGCAGGACCTTCCGTTACACCGAAAACGGTCCGGAAGGGCTGGCGGGCGGCAAGCGCGTGATCGTCGCTTTGGCGCGCGGTGGATTCTACCACGAAGGCGCGCCGGCGGCCGGGCTTGAGCACCTCGAGACCTATTTGCGCGGGGTCTTCAACTTCATCGGCATCGAGCCCGAGTTCGTCGCCGCCGACGGCCTGGCGACGGGCCCCGAGCAGCGCGAGGCGGCATTGGCCGCCGCGCTGGGCCAGGACATCCTCCTCGCCGCCTAGGACCGGATTGACGAACGCACCCCCTGGGCGCAGCTTCCTCCCACCTGCGCAACAGGGGGTGCACATGATGAGATTCGCGTTTGCGGCGCTTGCCGCCGCCACCTTGGCCGCCACTCCGGCGAACGCCGGTCCCGCGGAGGATGCGACGGCCGCCGTTACCGACTGGCTGGACAAGTTCAACGCCGGCGACATTCCGGCCTTTGTCGCCGCCCACCGCGACAGGGCGCTGATCGTCGACGAGTTCGCGCCCTTCTTGTGGGGTGGATCGGGCTCGGCCCAGCGCTGGCTGGAGGACTATGGCAAGGACGCCGCAGCACGCGGGATCAGCGGCGGACGGGTCGATTACGGCAAGCCGATCCAGGCGGTCAGCGACGGCAAGTCGGCCTATGTCGTGCTGCCGGCGACCTACCGGTTCGTGCAGCAGGGAACGAAGATGGCGGGCCGCGGCAGCATGACCTTCGTCATGGCCCGCTCGGCCGGAGCATGGAAGATTTCCAGCTGGACCTATTCGGGTGCGACGCCGGTACCGGAGCGCTAGGGCTTCGAGGCTGCGATCAGGTGGCCGATAAGGGCCTCGCCGTTGCGTTGCTCGCCATGCGTAACGCCGGTCAGGCCGAGACTTTCGAGCCGTTTGCCCAGCGCCGTCATCTGCGCGGCGGACATGGCGGCGGCCAGCAGGGCGCGCTGGCGCTCGCGGTGGGCCTCGACCTCCGCCCGCAGTTCTTCGACCTTGGCAAGTAGGTCGGCCTCACCCTGTCCCTGCCGCTGCTGGAACAAGTCGGTCAGCGAGCGGTGGACGGCGGCGAGCATGGCCGCGTCGGCGGCGCCGGGAGCGCGATCGGCGAGCGCCTTCATGGCGTCGCGGAAGGCCGCATATTTGCCCTGCGCCACGGCCTGAGCAAAAGGGCCGGAAGCCCGGCCGCGCTCGACGTCGAGGATGGCGGCAAAACAGCCCGAAGCGGCGCCAAACAGATCGGTGCCTTCGATCACGAAATCGGCGTCGGCTATGGCCCCCCTGGTGTCGGCGGCGACGGAGCCTTCGGCGGCGTGGATGGCCAGGCGCAGCCGGCCGCCGGGGGCAAGCACCCGCACCGCTTCCGGGAGCGCGCGGCCCATGTCCGAATATTCAATGCCGTACTGGCTGGTAACCGCATCGAAGCAGGCATCGCCGAGCGGCAGCCGTTCGGCCGGGGTCCGGGCAAGGAAACGGATCTTGCGCAGTTCCTTCCTGGCCGTCGACGCGAAGGCGGCGGGCTTGACTGCGGCAAGGTCGGCGCCGGTGACGTCCAGCTTGTCACCGGCCTCGATCGCCATGACGGCGATGGCGCCATTGCCAGTGCACAGGTCGAGGACTCGCGCGCCTTTGGGCAGGGCCGCGAAGAAGGCACGCCAGCCGGCCGCGATCGCCTCGCCGTAATTGCCGGCGCCGGCGCCAGTGCCGAACGACGACAGCCGGTCATAGCTCCAGAATCGGTCCCAGGCGTCGCGTGCGTCCATCGGCGAGGCGCCTTACACAGGCGATCCGTCAGAACCTAGCAGTCAACTGGATCCCGTACGTGCGCGGCTCACCGGCGATGAAGGTCGGCAGGCCGAGCGCATCGCCGGTGTTGCCGGCGTCCTTGATATATTCCTCGTCGAACAGGTTCTCGACGAACAGCTCGGCCCGGTACTTGCCGCCAGCAAGGCCGTAACCGAGCCGGGCGCTGACCAGCGCATAGCCGTCCTGATATTCGTCCTGGACGAGGTCGGCGACCAGGGTGCGCGGTGGCAGCTGCAGCGCCGAAATGTCGTTGTTGTCGTCGAAATAGACCTTCGACTGGTAGGTGATTGCCGGCGTGAAATCGAGCCTGCCGGGGCCGACGTCGCCGCTCCACGTCATGCCGGCTGAGATGGTGTGCTCGGGTGCCAGGCGGAAGCGGTTGCCATCGAGCACGCCGCTTTTGAAGCGGGCATGGTTGTAGGCGTAATTGGCGAACAGCCTGAGCGACCGGCTCGGCTCATAGCGGACCTGCGCCTCGAGGCCGTAGCTTTCGGCCTTGCCGGCATTGGTGGCGATGAAGGTCGTGCCGACCTGCTCGATCGTCTGGAAATTATCGTACTTGTAGAAGAAGAGCGCGCCGTCGAGGTAGAGCTTGCGGTCCATCAACGCCGTCTTGGCGCCGATCTCGAAGCTGTCGACGGTCTCGGAATCGACCAATGTGAAGCGCGGGTCGTCGAACGGCACCGCCGGGCTCAGCGCCGAGAGCACTTCCGGCCGGCGGCCGCGGGCGTAGATTGCGTAGAAACTGGTCTGGTCGTTGGGCTCGTAGCGGGCGAAGGCGCGCCAGGTGAAGCCGTTGTCCTTGTTGCCGGCGCTGAGCACGTCGCCGTTGTTGTTGGTCGGCTGAAACGTCAGCCCGAACAGGGGCACGGGGAAGAAGATCGACGGCGGGATGGTCGCAGCGCCTGGCACTGCGAGCGCGCCGAGCAACGCCGTGCGCTGCGGCTCGGGCAGGGTCAATGCGCCGAGGAAGCCGCCGAGGATCGAGCGGCCGTTGAGGACAGCATCGCTGATCTTCGTCGTCTTGTCGTCGCTGGTCCAGCGCAGGCCGATGCCGAGCTCGAACTGCGGCGAGACCTTCCAGGTGACGTCGCCGAAGATGTCGAAGGCGTCGGTTTCCGAGGAGTTGGTCTCGGTTTCCACATGGTTGGACTTGAGGTTGGCGGCGATGCCCGCCGCCGTCACTGGATCGAGCGGATAGCCGAACGAACCGGCGACGCCCTGCAGCAGCAAGGTGTTGAACAGGGCATTGTCGAACATCGACGCTGGCGCCGGATCCGTCGCCGGGCGGCCCGGGATGAACCCGCCGCCGTTCAAGGCGCCGGCGAGCTGGGCGAGCGCCATGCGCTCGTCGAACTGGACCGGCGTGCGCTGCGATCCCTTTTCGTGGAAATAGCTTAGCCCGACGAACGCCGTGACCGGCCCGTCATTGTCCCAGGTCAAGCGGAATTCCTGGCTGAACTGCTCGTTGTCGGCATCTTCCGCGCCGGTGATGATCGGCAGGGAGGTGCCGTCGATGTCGAGCACCTCGAGGGTATGAAACTCGCGGTAGGCAGTGATCGAGTTGAGCGTGAAGGCCGGGCTCAATTCGACCTTGGCGAGGCCGGTCATGCCCCAGACCTCGCGGTCGAGGCCGAGATCCCTGCCGCCCTCGAAGCCGGCCCCGGTCGCCAGGGCGGCGCCGTCGTCGGGATCAAGCGAGCCGAGCAACGCGCCGGTCACCGGGTCGGTCGGGCGGTAGACCAGCGACTTGAACGACGTGCCGCTGGGCGTGTCCTTCTGGTAATTGCCGATGAGGTCGACGGTCACCGTGTCGGACGGCTCGACGCGCAGGATGGCGCGGGCGGCCCCGGTCTCGACCGAATTGAAATCCTCGACGCCGGGCAGCAGGCTGTCGACATAGCCGTCGCGGGTCTTGTAGCGGCCGGACACGCGCAGGGCGACATTGGGCGACAAGGCGGCGTTGATCATCGCTTCGCCCAGCCAATAATCGAGATTGCCGAACTCGCCGCGGACCATGCCGAAAGTGTCGTCGAGCCGCGGCTTGGCCTGGACGATGTTGACCGCGCCGATGAGCGCGCCGCGGCCGTAAAGCGTCGATTGCGGGCCCTTGGAAATCTCGACGCGCTCGACGTCGAACAGTTCGACATAGGCGCCGCGCGGCTTGGCGATGGCGACGCCGTCCTGGTAGATCGACACGCGCGGTTCGAAGAAGGACGCGCCGGAATCGACGGTGATGCCGCGGATGCTGATCGCGGGGTTGTTGGGCGACTGGTTCTGGACCGCGAAACCGGGCGTGAAGCGGGCGAGATCCTCGAATTCCTGGATATTGAACTCGTCGAGGAAGCGGCCGGAGTGGACGGTCAGGGCGAACGGCACTTCGATCGGCCGTTGCTCGCGCAGCTGGGCGGTGACGACGATATTCTCGCCCACCGGTTCGTCGGCGGCGGCCGGTTCGGCCGGCGATTGCTCGGCGGTCTGGGCGTAAGACGGCGTCGCCGCCAGAAGCGCCAGCAGGCTGCCGGCCGCGTACAATGCGCGCGAGTGCATAAGAATCCCCTCCCTTTTCCCCGGGAGGGATTACCGCACGATTATGACGTCACCGCAAGCGCCTTAGGCCGACAGCAGTCGCAGCGGTGCCTCGATATAGCCCTTCAGGGCCTGCATGAAGCTGGCAGCGTCCCAGCCGTCGACGACCCGGTGGTCGCAGGACAGCGACAGGTTCATCCGCTTGCGGACCTCCAGCTCGCCATCGACGACCACCACCTTTTCCTCGACCTTGTTGACGGCGATGATCGCCACTTCCGGCCGGTTGATGACCGGGGTCGAGGTGATGCCGCCCATCGGGCCGAGCGACGACAAGGTGATCGACGAGCCGGACAGCTCCTCGCGGCTGGCCTTGCCGCTTCGCGCCGCTTCGGCGAGGCGCACGATCTCGCTTGCCAGCTGCCAGACGCTCTTGGCCTGCGCGTCGCGGATGACTGGGACCATCAGGCCGTTCGGGGTCTGGGTCGCCATGCCGAGGTTGAGCGCGCCGTGGCGGGTGATGACCCCAGCGTCGTCGTCGAAGGTGGCGTTGAGCATCGGCCATTCCGGCAGGGCCTTGCCCATGGCGGCGATCAGGAAGGGCAACAGGGTGAGCTTGGGATTGGAGCCGCGGTCGCGGTTCATCATCGCCCTGGTGTCCTCAAGGTCGGTGACATCGAATTCCTCGACCAGGGTGAAGTGCGGGATCCGGCGCTTGGCCTCCTGCATATTCTCGGCGATCTTGCGGCGCAGGCCGACGACCTTGATCGTCTCGTCCGGGCGCGGCGCGGAGCCGCGGGCGGACACGGTGCCGCCATTGTAGAGCAGGAAGGCGTCGAGGTCGGAGTGGCGGACGCGGTCGCCCGAGGTCTTCACTTGCGCGAGGTCGATGCCGAGGTCGCGGGCGCGGGCACGCACGGCCGGCGAGGCGAGGACCTGGGCGCGATTGGCGGCTTCAGTCTCGGGCTCCGGGCGCGGCGGCGCGGCGCTGGCTTGGGCCTTGGGCGACGTCGGCGCGTCGGCGGTCGCCGTTACCGGAATTTCCTCGGCCTGGGCCGGCGTTGGCTCGGACATGCCATCGGCCAGCGGCTGCTCATCGGTGGATTCGGCCGCCTTCTCCTCAACAGGCCCCGCGCCCTCGGTTTCGATCTCGACCAACACAGATCCGATGGCGATCTGGTCGCCGACCTCCCCGGCAAGCTTGGTGACCGTGCCGGCGACCGGGCTTTCCATCTCGACCGTCGCCTTGTCGGTCATCATGTCGGCCAGCTGCTGGTCCTCCTCGACCGTGTCGCCGACCTTGACGTGCCAGGCGACGATCTCGGCCTCGGCAATGCCTTCGCCAATGTCGGGCAGCTTGAATTTATATGTACCCATCAGTCAGCCATCACTTTCTCAAGCGCGGTCTTGAGCCGTTTCGGCCCGGGGAAATAGGTCCATTCGTAAGCATGCGGATAGGGCGTGTCCCAGCCGGTGACCCGCCCGACCGGCGCTTCCAGGTGATAGAAGCAGCGCTCCTGCACCAAAGTCGCCAGCTCCGAGGCGAAGCCGGACGTGCGCGGCGCTTCCTGGACGACCAGGCAGCGGCCGGTCTTCTTCACCGAGGCCTCGATCGTCTCGATGTCGAGCGGGACGAGGGTGCGCAGGTCGATCACCTCGGCGTCGAGCTTGTTGTCCTCGATCGCCGCCAACGCGACATGAACCATGGTGCCATAAGCGAGGATGGTCAGCTCCTCGCCCTCGCGCACCACCGCCGCACGCCCAAGCGGCACCGTGTAATGGCCTTCGGGAACCTCGCTGGCGGGGTGCTTGGCCCAGGGCGTCACCGGCCGGTCGTGGTGGCCGTCGAACGGGCCGTTGTAGATGCGCTTGGGCTCGAAGAAGATCACCGGGTCCGGGTCCTCGATGGCCGCGATCAGCAGGCCCTTGGCGTCGTAGGGCGTCGAGGGAATGACGACCTTCAGGCCGGCGATGTGGGTGAACAGGCTCTCCGGGCTCTGGCTGTGGGTCTGGCCGCCGAAAATGCCGCCGCCATAGGGCGAGCGGATGACCATCGGCATCGTCCATTCGCCCGCCGTGCGATAGCGCATCTTGGCGACTTCGGAGACGATCTGATCGTAGCCGGGGTAGATATAGTCGGCGAACTGGATCTCGATGACGGGTTTCAGGCCATAGGCCGCCATGCCGACCGCGGTGCCGACGATGCCGCCTTCGGAAATCGGCGCGTCGAAGCAGCGGGCCTTGCCGAACTCCTTCTGCAAGCCCTCGGTGGCGCGGAAAACGCCGCCGAAGAAGCCGACGTCCTCGCCATAGACGACGACGTCGGGGTCGCGGCGCATCATCACCTTGTGGGCGTCGTTGATCGCCTGGATCATGTTCATCGTCGGCATCAGGACTTGGCCTCGTCCAGGGCCTGGTTGCGCTGCTCGGCGAGGTGCCAGGGCATGTCGGCGTAGACGTCCTCGAACACCGAGCCGATGTCGCTCTTGCCCTGTTCGGGCAGGATGCCGAGCTTCTCGGCCTCCTTCTGCGCGGCGCGGACCTCGGCGTCGGCGGCCTTGGCGAGCTCGGCGTGCTTGTCCTCGTCCCATTCGCCAAGCGCGATGAGGTGCGTCTTCAGCCGCTCGATCGGGTCGCCCAGTGGCCATTTCTGCGCCTCGCCGGCAGGGCGGTAGCCGGTCGGGTCGTCGGAGGTCGAATGGCCTTCGGCGCGGTAGGTGAAGAACTCGATCATCGTCGGGCCCTTGTTGGCCCGCGCCCGCTCGGCGGCCCAGCGCACGGCCGAATAGACCGCCAGCGCGTCATTGCCGTCGACGCGAAGGGACGCGATGCCATAGCCGACCGCCCGCTGCGCGAAGGTCGCCCGCTCGCCGCCGGCGATGCCGCAGAAGCTGGAGATCGCCCACTGGTTGTTGACCGTCGCGAGGATGACCGGCGCCTGGTAGACGGCGGCAAAGGTCATGGCCGAGTGGAAGTCGCCTTCGGCGGTGGCGCCGTCGCCGATCCAGCCCATGGCGATGCGGCTGTCGCCCTTGATCGCCGACGCCATTGCCCAGCCGACCGCCTGCGGGAATTGCGTGCCGAGGTTGCCGGAAATGGAGAAGAAGCCGTGGCGTTTGTCCGAGTACATGATCGGTAGCTGGCGTCCCTTCATATGGTCGCCGGGGTTGGAATAGATCTGGCACATCATCTTCACTAGCGGATAGCCGCGGGAGACGAGCAGGCCCTGCTGGCGATAGGTGGGGAAGTGGATGTCGTCGAAATGCATCGCGGCGGCGGCGGCGGTGGCGATCGCCTCCTCGCCGGTGCACTTCATGTAGAAGCTGGTCTTCCCCTGGCGCTGGGCGCGGTACATGCGGTCGTCGAAGACCCGCACCGTGACCATGTCCTTGAGGATCTTGCGCAGGGTGTCCGCATCAAGCTTCGGGTCCCAGGGGCCGACCGCCTTGCCATCGTCGTCGAGCACGCGGACGAGGTCGGTCGCGAGGGCGTGGGTGTCGGCAGCGGCGACGGCGGTGTCCGGGCGCGGCGCTGCGCCGGCGGCGGGTACCTGGATCGAAGAGAAATCGGGCGTGTCGCCGGGCCGGAACGGCGGCTCCGGCACGTGCAGGCTAAGCGCCGGCGCGTTGCGGCGGGTGTCGGCTTTGGAAGCTTTGTCGGCCATCGCGGGCCCGCTTAGTCGCGTGCGCGCGGACGTGCAAATCTGCCTGTCAAGGAGACTTGACAGCTGTGAGTCGATAGGTTTTGAACCGGCACAAGTTGTGATTACGTCGAGAAGGAGTGGTTGCGCGCAGGTGCGCTCGAGGGGCATGCATACCTCAATACGTCCGCTCCTCAGTGATTGTCTGGGCCGTGACAATTCCGCACTCGGCGAGGAAATCTTTTAGCGCCTGATATTTCTCACGATAGTTCGCTCTCTTGATCCGCTTCGGGCTAAACGTGAGGCCGATCTCGCTAACCTCGGTCGCTTCTGCTTCACGCCAAAACAATGGTGACAGCGACTTTAGAAGCTCGCGCGCAGTTGATAGGTTCTTTTCCTGCTGGCGAGTGAGCGCATTGACCGCAAACCGAAATGAACCAACGGCCACGTCCAAAATGCTCGGAAAGTGCGACTGCCCGACCGCCGAATAGTGAAATCCGACAATATTCGAGAGACGCATCTCGCGACTGTAAGGCATTCCAGTCAGGCCAATCATAAATTTGTCCCGAAGATGCTGGTCGATCAGGTTCCCTTCGTCATTGAAGCGGTCGATCAGGACGAGGCCGGTGCCCCCGGTAATCCGGTTCAGTGCGCAGTGAAAATGGTAGGTTACGGTGTTGATTCCCTTTCGTCGCGCATCGTCCGGGCTGTTAGCGATGTCGTGTAGGACCGCATAGACGAGCAGCCTAACTCTGTGTTCGCATGCGGCAGCGATCACATCCTTCTTGAGGCCAATGAACTGCTGGTGCGAAAACTTAGGTGGGCCGGGGTTGAATTTTAGGAGGTAATCGCGAGGCACACCGCGCCGAAGGCGGATCTTGTCCATGGCGGCCGACAGGTCGCCTGCCTTGGTGCCATCTACCATCAGACCGCCGTAGAGCAGAAAGTCTCCGACCCGTTCCTCGAGGTTCGATTCATCGCAATAGAGCAGGTGCATGTGTCTCGGTCATAACAACGGGGCCCCGCGTCGACGCTCCGGGCTAATTACATGGGTACTTGCCTGCCAATGCTTTCACGACAGCCGCAGCGGCTCCTCCATTTCTCAGTGAGGGATCAGTCCGCATTGCCGCCACCACGGCGTTCTGCAGGTCGATTGGTTTGGCTTCCAAGGGCAGGCAAAAGAGTCCTCCTGCCGTACCTGTTCGGCGATAGAATAACACCGTCGCAATCGGCGCGACGTCCGCTATTCCGCTGATGTATCCGTTGCAGCGGCTTGCGCGAACCAATTCGACGGGATTGGATCGCCCAGACGTGCAGTCTTCATAGAGGTCAGCGGCTTTCACGTATCCGTAGGTCGTTACTTCGTGACGAGTGTTCGGCTGCTGGGTGGAAACCTGCGCTGCGACTGCGAGGGCGACTGTGAGTGACATCATCTGTTGCACCCCAGGTTAGCTTTGAAGCAGCTGCCTGCAATGCCGCTTCTATGGCTCCACTGCCCCAAGTTTACCAGTCTATGCGTGATTAATCCTCCTCGTGCGCCTCTTTCGGCACCCCCACCGTCGTCCCTGCCGTGAAAGCGCCGCCGGCCTGCTCGTGGAACCAGAAAGGCTTGAAACCGCCACTGCCACCGGCAACCACCTGCAGGTTGGAATCGAGCAATTTGCCGCCGACCATGGTCATGCTGACGCTGGTCGAGTTGCGGATGTTCTCCAGTGGGTTGGAGTCGAGCACCACGAGGTCGGCGAGCTTGCCGGGCTCGAGGCTGCCGATGTCCCTGTCGAGGCCCAGCGCCCGGGCCGGGTTGATGGTACCGGTCTTCAGCACCTCCATCGGTTTCATGCCGCCGAGCGCGAAGCTCCACATGTCCCAATGGGCGCCCAAGCCCTCGCGCTGGCCGTGGGCGCCGATCGACACCGGCACGCCAAGCTCGGACACCTTGCGGGCGACGATGGCGTTGGAGATGATATTGTCTTCCTCCGGCGGGTTCTTGACGACGCGGCGGGCGCGGGCGTCGAGCAGGGGCCGCGGCACCCAGCGCGACAGGATCGGCTCCTTCCAGACGTCGGTGTGCTGGTACCAGTAATTCTCGCCGAACGGCCCGCCATAGGTGACGACCATGGTCGGCGTGTAGGCGGTCCCGCTGCCGCGCCAGAATTGCAGCACGTCGTCGTAGATCTTGGCGACGGGCAGCGAATGCTCAATGGTGGTGTGGCCGTCGGCGATCTGCGTCATGTTCATCATGAACAAAGAGCCGCCTTCGGGCACCACTTCCATGCCGAGCTGGCGCGCCGCCTGGATGACCATCTGCCGCTGCTCGCGGCGGGGCTGGTTGTAGCTCTTGACCGACCAGGCGCCCGACGCCTTGAGGCGCCGCAGGTGGGACAAGGCATCGTCCAGGGTCTTGATCTCGACGGTGAAGGGCGTCGTCGCGCCATAAAGGATGGTGCCGGTCGAAAAGATGCGCGGGGCGAGGATCTTGCCCGCCTTCTGATATTCCGACGCGGCGAAGATTTCGCGCGTGTCGTTCGACGGATCGTGGACGGTGGTGACGCCATAGGCGAGCGCGCCGGCATGGAACCAGTTTTGCTTGGGGATGACCAGGTCATTGCCCATCGAGCCGTGCCAATGGGCGTCGATCAGGCCGGGGATGATGGTCTTGCCGGAAACATCGATGGTGCGGGTGCCGGCCGGGTAGCTGACCGCCGCGGCCGGGCCGACGGCGGAAATTCGGTCGCCGTCGATCAGGATGGTGCCGCCCTCGATGACCTCGTCGCCCTTCATGGTCACAATGCGGGCACCAGTCAGCGCCAGCATGCCGCGGGGCTTGTCGGCGGCGGCGGCGAAGCCGAGGCGGGCGTGGACGGGCGCGGGCGCCTGCTTGCCGCCCGCGAAGGCGCCGGGGGCATGCAGGTTGAGCGCGAACAGGTCTGGCCCCTGCGTCCAGTAAAGCGTGCGGCTGCTGCCCGCCCAGTGCAGCCAGTCGCCGGCGTCGGCCGACACCCGCGACTGCGGCAGCGCCTTGCCGTCGGGGGCGATCTCGATCGACCGGCCGGAACGGACGAAGGGCATGACATAGGCCTGGTAGCGCTCGGTCCAGGCAATGAACTGCTCGTCGGGCGACAAGGCGAACTCGGCGGCGTTCTGCGAGATGAGGTGCGTCACCTCGTCGCTGCCGTCGATCTCGATCGATTTCAGCAGGCGCTTTTCCTCCTCGCCGCGGGCGGTGAAGAACAGGCGGTCATTGGTCGCGCCGAACTGCGGCTGGCTGCCGGACTTGGTCACCCGCTTCGGCGTCCCGCCGCGCACCGGCACGACATAGAGGCCCGGGTCGCGGCCCCATTGGGCGGTCATCAAATAGCCGTCGCTGGTCTTGCGGTAGGCGATGAGGCTGCCGTCGGGCGAGAAGGCCGGCTCGACATAATGGCCGGGCTCGGGCGTGACGTCGCGGGCATTGCCGCCGCTGGCCGAGATCACCTTGATCCGCCCGGCCTTGTCGTCGTCCCAACTGACGAAGGCGATCTGCCGACCGTCGCGCGACCAGGTGGGGTAGGATTCGAAGTCGCTGCCCCTGGTCAGCCGGCGCGGCGCGCCGCCGGCGGCGTCGCGGATCCACAATTGGCCGAGGGCCTCATAAACCACCCGCCGCCCGTCCGGGCTGGCGTGGGCGAAGCGGACCATTTTGACGTCGAAGCGGTCGGGCGAAACCTCGTGGCTTTGCCGGACCGCATCCTCGACGAAGCGGGTGCCGGTGACGCGGAAGGGGATGTCGCTGACGGCCGCCCCCGATGCGACGTCGACGCGCTTGATGCCGCCGTCGGCCCAGAAAACGATCGAGCGATTGTCCGGCGTCCAGCTCATTCCCGGATAGACGCCGTGGACCGCCCAGGTTTCCTGCATGTCGCGGTCGAGCACGTCGGTCAGCGGCGTGATGCGGCCGGACTTGAGGTCCATCAGCATCAGCGTCGACTTGTACCGGACGCGGCGGATGAAGGCCAAGCTCTTGCCGTCGGGCGAGGGCGTCGGGCGGATGGCGCCGCCGGGGCCGCTGACCAGCGTCTCGATCTCGCCGGTCTGCCGGTCGAGCCGCTGGATGACGTAGATCTGGCCGTTGACGTCCTTGCTATATTCGAAGGTCTCGCCCGGCGTCGCGTCGTCGGAGAAATAAAGGTAGCGCCCGTCGGGCGAGAAGGCCGGCTCGTTGGTGTCCTTCTGCTTGGTGCGCGCCTTGGTCATCTGCACGCCGGCGCCGCCGCCCATGCGGTGGTAAAGCCACATCTCGCCGGCGCCCAACGAGCGCGACGAGGTGAAGTGCTTGCGGGCGACGAGATAATTGCCGTCGGGGGTCCAGTCGGCCTGGTTGAGCAGGCGGAAGTCTTCCTTGGTGATCTGCCTCAGGTTCTGGCCGTTGCGGTCCATCACCCAGACATTGTCGCCGCCGCCGCGGTCGGAGGTGAAGGCGATCTCGTTGCCGCTGGGGGAATAGCGCGGCTGCATTTCCCAGGCATGGCCGGTGAGCAGCGGCCGCGCCTCGCCGCCGGTGATGGGGATGACATAGATGTCGCCGAGCAGGTCGAAGGCGATCTCGCGGCCGTCGGGCGAGACGTCGAGGCTCATCCAGGTGCCTTGCCGGGTGTCGATCGGCACGTCGCGGCCGGGCGCGTGCCGGGCCTGCACGTCCCACTTGGAGTCCGTCTTCGCGGCATCGCCCTGCGGCGCCGGCGCGATATTGGCCGGCTGGGGCTGCATGATCGGCGAGGCCTGTCCCGGCTCGGGCGCCGGCGGGGCCACCGGCGGCACCGGCGACTGGGCGGCGGCGAAGCTGGCGAGCGAGGAGGCGGCGAGGAAGAGGACAGGACGGCGCATGGGAACCCCCGGGGAAGGCATGGAATCGGGCCGGACTTTGGCGGCGCGCCGGCCGTCTGGCAATGCGCCCGCCCTGCCATTGGTCGAAGAGCCGGGCGCGTTGACGGGATGGGCGGCGGGGGATTAGGGCGGCGCCCCATGACCAAGACCGACAAGCCCGAGACCGAAACGGCCGCCGCCGGCGACCCGCTCCCCGACCGCCTCAGCCTCGACCCGCGCAGCCCTCACTTCAACGAGGACATCCTGGAACGCGGCGTCGGCATCCGCTTCAACGGCCAGGAAAAAACCAACGTCGAGGAATATTGCGTGTCGGAAGGCTGGATCAAGGTCGCCGCCGGGCGCAGCCGCGACCGCTACGGCAACCCGATGACCATCAAGCTGAAGGGCAAGGTCGAGCCCTATTTCGAGGACGTGACGCCCTCGGCGGACTAGCGCCTCAGGACGGCGACTTGGTCTGCGACGGGCTGCGCTGCGGCGCCGCCTCCGCCGGGAAGCGCGGGGACCGGCCCTTGCGCCATTCCCACACTTTCTTCGCGCCCCAGCCGAGCGCCAGCGCCCCGGCCAGCGGGCCGAGCCCGCGACGGGCAACCGCCGCCAGGCCGGCGCCGATGATCGCGCCTCTGGCGCCACTGTGCCGGCCGGCGACGCGCCGGCCAATCATCGCCCCTGCAAGCTTGCCAATCATCATCGATCCTTCGCTGCCATAACCCGGTGCACCAGCGCTCGGGACGCCGCCCGGTTCCCGTGGTGGATTGTCCCAACAGTCAGTGGGAAATTTCACCAACCGGCCGTTGACCCCAGTCATCTGGCGTTCATTTTTGGCGGAAAACCGCAATTGGCACGGGGCTTGAATATGAAGAGGCATCGGCCCGCCACTTTCGCAACGGCGGGCAAAAAGGGAGAAAGACCATGTTTGGTTCGAACGTAGGACGCCATCTGATCGCGCTGTTGGGCGCCATCCTGATGAGCACGGTCGCAGTCGGTTCGGCTGTCGCCCCGGCGTCGGTTCAGAGCCCGGCGGTTGCCGTCAATGCTTGAGCTGGAGCCCATCGAAGCCAAGGTGCCGACCCGCACCCCGCGGATGCCGGAGCCGGAGAGCGAGACGACGTCAGTCCGTTTCGCCCCGCTCGCCGGCATCCTGTCGGGCCCGATCTTCACCCGCACCCGGGACATCATCGCCGCGAACGTGACCGAGCTGCTCGACCGGGCGGAAGACCCGGCGCGCATGATCCGCATGATCATCGTCGAGATGGAAGAGACGCTGGTCGAGGTCCGGGCGACCGCCGCCCGCTCGATTGCCGACATCAAGGAGATGCGGCGGGCGATGGCGCGGCTCGACGGACTGCAGGACAATTGGTCGGAAAAGGCCAGCCTGGCGCTGGAAAAGGGCCGCGAGGACTTGGCCCGCGCCGCCCTCAACGAGAAGCAGAAAGCCGCCGACATGGCCGCCGGCCTGCGCGAGGAAATCGCCCAGATCGAGGTCGTCCTGCGCGGCTATGAGCAGGACATCGCCCGCCTCCAGGCCAAGCTGGCCGAGGCGCGCAGCCGGCAGGCGGCGATCGCCAACCGGCTGGAAAGCGCCGTCACCCGCGCCAAGGCGCGCGAGCTGCTGCACGGCAGCCGCACGGAAGACGCCTTTTCGCGCTTCGAGATCCTCGAGCGCCGCGCCGACCTGGCCGAGGGCTATGCCGAGGCACTGGGCCTGACCGGCCCGAAGAGCCTGGAAGAAGAGATTGCCGAGCTGAAGGCCGCCGAGAAGGTCGATGCGGAGCTGGAGACCTTGAAGGCCGCCCTGGCGGCAAGCAAGAACTGAAAGGACAAGGGGACATGTCTCGTTACTCGATGAGCCGCAAGGACAAGAAGCTGGCCGGCGTCTGCTCGACCATTGGCGACATCTTTAACATCGACCCGACGATCATCCGCATCGGCTTCATCGCCGCCGCGATCATCGTCAGCTGGGAAATGGCGCTGATCGCCTACGTCGGCGCCGGCATCTATTTCCACATCCAGAAGAAGCGGGCGCTGTCCGGCGCCGATCGCAAGTCGGATTTCGAGCGCATGGCCGAAACCGGCCGCACCCGCACCTCGATCCACCAGCTGCGCACCGAGCTCGACGTCAACGACCGGCGCATGATGGCGATCGACCACCACATCACCACTTCCAAGAACCATGAGCTGGCGCGCGAGATCGAGGCGCTCCGGGAGGACAAGTGATGAACGACCCGATCCTGATTGCTGCCATAGCGGCTAGCCTGCTGGTCGCCGTTTCAATCGCCGCCTGGGCCGCCTTGAAGGGCTGGCAGGGATGGCTGGAGCTCAAGCGGCTCGAGCTGTCGAGCGGCCGCGCCGAGGCGACGATGCCGCCGGTAACCGGCGGGCGGATCGAGCTGGCGGACCTCAAGGAACGCGTCCGCAAGCTGGAAGCCATCGCTGCCGGAATCGACCTTTAGCCTGACATCGATGCTCGGATGTCCCCCGGACATCCTGCGCATCTCAGTCCCCGAAGCGGCGCGCTTCCACCCCCACCCCACGCGCCGCAGTCCCGAGCGGCCCGGCTTCCTCATCGCCGGGCCGCTCCTGTTTTGCGACGCCATGCTGAACTGGGACGAAACCTCCACCCCAGTTCGTCATTCCCGCGAAAGCGGGAACCCAGATTCTTCAAGCGGCGCGGATCCAAGGTCCTCGGCGAGATCGCGCCAGTGCGGGTTGCCCGCCTCGATTAGCTCCAGCTTCCAGGCGCGGTTCCATTTCTTGATTCTCTTCTCGCGATTGATCGCCTCCTCCATCGTCGACGAGCTTCGCCAACTCGGCGATCACCGTTGCCCGAAGCCTAAGCGGTACATTTGCCGGCATCGCTCCCGCCGACGCGCCGATGTTCGTCGTCGCCCAGCTGATCGGCGCGGGCCTGGCGGCGCTGGTAGCGCGGATCTTGTTCGACCCGGCCTAATGTCAGCTTTGGGTGGAAAGCGGACTCTAGCGGGTTACGGCTTCCGGAGGCGGTTGCGGATAACAGGGACCGCCAACGCGACCGCTACGATGGCTGTCAGAAACGCCGCCAATGAAAATGTCACGAAAAGGCCGCTCGCGATTACCGGCATGTCGCGATTGGGAGAGTATGGTGCAGCAGACACTTCAAGTGCCACCCCGGCTGATACCGCGAGTGCTAGTGCAGTTGCGGCCAACACAACGCTGAGCGCCGTCACACGGTTTGCTGCTCCCAACCAAATGACCACAATCGCCCAGACAAGGCAGCCGAGTCCAACGGGCCCGAGTAGAATCTCACGCAAGTGCGGCCAAAGTTGCATGGGACTCCCCTATTCTCTGCGGGAGGATGCCGTGGTGTCGGAATGTCCGCAATGGGTCGAAAGCGGACACTGGATCATTCGTCGGGAAGGACATTTCCCACGAAGCCGAACGGCTTACTTGGGCTGGACATATCCACACCGGCCTCGCGCAACAGCGGTTCAAGGCTTTCCATTGTCTCACCGTGCCTGAACCAGTCTGGATGGGCCGCCTGTGTGGCCCCCAAAGCCATGCGCCAATCGGCCCACGCAACTTTTCGTCGCATTTCGCCGAGCCGCTTACTCACGTCGCGAGCGATATGGCGGGGAGCGTCCTTGCGATACATGAGCGCAGTTTCACCCATTAGCCTAGTGTCCGCAATGGGTCGAAACCGGACGCGGCAAGTTTAGGTGAAAAGCGGACATTTAGCCTGTTGCTGACTGTAAGGGGCGGATACGCTCTCGACTGTATCGCCGCTCTGCTAACAGGAAGGACCGAGCTTTAGGCCCAGCACTTCGTTTGCATCTCCGTGCACTAGGATGGTCGGAACCGATGCGAGCGGGTCCATCATGTGGTAGACTTTCGGGAATTGTTTGTTGAGTTTTGTGCTCAACGGTGGCCCCTTCACTAGATCAAACCCAGGGCTGAAAATCGCTTGCGTGATGTCACGTCTGCGCGTTTCCACTTCGATCTCGTTGACCTCGCCGGGAATCAAAAGCTCCCCGTGATTTTCCTCGATACGCAAGACCGGCTCTCGGCCGAGGTAATAGCATCCATCTACGAGGTCTTTCCCCGACCCAACTGGATTATTACAGCTGGCAACTGCAAGCAGTGAGACGGCGGTCAATATTCTTCGCATGCACCTCAGACTGCACAATCACCTTTGTGTCCGCAATGGGTCGAAAGCTGACTCTAGCGATCTAGAGGCAGGCTTAGCGGGCGAAGTCTTCCGCTCAATGGCTCACAGTTACGGTCGGCCCACCCACGCACAATGGCTCGACGTGGCCATTCGGCTTGAATGTCATCAGACCAAGCCTCGCAGCTCGGTGCTTAAACGTCTCTTTCCAATGCAGGAGCGGGCGGCCCTGATACAAAGCTATCGACAGGTCCAGGTCGAGGCTTTCGCCAGGCATAGCCGCATAGCCAATGTCTTGCTTGTATGACCGGACTGGCGCGGCTTTCGACCTGACGTCGATCCAGTCGCGATCGATGATGACGACCGCCGGAATAGAATAAGCGCTGAGGTCGAGTCTGTCGTTCTTGAGCAGGGTTACGGTGAGGAGGTCGATGTCCCGGCCCTCGCTGGTGCGGCAGTATTCGGGCCGCTCGGGGAAGAGGTCAATTGTCTCTGAATCGACGGTGAGACCTTGCGCCGCCGCGGCAATGAATAGCAACTGCAAACCCTCGATCATCCGGCCACCATGGCTAGTGATGCCAATGTCCGCAATGGGTCGAAAGCTGACTTTGGCAATTGGTGGCAGGATAGGGTCGAAAGCGGACTCTCAGAACTCCAGCCGTGCCGTCAGGCGGATGTCGCGCCCGGCCAGCGGGGCGTAATCCTTGAGCAGGCTGGTGCTGCGGCGGGCCTCGACGTCGAAGATGTTGTTGGCCGCCAGCGACAGCGCCAGCTCCGGCCGGCCGGCGAGCGGGTGCCAGTCGAGCGAGGCATTGACCAAAGTGTAGCCTTCGGTGTCGGTCTCATTGGGCGCGGTGCGGTCATGGTCGAAGGCATGCTCGACCTCGATCCGCCCATCGACCTGGCCGCGCTCGCCGGCCAGCGCCGCCAGCAGCCGCACCGGCGGGATCAGCGGCGCCGGGCCGAAGTCGCGGATCGTCGCCTTGACCGCGTCGGCCTGCAGCTCGCCATGCCATTCGACGCCCAGCGCATTGCCCAGCTTCGCCTCGGCCGACAGCTCGAAGCCGTAATATTTCGCCTTGCCCTGGGCATATTCGTAGACCGGCAGATCGTCCTCGGTCTCGCCGGTCGGCGCCTGGAAGATGAAGTTCGAAAAACGGCTGTAGAAGAGGTTGGCGGTCAGCCGCAGCGGCCCGGCGGTCTTGTGCAGGCCAAGCTCGATGGCGTTGCTCTCTTCCGGGTCGAGGTCCGGGTTGCCGCGCTCGAAAGCCTGGCTGGCCAAATGCGGACCATTGGCGAACAGCTCGTCGATCGAGGGAGCGCGCTCGCTGTGCGAAAGCGACAGGCCGGCGCGCCAGCCGGGGGCGAATTCATATTGCCCGCCGATGGAACCGGACAAGGTCGTGAAGTCGGCCGAGCGTGATGGCGTGCCGAGCGCCGCGTCGGCGTCCGCGTCGAGCTTGCTCGTCTCGACGCGGATGCCTCCCTCGAAACGCCAGGGGCCGCGGACCAGGGTCTGCAGGGTGAACAGCCCGGCCTGCTTCTGGCGGCTGTCGGGAAGGAATTTCTCCTCGCCGCGGATCCTGGCGTTGCGTTCCAGATACTGGGCGCCGCTGGTGCCGCCCCAGCCGTCATGGTCGGCCTGGACCAGCTCCAGCCGTCCCTCACCGCCCTTGCTGAAGAAGCTCGAGGCGATTTCGCCGGTGTCCTCGACCTCGTCATGACGATAATCGGCCAGGCCGCCGCGCAGCCGGACCTGGCTGAAGAAGCCGCCCAAGGGGATTTCGGCGCGCGCATCGACGCGGGTCTGGTGCTGGTCGATGGTCGGCGCCTCCGCCTCGGCGCCCGGCTCCAGCGGGTAACGGATCGGCACGTGATATTCGTTGAGGTGGCGGGTGACCGAGAGGCCGACATTCAGACCGCCGTCGACGTACGCGAGGCCGAGCGCGCCTTCCTTCGATTGAGCCTTCGAATTGGGAAGGTCGCCCTTCAGATCGGCAAGGGCCTGGATATCGGGATCGGGGCTGACGGCGGCTTCGCGGCGCAATGCCTTCGACAGGATGTGGCCGCCGGTGCGCAGGTCGTCCGACTTCGACCAATTGCCGTCGGCATGGACGACGAAATGGCCGCCCAGCGGCACGTCGAGGCCGAGGTTGGCCGAGCGCTCGTTGGCGGCCGTGCCGTAGGAGAGGAGCGCGTCGGCGCCGAGCGGCGGGTCGGGCAGGCGGCGCGGAATGCGTGCATCGATGACGTTGACGACGCCGCCGATCGCTGAGGATCCGAACAGCAGGGCGGCCGGCCCGCGCAGCACCTCGATCCGCTCGGCGGTGATCGGATTGATGGCGATGGCATGGTCGGGGCCGGAGGAGGCGAGGTCGAGGCTGCCGATACCGTCGGTGAGGACGCGGACGCGGTCGCCCGACAGCCCGCGCAGCACCGGCGCCGAGGCGGCCGGGCCGAAGCTGGTCGCCGACACGCCCGGCTGGCGGGCGAGCGTCTCGCCGATGCTCGGGCGGACCTCGCGGGTGAGCTCGGCCTTGTCGAGCACCGATACCCCGCCAAGCACGTCGCCGGCGGCGCGGCGGACGCCGGTGACCACCAGCTGCTCTTCCTCCTCGTGATGGGCCTGGGCGGCGATGCCGGGCTCGGCCGCGGCGGCTTCGGCGCTCGCCTCGACCGCCGCCTGGGCAAGCAGCGGCTGGAAGGGCAAGGCGGCAGCCAGGGCCGCGAGCGAGATCATGCTTCTGGTCATGGGTTTCCGTCGATAAGGGCGGTGGGACTGGCAGCAGGCGAGTAAGTGTGAGGATATACTATTACAATACCCGTTCGATCAATGGCGCAAAATCAGGGATGAGCCGATGCATGTGACCCATCTCGAATGTTCGCTGACCGGGGAGCGGCACGAGGCCGGCCGGCCGCACAATCTGAGCCGCGCCGGAAAGCCGCTGCTGGTCCGCTACGACCTGGCGGCGGTGGCGGGGGCCTTGAACCCCGAGGTGCTGGCGGCGCGGCCGTCGGGAATGTGGAAATGGCGCGAGCTGCTGCCGCTGCCGCAAGGCGTCGAGCCGGTCAGCCTCGGCGAGCCGGAGACGCCGTTGGTGCCGCTTGCCCGTACCGGCGGGCCCAACCTGCTGGTCAAGGACGAGGGGCGGCTGCCGACGGGCTCGTTCAAGGCGCGCGGGCTGGCGATGGCGGTCAGCATGGCCAGGCACTTCGGGGTCGAGCGGATCGCCATGCCGACCAACGGCAACGCCGGCGCGGCGCTGGCCGCTTACGGCGCCCGGGCCGGGATCCGCACCCTGGTCATCTGCCCGGCCGAGACCCCCGAGATCAATGTCCGCGAGACTGCCGCTTACGGCGCCGAGGTCTTGGTCGCCGACGGCCAGATCGACGAATGCGGGCGGATTGTCGGCGAAGGCGCGGCGGCGGGGAAGTGGTTCGACTGCTCGACGCTCAAGGAGCCCTACCGGATCGAGGGCAAGAAGGTGATGGGGCTGGAGCTCGCCGAGCAGCTGGGCTGGGAATTGCCCGACGCCATCTTCTACCCGACCGGCGGCGGCACCGGCCTGATCGGCATGTGGAAAGCCTTTGACGAGCTGGAAGCCATTGGAATCATTGGTTCAACGCGCCCTCGCATGTTTGCCGTCCAGGCCGCCGGCTGCGCCCCCATCGTCCGCGCCTTTGAAACCGGTGCTGAATCCGCGACTCGCTGGGAGGGTGCGGCGACCATCGCCACCGGCATTCGCGTGCCCAAGGCGATCGGCGACTTCCTGATCCTGCGCGCGGTACGCGAGAGCGGGGGAGCGGCGATTGCGGTCGAGGAATCGGACATTGCCCGGGCGGTCGAGGACGCCGCCCGCGACGACGGGTTCCTGCTCTGCCCGGAAGGCGGGGCGGTGCTGGCCGGCTGGCGCGCGGCGTTGCGGCAGGGGCTGGTCGGCAAGGACGAGCGGGTCGTCCTGTTCAACTGCGCCAACGGCAACAAATATCCGCTGCCCGACCGGTCGCGGGCGATGGAGCTGGCGAAGGTGGATGTGCGGGAACTCTAGGGTCCCAGAAACAGGTAAGCCCCGGTAACCGAAGTTACCGGGGCTCCATGATTCAGTTCCGAAGAACCGAACCACGAAAGTCACCATAAGCGATTCGGGAACGGAGTCCAGAGCCCCAAAAACCTTTTTTTGCAGGGCCCGGAAAAGGTAAGCCCCGCCAACCGAAGTTGGCGGGGCTTCCACGCTTGCGATCGCTCGCAAGCACGCCGTTAAAACGAAGCGACTCGCGCCTGGTTCCGCGTCCGAATGAACCGGTTTTACTTTTTCCTGTGGATAAATCTGCGGCCGGTTTGCCGGGCCGGGTCGTCACCAAACCGAAACATTTGCGTCACCTGCCTGTCGCCGCCCCCTTTTAGTGCAGTCGATATCGGGCGGACCCCAAGCATCCGCCGCCCAAAGGGGTTGGACCATGACCATCAGGACTCTTGCTATCGCCGCGACGGCGCTCACCGCGCTCAGCTTCTCCACCATGGCGGACGCCCGTTCGCTTCGCGCGGTCGGATCGTCGACCGTCTATCCCTTCGCCAAGGCCGTGGCCGAGCGCGTAGCCCGCGCCAATCCGAAGCTCGGCACGCCGATCGTCGAATCGACCGGCACCGGCGCTGGCTTCAAATTGTTCTGCGCCGGGGTCGGCGAGCGTTTCCCCGACGTGTCGAACGCGTCGCGCCGGATGAAGGCGTCGGAAGCCAAGCTGTGCGCCGCCAATGGCGTCACCCAGATCACCGAGATCCAGATCGGCCTCGACGGCCTGGCCGTCGCCACCGCCCGGCAGAGCGGCATCAGCGGCCTGACCCAGCGCGACATCTACCTCGCCATCGCCAAGGCGCCGTTCGGCAAGCCGAACAAGGCCAAGACCTGGAAGGACGTCAACGGCAAGCTGCCGGCGATCCCGATCCGCGTCTACGGCCCGCCGCCGACCAGCGGCACCCGCGATTCGCTGGTCGAGCTGATGATGACCCCGCCCTGCGAAGCCAACCCGACCATGGCCGCGCTCAAGAAGAGCGACGAAGCCAAGTTCAAGGCGATCTGCGGCGGCGTCCGCAGCGACGGTGCCTTCATCGAGGCCGGCGAGAACGACAACCTCATCGTCCAGAAGCTCGCCGCCAATCCCAACACCGTCGGCGTTTTCGGCTACAGCTTCCTCGAAGAGAACGGCTCGAAGCTCAAGGGCATCGCCATCAACGGCGTCCAGCCGACCTACCAGTCGATCAGCAACTTCCAGTACCCGGGTGCGCGGCCGCTCTACATCTACGTCAAGAACGCCCATGCCCGCGCCATCCCGGCAATTCGTGCCTTCGTCACCGAGTTCACCAAGGAAAGCGCGATCGGCCCGAAAGGCTATCTTGCCCAGCACGGGCTGATCGCCGCGCCGAACGCTGTCCGTGCCCGCAGCCAGCAGGCGGCGCGCAACCTGGCGCCGCTCAACCTCGCCAGTCTCAAATAGGCCTAGCGTCAGTTCGTCAGTTAAACAAATGGGCGTATGCCGCGAACGGCGGACGCCGGGGGCCCCGCAAGGGGACGGGGAAGAAGGAAATGAGAATGCGTAAGTCCGTGATTGCCGCGCTCCTGTGCGGAAGCATGTTTGCCTATTCGAGCGCCGCCGTGGCGCAGGAGCCTGCCGCCGAAGCCCAGGCCGAACCGACCGAGCCCGACCCGTCGGACGCTGCTGCCGACGCGGCCATCGCCGCCGCCGAGCCGGTCGACGAACTGCAGGCCAAGATCGAGCTGCTGCAGGCGCAGGTTGAGGCGCTGCAGGAGGCGCTCGAGGGCGTCAAGGCGGCGCAGGTCAAGGCTACCCCGTCGTGGAAAGGCGCGCCGCAATTGCTCGACAAGGAAGCCGGTTGGTCGTTCAAGCCGCGCGGGCGGCTGATGTACGACCTGGGCTATGTTGGCGGCCCCAACGGTTACAGCAATCCCGGACTTGGCTTCTCGAACGAGGTCCGCCGAGCCCGTCTTGGCGTCGAAGGCACCGTCCCGGGCAATTTCGGCTACAAGCTTGAGCTCGACTTTGCCCCCGGCGAAGTGGAGTTCACCGACGCCTTTCTCTCTCACACGCGTGGCCCGTGGGAGTTCATTGTCGGCCAGCACAACAATTTCCAGTCGCTCGAGGAACTGACCAGCTCGCTGCACAGCTCGTTCATCGAGCGCGCGGCGTTTACTGACGCTTTCGGATTCGAGCGTCGGGTCGGCGTTTCGGCCCAATATGCCAAGGGCAAGTTCATCGCCCAGGCGGGCCTGTTCAGCGACAACATCTCCGACCTCAACAGCGTTGGCGACGACAACAACAGCTGGAGCATGGACGGTCGCCTGGTTTTCGCCCCGATGATGGGTGCAAACCAGCTCCACTTCGCCGTTTCGGCCCACCAACGCGAGCTGAACGATGCCGGCTCGAGCGTTCGTTACCGCCAGCGTCCGCTGGTCCACACCACGGACGTGCGTTTCGCCGACACCGGCACCATCTCGGGCGTCGACTCCGAAACCGGCCTGGGCCTGGAAGCGGCGGGGATCTTCGGGCCATTCTACGCGGCCGGCGAGGCCTACTGGCAGAAAGTCCGCCGCAACGGCGACGACCCGACCTTCTTTGGTTCCTATGTTGACGTCGGCTATTTCTTCACCGGTGAAACCCGCGGCTACAAGGGCGGAAAGTTTGACCGGGTGAAGGTCAAGAAGGGTTTCGACAAGGACGGCTTCGGCTCGCTCGGGGTCAATTTGCGATGGGACTATCTCGACCTTGAAGACAAGGGTTTCCTCGGTGGTACGCAGAATGCCTTTCAGGCCTCGCTCAACTGGAAGCCGACAGACTTTCTGCTGTTCGGCCTGAACGCGGCCCATATCCTTTATGACGACGCCGCCATCGCCGAGACCGACGGCGACCGCGACTACAGCGTCAACGTCGCCGGAATGCGCGCCCAGGTCGATTTCTAAGAGGCGTACGGGAACGCCTGTACCCTCCACTCCCGTCCCGGCGTTCCCATGGGCCCTTCGCCACAGCGGCGGAGGGCCCTTGTTTTTCAGTTGAGCGTAGAACCGGGCTTCGGCTTCGTCGCTGCCCCGCAGCGACTGCAGGCGAAGCCGGTGCCGGATGCAGGATTCGAACCCGCGACCTTCGGTTTACAAAACCGCTGCTCTACCAGCTGAGCTAATCCGGCTTGCGCAAGCCAATGCTTCAGATGATCCCGAACGTCCAGCCTTCGGTGCAGGCGAGGGCGGGGGTGAGGCCTTCGGGCGCGAAGGCGCGCGGCTCGCCCAGCGCCAGCGCCCGCATGCCTGCGGCGGTGACCAAAGCGTCGGTCTGATGGTCGTTGGGCTCGAACCGCAGCCGCGCCGGCGGGCTGCCGAGTCCCTTGAGCGCTGTGTTGAGACCGGCGCGGCTGCGCAGCTTCCTGCCGTTCATGCCGGCGCTCAGCAAATAGATGCGGGTATAGATTTCGACGACCGCGCTACCGGCCTGGGGTAACGGGTCCATCGGCCAGATCGCGACCTTGCCGTCGATCCGGTGGAGCAGCCGCATGCCCGAGAAGCTGGCCTTGGCGACCTGGGCGGCGCCGATGGCGTCATAGGCGCTCGCCGTCTTGCGGCCGCCCTGGGCGTTCAATCGGGCGTCGCAGGTGCGGAAACGGACGAAGTCGGCCTTCGCCCCGTCGGCGATGCCGAAATAGAAATGCTTTCGATGCGACCGTTCCAGGAAGCTGGCGGCGCCCAAGTCCTCGTCGTCGCTAAGTGCGTCGACATAGGCCCAGAATTCGCGCGCGGTTTGCGGCACGTCCGTTTCGCCAGGCAAATAGGCGCCGAGTTCGGCGAAGGGCGGGGCGAAGCTGAAGTCGAAGCCGAACAGGGTCGGTTCCCGCCCGGCGCGCTGGAGCAGCCAGTCAAGCACCTCGCGGCGCGACCAGGCGTGGCCGGGGCGGACGAGGCGCGGGGCGCCGTCGGCGCGCGCTTCGGCGATGGCGATGCCCTTGTGCCGCCGGCCCTTCGCCCCCGACCAGTCGATGGCGACATAGGCCGCGAAGCGGTCGCTCACACCAGGGGCGGCTGGCTGTCGTCCTCGTCCGTCGGCTGGCGCCGGATGCGCGGCGGCGGCGGCGGCGCCGGCGGCA
>Ga0209172_10000574_pt1 | contig 98362 bp, 85 predicted proteins | sample LarsenN4metaG_FD_184113 | JGI IMG/M metagenome (GOLD analysis project Ga0209172, IMG submission 184113) | Hot spring sediment bacterial and archeal communities from British Columbia, Canada, to study Microbial Dark Matter (Phase II) - Larsen... ... | reverse complement strand
GGGAGGGAGGCGCGTCCCGACGTCGATGGGCCTAGGGCAAGGAAGGCGAGCGGGACGGGACCGACGCGTACTGGATGTACATGGAGCGTCCCGGACCGCGAAGCCTGACGCCGCCATAGGTCCGTCGCCGTCGGCGCCTTCGGGGGGGTGGGGGGTTGGCGTTCGGTTCAGGGGTGGAGGTCGCCTTCGAAGAATCCCGGCCCGCCCGAAGGGCGGACCGAGGGAGTGGGACGCGAGGAGAAAGGCCTGCCTTTCTACGCGCGGACCCGACCTCGGGAGGAGGCGCCGAAGGCGCCGGGGCGGGAGGGGCAGGGGGGGATGAGAAGGCGGAAGGCGAAAGGCGGAAGGCGGAAGGAAGAGCGGGGCCCTTGGCGATCGCGGGGCAGGGATTTGGGATTTGAAGACAAGGGCAACAGCGGAATCCGTGGGGCGGGCGACCTCGCCCGCCAGAAGGAAAGGAACGGCAGATCGCGGCCGAGGGCGGCCGTGCCGGCCTTGATTCGCCGGGAGGGGCTCCGGTATGGTGGAGCATCAATGCGGAGGTGCTCCATGGACGGCAAGGTGGCCTTGGTCACGGGCGGGAGCCGCGGCATCGGCGCGGCCATCGTCCGGTCGCTGGCAAAATCCGGCTTCACCGTGGCGGTGAACTGCCTGAAGAACGAGGAGATGGCGCGCAAGGTCCTGGCCGAGGCCGGGGGCCGGGGCGGAGTGTACCTTGCCGACGCGCGGGACCATGCTCAAGTGGAGGCCATGGTGCGGAAGGTGGAGGCGGACCTGGGCCCCGTGGCGGCGGCGGTCCACAACGCCAACGTCTCCTTCCCCATGGGCCCCTACTGGGAGCAGCCCTGGGAGGCCGTGTCGGCCAAACTGCTCGGGGAGATGGGAGCCTTCCACGCCCTCGTCCGCGCCGTCCTGCCCGGCATGGTGGCGCGCAAATGGGGCCGCGTCGTGGCCGTCTCCTCCTCCCTCTCGCGTTTCGCCAGCGAGGGCTTCGGCGCCCACGCCTCGGCCAAGTCGGCCCTGGACGGCGCCTGCCGCGTGCTGGCCCGGGAGGCGGGCCCCGCGGGCGTGACGGTGAACGTGGTGGCGCCGGGCCTCGTGGACACCGACGCCACGGCCCACATGCCCGCCGAGACCAAGGGCTTCATCGCCTCCCTGACGCCCCTGCGGCGGGTGGCGGTCCCCGGGGACGTGGGCGGGGTGGTGGCCTTCCTCTGCACCGAGGAGGCCGGATGGATCACGGGCCAGTACCTGCCGCTCAACGGCGGCATGAGCACCGTTTGAGGAGGGCGCGCGCATGATTTTCGAAAACAGCATGGCCCTGGAGGGACGCCTCAAGGGAATCCTGGATCCGGCCCCCGGCAACCGCGCCGTGGTGCGCGACGCCGCGGCCTTTCGCGGCCCCCTCACGGACGAGCTCGTGGAGAACGCCGTCTTCGCGGACCGTCCCGACGTGCGCGGATGGGCCCGCTTCTTTCTCAAGCAGGCCGCCGACGCCCTGGGCATCCGCCTGGCCTCCATCCACGACCTCTACGCCGCCGTGGGGCGCGGCGAGGCGGGGGGCTTCACCGTCCCCGCCATGAACCTGCGGGGCCTGACCTACGACACGGCCCGGGCCTTCTTCCGGGCCGCCAAGCGGACGGGGTGCGGGGCCTACCTCTTCGAGATCGCCCGAACGGAGATGGTCTACACCAGCCAGCGCCCCCACGAGTACGTCGCCGTCTGCCTCGGGGCGGCCCTGCGGGAGGGCTTCACGGGCCCCGTCTTCGTCCAGGGGGACCACTTCCAGGCCAAGGCCCAGGGGTACTTCGCCGACCCCGACAAGGAGCTGTCGGGCCTGCGGGACCTCATCGAGGAGGCTCTTTCGGCGGGCTTCTACAACATCGACATCGATTCCTCCACCCTGGTGGTCCTCGAGCGGGAGGGCCTGGCGGCCCAGCAGAGGGACAACGCCGCCGTCTGCGCCGAACTGACCCAGTTCATCCGCGAGAAGGAGCCGCCCGGGGTGCGCGTGAGCGTGGGGGGGGAGATCGGCGAGGTGGGCGGCCACAACAGCACGGTGGAGGAGTTCCTGGCCTTCATGGAGGCCTACACGGGGCTCCTCGGGGGCGTGGAGCCCATCAAGAAGATCTCGGTCCAGACGGGGACGAGCCACGGGGGGGTGGTGCTCCCCGACGGCTCCATCGCCAAGGTGAAGCTGGACTTCGACGTGCTCAGGGCCATCAGCGAAGCCGCGCGAACCCGGTACGGCATGGGCGGGACCGTTCAGCACGGCGCCTCCACCCTCCCCGACGACCTCTTCCACAAATTCCCCGAGAGCGGGGCCGTGGAGGTGCACCTGGCCACGGGCTTCCAGAACCTCGTCTACGACCATCCGGCCCTGCCCGCGGACTTCAAGGCCCGGGTGTACGCCCACCTCGACAAGGCCTGCGCCGGCGAGCGGAAGGCCGGCGAGACGGACGAGCAGTTCTATTACAAGACCCGCAAGAAGGGTTTCGGCGGCCCCCTCAAGCGCGAATGGTGGGGCCTGCCGGCGGGGATCCGGGAGGAGCTCGGCGCGGCCCTCGAGGAGAAGTTCGCCTTTCTCATCGCCCAGTTGGGCGCGGCGGAGACCGCCGAGGCCGTTGGCCGGTTCGTGAAGCCGGCGGCGCCGGCCCCCGACCTCGAGGCGGAGATCGAGGCCGCCACGCGTACGCCGGTGGAGAAGCCGGACACGAATCCCCGAGCCGACTGACGGCGCCGGGGAGAGCCTCCCGAGCGGGACGGCGGCCTCCGGGCCCGACTGCGAGGCCCCGGGGCCCCGACGGCCTGGGGGCGGACGTGGCGCGTCCCGGTCCTTCTGGATCGCCTAATTCTTGACCTATCAGCCACTTCAGGGCATAATACGGGGTCGAAGCCCCGGACGCGTCGGGGAGCTTCCTTCCTCTCGAAGCCAGCGGCATGGCCGAGGAAGTCGCGAGCGGCACCGGCGGGCGGAGCCTCCGCCTCCGGTGGGTTTTGTGTGCGTTCAAGGAGGTTCGAATGTCGGCACTGCTGCTCATGGCCCAGCCCGGGGGCGCGGCGAATCAGAATCCACTCACCGCCTTCATCCCCATCGTCCTGATCATCGTCGTGTTCTACTTCCTGCTCATCCGGCCCCAGCAGAAGCGGGCCAAGCAGCAGAAGGCCATGCTGGACAACCTCAAGGCCGGGGATTCGGTGGTGACCATCGGCGGGCTCCGGGGCACGGTGGCGGCCGTGGACAACGACACGGTGGTCATCCGGGCCGCCGACAACGTGAAGCTCACGTTCAACAAGTCCGCCGTGGCGGGCGTGGTCAAGAGCGAGTGAGGGGGAGGTCATGAAAGACACCATCAAGTGGCGCGCGCTCCTGGTCCTGGCCGTCCTGGCCCTGAGCGTCTTTTTTTATTTCAAGAACGGTCTCAAGCAGGGCCTCGACCTGAGGGGCGGCGTCCACCTCGTCCTCCTGATGGACACGGACGTTTCGGTCTACAACAAGGTCCAGACCGACCTCCGCAACGCCGAGGAGGCCCTCAAGTCCAAGAACATCCCCTACGGCCGCCTCTACACCACCAACGACAAGATCAACGCCATGCTGGTGGAGGGCACCGACCCGAACCTCGGGCTGGCCTTGAGGGAGATGACGGACCGGGACCTCAGCGCCTACGAATTCAAGGCCCTGGGCGCGGGCCGCTTCGAGCTGGTCATGCGGGGCGCCTTCGAGCAGGACCTGCGGGACAAGGCCATCCAGCAGTCCGTCGAGGTGATCCGGAACCGCATCGACAAGTACGGCGTCTCGGAGCCGGCCATTCACCGGCAGGGCCTGGGCACCAACAAGATCGTGGTGCAGCTGCCCGGCGTCGAGGACTCCACGGAAATCAAGGCCCTCATCGGCAAGGCCGCCCAGCTCGAGTGGCACATCGCCGTGGAGCCCAAGCAGGGCGCGCCGACGCGGGACGCGATCCTCAAGCAGTACGGCGGGACCCTTCCCCCCGACGTGGCCATCTACCCGGGCAGCCGCGAGAAGTTCGGCGCCGAGCTCTATTTCGCCCTCCAGACCGTGGCGCCCGTCACCGGCGCCGACATCCAGGAGGTGCGGGTGGAGGGCAACGAGTTCGGGCAGCCCGTGGTGGGCTTCCAGCTCAGCGCCACGGCGGGCGAGCGCTTCCGCGAGCTCACCCGGAAGTACATCCACGAACCCCTGGCCATCGTCCTCGACGGGAACGTGATTTCGGCCCCCACCATCAACGCCGAGATCGGCGATCGCGGGATCATCGAGGGCAACTTCACCTCCCGCGAGGCCCAGGAGCTGGTCTTCCAGCTCAAGTCCGGCGCCCTTCCCGCCATCCCCCGCTTCGCCGAGGAGCGCAGCGTTGGGCCGAGCCTCGGCCTCGACTCCATCCGCAAGGGCACCATCTCGGGCCTCGTGGGCCTGGCGGCGATCCTCCTGTTCATGGTGGCCTACTACCGCCTCTCGGGCCTCAACGCCAACTTCTGCCTCCTGCTGAACTTCGTGGTTCTCATGGGCTTCATGTCCACCTTCGGCCTGACCCTTACGGTGCCGGGCATCGCGGGCATCATCCTCATGCTGGGCATGGCCATCGACGCCAACGTCCTCATCTTCGAGCGCATCAAGGACGAACTCCTCGAAAAGAAGACCGTGGCCGCGGCCATCCAGAACGGATTCGGCAAGGCCTTCATCACCATCTTCGACTCCAACGTGACCACGCTCATCTCGGCCCTCTTCCTCCTCCAGTTCGGGACGGGGCCCGTGCGCGGCTTCGCCGTCACGCTCGCGGTGGGTCTTCTCGTCTCCATGTTCACGGCCATCTTCGGCTCCCGTCTCATCTACGACATCGTGATGGCCGTGCGGACCCGCGGAGGCCAGCGGGTGACGGACCTCTCCATCGGCCCGCTCTCCTCCTTCCGCGGAACCAAGATCCCCTTCATGAAGTACAAGGTCCTCCTCCTCGCCATCTCGCTGGCGATCATCGTCGTGGGCGTCTTCAGCCTCGTCACGCGGGGCCTCAACTGGGGCATCGACTTCCGGGGCGGCCAGGAGATGCAGGTCCGCTTCACGTCGACCCCCGACGCCCGAAAGATCGAGGACACCCTCAAGGGGAGCGTGGGGAAGGCCGCCATCACCGTGGTCCGCTTCGGACAGCCCGAGGACAACGAGGTCCTCATCCGGATGGACGCGCGCGACGAGAAGGGCGAACTCCTCGACGAGCAGGCCATCGCCGCCCGCAGCCAGGAGATCCTCAAGGCCATTCGAACGCCGGAGGTGCTCGCCGCCCTGGCCGCCGGCAAACTGGACCTGAACACGGCCAACACCAAGGCCATCGAGGAGCTGATCCTGCGGGGCCTCCAGACGGGCGCCATCTCGGGCACCGCCGAAACGGCCCGGACCGTGGCCCAGGGCATCCAGGACTTCAAGAAGCAGAACGGGGGCATCCTGTCCTCCCTCGGGGCCCTCAAGAACGCCCCCGGGATGACCGACGCCATGTACCGCTACCTGGAAGGCCAGAGCGTGGCCGGCTCCTTCGCCATCCAGCGCATCGACACGGTGGGACCCACGGCGGGAAGAGAGCTCAAGAGCAAGGCCTTCCAGGCGGTCTTGGGGTCCCTGGTGGGGATTCTGCTCTACGCGTGGTTCCGCTTCCAGTTCCGCTTCAGCGTGGGGGCCATCCTTTCGCTGGTCCACGATTCGCTCATGGCCGTGGGCTTCCTCTCCCTCTTCCAGGTGGAGGTGAACCTGCCGACCATCGCCGCCCTGCTGACTTTGCTGGGCTACTCCATCAACGACACGATCGTCGTCTTCGACCGGATCCGCGAGCACATGAAATTGACGAAGAAGCAGGAGGACGACGAGCTCTTCGACAAGGCCATCAACGAGACCCTGAGCCGGACCATGATCACCTCCCTCCTGACCTTCTTCGTGGTGGTGGCCATGCTCATCTATGGAGGCGACGTCCTCTTCTCCTTCTCCTTCGTGATGACGGTGGGCATCGTCGTGGGGACCTACTCCTCCATCTTCGTCGCCAGCCCCTACGTCCTCTACTGGAACAAGCTCGGCCTCAACAAGTACTTCCAGAAGAAGAAGAACGGCCGGCGCTAGCGGCGTCGAAATCGTTTGCGCAGAAAGGCCCGGGCCACCCGCCCGGGCCTTTTCCTTGCCCGGCACGCCCGCCGGGGTCCCGCGAGTTCAGCGCCCTCCCCTAGGCCTCGATGAGGGCGCAGAGGAGGTGGATGAGGACGGCGTGGCCTTCCTGGATGCGGGGGGTGGCCTCCACGCCGTAGACGAGGGCCACCTCCGCCTCGGCGGCCGCGGCCCCCCCGTCGCGCCCGAGGAGGGCCACGGTCCGGCCTCCGCGGGCCCGCGCTTCGCGGAGCCCCAGCACCACGTTGGGCGAGTTCCCGGAGGTGGAGATGGCCAGGACCGCGTCCCCGGGGCGGGCGAGGGCCTCCACCTGGCGGGCGAAGACCCGGTCGAAGCCGAAGTCGTTCCCGATGGCCGTGAGGGCCGACGTGTCGGTGGTGAGGGCTAGGGCGGCCAGGCCGGGCCGCTCCTTGAGGTAGCGCCCGGACAGCTCGGCGGCGAAGTGTTGGGCGTCGGCGGCGCTCCCCCCGTTTCCAAAGGCGAGGATTTTTCCCCCGTCCGCCAGCGTCTCTCGGAAAAGGTTTGCGGCCCTCAGGAGCGGGCCGCGCAAGGTCTCCAGGGCCGCCTCCAGGGCGCGCCCGTTCTCGGTCACGGCGCGGCGTTCCGCTTCGAAGACCCCTTCCATCAGATCGGCCATGCAAACCTCCGCGGCCCCATTATACTGGTCCCCGTGGAGAGACTGGGACCCATCGTGGCGACGACGGCCCTGCCCACCGTCCGGGGGCAGGTGGAGGCGGCCCGCGCCGCCCTGGCCTCGGGGGCCGACCGGGCCGAGGTCCGCCTCGATCTTCTGGCGCCCGGCGAGGACCCGGAAGGCCTCCTGGCCCTGGCCGGAGAGGTCCCTCTCCTCGTCACGGGAAGCCGCTCCCGCCCCGCGCCCGGAGAGGTGGAGCGGTTTCGCCGCGCCCAGGCCCGCGGGGCCTGGGTGGACGTCCCACTTTTCGAGGACCTGCCGGAGGACCTGTTCGGCCTCGCTCCCTCGCGCCTGGTCCTCTCTTGGCACGCCCCGGAGGACGGGCCCTCGGATCTCGGCGCCGCCTTCGCCGCGCTCTCCTCGCGCCCCGCGGCGGTTCGAAAGGTGGTGGGCACGGCCCGCGACTTCGGCGACAACCTGGCCGTCCGAAGGCTCCTCGCCGAGCGGGGCGGGGCCGGAGACCTCTGCGCCTTCGCCATGGGGCTCCCCGGCCAGATGAGCCGGATCCTTTCCCTGGCCTGGGGCTCCTGCGCCCTCTACGCTTCGGCGCCCGGCTGCCCTCCGGCGGCGCCGGGCCAGATCCCCCTCGCCGAGGCGCTGGGGCTCTACCGGTGCCGAGAGATCGGGCCGCGGACCCCTCTTCTGGGGGTGGCGGGATGGCCTCTGGCCCGCACCGGGTCGCCCGCCCTCCACAACCGCTGGCTGAAGGCGGCGGATCTTCCCCATCGTTTCCTGCCGATCCCGGCTTCCTCCCTCGATGCCCTCCTGGAGGCCGCCCCCGGCTTGTTCATCGAGGGGCTCGCCGTGACCCATCCCCACAAGGCGGCGGCCCTGGCCCGTGCGGCGGGGGCTTCGCGGCTCGCCCGTGCGGCGGGGGCCGCCAATACGCTCCGCCTCCTGGACGGACCCGGCTGGTCCGCCGCCAATACCGACGTCTACGGGGTCCGGCGGGCCCTGGCGGGGACAGGGCGCCCTGGGCGCGTCCTGCTCCTCGGGGCGGGCGGGGCCGCGGCGGCCGTGGCCCTGGCCCTTCGCGGGAGGGGACCCGTGGCCGTAGCCTCCCGGGACCCGGCGCGGGCCCGCTCCCTCGCCTCGAGGCTGGGGCTCGAGGCGGTGCCCTGGGGGGACCGCCGGCGGACCCCGTGGGACCTCCTCGTGAACGCCACCCCCTCGGGCCAGGAGGGGGAGGAGACGCCGTACCCCTTCCCCCTGACGGGCCGGACCGTCTTCGACCTCGTAGTCCGGGAGGGGGGAACGCCCCTCCTTCGCGAGGCCCGAGCGCGGGGCTTGAGGGCCGTGCCCGGGGAGGCCATGCTGGAAGCCCAGGCTCGCTTGCAGTTTCGCCTCCTCACGGGGCGGCGCCCGCCGATCCTTGACGGACTCTCCGTTCCTCGGCGAGAATAAAAGCCACACGTCCATCCGTTGAGTTCCTGGAGGCCGGGGCCGCCGGCCGCGTCGGAGGACAGCATGGACCGGAGGACGTTCGTTCGAGTGTCTGCGGCGGCCGCCGCGGGTGCCGCCGCCCTGAAGGCGGCGGGAACCTGGGCGGGCGCCATCGCCGAAACCGGGGCCCAGGGGGCCCCACATGCTCCCACGGGAGGAGGACCCGCCATGGCCTATGAAGTGAACGCCCACCTCAAGCCCTCGAACCTCAAGGGCCTCTCGGAAAACCAGATCGCCCAGCACTGGAAGCTCTACGAGGGGTACGTGGCCCAGTCCAACGCCCTCAAGGCCGAACTCGAGGCCCTGCGCAAGGAGGGCAAGGGCGCCACCCCCCTCTATGCCGACCGGCGCCGCCGCTTCGGCTTCGAGTACAACGGCATGGTCCTGCACGAGTACTATTTCGGGAACCTCAAGGCCGGCGTGGCCGAGCCCGGCGACGCCTCCCCCCTGCGCAAGGCCCTTTCGGAACAATTCGGCTCCTTCGAGGCCTGGAAGGACGACTGCGTGAAGTGCGGGGCCACCCGCGGCATCGGGTGGGCCGTTCTCTACCTGGACCCCGCCACGGGCTGGCTCACGAACCACTTCATCCAGCTCCACGAGGACGGGAACGTGGCGGGCTTCGCGCCCATCCTGGTCCTGGACGTCTTCGAGCACGCCTACATGGTGGACTACCCCGCCACGGGACGCCCCGACTACATGAAGGCCTTCTTCGAGAACGTGAACTGGGCGGCGGTGGAGAAGCGCTTCGCCGAGGCCTCCGCCGGCAAGATCCCCGCCCGCTTCTGACGAGCGGCCAAACGGCGACGCGTTGGGGCGGGCGACGGCCCGCCCTTTCGCCCGCCGAATCCCCCTTCACGGATTTCCGTTTTCCAGGCGGATCAAGAGCCCCGAGATGGGCTCGTCTTTCACTTCGACCACCAGGGTGCCCGTTCGCCCCCCGTCGCCTCGGGCCTTGAGAACGAGCTGCCCGGCCCCCAGGGAGGGAAAGGAGAAGGTTCCGTCGGCGCCGGTCTCCACTCCCCGCGTCGGACTCTCGCCGAATCCTTCGTAGGCGAAGGTGACGGCCGCCCGCGGCACGGCCTGCCCGGCCCCATCCACCACCTGCCCCTGAAGAGGGACCCCAGAGAAATTCCAAGAAACAGGTACCCCGTCTCGGTCGGGCACCTCGACCGGGGCCACGTACTGGGCCCCTTCCCAGAAGAGGGTGGCGTGGGCTGGACCGGGGCACGCGTCCGCCAAGGAGACGAATCCGGCCTCGTCGGCCTTGGCTCGAAGGAGACGGGCGGGCATGCCGAAAAGGGTGGAGCCGCCGACCCTGGAGACCTGGAGCATCCCCCCTTCCTCGAAGCCGTCGGATCCCGGCTCCACCACGAGCGTCGCCCCCCCGGCCGGCCGCCCCCCGGCTTGGAGGAGGGCGGTGAAGGAGACGCCCTCGATGGGCCAATGCACGAACGCTTCGCGCCCTTCCTCCACATGGACGGCCCGGGTTCCGCGGGGGGCCGGCCCCTGGCCGTCGTAGACCTCCAGGCGGTAGGAGCCGGACGCCACCTCGCCGAATTCAAACGAACCGTCGGCCTCCGCCGTCGCTTTCGGCGCGGAGGGATCGTAGGCCTGGGTCTTGAGCTCCAGGAGCCAGCCGTCCACCGCCTTGCCTCCCCGGGAGACCAGACGCCCGGAAAGACGGCCGGAGGGCTTCAGCGTCAGGCTCCCTGCATCCACGTCCTCCTCGGCCACCTCGATCTTGCGCGATGGGCTTCCATGCCCCTCGGAGGCGGCGCCGATTTCGTACCGGCCCTCGGGAACCCCCGTGAAGGCAAAGGCCCCGTCGGCGCCGGCCCTCGCCGTGAGGATTCGGGGCGGGTAGGTCGTGGCCGCCTCGGCGGCCTTCATGATCCGCTTCAGGCGCACATCGGCCCCTTTGTCCCACGGCTCGCCGTCGGGGCCCTCCACGGTGCCCGTCACCCGGGGCGATTCCTGGAAGGCCAGGTCTCCGAGGTCCTTCTCCTCCCCTTCGGCGAGCGTGAACTTCACGCATGCGCGACCCTTTTGGGCGCTCCAGGCGAGGAGCGCGTAGCCCCCCGGAGGCAGCCCGCCCACCTCGAAGGACCCGCCCTCGAGGAGGGACACGTTCTGTTGCCGCATGTTCGTGGTTTCCGGAGAATCGGTTTTCAACAGGACCCGGACCTTGTCGGCGTCTTCCTCGCCCGCCCGGCCCCGAACCACCGCGCCGCGGCGCAGGACCAGCCGGAGGTCGGTCCGGTCCTCGGGCCCGTAAGGCCCAAAGGAGGCCTCCCGCAGGCCGTTCGCAGAGAGGTTCAGCTTCCAAGCGCCCTTGGGCAGCGAAGCGAGCAGAAATCGGCCCTTCTCGTCGCTTCTCGTCCACGCCGCGCCGGTTCGAGGCAGACCTTCCACCACCACGAGCGCTCCACGGACGGGGTCGCCCCTCTCCGTCAGGACGACGCCCCCCAGGCGCGCTCCCCTGCGGAGAGGCACCTCCACAGACCGCCCTTCCTGGTCCTCCAGCCCCTGGAGAAGGACCGCCTCCAGCCCCTCCCCCGCCACCTCCACCGAGACCCCCTTCGCGAAGGGGAAGGCCCGGGCTTCGGAGGCTTCCACCTCCATCGAATGCGCCAGGGGCGCCCAGGGGATCCCCGGCATCCTGCAGGAGGTTCTCACCATGAGGCGATCCGGGACTTTTACGCCTTCTTCGGGGCGAAGGAGGAGGCGGACGGGCGGAACGGGATCGAGCCGGATCGTCCGGATTGAGGCGCCCTCCCATTCACGCAGGCGGTACCCCGCCGCCAGGACCCAACCGGCGAACTCCTCCCCGGGCGAAGGGATGCGTATCCGTCCGAACCGGTCGGTCCGGCTCTCCTGGATACCGAAGCCCGGCAGACGGGTGGTGGCCAGGGGATCGGCCAAGAGCGGCCGGGGGATCGTCAAGAGCCGTGCGCCGGAGACGGGGCGCCCCGTCCCGTCCAGAACCCGGAACTCATCCGCGGGCGCCGGCTGCAGAAGCATCGCCGCCTCTCGGATCTCGGGGTCCGCCTCCACGGCGCTGGGCAACCAGGTTTCCTCGTTGGCCCACAGGGTGACCCTCTCCGCCACCGGCACCCGAAACGACACGACCCCTTCCGAATCGGTTGACTTCTCCCCCCACGGAGCGGGAAGGGCCGGCCAGCCATCCACCCCCCGGCCACCTTGATCCCCCGGGCGGGCGCGCCATCGGGATCCAGGACGCGAACCTGGAGGGTTCTGCCTTCGGGCAGGGCCGCGGGGAAGGGCTCTCCCGCCCGGCAGAACGCCGCCCCTCCACCCTCCTCCCAAAGGAGACACGGCGCGGAACACGTCCGGCCCCGGAGGTCCTCCCGGTTCGCCTCCACCGGTTGAGCCCCCGGCCAGGTTTCCAGCCTGTAGAGCGGCCGCTCCTGACCCCGGGCCGCTCCCACGCACACCGCCGCCAGAACCAGCACCCCGCGAAGCCACCGACCCATGGGTCACCCCCCCGAATCGTAAAGTAGGATGTCCAGCAAGCCTCCGACCTGCCGTTGAAGAGTTCGCCACCTGGAATCCGAGGGGGAGGGCTGGCAGGAGAGTAAGGAAGCCGAGGGCGGCGCCGATCCCCCGGAGCGCCACGCCTTTCCCCGGACCGATGGGGCCGCCGGCTCTCATCGGAACCTCAACTTGAACAGGAGGGACGTCCCCAAGCCCCACGGATTCTGCTGGCGCCGGGCCAGAAGCAGGAGGATCTCCTTGTTGCCCCACGGCGCGGTCCCGAGCAGGAAATCCGCGTCCCTCAGGGCCACGGGCAGGACCAGGGGCTCCTTGTTCAAGAGCCGGAGCTGGTCGTCGTACCACCACAGGCTCAGGCGGTGGCCCTCTTTCGTGCGCTCCCGCACAACCACCGCCAGATGGTCCTCTACGGCCAAGAGCGCTTCCACGTGGGGGGCCCCGTAGTAGAGGACGAACCATTCCTCGTCGGGGGGGTAGCGGCCTTCGGGCGGTGGCTTGGGCAGGGGGGGTGGAGGGATGGGGGTGGCGCGGACGACCCTCCCCTCGGCGTCGAGGAGCCACAGCCGACCGGGAAGAACGAAGCCACGGCCAAGCCGCCCCGGCCCCAGGGACAAAAGCAACTCCTCGCCATCACTTGAAAGCTGCGGTTCACCTCCCAGGGCACGTATCGCCTCTCCACGACGCGCAGGTCCTTCCCGTCCCAATCGGTGGAAAACAGGACCATGGCGTCGAAGGGCTCGCCGTCCCTGGGGTGCTCCCCCTCCCAGCCCATGCCTCCGTAGACGATTCGCTTTTCGGTCAGGGCCGCTCCGAGGCCGGGGTTGTACCGGGCCAGGCCGAAGGTGGTCTTCTTCGGAAGGAGGGTGAGGGCGTCGTGGAAAAAAAAGCGTATCTCTTCCCTCCAGCACACCTACCGTGCCCGCGGCGCAAAAGAGGTGCGTGGGGGAAACGAGCTTGCCCTTTCCGAAGGTGCCCGAGGGCCGCCCCTTCGCGTCGTAGACGAGGACCGCGCCGTTCACGCGGTCCAGGATGAAGAGGCGCCCCTCCGACCCCACCGAAATGGCATCAATCGCTTCCGGCAGGCCGGGCAGGCTGAAGGGCTCCAGGCTCTCCAGGCGGGGCGCGGCCCCCGCCGCCGCAAGGGGAACCCGGAAGAGTCCGATGAGGACAAGCAAGGCTCCAATGAAGGACGGTCTGGAGATTCTCTGCATGGTCGCTCCCGCGAAAAGGGGGTCCCGGGCGAGGTTCAGTCCTTCAGGCCGGCTTTACGGATGGCAGTCCAAGCACTGACAGAGACCCGATGAGCCGTAGCACGTTACCTGCACAGCGTCCCACTTGCAGGAATGGACAGGACCACAGTTGCCGGGCGGGAGAATGGTGCCCGGAGACGGATTGTTGTTGGCAAAAAGCAGAACCGTACTCAGAATGCCCAAACCCAGAAGCACCGTGGCGAGCTTTTTCTTCATGCTCGTCCTCCACTCGTTCATTCCCTTGCCCGGAATCCCCTCCATTCTGCCCCCCCGAAAATGTCAAGCGGGGGGGTTCGATAGACAGAGTTCTTCTCGCCAACGCGGACCCGTCGCGCAGGGCGACAACAACGGGTCCGTGCAGGATGGAGCGATCCAGAACAGGATTCTGCGCCGATTTGAAGCGGAATCAAGAGGACGAGAAGGGGTGACACTCGGGGCGTCCGCTGATGTCAGGAGCCCGGCCGTCGTCCTCTTCCGTCAATGCTGACGTCGGGCACACCCCGCTGGCGTCGAAACGGCGCGCCCTCAGGCGTCGGCCTCCTGGTCGGAGGCGGCCTCGAGGCGGCGGATGACGAGGCAGGCGAGTCCGACGAAGAGCACGCCGTAGAAGATCAGGAAGAGCAGGGCGGCGGTCTTGCTCTCGGTGGAGGAGAGCATCTGCTGGATGATCCCCGTGGGCCCGCCCCCGTGGGGCAGGAGGGTGTGGAGGTGGAACAGCACCGTCAGCCGCTTGAGGAAGCCGGGGATGTAGGCCACCGCGTTCTCCCAGCCGAAGCCGATGAGCAGTCCCGCGAAGAGGGGGCGCTTGAGAGAAAGGCCCAGGAAGGCGAACAAGGCCCCGTAGACGAGCGCCCCCAGGCCCACCACGCCCAGGTCCAACAGGAGCGTCCCGGCCTCCCTTCCCAGGGCGCCGGCGCCGGCTTCCGAAACCCCCAGCACGTATGTCCCCAGGACGGAGGCCCAACAGCCCGCCACGATGACGGCGGACATGGCCGCGTAGCGCACGAGGAAGAGGCGGGCCCTGGGCACGGGCCGTCCGAAGAGGTAGGGCAGGGTCCCGCCCTCGCGCTCGTCGGCGATGAGGCCCACGCCGAAGAAGAGGGTGGAGAGGGGGAGCAGGAAGCCGCAGACGTAGAGGAAGACCACCATCCCGTAGAGGGTGATGCCCCCCAGGGGCACGGGGATCCCCTTGGCCACGAGGAGGCGCAGGAGGAGGGTCACGCCCCAGGGAAAGGCGGCCATGAGGCCGAAGAGGAGGCCCTTCACGGAGAGGGCCATCCGGCGGGCGGTGAAGGCGAAGAGGGCGCGCGTCGCACTGTCCATGTCAGGCCACCAGGTAGGAGAAGACCGCCGCCAGGTTGTCGTCGAGGGGGTTGAGGATTTCCAGCCCCACCTCCCGTTCCGCCAGGAGGGCGCCCAGGCGCGCCCGGAAGTCCGAGGCGTCGGAGACCTCCACCGTGAGGTTGCGCCCGTCGCCCGCGAAGGTGACCGAGGCCACCGTGGGCCAGGCGATGAGCACCGAGGCGAGGGCTCGGGCGTCGGCGCACCGGAGGAAGACCTTCAGGGGACGGCTCGCGATGGCTTCCCGCACTTGGGGGACCTCGCCCGAAGCGAGGACGCGCCCGTAGTGGAGGAGGAGGATGCGGCTCGTCATGGCCTCCACCTCGTGGAGGAGGTGGGAGGAGACCAGGACGCAGCGCCCCTCCTCCCCCCACCGCTTGATGGCGGCGATGGCGTGGGCGCGGCTCGGCGGGTCCATGCCGTTGAGGGGCTCGTCGAGCAGGAGGATCTGCGGATCGTGGACCAGCGCCTGGGCCATCTTCACCTTCTGGCGCATGCCCTTGCTCATGGCCCGGATCTTCTTCCCGCCCTCGTCCCCGAGGGCCACCTCCTGGAGGGCCCTCCCGGCGCGCTCCGTCGCCTCGGCAGGGCTCAGGCCCGACAGGCGCCCCAGGAAGGCGACGAATTCCAGGCCCGTCATGTCCTCCCAGAAGCGGTCCGCCCCCGGGCAGTAGCCGATGCGCGCCAGGGCGCCGGGGTTCGCGAAGATGGGCTCGCCGCCGAGGGTGACCGACCCCGCGGTGGGCTGGAGGAGGCCCGCCATGAGGTTGAGGAGGGTGCTCTTTCCGGCGCCGTTCACGCCCAGGAGCCCCGTGACGCCGGGCTCCAGGTCCAGGGAAACCCGGTTGATCCCCACCACGAGGCCGTACCAGCGCGAGGCGTTCTGCACGCGGATCATTTGAGCACCGCCCGGCCCCGGAAGCGGGCCGCCAGGACCAGGACGCTCGAGGCGGCCAGGAGGGCGAAGAAGCAGAGCGTGGCGGCGGGGGGAAGGATGAGGCCGGGCTCGCCGGGATGGACTTCCGCCCCCAGGCACAGCTCGGCGAGGGCCTTGAGCTGGGTGAAGATCGAGGGGAACCAGACCAGGGGGCTCCGCGTGATGGCGTAGAGGATCCCGCAGGCCGCCGGGCCCAAAAAGACGATGCCGAAGAAGGTCAGCCCCACGAGCCTCGGGCTGCGGCCCATGGAGGAGAGGGCGAGGAGGAAGAGGACGAGGGTGAAGGGGCCCAGGAGGGTGAAGAGGGCCGATCCCCACAGGACGCGGGCGTGCTCCCACAGCCACGCGGGCTCCCCCGTGAGGCCCACTTGGAAGATGACCAGGACCAGGACGGGAAGGAGCGAGAATACCAGGAGGAAGAAGCCCAGGGCGGCGCCCTTGGCCCAGAGGTACTGGAGGGGGCCGAGGGCCCGGCCGAGGAAGACGGCCAGGGTCCCGTCGCGCCGGTCCCTCGCCACCAGGCCCGAGCCCACCCAGATGGAGACGATGGTGAGGAGGAAGAGGTTGTAGAAGTTGCCGAGGAGGACGGCCACGAGGGACTCGTCCACCTTGGGCAGCTCCGCGATGAAGGCCTTCACGTTCTCCGAGTCCCCGAGCTGGGTGTGGAAGAAGGTCAGCAGGATCCCCCAGGCCCAGGGCAGGAGGGCGAGGATCAGGAGGAAGAGGAAGCGCCGCTTGCGGAGATAGGGCTGGACCTCCTCCCGGAACACGGGCCACCATCGCTTGGAGAGGGGCCGGCGGGGGCCGTCGTAGGGCGCGTACCCCTGCTCAAACACGGGCATCGCCGCCTCCGTTCTGTTCGAGCGCCTTCAAGAAGAGCGTTTCGAGGGACGTGGACTCCCTCACGAGCCGCGTGACGGTGCCTCCCGCCTCCTGGGCGAGGCCGAAGATGACCTTCAGGCTCTCCCCCGAGGGGAGGACCACCCGGTAAAGGCCCCGGTGGCCGTCGGACACGGCCACGCCGGCCTTCCGGCAGGCCGCCTCGAAGGCCTCCCTGTCGCCCTCCCACTGGACCAGGAAGTGCTGGGCCTCGCTCCGGGTCCAGTCCTCCACCGTGGCGTAGGAGAGCATTTCGCCCCGGTTGAGGATGACCACGCGGGAGCAGACCGCCTCCACGTCCTTCAGGATGTGGGTCGAAAGGAGCAAGGTCTTCCCCTGGCGCACGAGGTCCCCGCAGAGGTCCAGCATCTCCTCGCGCCCCACGGGATCCATGCCCGCCGTGGGCTCGTCCAGGAGAACCAGGGCCGGGTCGTGGACCAGGGACGCCGCCAGCTTGAGGCGTTGCTGCATGCCCGTGGAGTAGGTTTCCACGTTCCGATAACGGCTCTCCCCCAGGCCCACGTACTGGAGCACTTCGTGGGCCCGCTCCACGGCCGCGCTCCGGGGAAGCCCGGAGATCTCGCCGAGAAAGGCCACCCACGCGACGCCGCTCATCCCCGGGCGAGTGCCCTCTCGCTCGGGAACGTAGCCGACCCGGTCGCGGAGGGCGGGGCCGAGCTTGCGGGCGTCCTCTCCCATCAGCCAGATGCGGCCTTGGGCAAGGGGCAGAAGCCCGAGGACCGCCTTGATCAGCGTGGACTTTCCGGCCCCGTTGGGGCCGAGGAGCCCCACGGCGCCCCCCTCCACCTCGAAGGAGACTCCCCGCAGGGCCTCCAGCTTTCCGTACCTGGCTTTCGCCCCCTCGACCCTCAGAATCGCGCCCATGCCCTCCCCTTACGCAGGCGGCCGGGTGAAGGTTTCCGCGGTTTTCCCCTTGGCGCGGCCGCGCCGCTTCCGCACGGCCTTCTCGAAGGCCGCGAACCTCGCGGGGAACTCGGCCCGGCGCTCGCGGGCCGAGGCGGCGAACTGCTGGAGGAGCGCTCCCACGGCCAGGAAATCGGCGGATGGCGCCCCCTGAGCGGCCGGAGCCTCGGCGGCCTCCACCAGGCGTCGCGCGCCGACGACCGCGTCCTGGTGGGCCCCCAGCGTGTCCTGGAGGGCGACGACGGCTCGGAGGTAGGGCCCCATGGCCCCTCCGAGGACGGTTTCGAAGAACTCCCCCGTATACCGCAGACGCTTGAAGAGGATGCGCAGGCGGTGGAGGGCCTCGGAGGGCGAGGCGGGCTCCACGGCCCGTCCCATTCTCCGCGCCTGCTTCTCGGCCCGGAGAAGAAGGACGGGCGCCGCCCGGCCCGCCGTCGGCGGTGGGGCTCCCGGACGCCCCCTCGGCGCGGGCGAGGCGGCCAGGCGCCCGAGGCGGTCCAGGAGGGCGGCGAAGCGCCGGCCCGAGAGGCCGGTGACCATGGCCTCCAGGGCCTCGGAGCGATCCCGGAGGAGGCGGTCCACCAGCCCGTGGGGCAGACTCATCCCCTCCGGGAGCCTGCGCTCCATGGCTCGCAGCTCCTCCAGAAACACGTCGAGGTCCCGCACCTGTCCGAGCAGGCGCCCGGCCCATGCCAATTCGAGGCGCAGAGATTCGGCCCGGCGCGGCCCCAGATACGGCGCCAGGAGGCGCAGGGCGGTCCGAAGACGGCGGGTGGCCACGCGGGCATCGTGGACGAACTCGGGATGGAGGTCGCGCAGGGCCCAGGGCACCTGGAGGCCCAGGCGATGGGCCTGGAGGGCCACGATCTTGCGGGCGGCCAGCCCCAGAGCGTCCTCCGATCGGACGGGCGAGGCCGGAGGGGGAAGGGCGCCTGGCTCGGGCCGGCCCGCCAGGCGGAGGGCGGTGGTCAGGAGGTCACCGGGAGCCTCGGCCAGCCCCACCCGGTCCCGAAGCAGGACCTGGAGGTGGAGGCCCGCGGCGGGATCGCTTCCGGGAAGGAGCCGGAGGGAAAGGTGGCCCCTGGCCCCCCTCCGGTCGGGCCCGGGCGCGGGGAAGCGGTCCATCACGAGCCTCGCCGCCGCCCCCTCAGGCGTGCGAATCTCCACTTCCCGGCGCCGGACCCTCACCCTCAGGACCGGGACGAGGGGTTTCTTGGCGGCCCGAAGGAGGATCTCGGCTTCCCGGGTCAGGGCGCGCGCATCGAACACGGGCGCATGGGGGTCTCCGTTGAAGGGGAGGCCGCCGCCGGGCTCGGACCCCGAGGGGTCCTGGGTCCGGACTTCCAGCCGCCCTCCCTCCCCGCAAAGGACCAGCCTCCATCCATCGCGGGCCAGACGCCCTTCCACCGTATCCAGGTAGAGGAGGTCCAGGCGGGTCTCCGCGGCCGGGCCGGGGAGGTATCCGGCGGACCTCAGCTCTCTCAGCGCGCGCTCCCAGAAGGCGTCTCCCCGCAGGAGGAAGGCGGGGCATGCCGGCGGGTCCGCTCCGCCGGCCCTCGGGTCGGGGCCTGGAAGGGGATCAGCCATCGGAGTGCTTCCGGCCCGAGAGGAACTCCTCCGGGCGGGCCGCCGCGGCGCGGCGCTCGGCGAGGTCGCGGGCCACCGACTCCGCGGGATAAGCGAAGCGGACGATGCGCGCCCTGGCCGCCCGCCCCCCGAGAAAGTCCACCAGGGCGTACGCCCCCCTCGGATCGCCGTCCACCGGCTTGCCGACGGAGCCGCAGTTCACCACTCGGGTTCCCCCCAGGAGCCGGGTGAAGGGGACGTGGGAGTGGCCGCACACGAGGACCGCGGGGCGCAGGGGGCCGAGTTTGGCTTCCAGGGCCCTGCGGGTCAGGCTCGGGTAGACGTAGTCCGTATCCGAAAGGGGGCTCCCGTGGACCACGAGGACCGAGCATCCGCCGAAGTCGAGATCCAGGCGCTCGGGCAGGGCCTCCAGAAACCGGCGCTCCTCCTCGCCCAGGGCCAGAGCCGTCCAGGCCAGGGCCGCCGAGGCCTTCTTGTCGAGCTTTTTCCTCAGGCGTTTGGGGGAGGAGGGCAGGTCCAGGAGCTTTCTCTCCACGTTCCCCCGAACGCACCGGACGCGGCGCTCCATGAGGAGCCGGACGACCTCCACGGGGTGGGGACCGAAGCCCACGAGATCCCCCGCGCACACCACGTCTTCGGCCCCGTGCCGGCGCGCTCCCTCGAGGGCCTTCCAGAGGGCCGGGAAGTTGGCGTGGACGTCCGAGAGAAAGGCGACCCTCATGGCAGGAGGCGCGCCGCCAGCACCTTCAGGACCGCCTCGATGCGCCCGAGATCCTTGACGCGCCCCTTCCTGGGTTTGACCTTGAGGTCCGCCACGACGTCCCGCAGAGCCCGGATCCGCTCCGCCGACGGAAGGGCTGGGGCGTCACCGGGAACCGCCTTCTCGTCGAGGGCGGCAAGGACGGCGGCGGCTTCCGCCTCGAGCCGGGAAAAGACCGCCTCGGAGACTTCCTGGAGGAGGAGCCGAAGCTGGGCCACGTCACCGGCCAAATCGGCGGCCGCCGAGGGACGGCCCGCTCCGGACGCTTCCCCGCCTCGTGGACCTTGGCGCCTTTTCTCCCGGGCGGCCGACGACCTCCGGGTGGTCTTCGTCTTCGGAGTCTCCATGAGTCCTCCTTCCTGCCCGGCCCGTGGGCCCGGGTCCCTTCTCCCACGAGCGACGCGGGCTCGGTCAGGAGGGGTTCTCCAGAACCCCCCGTGTGAGGGACACGAGTTCCCGGTGCAGGGCCGGGATGCTCCGGTTCCCGTTCACCGTGCGGAACCCGTACCGTTTCCCGAGGGCGATGAACTCCCTCCTGATTTTCCGCTGGTACAGCAGAAAGCTCTCGAACCAGTCCCGGCTGAGGCCGCAGTCCATTCCCGACTCCCAGTAGTCCAGCTGGGTCCTCGCCTGGAAGGTCCGCTCCACCAGCGTGTTCATGGACACGGACAGGTAGAAGACGGCGTCGGGGACGAGGGCCATACCGTAGAGGGAGGCGAGCCATTCCGGGTCCGCGCCACGCACCACGTCGCGCACCATGAGGGTGTAGATGTACCGGTCGGCCAGCACCACGAACCCCGCCCTCAAGGCCGGGATGATGACGTTCTCCAACTGGTCGTAGAAGTCCGTGGCGTAGAAGAGGCTCATGGTCCGGGGGCTGAGGACGTTCCCCTGCTTGGCCAGCTCCAGCTCGGCCCCCACGAGCGTGGACCGCTTGAGGCCCACCTGGACCACGGCGTAGCCCTGCTCCTCCAGCCACTCGGAAAGGAGGTTCACGTGGGTGGACCGCCCCGAGGAGTCGGCGCCCTCGATCACCAGAAGCCATCCCGAGAGCTTCCGGGGGTCCACTCCGGCGGGCGGGTGGTGATAGAAGGTCTTTCCGCGGCTCATTGGGCGTACCTCTTGTGGAAGAAGGCCAGGTCCACCCGTTCCTGGAGGATCTTCCGGATGGCCCGCTGCTGGGCGTGAACGGGCTGGGTGGCGTCCACCTCGGTGAAGTTGAACTCGTCCACCATGGCGATGTACTGGTCGAGAACCCTCCCCTGGAAGATCTTGAAGCTTTCGGTGGGGTCGGGGCTCAGGCCCAGGTCCATGCCCGCCTCGAAGTACTTGAGCTTGGGACGCCCCTCCAGGATGCGGCCGAGGGCCGTCTCGAGGGGCAGTCGGAAAAAGAAGGTGATGTCGGGGCGCGTGGCGAACCCGTACATCCGCCTCAGCCACCCCGGATCGCAGCCCCGAACCGCGTCCCGGGCGAAGGAGGTGAACATGTACCGGTCGCAAAGGACGATGTGGCCGCCTCGCAACAGGGGGAGGATCTGGCGCTCGTACCGGTCCGCGAAGTCCGTGGCGTGGATCAGGCTGAAGGTCGTCGGGGTGAGGAGCTGGCGCTTCTTCCCCTTGCGGGTGGCCTCCTTGACGAGCACCGAGGAGTTCCATTCCGAGAAGAACACGCGGTATCCCCGGGCCTTCAGCCACTGGTGGAGGAGGTAGATCTGAGTGGACTTGCCGGACCCGTCCAGGCCTTCCACCGCCACGAGCTTTCCGGGGTAGTCGGGTTTGGGCCGTTCGTTCATGAAGCCCCCTCCGCGATGGCGACCTCCACCTGGAGGCCGAAGGTCTGCGTGAAGAGATCCGCCTTGCGCTTCAAGGACCATCCTTCCAGGAGCAGATCCCCCGTCCCTTCCACGCGGAGGCGGAGGACCGAATCCGCCGTCTCGGCCTCCACGCGCTGAACCCGGCTCTGGTGTTCCCGGTCCAGGGCGTCGGCGAGGCGGAGAATGGAGGCCAGGGCCGTCACCGTGAACCGCTCCCTCCGATCGAGAGCGGAGAAGGCCTCGTGGGTGGGTTTGGGCATGCTCCGCCTGTGGTACCGGGCCACGTTCGCCACCAGCAGGGTCTCCCTGGCCGAGAAGCCCGCCAGGTTGCTCTGGGAGATGAGGTACAGGCTGTGTTTGTGGTGGCGGGTGTAGCTCACGAACGAGCCGATGTCGTGGAGGAGGGCGGCGGCGTGGAGGAGGGCCCTTTCCGAGTCCCCCAGGCCGTGCACCTTGGCGGTCTGGTCGAAGAGGGACAGAGCGAGGGCCGCCACCTGGCGCCCGTGGCCTTCGTCGAAGGCATACTTGCGCCCGAGCGGGAGGACCGCCTCCTCCACCTGCCTCTCCCGGTGGGCGGGACCGGGGGCGGGGCCCGTGCGGGAATCGGCGAGGTCCAGGGCGATGCCCTCCCTCAGCCCGACGAAGGGCACCCGGATCTCCCGGGCCCCCGCCAGACGGGCCAGGCGCAGGTAAACCAGGGCCGCGGGGAGGATGACGTCCGCCCGGTCTTCCCGGATCCCCAGGGTGGCCACGCGCTCCCGGTAGCTGAGCCGGGACAGGTGCCGAACGGTCTTTTCCAGCGTTGCCACACCGAGGCGCGCCACGCCGCGGGGATTCAGGGGGGCCAGGGCGATCTGGGCCAGGGTTTCGATGTTTCCCCCCGTGGCCACCATGCTCAGGGGCGCCGGTCCCAGATCCCGGCTGGTCTTCAGGGTTCCGACGTATTCCCCCACGAGGGAGAAGAACCTCCCCGGATCTTCGGCCCCTCCCGTCAATTCTTCGAGGAGGCGGACCGCGCCCATGGTGTGGGACTCGGTCCACAGGATCCCCGACTGGTCGGCCAGGGTCACCTCCACGCTGCCCCCCCCGAGGTCCACCAGGAGCCAGCGGCGCCCCGAGAGGTCCACGCGGCTTCGCACGGCGCGGTAGATGAGCCGCGCCTCCTCGGAGCCGTGGATGGTCTCCAGGCGGATCCTCGCCCGCTCCTCGACCTCCCGGAGGAATTCCTTTCCGTTCTGGCTCTCGCGGACGGCGCTTGTGGCCACGGCCCGATAGTCCTCGATGCGCAGTTCGTCCAGCTTCCTCCGGTACTCCGAAAGGACCTCCACCGCGCGGTCCGCCGTGGGACCGTGCAGTTTCCCGCCGAGAAACACCCCATGGCCGAGACGGACGGGGTTCCGGCCCGCCTCCAGGACCCGGTACTCACCGGGGCCCGAGAACTCGGCCGCCAGAAAGCGCATGGCGTTGGACCCCACGTCGATGGAGGCGCAACGGTAGGGATAGGCCGCGGGGGAACGGCTCTTCCGGGGCGACTTTTGCGGATTCCCCTCCCTGGCTGGCACGTTGGCCCTCCCTTCCCACGCTATCCTGAGACTCTACTGGACTCCCTTGGAATTTTCATGATATTTCCATGGCTGATTCGAAGCAATCCCTCCAGGCTTCCCTTCCAGGAAAAACTGTCGCATACTGGCGCGGAGATGAGGGCCCATTTTCCACACCCTGTGAAAAAGACTGTGTAAAACATGACGGTTCGCTTGTGGTCGCAGATTCTGGAGAAGGTCAAGGGGAAGGTGCCGGAGAGCGCCTTCTCCGCGTGGTTCAAGCCGCTCAAACCCCTGAAGATCGATGAGACTTCGGTGACGATCCAGACCCCCAATCCCCTGTTCCGCGAGTGGCTCGAGAGCCACTACCGGGGGGTCCTGGAGGACGCGGCGGCGGAGGCGGGCCACCCGGAACTCCGGTTCGCCTTCGTGGACGGCGCGGCCGAAGACCTCGTTCTCACCGCGCCGGATCCTCCCAAGCCGGCCAAGTCCGCCGCGAGGTCCCCTTCCGGGTCCGACGTGGCCGAGCCCCCCTTCAACCCCCTCTACCGGTTCGACACCTTCGTGGTGGGGCCGTCCAACCGCTTCGCCTTCGCGGCCTGCCAGGCCGTGGCCCAGAATCCCTCCCGGTCTTACAACCCGCTGTACATCTACGGCGGCGTGGGCCTGGGAAAGACTCACCTCATGCAATCCATCGGGGCGGAGTTGAGGCGGGCCTTCCCTGGACTGAGGGTCTGCTACCTCTCCACCGAACGCTTCATGAACGAGATGATCGCGTCCATCACCCACCGCCAGCAGCACGAGTTCCGGGACCGCTACCGGAAGGCGGACGTGATCCTACTGGACGACGTGCAATTCCTGTCGGGCAAGGAGGGCACCCAAGAGGAGCTCTTCCACACCTTCAACGCCCTCCACGAGTCCCAAAGGCAGATCGTGCTGAGCTCCGATTGTCCCCCGAGGGACCTCCACAGCATCGAGGAGCGCCTGCGGTCCCGCTTCGAGTGGGGTCTCATCGCCGACATCCAGCCGCCGGAGTTGGAGACGAAGGTGGCCATCCTCTACAAGAAGGCGGAGGCCTACCGAGTCAGCCTCCCGGAGGACGTGGCCCTCTTCATCGCCGCGCGCATCAAGAGCAACATCCGCGAACTCGAGGGGTGTCTGCTCCGCCTCATCGCCTTTTCCTCCTTCAAGGGCCTTCCCATCACGGTGGACCTGGCCCGGGAGACCTTCGAGAGCCTGTTCAAGGAGGACGGGCGCGTGGTGTCCGTGGAGGCCATCCAGAAACACGTGGCCGCCTATTACAAGATGAAGGTTCAGGACTTGAAGGCCAAGTCGAACCGGGCGAGCATCGTCTTCCCCAGACAGGTGGCCATGTACCTCGCCAAGGAGCTGACGACGTCCTCCCTTCCGGAGATCGGCAGGAAGTTCGGCGGGAAGCACCACACGACGGTGCTGCACGCCATCCGAAAGATCGAGGCCAGGACCAAGAGCGATCCCCACCTTCAACAGCAAATCCACAACTTTATCCGTTCATTTCGTTAGGCGGGAGGGCAAACCGTGCAAAAGACCCTGTGGAAGGGATCCAGCCAAGACGGCCTGGCGGCCTCCGCCCGTTTCCTTCCTCGGCTCCTACACGGTTGTCCACAGGGTTCCGATCGAATGGGATTCCCTGCCGGGCGCCGTTTGCGCGGGTTTGCACATTTCCACAGGTCCTACTGGTACTACTGCCTCCAATAAGAGGAGAGAGAAAGATGGAAATCCGGATCGACGCGCGGGATCTCCTGTCCGACCTGAGCCTCGCCCAAGGCATCGTGGAGAGCAAGGCCACCATCCCCATCCTCTCCAACCTCCTGTTAAGGGCCCAGGACAACCACTTGGAAGTGGCGGCGACGGATCTCGAGGTGACCCTGAAGTGCCGCTGTTCCGCCGAGGTTCTCGAACCGGGCGGAATCACCGTCCCCGCGCGAAAGCTGGGCGCCATCGTCCGGGCCTTCGTGGGCTCCGCGAGCCCCCTCTCGCTCAAGACCACGGCCCAGGGAAGGCTCTTCCTGCAACCCGTGGGGGAAAGGCAGGAGTATCACCTGCAGACGCTCCCCGAGGAGGACTTTCCCACCCTCCTCGCCCCCCAGGATGGGAAGTCCCTGGACCTGCCCGCGGAAGCCTTCAAGCGTTGCATCTCCGAGGCGCTGGTCTCGGTTGGGGCCGAAGAGAGCCGGTTTTCGATCCGCGGGGGGCTTCTCCTGCTGGAGTCGGATCGCCTGGCCCTGATCTCCACCGACTCCCACAGGCTGACCTACACCGAATGGGCCGGGCCGGTGGGGATGGCCGAGCCTCTCCGGGTTCTCATCCCCCGCAAGACCCTGGTGGAGTTCCTGAAATTGGACGGCGCCGAGACGGTGCGGGTGACCTTCCGCGAGAACCACATCTTTCTGGAGACGGAGAACCGCCTGTTGTACAGCCGTTTGATGGATTCCACCTTTCCGGCGTGGGAGAAGGTCCTTCCCACGGAGTCCGACAAGCGCGCCGTCCTGGACCGGGGGGCGCTTTCGGAACGGCTCAAGCGGGTCTCCATGGTCGCGGAGAGCAAGACCCGGGCCATCACCCTCTCCTTCGATCCGGCGGGGAGCCTCGAGATCCTGGCCAGGAACCCCGAGACGGGGGACGAAGGACGGGAATTCCTGGCCTGCGATGGGTACGAGGGAGAGGCCCTGTCCATCGTCTTCAACGTGGACTACCTGCTCGAGTTCCTCGCCGCGTGCGCGGAGGAGAAGGTGGTCTTCTCCATGCGCGAGAGCAACTACCAGGCCCTACTCCAACCGGTCCGCCCCTCGGGGGTGGGGGTCCACAAGCACGTGCTCATGCCGCTGAGGTTTGATTGAGGTTGCTGGAAATCTCGGCGGACGGGTTCAGAAACCTCCAGCAGGTCCGTTTGGCTTTCGGCAGCCCCCTGACCCTTCTGTTCGGGGAGAATGCGCAGGGTAAGACCAGCGTGCTGGAGGCCATCTACCTGTTGGGCACCAGCAAGTCCTTCCGGGACCATCGTCTGGAACACCTGATCGCCTTCGGCAGGGGGGAGGCCGCCGTAGGAGGGCAAGTGCGCTCCGGCGACGTGACCCACCGCCTGGAGTGCGCCCTCACCCCGAGGGAGAAGCGATTCCGCCTGGACGGACGGGAGGCTGGACCGGCGGAGTACCTGTCGGTCCTTCCCGTGGTGGCGCTGAGCGCCGAGGACCGCAGCCTGGTCAAGGGAGAGCCCCGGCACCGGCGAAACCTCCTGGACACCGCCGGAGTGCTGAGGCGCCCCGCCTACCTGAAAGAGGTCCTGGAATTCGGTCGGTGCCGGGCTCAACGGGCCGCACTCCTGAGGAATCCCGCCTCCTCCCGAAAAGAGAGGGCCGCATGGACCGAGCCCTACGCCGCGCTGGGCGAGAAGATCCAAAGGGAAAGGGCCCGGCTGGCGGAGATGCTGAACGGCCTCCTGGACGGGCTGGCCCGGGACGCCTCGTGCCAGGAGCGGGTCCAACTGGTCTACCGGCCCTCGGGCGGTTCGGACCTCCGGGCTTCCCTGGAGAGGGCGGCGGAGGCCGAGCGCAGGGCGGGGGTCAACCTCGTGGGTCCGCAGAGGGACCGGGTGGAGATCCTTCTCGATGGGAAGGCCCTGGAGGCCTACGGTTCGGGGGGACAGGCGCGAAGGGTGCTTTGGATGTTAAAATTGTCCCTGGTCCTCCTCCGTTCGGGAGGGGACCCGGAACCTCCCCTCTTTCTCGTAGACGACGCGGAGGCGGAGTTGGACCAGCGGCGCATCGAAGAGTTGATGCGCCTCACGGAGCGAAGGGCCCAGGTGGTCCTGACCGCCGTGAGGGATTGGTGCGGCTGGAGCGGGGAAATCGACCGCCGGCGGGTGGCCGGCGGACGGGTGGCTTGAGTCCGGGCCGCGCGCGGACGAAGAACCGGATCTCGTGAGGGAACGACACCCATGTCAGCAGGACGAATGGATCGGTACGACGCCTCCTCCATCAAGGTCCTCGAGGGGCTCGAGGCGGTTCGGAAGCGGCCCGCCATGTACATCGGGAGCACGGGCGTCACGGGCCTCCACCACCTCGTCTGGGAGGTGGTGGACAACTCGGTGGACGAGGCCCAGGCCGGATACTGCAACGAGATCGTCGTCACGGTGAGGGCCGACGATTCGGTCACCGTGGAGGACAACGGCCGGGGCATCCCCGTGGACATGCACCCCGAGGAGAAGCGGCCCGCCGCCGAAGTGGTCCTGACGGTCCTCCACGCGGGCGGCAAGTTCGACAACAACGCCTACAAGGTCTCGGGGGGCCTGCACGGAGTCGGCGTTTCCGTCGTGAACGCCCTCTCCGAACGCCTCGACCTGGAAATCTGGCGCGACGGCGGGGTGTGGGTCCAGACCTACGAACGAGGCGTCCCGAAAGGTCCCCTCGCCCGGACGGGCACACCCCATCCCGCGGGGAAGCACGGGACCCGGATCACCTTCAAACCCGATTCGGAGATCTTCGAGGAGACGGTCTTCTCCTGGGAGACCCTGACCACGAGAATGAGGGAGCTGGCGTTCCTCAACGCGGGCCTGAAGATTGTCCTGAAGGACGAGCGCGAAGAAGACCGGAAGGTGGAGTTCCACTACGAAGGGGGCATCGCGGCCTTCGTGGAGCACATCAACCGGGGCAAGACGGTCCTTCATCCCCACCCCATCGTGTTCAAGGGCGAGAAGGACCGGATCCTCATGGAGTGCGCCCTCCAATGGAACACGGGCTACAACGAACTGGTCTTCTCCTTCGTGAATTCGATCCACACCTCCGAGGGGGGAACGCACCTCGCGGGCATGCGGGCGGCCCTGACGCGGTCCATCAACGCCTACGCGGCTTCCGCGGGCCTGGCCAAGAACCTCAAGATCGCCCTTTCGGGGGACGACGTGCGCGAGGGGTTCTCGGCCGTCGTCTCGGTGAAGATCCCGAACCCGCAGTTCGAGGGGCAGACCAAGACGAAGCTCGGGAACAGCGAGGTCAAGGGCATCATGGAGACGGCCCTGAACGAGTTCCTGAGCCGCTACTTCGAGGAGAACCCGGGCATCGCCCGCACCATCGTGGGAAAGGTCATCGACGCCGCGCGGGCCCGGGAAGCGGCGCGCAAGGCGCGGGAACTCACTCGACGCAAGAGCGCCCTCGATGGGGACTCGCTCCCCGGAAAGCTGGCCGACTGTCAGGAGCGCGACCCCTCGAAATGCGAACTCTTCATGGTGGAGGGGGATTCGGCCGGCGGGTCCGCCAAACAGGGCCGTGACCGGAGGTTTCAGGCCATCCTCCCCCTGAGGGGCAAGATTCTGAACGTCGAAAAGTCCCGGCTCGACAAAATCCTCTCCAACAACGAGATCCGGACCATCATCACGGCCCTGGGCGCGGGAACGGGACAGGACGACCTGGACCTGGACCGGTTGAGGTACCACAAGGCCATCATCATGACCGACGCGGACGTGGACGGGAGCCACATCCGGACGCTCCTCCTCACCCTCTTCTACCGGCACTTCCCCCAGCTCGTGGAGCGCGGCCACGTCTACGTGGCGCAGCCGCCGCTCTACCGGGTCGGAAAGGGGAAGGAGGAGCACTACATCGCCACCGAGGAGGAGCTCACCCGGTTCTTCGTGGACCGTGCGGTGGCGGCCTACTCCGTCACCATCCCCACCCTAAAGAAGACCTACCGGGGGGAGGATCTGGCCAAGGCCCTGGAGATCCTTCAGCGCTATGAGCGGCTCCTCGGCCGGCTGGCCCGGAAGGGCTACACGGAGGATCTGCTCCTGTTTCTCTTCGGGGCCGGGCTGTGCCGGGACCTGTTCTCCTCCATGGAGAAGGCCGAGGACCTGCGGCAGGCCATCGTGAGGAAGGGTTACGAGGCGGGGGAGATGCGCTTCGACGAGGAACACAGCCTGTACGAATTCACTGTCACGAGCGAGCAGAACCCCCACCCGGCGCTCGTCTCCCACGCCCTCCACCACGCCTCCGAATTCCTGACGGCTCAGCGCCTCCACGAGCGCCTTCAGGACTTCGACCGGCCGCCCTTCCAGATCCACAACGGAGACTCCGACGCGGAGGTCTCGGACCGGCAGGCCCTTCTCCAGTACCTCCTTGGGGCCGTGAAGGCCAAGTACCACATCCAGCGCTACAAGGGCCTGGGTGAGATGAACCCGGAGCAGCTGTGGCAGACCACCATGGACCCCGCCAAGCGGCGGCTCCTCCAGGTCCGCGTGGAGGATGCGGCGGAGGCCGACCGGCTCTTTTCCGTCCTCATGGGGGACGCGGTGGAGCCGCGGCGGGAGTTCATCCAACAGAACGCGCTGAACGTGACGAACCTGGACGTCTGAGGGGACCCCCCGCGGGCGGTTCCATGAGGAAGCCATGACCGAACCCCAGCTTTTCGACCGGCCGTTGCCGGTGAACCTTGAGGACGAACTCAAGAAGAGCTACCTCGACTACGCCATGAGCGTCATCATCGGGCGGGCCCTTCCCGATGTGAGGGACGGGCTCAAGCCCGTCCACCGCCGGATCCTGTACGGCATGTACATGGGGGCCAACCACTGGAACCGGCCCTACAAGAAGTCCGCGCGCATCGTGGGCGACGTCATGGGGAAATTCCATCCCCACGGCGACTCGGCCATCTACGACACCCTCGTCCGCATGGCCCAGGACTTTTCCATGCGGCATCCCCTGGTGGACGGCCAAGGCAACTTCGGGTCCATCGACGGGGACGCTCCCGCGGCCATGCGGTACACCGAAGTGCGGATGGCCAAGCTGGCCCACGCCATGGTCGCCGACATCGAGAAGTCCACGGTGGACTTCGTCCCCAATTACGACGGGGAGGAGACCGAACCCGTCGTGCTTCCCAGCCTCTTCCCGAATCTCCTCGTGAACGGGTCCGCGGGCATCGCCGTGGGGATGGCCACGAACATCCCGCCGCACAACCTCGGCGAGGTGGCCTCCGCCGTAATCGCCCTGGTGGAGCGCCCCGATCTCCCCTCCTCGGATCTCCTGAAGATCATCCCCGGCCCCGACTTCCCCACCGCGGGCATCATCCTGGGTCGGGAGGGTATCCGGCAGGCGTACCAGACGGGGCGGGGGCTCATCAAGGTGCGGGCCCGGGCCCACGTGGAAGAGCTCAAGCGGGACCGGGAGGCCATCGTCATCACCGAGGTCCCCTACCAGATCAACAAGTCCAACCTCATCGAGAAAATCGCCGACCTGGTGAAGGAAAAGCGCATCACCGGCATCACGGACATCCGCGACGAATCCAGCCGCGAAGGCATCCGCGTGGTCCTGGAGCTGGGGCGCGGGGAGATCGGCGACATCATTCTCAAGCAGCTCTACAAGTTCACGGAGATGGAGACGACCTTTGGCGTCCAGCTCCTGGCGATCTCCGGGAACCAGCCCAAGACCTTCACCCTCAAGGGCCTTCTCGAGTCCTTCATCGCCCACCGGAAGGAGGTCATCCTCCGGAGGACCCGCTTCGATCTGGACCGGGCGCGCGAGCGGGCCCACGTCTTGGAAGGGCTCACCGTGGCCCTGGACAACCTGGACGCGGTCATCGCCCTCATCCGGTCCGCCAAGGACCCCGAGGCGGCCAAGGCCGGGCTGATGGAGCGCTTCTCCCTGAGCGAGATCCAATCCAAGGCGATCCTGGACATGCGCCTTCAGCGCCTCACGGGCCTGGAGCGGGACAAGATCCTCGCCGAGTACCGGGAGATCCTCCAGCGCATCGCCGAACTCACGGACATCCTGGGGAGCGAATCGAGGGTGAGGGCCCTTCTGTGCGACGAGATGCGCCAGGTGAAGGCCGACTTCGCCAACCCCCGCCGGACGCAGATCGTGGACGACACGGGCGACATCTCCATCGAGGAACTCATCGCCGACGAAGAGATGGTCATCACCGTGACCCACGGGGGCTACCTCAAGCGCACCGCTCTCCAGGAATACCGGAGCCAGCACCGGGGCGGCAAAGGACGCTCCGGCATGGGTACCCGGGACGACGACTTTGTGGAACGCCTCTTCGTGGCGTCCAACCACGATCGCTTCCTCTTTTTCAGCAATCTGGGGAAGGTCTACTCGCTGAAGGTCTACGAGCTCCCCGAGGCGGGGACGGCGGCCAAGGGGCGGGCCCTGGTGAACCTCCTGAGCCTGGAGCCCGAGGAGAAGATCCTCGGGTTGCTTTCGGCCCGGGGCTGCTTCGACGAGGTCCACTTCCTCGTCCTCGCGACCCGCAACGGGATCGTCAAGAAAACGCCCATGAGCGAGTTCGAATCCATCCGAGCCAACGGGAAGATCGCCATGACCTTCCGGGAAGGGGACGAACTCGTGGGCGCCGGGATCACCGACGGGAGGAGCCACGTGTTTCTGGCCACGCGGGCCGGCCACTGCATCACCTTCCCCGAGGACGACGTGCGGCCCATGGGACGGACCAGCCAGGGGGTGATCGGCATCCGCCTCAAGGGGGCCGACGAGGTCGTGGAAATGGAGGTCCTGACCGGAGCGGTGGTGGAGTCCTTCGACGAGGATGGCGCGGGGAAGGCCGTGGCGGGGGAGGGGAGCATCCTGACGGTGACCGAGAAGGGCTTCGGGAAGCGCACCCCCCTCAGCCACTACCGGATCCAGGGCCGTGCGGGCAGCGGGATCATCAACATCCAGACCACCGCCAAGAACGGTCCCGTCGTCGGCGGACTCCACGTGCGGGAGGAGGACGAGATCGTGGTGGTCACGGCCCAGGGCCAGCTCATCCGCACCCCCGTCAAGGGCATCTCCGAAATCGGGCGGCGCACCCAGGGCTTCAAGGTCATCTCCCTGGGCGAGGGGGACAAGGTCGTTTCGGTGGCCAAGCACGTTCCCGAAGGGGAGGACGGCGCCGCGCCGGAGCCTGCCGGTCCCCCCAAGGAGGCGAAGCCATGAAGATCTTTTTGGACACCGCCATCGTGGAGGAAATCCGGGCCGCGTCCGCCTGGGGCGTCGTGGACGGGGTCACCACCAATCCGTCCCTCATCGTCCGGAGCGGGCGCGTGTTCGAGGAGGTCATCGCGGAGATCTGTTCCCTCGTCGACGGCCCCGTCTCCGCCGAGGTCACGGCCCTCGATTCCGCGGGCATGGTCCGGGAGGCGCGGCCCCTGGCCGCCCTCCACCGAAACGTCGTGATCAAGGTCCCCATGACGGAGGAGGGCCTCAAGGCCACCCATGCGCTGAAGGGAGAGGGGATCCGGACCAACGTCACCCTCGTGTTCTCCGCGGCCCAGGCCCTCCTGGCCGCCAAGGCCGGCGCGTCCTTCGTCTCTCCCTTCGTCGGCCGCCTCGACGATGCGGGCCACGTGGGCATGGAGATCATCGAGCAGATCCGTGCCATCTTCGACCACTATGACTTCGCCTGCGAGATCATCACGGCCTCCGTGCGCCATCCGCTTCACGTCATCGACGCGGCCCTGGCCGGCGCCGACATCGCCACGGTCCCCTTCAAGGTCTTGAAGCAATGCCTCCAGCATCCGCTCACGGACCTGGGTCTCGAGGCCTTTCTCAAGGACTGGGAGAGGGGAAGGAAGTGAGCCGGAGGGGCAATCTCCCCTCCGCGGCTCGCAGGGCTCGCCGCCCCTTGAGGATGGGGCCGCATTGGTGTTATATTAGTGGACCGAGCGGGATCGTAGCTCAGTTTGGTTAGAGCGCCGGCCTGTCACGTCGGAGGTCGCGGGTTCGAGCCCCGTCGGTCCCGCCAACTCGGAAAGCGAAGCCCCGGGCGAGGTCCCGGGGTTTCGCCGTTTCAGGGGGGGCGAACCCGCGGCCGGGCGGGGGGGTGTGGGGGGCGGGGAGGCCCCCCACCCAGAGGACCGCCCGCGAAAGGGCAGGGGGAAGCAGGCCGCGAAGCGGCCGCCGGAGGGGGCCGGCGGAGGCCCCCTCTGGAGAGCGGTCGCGAGGGAGCGCGGTTCGAGCCCCGTCGGTCCCGCCAACTCGGAAAGCGAAGCCCCGGGCGAGGTCCCGGGGTTTCGCCGTTTCAGGGGGGGCGAACCCGCGGCCGGGCGGGGGACGCGGGAGACGCGAAGGGGGGCGTGGTACCCTCGTTGGAAGCAGGGAGGTGAGGCATGGAACCTTGGATGGAGCACCTGCCGGCGGCGGTGACGGTGACGGATGCCCAGGGGCGGATCGTGGCCATGAACGCCCGGGCGGCGGAGGTTTTTGCCGAGGATGGAGGGCTGGCCCTCTTGGGGAGCAGCGTGTTTGATTGCCACCCGGAGCCCGCCCGCACCCGGACCCTCGAATTGTACGCGGAGCGGGCGCCGAACCATTACACGATCGAGAAGGCGGGGGTGCGGAAGATCATCCACCAGTTGCCGTACTTCGACGGGTCGGGCGCCTTCGCGGGCTTCGTGGAGATCTCCATGCCCATTCCCGAGGCACTTCCCCACTTCGTCCGCACCTGAGGCGGGCGCGGTAAAATGGCCGGGGAGCAGGGAGGGAGATGGCTCGGTACGATGCGGTGATCATCGGCGGCGGCGCCGCGGGACTGGCGGCGGCCCGGGGTTTGGGCCGACTGGGCGCCCGCGTGGCCCTCGTGGAGAAAGAGGCCCTGGGGGGCGACTGCATCGCCTGGGGTTGCGTCCCCAGCAAGGCCTACCTTCACGTGGCCCGCCGGCTGCGGGACGCCCGTGAGGGCGTTGGCCTGGGGGTGGGCGACGGATCCCAGGAATTCGATTTCGGGGCGGCCCGGGCCTTCGTGGCGAGGGTCCAGGCCACGCTGGCCCGGCAGGACACGGAAGAGGTGCTCCGCCAGGCGGGCGTGGAGGTGCGCATCGGTAGCCCTCGCCTCCTCGCGCCGGACCGCGTGGAGGTGGATGGGAAGATTCTGGAAACCCGCCACGTGGTTCTGGCCACGGGGGCCCACGGCGTTCCTCCCCCCATCGAGGGGCTCCCCGACGTGGGTTACCTGGACAGCCGGCGGGCGTTGCAGCTTTCGAGCCTGCCCAAGTCCCTCCTGATTCTGGGTGGCGGCCCCATCGGCATGGAGTTCGCCCAGATGTACCAGCGCATGGGGGTCGCCGTGACGCTGGTGGAGTCCAACCCCCGGCCCCTCCCCCGGGAGGAGCCCGAGGCGGGGGAATACCTCCTGAAACTCCTCGTGGGCGAAGGCGCCCGCTTCCTGGGGGACCGGCGGGCCGTCCGGGCCGTTCGCACGCCATCGGGCAAGGGGCTCGTGCTCCGGGCCAAGGATGGGACCGAGCAGACCGTTGAGGCCGAGGAAATCCTGGTGGCCACGGGACGGTCGCCCAACGTGGAGGGACTTGACCTGGACCGGGTCGGCGTGGCCCACGACGGATCGGGGATCCGCGTCGACCGGGCCATGCGAACGACGGCGCGGGGAATCTGGGCCATCGGGGACTGCAACGGCCTCTACCAGTTCGCCCACATGGCCGAGCACGAGGCCGGGGTATGTGTCCAGAACATCGTGCGAAGCCGCCTTCTCCCGTTTCTCCTTGAGCACATGCACTTCCGTGCCGTGGCCTGGGTCACCTTCACCGATCCCGAGGTCGCCCATTGCGGGCTCACCGAGGCCGAGGCAAAGGAGCGAGGCATCCGCCACCACGTGCTGACCTACGACTTCGACCAACTGGACCGGGCCGTGATCGAAGGCCGACCCGGCGGCCTGGCGAAAGTCCTCACGGATCGGAGGGGTCGGCTCCTCGGCGCCCACATGGTGGGGGCCCACGCGGGAGAGCTCCTCCAGGAACTGGTGCTCGGGGTCCGGAAGGGAATGCGGGTCTCGGACATCTCCCAGACCGTCCACCCCTACCCGACCTTCGTCCAGATGGCCCGCCGGGCCGCCAACGTCTATTACGTTCGAACGGTCTTCGAAAACCCCCGCCGGGTGGCCTTCCTTCGGTGGCTGGGAGGCTTCGGACGCGGGTTCGCGCCGGAAACATGATGTAGGTTGTCCACGAGGCTTCGCCCTTTTCCTCCCTCGATCCAGGGGCGCCGTTCCGTCCTTGGCCGTGCGGTCGCCTCCCATCTTGCGGACCGATGGGACCGTAAGGCGCCGCCTCGCGGCCACAGGCCAGCACGGGTGTCCTTGGTCCGGAGGCCGTGGCGGGTTTCGCAAAAACGAAGCGGATGCAACTCTTTGATGCGAAATGGATTAATGTGAACGGGTCCGGAAATGTGCTTTCGATTTGAAAGAAAGGGACCTCCCTCGGATTGGCATCAATGGGGCGGCTGGACCTGACAGAGTGGCGCCCTTCGACGGGAGGTCCGGGGGCTTTGGAAATCCCCGAACCCGGCGGAAGGGGCGGCCCGGGGCAGGAACCGGACCCTCATGCGCCTTCTTCAATCTGGAGGGAGAAGGGGCTTCGGCACTCACTTGAAGTTCGCCGGTGGCTTCTCTTCGCCTCGGGCGGACCGAGCGGCCCCATGAAGAAGGAGGGGGGCCCTTCGGCCCCCCTCCGGGAGAATGTCTGGCGTCTGGTAGATCTTATTCGCGGACCACGACCACCTGGTCCGCCTGGGGACCCTTGGTGCCGTCCTTGACCTCGAAGGTCACCCGGTCGCCCTCCTGAAGCTTGCGGAACCCGCTGCCCTGGATGGCGCTGAAGTGGACGAAGACGTCTTTTCCCTCGTCCATGGTGATGAACCCGTAGCCCTTCTTTTCGTCGAACCATTTCACCGTACCGGTAGCCATTGGGACTCCTTGAAAAAATACTCTCTCCGGGAACCCGCTCGCCGGAGGCGGCAAGGTACCATTCCCCTTGCAACCCTGTCAAGACGCGGCGGGAGTTCGCGTTGACACCCCTCCCTGCCCCCAGTAAGATGAAGGCCCCGCCAGGGGACAGGCACGGCGCTTCGGGAGAAGCGGGCCTCGCGAACGGCCGCGGCGGGTGCCCCCCGGAGGGGCAAAGCCGCCGCGGCGGGGGTGCAGATGAAGCGAAAGAAGCTGTTCGATGCCGCGGGAATCCAGCGATCCCTCGGCCGTCTCGCGCTGGAGGTGGCCGAAAGGCTCCACGGCTGCCAGGATGTCGTCCTCATCGGAATCCACCGCCGCGGCGTGCCGCTGGCTCGCCGGGTGGCCAAGGCCCTCGAAAAGGCGGAGAACATCGTCCTTCCGGTGGGCGCGTTGGACATCAATCTATACCGGGACGATTTTTCCTCCGTGGGGACCGCCCCCGTCCTGCGGGGAACGCAGGTGGAGTTCCCCATCGAGGGGAAAACGGTGATCCTCGTGGACGACGTTCTCTTCACGGGCCGCACCATCCGGGCGGCCCTGGACGCGCTGGTGGACATCGGCCGGCCCGCCCGGGTCCAGCTGGCGGTCCTCGTGGACCGAGGCCACCGGGAACTGCCCATTCAGGCCGACTACGTGGGCCTCTCCCTCAGCACCCGAAGGGAAGACCACGTGGAACTTCGGCTCAAGGAGATCGACGGGGAGGATTCCCTCATCCTCGAAAGCCCCGAATCCGGCGCCGGAAAGCGCGGGAAGCGTTAGGAGCCCGCCATGCAGATGCACCAGAAGGACCTCGTGGGAATCGAATCCCTCTCGGCGCAGGAAATCACCCTTATCCTCGACACGGCCGACAAGATGGCGGAGGTGTCCCGCCGCCCCCTCAAGAAGGTGCCCGCTCTGCGGGGGAAAATGGTGGTGAACCTCTTCTTCGAGAATTCGACCCGCACCCGTTCCTCCTTCGAGATCGCCGAGAAGCGGCTCTCGGCGGACACGCTCAACTTCTCCGCGAGCACCTCCTCCCTCCAGAAAGGGGAGAGCCTGGTGGACACGGTCCTGAACCTGGAGCGCATGCAGCCCGACTGCTACGTCATGCGCCACGGGAGCCCCGGGGCCTGCCAGCTCATCCGCCCCTTCACGAAAGCCGTCCTGATCAACGCGGGGGACGGGGCCCACGAGCACCCCACCCAGGCCCTCCTCGATGCCCACACCATCCGGCAGAAAAAGGGAGGGTTTCGGGGCCTCGAAGTTCTGATCGCGGGGGACATCGCCCACTCACGGGTGGTCCGATCGAACATCTTTCTCCTGACCAAGATGGGGGCCAAGGTGACCCTGTGCGGTCCCGCCACCATGCTTCCGCCCCACCTGGACTCGCTCGGAGTGAGGGTGACCAGCGATTTCGACCGGGCCCTGGAGGGGAAGGACGTGGTCATGATGCTCCGGATCCAGCTGGAGCGTCAGAGGAAGGGCCTCTTCCCGTCCCTCCTGGAGTACTACAAGTACTTCGGCCTGACCGAGGAGCGGCTGAAGCGGGCGGACAAGGACGTGATCGTGATGCACCCGGGCCCCATCAACCGGGGCGTGGAAATGGCCTCCGAAGTGGCCGACGGGCCCTATTCGGTGATTCTGGACCAGGTGGAGAACGGCGTGTCCGTCCGGATGGCCATCCTCTACCTCCTCCTCGGTGGGGGGGACGATGAAGCGTCTCATTAAGAACGGACGGGTGGTGGATCCGGCATCCGGAACGGACGAGACCCTCGACATCCTGCTGGAGGGTCCCTCCATCGCGGACGTGGACAAGAAGATCGCCGCGAAAGGCGCCGAAATCCTGGACGCCGCCGGTCTGGTGGTGGCCCCCGGCTTCATCGACATGCACGTCCACCTCCGCGAGCCCGGATACGAGAGGAAGGAAACCATCGCCACGGGGCTCGCCGCCGCCCTCGCGGGGGGCTTCACGGGCGTTTGCTGCATGCCCAACACGGACCCCGTGAACGATTGCGCCTCGGTCACCCGGTACATTCTCGAGCGGGCCAGGGCCTCGAGCCCGGTGGCCGTGTATCCCATCGGGGCCGTCACGCGGGGCTCCGCGGGCGAGGAACTCGCACCCTACAGCGAACTGCGGGAAGCGGGCGTGCGGGCGATTTCCGACGACGGGCACCCCGTAAAAAAGAGCTCGGTCATGCGCCGCGCCCTGGAGTACGCCGGCTCCCTGGGCCTCCTCGTCATCGACCACTGCGAGGACCCCGACCTCGCGGAGGGGGGCGTCATGCACGAGGGCGAGGTGTCGGTTCGCCTCGGGCTCAAGGGGATCCCCGCCGAGGCGGAGTCCATCCCGGTCTTGAGGGACATCGCCCTGAGCGCCCTCACGGGCCGGCCGGTCCATATCGCACACGCATCCACCCGCCAATCCGTGGAAGCCATCCGGGCGGCCAAGAAGCGCAAGATCCGTGTGACGGCCGAAGCCACGCCGCACCACTTCACGCTCACCCACGAGGCCGTCGCCTCCTTCGACACGCGTACGAAGATGAACCCTCCCCTCAGGCCCAGGGAAGATGTGGATGCCGTCATCGCGGGGCTGGCCGACGGGACCCTCGACGTCATCGCCACGGACCACGCCCCACACACCTACGAGGAGAAACTGCAGGAGTACGACCGGGCTCCCAACGGCATCATCGGGCTTCAGACCGCCGTTCCCCTCGCCCTGGACCGCCTCGTTCGCACGGGCCGCGTTTCCCTCGCGCGGATCGTGGACGCTTTTTCCTCTGCGCCCGCGCGGATTTTGGGCCTCGAGAACAAGGGCGCCATCCGCGTCGGGGCGGATGCCGACCTTACCCTCCTGAACTTGAGGAAAGAGTTCTGCTTCCGGGAGGCCGACGTCCTCTCCCTGAGCCGGAACTCCCCCTACTTCGGCATGAAGCTCAAGGGGGCGGTGGCGGGGGTCTTCATCGCCGGAGAGAAGGTCCTCTGAGGGGCGGTTCCGGCGGGACGGGGCCGGTTCGCGAGTCTGTCGTCAGGGGGGCGGCCCGGTGAAACCCGTCAGCGTCTTCGTCTGCCAGTCCTGCGGATCCCAAAGTCCCAAGTGGCTCGGGCGCTGCCCAGGCTGCGGGGAATGGAACAGCCTCGTGGAGGAGGCCGCCGCCCCGTCCCCAGGCCGGCGCGGTCGCGCCGCCTCCTCCCGCGCGGTGTCCCTGGCCGACGTGAGGCCCCCCGAAGGGAGCCGGCTCGCCACCGGAAACGCCGAGGTGGACCGGGTCCTGGGGGGAGGGCTCTTCCCCGGGGGGGTCGTGCTGGTGGGGGGGGATCCGGGGGTGGGGAAGACCACCCTGGTCCTGCAGATTCTCGGGCATCTGGCCCTCGAGCGGGACGTCCTCTACGCGACGGGAGAGGAATCGCTGGAGCAAGTGGCTTCCAGGGCCTCCCGCCTGGGGGTGAGGGCCCCCCGGCTTCACCTGCTGGCCGAAACCTCGGTGGAGGGGGTGCTGGAGGAGGCGGACCGTCTCGCCCCCGCGGTCCTCGGGGTGGACTCCATCCAGACGGCCGCCACCGCCGGCCTGGCCTCGGCCCCCGGGTCCCTTTCCCAGGTGAGGGATTCGGCGGCGCGCCTGATCGAGGCGGGCAAACAGCGGGGAATGCCGGTCCTTCTGGTGGGCCACATCACCAAGGAGGGGCTCATCGCGGGTCCCAAGGCCCTCGAGCACATGGTGGACGCCGTGCTCTACCTGGAAGGAGAACGCTACCGGCACCTCAAGGTGCTGCGGGCCCAGAAGAACCGGTTCGGGGCCACCTCGGAGCTGGCCCTCCTGGAGATGACGGCCTCCGGGCTGGTCGCCGTCGAAAACCCCTCCGCGGCGCTCCTGGCGGACCGGCCCCTGGGCGTCGCGGGGACGGTCATCGGGGTGGCGGTCCAGGGGACGCGGCCCCTTCTCGTGGAGATCCAGGCGCTGACCTCCGCGTCGGCCTTCGGGCTTTCCAAGAGGATGAGCGCGGGCCTCGATCGAAACCGCGTCCAGCTGCTATCGGCCGTGCTCGAACGCGCCCTCCACATCACCCTGGGGGACCGGGACCTCTTCGTCAACGTGGTGGGCGGCATCGAACTCGAGGAGCCGGCCCTCGATCTTCCCCTCTGCCTCGCCGTGGCCTCCGCGTTCTTCGGCAAGCCCCTTCCCCAAGACCTCGCGGCCTTTGGGGAAGTGGGGCTCGCGGGGGAGGTCCGGGGGGTGGGCTCCGTTTCCGAACGGGTCCGGGAGGCCTCGGCCTTGGGATTCTCCCGGGGGATCCTCCCGGCCTCGGACCTGGAACGGCTGAAAGAGAAGGTTCCCGGCTCGAAACTCCACCCCGTCCGAAGCCTCGCCGAGGCCGCCGAGATCCTTTTTCCCTGACGGGCGGTCCCGCTCGGTCCCTTACTTGGAAGGAGACGGGGGCTGAGCCGGGGCCACCGGCGGGTGGCCCGCGGGGAGATCGGCGGGGTCCGAATGGCCGGCGGCCATCCCGTGGGGGTCGGCTCCGGACGCACGCGGGTGACCCCCCGGCATGGAGGCCCCGCCGGACGGCACCGCGCCGTGGCCGGTTCCGTCCGCCGGCCGGGAGGCGGAGACAGCCCACCGCCCGTCCTTCCGGGACAGCGTATAGGCGTAGGTCATGGCGGGGGCGCCCGGGGCCTCCTTCAAGCCGAAGTCCACGACGCACTCCGCCGAATCCCCGTTCACCTTGAGGTCGCGAAGTCCAAGGGTCATCTTGGTCACGTCCATTTGCCGGACCTCCGCCAGGTACGTCCGGACGGCGTCCAACACCGCGGCTTCCTCGGGCGAGGCCTGCGGGCCCGCGGACGCTTTTTCGGGAAGCGGCGCCTGGGCGGCGTCGGCGGTGGGGGAGGTCTGCGGGGACGAGCAGGCCGAGAGAAGAAGGCCCACGGGAAGGACGATCCAGGCCATGTGTCGCATCGAAATCTCCTCGGGATGCGGGGCGCCCTGCTCCTTCAGGGCCGCAGGGTCGCCACGAGCCGGTCAGGATACAGGAAAAGTTCGAGTCCCTCCAGGGGGTCCTTGACAAGGATTCGCGCGGCCTCCAGAGCCTCCCGGGCGCAGCCTTCGGGCCCAAGGACCGCGATTCCCAGGGCGGCGAGCCGGAGCATCGGCGCGTCGTTGACGCCGTTCCCCATGGCGGCGACCCCCTCCGGACCGAGCGACTGGACGGCTTCGGCCTTCCGCGGACCTCCGGGTCGGCCCGCCGGGAGAGTCTGAAGCCGAGCCCCCAAGGCGCGCGCCACCTCCCCGGCCGTGCCGAAGGTGTCGGCCGTGAGCAGGCGCACCTCCAGGACCTCCGCCACCCGGGCCACCGCCTCCGCCACCCCCGGGAGGAGCCGGCCATCCCGGGCGAGGGTGCCGTTCAGGTCAAGAAGAAGGTACCGGAGGTCCAGGCGGCCTCCTCCAGGGAGGGTCAGATGGATTCCCTTCGGTTCCGGCACGGAGTCCCCCTTTCCGCTGAGCAGTATAGACCCCGGGACGCGAGGGGAGGGGCTTGAAACTCCTGGGCGGGGGTTCCCGTCTAACGCTTCGGACGGTCGACGGAGGTGGCCCATGACGAGACGAGCGGCGGGATTCCTGGCGGCGGCGACCTTGTGCGTGTGGGCCGGTTGCACTCAGGGCATCCTCGGGGCGGCGGCGACGGACCGGGTGGAGAAGACCCTTGCCTTGTCGGACGGGGGGACTCTCCGCCTGGAAAACGTGAACGGATCCGTAAGGGTGACCGAGGGGAAGCCCGGCGAGGTCCGCCTGGTGGCCGAGAAGCAGGTGCGGGCCCTGGAAGACGCCCGGGCGCGCGAGGTCCTGTCGCAAGTCCGTGTGGAGATCGAGGAATCGCCCGGCGAGGTGCGCATTCGGACCGTCTACCCGAAGATGAAGTCCGGGGGCTTCTTGAACCCCGGGGCGTCGGTTTCCGTCACGTACGCGCTCGAGGTCCCGAGGGGAACGGTCCTCGAACTCGCCACCGTCAACGGATCGGTGGACGTGAATGTGGCCGATGCTCGGGTGACGTGCGAAACGACCAACGGATCCATCGGAGTGGACCGGGCCGCCCTTCTCCATGCCGCCACCGTCAACGGCAAGGTCCGCTTCGACGTGGAAGACGTGGGCGAAGTCAGCAGCACCAACGGGGGCCTGACGGGCCGCATCCGCTCCCAGAGGCCCAAGGGGGGCCAGCTGGAGACGGTGAACGGGAGCATCGAGGTCACCCTCTCCGCGGAGGCCGCCCTGCGCGTCGAGGCGGAGAACGTGAACGGGTCTATCCGGTCCGAACTTCCGGGGCTCTCCCGCGCCAAGCACTCGGTGCGCGGGGAACTGAACGGAGGCGGGGGCACCCTGACCGTGGAGACGGTGAACGGGTCCATCGAGCTCCTTCAGAGCGGCCCTGGCCAGGAGAAGGCCGCCGCCTGAGGCGCATGCACGATTGGGAAGCTCGGGGGCGTCCGGCAGGGCGCCCCGTTCTTTCTTCCGGGAACGCCCTCCGCCCTGGGGGCGTTTTGCATTCCGGCCCGTACGGGGCCGGCCGCTAAGATCCCTGGTGTTGGGAGCCAAAACGTGATACATGGGAAGTTTCGGGAGCGCGCGAAGACCATGGACACGATCCGCATCCGGGGCGCCCGGGAGCACAACCTCAAGAACGTCGACCTCTCGCTTCCCAAGAACCGCCTGGTGGTGATCACGGGACTTTCCGGATCGGGCAAGTCCTCCCTCGCCTTCGACACGCTCTACGCGGAGGGCCAGCGGCGGTATGTGGAGTCCCTTTCGGCCTACGCGCGGCAGTTTCTCGACCTCATGCAAAAGCCCGACGTGGACGGAATCGAGGGCCTCTCTCCGGCCATTTCCATCGAACAGAAATCCACCTCCCACAACCCCCGCTCCACGGTCGGGACGGTGACGGAGGTCTACGACTACCTGCGGGTCCTCTTCGCCCGGGTGGGGCGTCCCTACTGCCCCTCCTGCGGGAAGCCCATCGCCAGCCAGACGGTTCAGCAGATGGTGGACCAGATCCTCTCCCTTCCCGAAGGGGAGAGAATCTACGTGCTGGCTCCGGTGGTGCGGGGGAGGAAGGGGGAGTACCGCAAGCTCCTCGCGGACCTTCTGAGGGAGGGATTTGTGAGGGCGCGGGTGAACGGCCAGGTGGTGGAGCTGCAGGACGGCCTTCCCCTGGAGCGCTACAAGGCCCACACCATCGAGGTCGTGGTGGACCGGCTCGTGATCAAGGCTGGGATCCAGGGCCGGCTCACCGAATCGGTGGAGCTGGCCCTTCAGAAGGGCGACGGGCTGGCCATCGTGCACCGGCTCTCGGAGGAGTCGGACCAGCTCTTCTCCGAGCGCCTTTCCTGCCCGGACTGCGGAACCGCGCTGCCCGAGATGGAGCCGCGCCTTTTCTCCTTTAACAGCCCCCACGGGGCGTGTGCGGAATGTTCGGGTTTGGGCGTGAAGATGGAGCTCGACCCGGCCAAGATCGTGCCGAATCCCGCCCTCTCCCTCAACCGGGGGGCCATCGCGCCGTGGCCCGGCGAAGGCGGCTTCTGGTACCGCGAAATGCTCGGCGGTCTGGCCCGGGAGATGGGTTTTTCCATGGACACCCCTTTCGGGAAGCTTCCCGAGGAGGCCCGGAACACGATCCTCTTCGGCACGAACGGCCGCAAGATCGCCTACGACGTGCGCAGGGAGAGGAGCCGGTACCAGTTCGAGCACGCCTTCGAGGGGGTCGTCCCCAACCTCCTGCGGCGGTATCGGGAGACCAAGTCCGAGTCCTCGCGGCAGGAGATCGAGTCCTTCATGTCCACCGCGCCCTGCCCGGCCTGCCACGGCCGCCGCCTGAAGCCCGAGGCCCTGTCCGTTCGCGTGGGGAGCCACACCATCGCCTCCTTCACGGACCTCTCCGTGGACCGGGCTCTGGAGGCGCTGGACACCCTGGAACTCGGGCCGCGGGACCGGGAAATCGCCCGCATGGTCCTGAAGGAGATCCGCAGCCGCCTCACCTTTCTCGCCAACGTGGGACTGGGGTATCTGTCCCTGTCGCGGTCGGCCACCACCCTCTCCGGCGGGGAATCCCAGCGGATCCGCCTGGCCACGCAAGTGGGAAGCCAGCTGACGGGGGTTCTGTACGTTCTGGACGAGCCCTCCATCGGCCTCCACCAGCGGGACAACCGCCGCCTCCTCGACACCCTCCTGGCGATGCGCGACCTGGGAAACACGGTGGTGGTCGTGGAGCACGACGAAGAGACCATCCGGAGCGCGGACCACGTGGTGGATCTGGGCCCCGGAGCGGGCGTCCACGGGGGAGAAGTCGTAGCCCAGGGACAGGTGCCCGATCTCTGCGAGAGCCCCCGGTCGGTGACAGGGGCCTATCTGGCGGGCCGCCGCTCCATCCCCATTCCGGCCAAGCGCCGGGCGCCCCGCGCCCACCTCCGGGTCCTGGGAGCGGAGGAGAACAACCTCAAGAACCTGGACGTCTCCGTTCCGCTGGGCGTCCTCACCGTCGTCGCGGGCGTTTCCGGATCGGGCAAGTCGACCCTCGTCCACGAGGTCCTCTACAAAGGGCTCATGGCGAAGATCTACCACAGCATGGACAAGCCGGGGCGCCACCGGGCCATCGAAGGGTGGGAGCGCCTCGACAAAGTCATCGAGATCGATCAATCCCCCATCGGGCGGACGCCCCGGAGCAATCCCGCCACGTACACCGGCCTGTTCACGCCCATCCGGGACCTCTTCGCGCAGGTGCCCGAATCCCGGGCCCGGGGTTACCGCCCGGGCCGCTTTTCCTTCAACGTGAAGGGGGGGCGCTGCGAGGCCTGCCAGGGCGACGGCGTCCTCCAGATCGAGATGCACTTCCTGCCCGACGTGTACGTCACCTGCGACACGTGCAAGGGCAAGCGGTACAACCGCGAAACCCTGGAGGTCCGGTTCAAGGGAAAGACCGTCGCGGAGGTCCTGGACATGACGGTCAGCGAGGCCCTCGAGTTCTTCGAAAAGGTCCCCCTCGTTCACCGGAAGCTCCAGATGCTAGAAGATGTCGGGCTGGGCTACGTCCACCTCGGCCAGCAGGCCACGACGCTGTCCGGGGGCGAGGCTCAGCGCATCAAGCTCGCCCGGGAGCTCAGCCGCCGGGCCACGGGTCAGACCCTCTACGTCCTGGACGAGCCGACCACCGGGCTCCACTTCGAAGACGTGAAGCACCTCCTGGCCGTTCTCCACCGCCTGGTGGAGGCGGGCAACACGGTGGTGGTGATCGAGCACAACCTGGATGTCATCAAGTGCGCCGATTCCATCCTGGAATTGGGCCCCGAGGGGGGCGAGGCCGGGGGGCGCCTGATCGCCCAGGGGACCCCCGAGGAGGTGGCGGGGGTGGAGGCTTCGCCCACGGGCGCGTATCTTAAGAGGGTCCTAGGGGGGTCCCATGCCGACCTGGCCAGAGCCGTACCGGATTAAGATGATCGAGTCCATCCGCCTGCCCGAAAGGGCGGAGCGGGAAGCGCACCTGCAACGCGCCGGGTACAACCTGTTTCTGATCCCCGCCGAGGCGGTTTTCGTGGACTTGCTGACGGATTCGGGGACGGGCGCCATGAGCGACCGCCAGTGGTCGGCGCTCATGCGCGGGGACGAATCGTACGCCCAGGCCCGGTCGTGGTTCCGATTCTACGAAACGGTCAAAGGGATCACGGGCATGGACCACGTGCTGCCCACCCATCAGGGCCGCGCCGCGGAGAACATCCTGTTCTCGGAAGTGTCCCGCCCGGGCCGGATCATTCCCAGCAACAACCACTTCGACACGACGCGGGCCAACATCGAGTACTTCGGGGCCGAGGCTCTCGACCTGGTGATCCCCGAGGGGCGGGACCTGACTTCGCGCCACCCCTTCAAGGGCAACATGGACCTCCACGCCCTCGAGCAGACCCTTGCGCGCTGGGGGCGGGACAAGGTCCCGCTCTGCATGCTGACGATCACCAACAACACGGGTGGAGGACAGCCCGTCTCCCTGGAGAACATCCGGGGCGTCTCCGAAATCTGCCGCCGGGCGGGGGTGCCCTTCTTCCTCGACTGTTGCCGATTCGCGGAGAACGCGTACTTCATCAAGGCCAGGGAGGAGGCGTGCCGCTCCATGACCATCCCCGAGATCGTGCGCGCCATGTTCTCCTGCGCCGACGGGGCCACCATGAGCGCCAAGAAGGACGGGCTCGGCAACATCGGCGGTTTCCTGGCCCTGCGGGACGGGGACCTGGCGGGACGTCTGAAAAACCAGCTCATCCTCCGAGAGGGCTTTCCCACATACGGAGGGCTGGCGGGAAGGGACCTGGAGGCCCTGGCCACCGGCCTGGAAGAGGTGCAGGACGAGGCCTACCTGGAGGCCCGGATCGGCCAGGTCCGCCGTTTCGGTGAGGCCCTCGCGGCCCGCGGGGTGCCCATCCTCGAGCCCGTCGGCGGGCACGCCGTGTACCTGGATGCTCGGCGGGCGCTCCCCCACCTTTCCCCCGAGGAGCTGCCCGCCCAGAGCCTGGCGGTGGCCCTGTACAGGGAGGGGGGGGTCCGGGGCGTGGAAATCGGATCGCTCATGTTCGGAAAGCGGGCCGCCGACGGCACGTTTCTTCCGGCCGCCCTGGAACTCGTGCGGCTGGCCGTCCCGCGCAGGGTGTACACGGACAACCACCTGTCCTACACGGCGGAGGTGGCGGGCGAGGTGCTCCGCGATCCCGGTCGGTGCACCGGGTTCCGTATCGCCCAGGAGCCTCCCTTCCTCCGACACTTCACGGCCCGGCTGGAGCCCCTCCCGGGGCGGGGTTGAGGGGCGCCCGTGGAATCGGATAAGGTGGAGCGGGAGAGCGAGCGGCCATGATCACGGGATTCAACCAGGACGTGGTGTACCAGGGGAAGGTTTACCACGTTCAGACCGAGGACCGCGGGCTCGCCAATCCCATCATCGAGACGCTCATCTACGTCGGCGGGGAGATCCTCGCCTCGAAAAAGACCTCCTACGCCTCCCTGGTGGAATCGGATAAAGACGAGAAGAAGATCGCCGCGCTTCTCGAGCAGCAGCACAAGAAGGTGGTGGTGGACGTGCGTCTGGGCAAGTACGCAAAGGACGCAGGCCCCGCGGCATTTGGGGAGGGGATCATCTCCCCTCGGAGCCTGGACGAGGTGATTCTCGACTACCTGACCAGCGAGAGCGAGGGGGAGCGCCTTTCGGTGGAGGTCCTGGACCAGTCACCCTTTGTGGCCGCCGAGCGCGGGTGGTTCCAGGTGAGGGCCAAGACCGACATCAGCGGAACGCCCCTGAAGGGCGCCGCGGTCTGCGTGGACCTCGTCTCGGCCGATGGGGCTCGCCAACGCCTCTTTTCGGGGACCACCGGTTCGGAGGGCCTCTGCTCGGCCGCCTTTCAGATCCCGGCCGTGTCGGGGAGCGCCGTGGTCCTCCTGGAGGTGAGCCACGAGCGCGGGACCTTCAGCCACAAGGCGCTCGTGACCCGGGGGGGAGGACCGTGACCCTCCTGGTGAACGGCGCCCCGCGTGAAGCGGTGGAGGGGATCACCCTCCGGGAGTTCCTCGAAAGCCTGGGACTGGCCACTTCCCGAGTGGCGGTGGAGCGGAACGGAACCGTGGTCCCGCGGGCCGAGTACGACTCCGAAGTCCTGGTGGAGGGGGACCGCTTGGAGGTGGTCCAACTCGTGGGCGGCGGCTAGGGGCTGCCTCGTGGAGGGCATTCGCCCCATCCCCGCGCCTCGGTTTCCGTCTGGACTGGTGGGCGGTGTCCGGTTCGAACGGACGACATCCTGCGTGTAAGGCAGACGCTCTTCCGCTGAGCTAACCGCCCGGAGGAGAGAGTGTAACGAAATGGTGCGTTTTCGTCAAAGGCGCTTTCACCCGTCGGGCGGCACACCTTGACCCTGTGGAGGCAAGTCTGTTACTCTCTTTCTTCTCGATCGAGCGTCCGATCCTCTCTGGGGGGGAGCACAGGTGCTTGAAGAAATCGCAAGGAACTGGTGGCATATCCCTATCCTCATGGGGATGATCCTGATCTATGGCTGGCTCCTGAACCGGGCCTTCTTCCGGCCGGTCCAGGGTGTGCTCGAAGAGCGAAAGAGAAGGATCCAGGAATCCTCCTCCCTGTCCGCCATGTCCCAGGAGACCCTGAAGGCCCGCTACCTGGAGTACGACCAGGCCGTTCTCGAGGCCCACCGCCGCGCCACGCGGGTGAAGGAAGAAGCCCGGAACCAGGCCCTCCAGACGCGGAGCGAGGTGCTCGGGTCGGTCAAGGCCGAGGTGGACCGGGACCTGCGGCGGCGCGAAGCGGAGCTGAGCGCCAACGTGGCGGAGGTGAAGCGGGCCCTGGAAAAGGAGATCCCCCAGGTGTCGCGGCTCCTGGCCGGGAAGATCCTGGGCAGGGAGGTGGCCCTTTGAAGAACCGAATCGGGCTCGCCATCATGCTTCTGTGGCCGTCCCTGTCCGCGCTGGCGGAGGGGGCGCAGGAAGGCCACGGCGAGGCGGCGGGTTGGGGTGCGCCCATCTGGGGCGTTCCTACCATCGCCTGGCAGATCATCAACACCCTCCTCGTCGTCGTCTTGTTCGTCTTCCTCCTCCGCCGCCCCGCCCCGAAGTTCTTCGCGGGCCGGGCCAAGGAAATCCAGGACCTCCTGGAGAAGGCCCTTCGTGAAAAAGAAGAGGCCACCCGGAGCCTCCGCGAGATCGAGGTGAAGATGTCCCGCCTCGACGAGGAAGTGGCGGCCATCGAGCGCGCCGCCCGCGAGGCCGCCGAGGCGGACAAGGTCCGGCTCCAGCAGGAGGCCGAAGCCGCCAAGGCTCGGATCCAGCAGGAGGCGGGCCTCGAAATGGAGCGACAAATGGTCCAGGCCAAACGGGACCTTCGGGCCTACGCTGCGGACCTCGCCGTCCAGGCGGCCCGGGAGATCCTCGCCAAGAGCCTCACGCCCGAGGACGAGGCGCGCATCCAGGGACGGTTCCTCAACCTGATGGAGGATCGCCATGAGCGGCGTGGGTAGGCGGTACGCCGGCGCGCTGATGGCCTCCCTCAAGGGGGCCGACCCCGAGGCCGTCCTCCGGGACCTCACGGCCTTCGAAGGCTGGTTGAAAGACGTCAAGGGCCTTCGGGCCGCCTTCGAGAACCCCGGCGTGCCCGCGGGGATCAAGGAGAACCTGGTGCGTGAGCTGGCCGGAAAGGCGGGCTTCCAGGAAGCCAGCGCCCGGTTCATTCTCCTCGTCGTGGAGAAGGGCCGCGTGGGCCAGTGGAGCGACATGGTCAAGGCCTTCGGGGAAACCCTGGACGAGTCCAGAGGGGTCCTGCGCGGGCAAGTCGTGACGGCCCGGCCCCTGGATGGGAAGGAGGCCGAGGCCTTCGCCTCGCGGCTGGGAAAGGTGTTCGGGCGCCCCGTTCGGCTGGATGCCCGCGTGGCCCCGGAGATCCTCGGGGGGGTGCAGGTTCAGGTCGGTTCGACCGTTTACGACGGGTCCGTGGCGGGGGCGCTCAAGGCCCTCCGCGAAGACCTGGCGAAGGGGTAGGCGAGCATGATCAAGACGGAAGAGATCACCAAGATTCTCAAGGCCCAGCTGGAAGGATTCGAGAGCCGGATCGATGTGGCCGAGGTGGGCTACGTCACGTCCGTTGGAGACGGCATCGCCCGCATCTACGGCCTCGAGAAGGCCATGGCCGGTGAGCTCCTCGCCTTCCCCAACGACGTCTACGGCATGGCGCTGAACCTCGAGGAGGACAGCGTCGGCGCCGTGCTCATGGGGGACACGGACAAGATCCGGGAGGGCGACGAGGTCCGTCGCACGAAACAGATCATGTCCGTGCCGGTGAGCGAGGCCATGGTGGGCCGCGTCGTGGATCCCCTCGGCCAGCCTCAGGACGGGCGGGGGCCCATCGAAAGCAAGGAGCGGTACCCCATCGAGCGGATCGCCCCCGGCATCGTCCAGCGCGAGCCCGTCAAGATCCCCCTCCAGACGGGTCTCAAGGCCATCGACGCCATGATCCCCATCGGGCGGGGCCAGCGCGAGCTCATCATCGGCGACCGCCAGACGGGAAAGACCGCCGTGGCCGTCGACACCATCATCAACCAGAAGGGAAAAGGCGTCATCTGCATCTACGTGGCCATCGGGCAGAAGCGCTCCACCATCGCCCAGGTCGTGAAGACCCTCACGGACTACGGCGCCATGGAGCACACCATCGTGGTGGCCGCCTCGGCCTCCGAGCCCGCCTCCCTCCAGTACATCGCCCCCTACTCGGGATGCGCCATGGGCGAGTACTTCATGTACAACGGCGGCCACGCCCTCTGCATCTACGACGACCTCTCCAAGCACGCCGCGGCCTACCGCGAGATTTCCCTCCTCCTGCGCCGCCCTCCGGGACGCGAGGCGTACCCCGGCGACGTCTTCTACCTCCACTCCCGGCTCTTGGAGCGCGCGGCCAAGCTGAACCAGAAGGGGGGAGGCGGGTCCCTCACGGCCCTGCCGGTGATCGAGACCCAGGCCGGTGACGTCTCGGCCTACATCCCCACCAACGTCATCTCGATCACCGACGGGCAGATCTACCTGGAATCGGACCTCTTCTACCAGGGCGTCCGCCCGGCGCTCAACGTCGGCATCTCCGTCAGCCGCGTGGGCGGCAATGCCCAGATCAAGGCCATGAAGGCCGTGGCGGGTACCCTGCGCCTGGAGCTGGCGCAGTACCGGGAGCTGGCCGCCTTCGCGCAGTTCGGATCGGACCTGGACAAGGCCACCCAGGCCCAGCTCCACCGGGGCGTCCGCCTGGTGGAAATCCTCAAGCAGGACCAGTACCAGCCCCTGGACGTCGTGAAGCAGATCGCCATCATCTACGCCGCGACCCACGGGTTCCTCGACGACCTGGAAGTCAAGGAGTGCCGGGTCTTCGAGGCGGGCCTGAACCGCTACCTTGACCTCAATGGCCAGGCCTGGGCCGACGCGCTCATGGAAAAGAAGGTGCTCGACGAGGCCCTCAAGTCCCAGATCGAGGACCTTCTCAAGAGCTTCAAGCACCAGTACCTCAAAGAGCGGGAAGCGAAGTAGGCCATGCCGAACCTGAGGGACATCCGGAGGCGGATCCGCTCCGTCCAGAGCACCCAGCAGATCACCAAGGCCATGAAGATGGTGGCCGCGGCGAAGCTGAGGCGCTCCCAGGAGCGCATGATGTCCGCGCGCCCGTATGCCAACAAGATGCTCGAGGTCCTCAACTCGCTCGCGGCGCGGACGGACCAGACGGCGCACCCCCTTCTCACCATGAGGGAGGAAGGGCGCGTCCGCATCGTCGTCCTCACGGGGGACCGGGGACTGTGCGGTGCCTTCAACACCAACATCCTCCGCTACACCCTCAAGCACGCCTCGGAACTCCAAGCGGAGGGCAAGGCCGTCGTCGTGGACTGCATCGGCCGAAAGGGGCGCGATTTCTTCAAGCGCAGGTCCTTCGAGATGGGCGGCCAGTGGGTGGGGCGCTTCGCCAAAGTCTCCTACGACGACGCCGAAGAGATCTCCAGGGAGCTCACCGAGAAGTTCGTCGGCGGGGAATGCGACGCGGTCTACCTGATCTACAACCATTTCAAGAGCGTGATCACCCAGAAGATCGTGGTGGAGCGGCTCTTGCCCATCCCGCGGATGGAGGTCGAGTCCGAGGAGCCCCTGGTGGATTACCTCTACGAACCCACCCCGAAGGAACTCTTCGGGACGCTGCTGCCGAAACACGTGGGATTCCAGGTGTTCCGCGCCATGCTGGAGTCTGGGGCGGCCGAGCACGCGGCACGCATGACGGCGATGGAGAGCGCCACGAACAATGCCCGGGATATGATCGACCGGCTCACCCTCTACGCGAACCGGGTGCGGCAGGCGGCGATCACCAAAGAAATCATCGAGGTCGTTAGCGGGGCCCAGGCCCTGGGTTGATGGGAGAGGTGCACATGGCAGTCGAAGGAAAAGTCGTAGCGGTCATCGGGCCCGTCGTGGACGTTCAATTCCCGGCGGACCACATCCCCGAGATCTACCACGCCGTGCACATCACCGCCGAAGGGTTCGACGCGACGGTGCCCATCGACGTGACGGCCGAAGTGGCCCAGCACCTCGGCGAGGGCCGGGTTCGCTGCGTGGCCATGGAACCCACGGACGGCATGGTGCGCGGGATGAAGGCCACGGACCTGGGGACCCCGATCATGGTCCCCGTGGGAAAGGAGACCCTGGGGAGGATCCTGAACGTCCTCGGCAAGCCGGTGGACGAGCTGGGTCCGGTGGTCACGGAACAGCAATTCCCCATCCACCGGTCCGCCCCGCCCTTCGCCGACCAGGCCACGTCCGCGGACATGTTCGAGACCGGCATCAAGGTCGTCGACCTCCTCGAGCCCTACCTGAAGGGCGGAAAAACGGGGCTCTTCGGCGGCGCCGGCGTGGGCAAGACGGTCCTCATCATGGAGCTCATCAACAACGTCGCCATGCACCACGGCGGCGTTTCCGTCTTTTCGGGGGTGGGCGAGAGAACCCGCGAGGGGAATGACCTGTGGCTGGAGATGACCGAGTCGGGCGTCATCAGCCCCGGACACCCGGACAAATCCAAGGCCGCGCTGATCTACGGCCAGATGACCGAGCCGCCGGGGGCCCGCCTTCGGGTCGGGCTGACGGGCCTGACGGCCGCGGAGTACTTCCGGGACGTGGAGGGGCAGGACGTTCTTCTGTTCATCGACAACATCTTCCGCTTCACCCAGGCGGGGTCCGAGGTGTCGGCCCTCTTGGGCCGCATGCCCTCGGCCGTCGGCTACCAGCCCAACCTCGCCACCGAGATGGGTGAGTTGCAGGAGCGGATCACCTCCACGAAGAAAGGGTCGGTCACCTCGGTTCAGGCCATTTACGTTCCCGCCGACGACCTGACGGACCCTGCTCCCGCCACCGCCTTCGCCCACCTGGACGCCACCACGGTTCTCTCCCGTCAGCTGACGGAGCTGGGCATCTACCCCGCAGTGGACCCGCTGGCTTCCACGTCTCGGGTTCTCGACCCCCGGATCGTGGGCGAGAGACACTACACCGTGGCCCGTCGGGTTCAGGGCGTGCTGCAGCGGTACAAGGACCTTCAGGACATCATCGCGATCCTGGGAATCGACGAGCTGAGCGAGGACGACAAGCTCATCGTGGCCCGGGCCCGCAAGATGCAGAGGTTCCTGTCCCAGCCGTTCCATGTGGCTGAACAGTTCACGGGCATGAAGGGCAAGTACGTGAAGATCGAAGAGTCGATCCGGGGCTTCGAGGAGATCCTGGACGGCAAGCACGACGGTATGCCGGAGCAGGCGTTCTACATGGTCGGCACCATCGAGGAGGCCATGGAGAAAGCCGAGCGCCTCGCCAAGCAAGGTTGAGCCATGGCGGCGACCTTCGAAATCCCGAAAAAGCTCCTCCTGACCGTGGTCACGCCCGATCGGCACCTCGTCCACGAACCGGTGGACGAGGTATCCCTGCCGGGCACCGAAGGGTACCTCGGCGCCCTCCCCGGGCACACCCAGCTCTTGACGTCGCTCAAGATTGGTGAGATAAAGTACAGGATCGGGAGCGACTGGCGCTACCTCGCCGTTTCGTGGGGTTTCGTGGAGATCCTTCCCGACAAGGTGACGGTGCTCGCGGACTTGGCCGAGCGGGCCGAAGACATTGACGTGGAGCAGGCCAAGCAGGACGCCGAGTCGGCGAGGGCGCGCCTCCGGCACCCCGACGCCGATTTCGTTCAGGCCCAGATCGCCCTGGAGCAGGCGCTCGTTCGGATGCAGGTGGCCTCCAAAGGCGCGCCGCTCCCCCGGTGAGTGAAGAGGGGCCAGTCAGGAAGGCAGTAGCATGAAACGGACTTTCCAGCCGAACCGGCACCGCAGGGCGAAGACGCACGGATTCAGGGCCCGCATGGCCACGCGCGGCGGGCGAGAGGTGCTCTCGCGGCGGCGGGCGAAGGGTCGCTGGCGCCTGACGCCGGCGTGACCGTTCCCACCGGACCCTTTTCCAAGCAAGACCGGATTCGCTCCCGCGCCGAATACAGAGCCCTGTACGGATCGTGCAAGGCGATGCACGTGGGGTGCCTCGTTTTCTACGCCGCTTCGGGCGACGGGCCGCGTCGTCTGGGCGTCACGGTGCCCAAAAAGGTCGGCGGAGCGGTCGTGCGAAACCGGGTCAAGCGTTTGGTTCGGGAGGCCTTTCGCCAGGAGCGTGGCGGGCTTCCCGACGGGTGCCGGATCGTGGTCAACGCCAGGCATTCGGCGGCTCGGCTTACGCTGGCCGAGGCCATGGGGGCTTTCCGAAAGGTGGCGGAGCGCCTGGCTCGTGAGGGGTATCCGCAATGAGGCGGCTTGCGATCTGGGCCATTCGCGTCTACCAGATGTCCCTCTCGCCCTATCTCGGGGGGGCCTGCCGGTTCGTGCCCTCCTGTTCGCAGTATACCCTGGAGGCCATCGAAAGGTTCGGCGCCCTCCGGGGGACATGGCTGGGGGTGCGGCGCATCGTGCGCTGTCATCCCTTTGCGGAGGGCGGGTACGATCCGTGTCCGCCCGGGCCGCGCTGAGGAGCGGGTGATGGAGCAGCTCGGACAAGAAGATCCCAAGAGCACGCAGCGTTTTGTCGTGGCCATGGTGGTCATGATGGCCCTCATCGGGGTCTGGTCCCTGTTCACGGGAACGCGCCAGGGTTCTCCTCCCGCCCCCGCGCCCGTCCCGGCCGCCCAGGGGGGCGCGAGGCCTCCTGCGGAGTCGCTGGCGGCCCCTTCGGTGGAGGCCGCGGGGCCCGCGGCGAGCGCCTTGACCGTGGCGGATACCGCGGAACGGCAGATCACCTTGGAAAGCGAGGACCTCCGGCTGGTCCTGAGCAACCGTGGCGCCGTTCTCACCCGCGTAGAATTGAAGAAGTACCGGTTGAAGGACGGACCCCTGGACGAGCTCGTCTCACCCCTGTCGGCGGCTTCGGGGCGGTACCCCCTCGCGATCCAGTCGGGGACCAAGGCCTTCGACGATGCCGCCGGACAGGCGTTGTTCCACGTGGAACAACGCACGGGACCGGCGGGGGAGAAGGTGGCCGAATTCTCCTGGTCGGACGGGAAGGGAAACGCGGTCCGGAAGGTCTTTACCCTTCCGGGCGCGGGCTACCTCCTGGGATTCGAGGCCTCGGCCGAGATGGACGGCAAGGCGCTTTCACCGGTTCCGCTGGCCTGGGGACCCGGCTTCGCGGCCCTGAACGCGCAGCAGGCCAAGAACCGGTATTTCCAGCAGGAGTACGTGGGCTTGCTGGAGGCGGGGAGCTTCAAGAAGGTCAAGCGCGCCGACAAGGTGACCGGGGACAAGGCGCCCGTCACCGACTCCTACGGGACGAAGGGTCCCATCGCCTGGGCCGCCATCAGCAACAACTACTTCGCCGCGGCGCTCCTGCCGGATGCCCCGATGCCCTGGGTGCGGGTGGTCACCGAAGCCCTTTCACCCGAGCTGCAAAAGGTCCATCCGGCGGAAAACGACATCACGCTGGTGGCCGGATTTACGGGGAAGGGGAGGCTCTTCCTTGGACCCAAGCAGTGGGGGCTTCTTTCGGGCGTCGCGGACCAGTTCAACCGCCTCACCGACTGGGGATGGCTCACCCCCCTGTGCGGACTTCTCCTGTGGGGCCTGAAGAAGCTTTACTCCTTCGCGGGAAACTACGGGATCGCCATCATCCTCATCACCTTGCTGATCAAGGTCGCGTTCTATCCGTTGACCCAGGGCTCCATGGTGAAAATGAAGCAGATGGGCGACACCATGAAGCGCCTCAAGCCCCAGGTGGACCGGATCAAGGCCAAGTACAAGAAGATGGGAAAGGACATGGCCACCCGGCAGAAAATGAACGAGGAGATGATGGCCCTGTACCAGAAGGAGGGCATCAATCCCCTCGGACAGATGAGCGGGTGCCTCCCGCTCCTCCTGCAGATGCCCATCTTCTTCGCCCTCTTCGAACTCCTCCCCAGGGCGATCGAACTCCGGGGCGCCCCCTTCTTCGGGTGGATCCAGGACCTCTCGATCCCCGACCCCTACTACGTCACGCCGCTTCTGATGGGCGCCACCATGATCGTGTCCACCCGGATGTCGGGTTCCCAGGGCCTGGAGGGGGCTCAAAAACTCATGCTCTGGTTCATGCCCGTCATGTTCACCTGGTTCTGCCTTTGGGCTCCCGCGGGACTGACGGTCTACTGGCTCGCCAACAACGTCCTGACCATGGGGCAACAGGCCCTCATCAACCGTCAGGCGGCGGCCCGGGCCCTCGAGGCCGAGAAGGCCCGAAAGTCCACGCCGAAGGGGCCGTCCCGTCCCTCCCGTGCCTGATCTGGGAGGGACCATCGCGGCGGAGGCCACTCCCCCCGGGAGGGGCGCCGTTCGGGTGGTGAGGATTTCGGGCCCGCTGGCCGGGCCTTTTCTTGAGAGCCACTTCCACCCTGTGGGTCCCCCGCCCTCCGAAGCCCCCCGGCGGTTGTGCCTGGGAGAGTTGCGTCGGGAGGATGGAAGGCCTCTGGACCGCGCCCTGGCGGTCCTTTTCCTGGGGCCCGATTCGCTCACCGGCGAGGACGTTGCGGAAATCCAGGTACACGGGTCTCCGGGGGTGGTTCGAGGGTGCCTGGATCTCTGCTTCCGATTCGGGATCCGGCAGGCGCGCCCCGGGGAGTTCCTCTGGAGGGCCGTGAGCCTGGGTAAGATGAGCCTGACGGAGGCGGAGGCGGTGGACGCCATGGTCGCCGCGGATACCGAGGCCCTCGCCCTGAGGGCGGCCTCGGCGCTGGGCGGGCGCCTCGCCGGGCGCCTGTCGGGCCTGAGCGCGCGGTTGCTGGAGCTCCGGGCGGCCTGGGAGGCCCGGCTCGATTTTCCTGAGGAGCTGGGGGAGGCGGCCTCCCCGCAGGAGACGGCGGAGCTCGAAGGGCTGGCCTCCGGTCTGGCCGCCCTCGCGCGGGAAGGGGAGATCGGGGCCAGGATGAAGCGGGGCTGGAGCGTGGCCATCGTGGGGCCGCCCAATTCCGGCAAATCCTCCCTGTTCAACCGGCTCCTGAGCCGGGAGCGAGCCCTGGTGACGCCCCATCCCGGAACCACCCGCGACGTGCTCGAAGAGACGCTGGAAATCGGCGGCCTTCCCCTCGTCGTGAAGGACACGGCGGGGGTCCGGGAGGCCGTGGGCGAGGTGGAGGGCCTCGGCGTGGAGCGCGGTCTGGAGGCTGCGGCGGCCTCGGATGGCACCCTTCTGGTTTTCGACGCTTCGAAGGGGTGGGGGGAGGAGGAGGAGGCCGTTCTCGCCCGCCTCGAGCGCCCTCCCATCCTTACGCTGGCCAACAAGCGGGACCTGTGCTCCGCTGGGCCGACCCACCCGGGCGCCCTGCCCGTGAGCGCCCTCACGGGGCAGGGCCTGGATGAGCTTGTGGGGGCCCTCAGGGCCTGGATGGGGGAGGTTCCCCCGACGGGAGGGGAAATCCCGCCCGCCGGGGAGAGGCAGGCGCAGGCCGTGTCCAGGGCCGCCGCCGCCGTGGCGGAAGCCCTCCAGGGACATCGTGAAGGCGTGGGGCTCGAAGTCAGTCTGAGCGCCCTTTCCGCGGCCCATCGGTGGCTTCGAGAGGCCCTCTCGGGTGAGGGATCGGACGAGGAGCTCTACGAACGCATCTTCTCCCGCTTCTGCATCGGGAAGTGAGGCGCTCCATGGCGATCCGGCGCGAGACACCCGATGCGGCTCCTTGGGGATCCGCCCGGATTCCGGGGGGGGGCCTTTCATGAGGTCGTGCGACGCCGTGGTCGTAGGGGGCGGCCACGCCGGGGCGGAGGCGGCGAGGGTGCTGGCCCGAAAGGGGCTCGACACGGTCCTCCTCACCGACTCCCTCAAAGCCCTCGCCCTCATGTCCTGCAACCCGGCCATCGGAGGCCTGGGGAAGGGCCACCTCGTCCGCGAAATCGACGCGCTGGGCGGACTCATGGCGCGGGCCGCCGACGACACGGGGATCCACTTCCGTCTCCTGGGGGCCAGCCGGGGTCCCGCCGTGCAGGGGCTGAGGAGCCAGAACGACCGGGAGGCCTACCATCGAGCCGTCCGCGCCATTCTGGAGTCGGTCCCAGGGCTTCGGCTCCTGGAGGGGCGCGCCGTGGGGGTCCTTGTGGAAGGGGGACGGGCCGCCGGGGTGGGGCTCCTTGGAGGCGGAACCCTCCGGTGCCGGGCCGTGATCTTGACGACGGGCACCTTTCTGGGAGGCCTCATGCACCGGGGGGACGAGCGGACCCCGGGCGGGCGGGTGGGGGAGTTTGCGGCGGTCGAGCTTTCCGAGTGCCTCCAGCGCCTGGGTCTTCCCCTATTCCGGCTCAAGACGGGCACTCCGCCCCGATTGAAAAAGGCCAGCGTCCGATGGGACCGCACCACCCCTCAGGAGGGAGACCGTGACCCCGAGCCCTTCTCGGTTCTGAGCCGGCCCTTTCCGCGCCTCCCTCAGGTGTCCTGCCACCTGTCCCGCACCACTCCGGAGACCCGAAAGGTCATCCTCGGGGCCCTTCACCGGTCGCCGCTGTTCACGGGGGCCATCCGCGGCCTGGGTCCGCGGTACTGTCCGTCCATCGAGGACAAGGTGGTTCGCTTTCCCCACAACGAGACCCATCAGGTCTTCCTGGAGCCCGACGGAATCGCGTCGGAGGAGATCTATCCAAACGGGCTGTCCACTTCCCTACCAAGGGATGTCCAGGAGGCGCTCGTCCGGACCGTTCCGGGGTTGGAGGAGGCGGAGTTCGTGCGCTACGGGTACGCCGTGGAGTACGACGCGGTGGACCCCAGGGCCCTGTCCGCCACCCTGGAGGCCAAGCACGTCCCCGGTCTGTACCTGGCGGGACAGGTGGTGGGAACCACGGGGTACGAGGAAGCCGCGGGGCTGGGCTTCTGGGCGGGCCTGAACGCTGCGCGCGCCCTTCGGAAGGAGGCGCCCTTTCTGCTCGGGCGGGAGGAGGCGTACCTGGGCGTGATGGTGGACGACTTGGTCACGCGGGGGGTCCTGGAGCCATACCGAATGTTGACTTCCCGGGCGGAATTCCGCCTCCTCCTGGACCGGCATTCCGCCTACCGGCGCCTGGCGGGGAAGACCGAGGCGGACGGACTTGCGTCCCCCGACGATCTGCGGATCCTGCGGGAGAGGGAGGCCAGGGTGGCCTCGGTCCTGGCGGATCTGGAGCGGATTTCCGCGCGAATCGACGGCGAGGGCGTGTCCCTCGCCAGGCTGTTGAGTCGTCCCGAGGAGTCCCTGGCCTCCGTGGCGCGCCACTTGGAGGCGGTCGCCGCCCTGGATCGACTGGAGGTCCACTACGTGGAGTCGGAGGTCAAGGGCCGGGGATACCGGGACCGCGAAAAGGCCGAGGCGGCAAGGCTGAAGGGCGCGCGTGCCCTGCGGCTTCCCCGGGATCTGGAGTACGGGGCCATCCCGGGACTGAGCCGGGAGGTGGTGGAGCGGCTTACGGCGGTCCGCCCCGAGACGCTGGACCAGGCTTCCAGGATTCCGGGCGTGACGCCCGCGGCGCTCCTGCGGATCCGTTTCGCCCTGCCAAGGAGGGGAAGACTTGAGCGCGGATGACAGGATGGCCCTCTACCTCGAACTCCTCCTTTCCCGAAACGCGGGGGCCGGGCTCACCGCCTTCCGGGACCGGCAGGAGGTCCTTCGCAAGGGCATCGCCCCATCGCTTCAGGGGGAGCCGTTCCTGCCCAGGGGGGCCACCGTTCTGGACGTGGGGAGCGGGGGAGGGATCCCCTCCCTTCCCCTCGCCATCCACCGGCCCGATCTGGGGTTCGTCCTGTGCGAACCTTCGGGGGCCAAGGCGCAGTTTCTCCGGGAGGCCGTGGGCCTGTTGGGCGTGTCGGCCCAGGTGCGGTGCACCACGGTGGAGGAGGAACTTTCGCGCGGCGGGACCTACGGGGCCGTGACCGTGCGCGGGGTTCGCCTGAGGAGGGGACTGCTCAAGCGACTCGCCAAGGCCCTGGAGCCGGGCGGCTCGTTGCTGGTCTGGACGGGCGGGGATCGGGAGGCGCTCTACGCCGCATGGCTGCGGGCGCTCGGAGCGGACGTGCGGCGGATCGACATCCCCGAGGCGGGAATCGCCCTGCTGGCCGCCACTGTTCCACGTGGAACAGTGGCCCCCGGGGACCGGGACCCGCATCTCTGAGCGCCGTCCGGCGGGCTTCCCGGATGGCCGTGTCTGTGGTACAAGAGCGGGGGAGGAATCACGTGGGAGACATCATCGCCGTGGCCAACCAAAAAGGCGGGGTCGGAAAGACTACGACGGTCATCAACCTGGGGGCCTCGCTGGCCGCCGCCGAGCGCCGTGTCCTCCTGGTGGACTTCGATCCCCAGTCCAACTGCACCTCCGGAGTGGGGGCCGCCGCAGAGGACGGCCGCACGGTTTACGCCTGCCTCTCCGGATCTCAGGCGCCCGAGGAGGTCATCGTCTCCTGCGGACTCCCCGGACTGAGCCTCCTTCCGGGATCGGTGTCGCTCGCCGGAGCGGAGGTGGAGCTTGCCGTCGCCCAGGACCGGGAGTTTGTCCTGAAGCGCCTCCTGGAGCCCATCAAGGACCGCTACGACTTCATCCTCGTGGACTGCCCCCCCTCCCTGGGCCTCCTCACCCTCAACGCCCTGGTGGCGGCCGACAGCGTGCTGATCCCCATCCAGGCGGAGTTCTTCGCCATGGAAGGGGTGAGCCAGCTCCTTCGCACCCTCGAGCGGGTCCGGGAGTCCCTGAACCCCGATCTGAAGGTGGCCGGCGTCCTCCTCACCATGGTGGACGAGCGGACGAACCTGTCGAGGCAAGTGTCCTCCGAAGTGCAGCGGTTCTTCGGCGGCCGAGTCTTCCGTGTCGCCATCCCCCGAAACGTGAAGCTGGCCGAAGCGCCCTCCTTCGGACGCCCGGCCCTCCTGTACGACGTGGCCTCCCGGGGAGCGCAGTCGTACCTCTTGATGGCACAGGAGCTGCTCGCCCATGCATCCTAAGAACGTCCTCGGTCGAGGACTGGACGCGCTGATCGCCACGCCCGGCCCGGAGGCCAGGCGGGTCCTGGAGGTGGAGATCCATCGCCTGAGACCCAACCCGCGCCAGCCTCGGGCCCGGTTCCAGGAGGAATCCCTCGAGGATCTGGCCCGGTCCATCTCGTCCAACGGGATCCTCCAGCCGATCCTCGTCCGCCCTTCCGACGGCTCCTACGAGATCATCGCGGGAGAACGGCGCTGGCGGGCGGCCCAGAAGGCGGGGCTCCACCGGGTACCCGTCCTGGTCAAGGAGGCCGCCGACGCGCAGATGCTGGAACTGGCGCTCGTGGAGAACCTCCAACGGGACGACCTCAATCCCGTGGAGGAGGCCCGGGCCTACCGGCTCCTCGTGGAGGATCTGGAGCTCACCCAGGAGGAGGTGGCGCGGCGCGTGGGGAAAGAGCGGGCCACCGTGGCGAACATGCTGCGGTTGCTCCACCTCTCCGAGCCCGCCCTCTCCGCCTTGGAAGAGGGACGGATCAGCGTGGGCCACGCCAAGGCCATCCTTTCCCGGCGCCGCAGGGAGGACCAGGCGGCCCTGCTCGACGCGATCCTCCGCCGCGGCCTATCGGTGCGGGAGGCCGAGGCCTTTCGGGTCAGAGAGCCGCGGGGTCCGGCGAACCCGTCCTTGGACCCTGACACGGAGAAGGCGGCCAGGACGCTGGGGCGCCACCTCGGCCTGCGGGTGGAGATCCAGCGGCGGGGGAAGGGCGGCCGGGTGGTCGTCTCCTTCCGCAATGAGGACGAACTCCAGGCCCTGTACGACCGGCTCCTGGGAGAGAAGGGGAGAAATCCATGATGGGAAAGCGGCCCGGCGAGGTGACCCAGGTGGGGGGGATGCTCGGAGAGGGCGTCGTCATGGAGGGGACCCTCACCTTCACGCAGACCTTCCGCGTGGACGGCGAATTCAAGGGCAAGGTGCTCCGGTCGGATCGGCTCGTGGTGGGGGAGAAGGGAAAGGTGAGCGGCGAGCTGGAGGTGAACTCCCTCGTGGTGTACGGCCGGGTCGAAGGGAAGGCCCTCGTGAAGGGCCCTGTGGAAATCCACCCCAAGGGCCGTCTTCTGGGAGAGCTGGAGATGACCTCCCCGCTCCTGACGGTGATGGACGGGGGTTTCGTGGAGGGCACGCTGCGGCTCGCCTCCGCCCGCGGGGCCGAGGCACCGGCGGAGAAGAAGCCCACTCAGGGCGGCGGCGGGAAATGAGCGCCCGACCGGCGGGGGGACCGACCGTTCGAAGGGCCGACGTACCTCCCCAAGTTACGAAGCGGCGCCGGGAGGAGTGGACCAAGCGCCTTCTGGAGGCGGCGGGTGGCCGACGGGGGGTTGCGATCCTCTTCTCGGGGTCCGAGGCGGGGCTGGAGAGCTTCCGCGTATCTCCGAATTTCTACTACCTGACGGGTCTGGATCTGCCCGGAGCCTCCCTCCTCGTGGTTCTCGAGCGGGACCGGGCGGAGGAGACCCTGCTTCTCCCACCGGCCGACCCGGCGAAGGACCGGTGGAACGGACCCGGGCTGGACCCCGGCGGTCTCACGGCCCAGGCGGCGCCCGATCCCAAGCGCCTGCGAGCGATGAAACAGACGGGTTTCGACAGGATCCTGCTCGCGCACCAGTTGGAGGACGCCCTGGTCCGGCCCCTCCGCCAGGCGGAGGTCCTCTTCCTCGATTTTCCCGTGGACGCTCCCGACCCCAGGCCCGACGATCCCGTGGCCCGACGCCTCCTGGATCGGATGCCGTACCTGGCCGTGCTCCACGCGGGCCGCCTGCTCGGAGATCTTCGGCGGGTGAAGGACCCGGACGAACTCGAGCGAATGGCCCGCGCGGCGGCGGCGACGGACGCGGCCCTGCGCACCGTGCTGGGCCACCTGAGGCCCGGCCTGTACGAATACGAGGTGCAGGCCCTGGTGGAATACGTCTTTACGGCCTCGGGGGCGAGGGAACGGGCCTTCGCCTCCATCGTGGGCTCGGGGCCCAACTCCTGCCTCCTCCATTACGGCCAGAACCGGCGCCGGATGGAGGCCGGGGACCTGGTGATCTGCGACGTGGGAGCCCGGATGGGCGGGTACTGCGCCGACGAAACCCGGACCTTCCCGGTTTCCGGGAGGTTCACCCGACGCCAGGCCGAAGTGTACGACCTCGTTCTCGAGGCCCATGATGCGGCCGTCGCCGCGGTACGGCCGGGAGTCCTGGTTCGCGACGTCCACCAGGCGGCCCTCGAGATCATTCGAAAGGCCGGCCACGAGGCCCATTTCTTCCACGGCACCAGTCATTACCTCGGGCTCGAAGCCCACGACACGGGTTCCTACGACCTGCCGCTCGAGCCGGGCGTTGTCCTTACCGTGGAACCGGGCGTGTACATCGCCGGGGAGAGCCTGGGGGTCCGGATCGAGGATGACGTGGTGGTGACGCCCTCGGGCGCCCGCCTCCTCACATCGGCCCCGCGTACGCGGCGCGACATCGAGCGCCGGCTCGCCGCCCGCCGAAGGCGCTGGATCGTCTGAGGCGATCGGCGGAGGGATCCCTCCCCTCCGCCGCCTACTCCACCGTGACGCTCTTGGCGAGGTTCCTGGGCTGGTCCACGTCGGCCCCCCGCTTGACGGCGATGTGATAGGCCAGGAGTTGAAGGGGGACCACGGTCAGGATCGGCATCAGAAGGGGATCCGTTTCCGGGACCAGGAAGACCTCGTCGGCCAGGCCCCTCAGGCGGGCGTCGGCTTCGTTGCACACGGCGATCACCTTGCCGTCGCGGGCCCTGACCTCTTCCAGGTTGGACAGCAGTTTTCCGTAGACGTCGTCCCGGGGCGCCACCGCCACCACAGGGAGGTTCTCGTCGATGAGGGCGATGGGACCGTGCTTCATTTCGCCCGAAGGGTACCCTTCGGCGTGGATGTAGGAGATCTCCTTCAGCTTCAGGGCTCCCTCCAGGGCGATGGGATACTGGATGCCCCGTCCCAGGTACAGGAAGTCCCGGTAGCGGCTGTATCGGCGAGCCACGTCCTCGATCTGGGGCTCCAGGGCCAGGGCCTGCTCCATGAGCCCGGAGAGGGAGGTGAGGGCCTGCAGCCTCGGGCGCAGATCCTCCGAGGAGAGCACGCCGCGGACCTGGGCCAGGTGAAGCGCCAGAAGGCTCAAGGCGGCGAGCTGGGTCGTGAAGGCCTTGGTGGAGGCCACGCTGATTTCGGGACCGGCGTGGGTGAAGAGCGTGCCGTCCGCCTCCCGGGATAGCATGCTCCCCACGACGTTGCAGATGGCCAGCGTGGGGGCCCCCTTGGACTTGGCCTCCCGAAGGGCGGCGAGGGTGTCCGCCGTCTCCCCTGACTGGGAAATGAACACGCACAGGGTGGACGCATCCACGAGGGGGTCCCGGTACCTGAACTCGGAACTGTAATCCACCTCCGCGTGGAGGCGGGCGAGACCCTCCAGGAGGTACCGCGCGCAGAGGCCCGCGTGCCAGGAGGTCCCACACGCCACCAGGAGGACCCTTCGAACCTCTCGGGCCGTTTCGTCCGACAGCCCCACCTCCTCGAGGAAGACCTGTCCCCGGTCCAGCGAGATTCGTCCCACGAGGGTGTCCGCCACCGCCCGGGGCTGTTCGAAGATCTCCTTCTGCATGAAGTGCTTGAACCCGGCCTTCTCGGCCTGGATGGGGTCCCAGGCGATCCGTGTGGGGGACTTGGTCCGGGGCCGGCCCTCGAAATCCGTGAACCGGATGGACTCTTCCGTCACCACGGCGATCTCGCCATCGTCCAGAAACACCATGTCCCGGGTGTGGCTGAGGATGGCGGGGATGTCACTGGCCACGAAGTTCTCGCCGCGGCCGAGCCCGACGACGAGGGGCGGGCCCATCCGGGCCGCGACGATCCGTCCGGGGTCCCTCGCGCTGGCCGCCGCCAGGGCGAAAATGCCCGCCAGGCGTCGAGCCACGGCGCCCATGGCCGCTTCCAGGTCATCCCCCTGCTCCTCGAGCAGGTGGGCCACCACCTCCGTGTCCGTCTCCGTCCGGAAGGTGTGGCCGCGGCCGATCAGTTCCTCCTTGAGGGCCAGGTAGTTCTCGATGATCCCGTTGTGAACGACCACGAGGCGCCCCGCGCAGTCGGTGTGGGGGTGGGCGTTTTCCTCGGTGGGCCTCCCGTGGGTCGCCCAGCGGGTGTGGCCGAGCCCGTAAGCGCCGCGCAAGGGGTTCAGCCTCAGCTTGTCCTCCAGGTTCACGATCTTCCCGGCGGCGCGCTCGGTCCGGAGGCCGTCCCCTTCGAAGACGGCGATGCCCGCCGAATCGTATCCCCTGTACTCGAGCCGCTTGAGCCCGTCCATCAGGATGGGCACCGGGTCCTTGGGGCCGATGTAGCCCACGATCCCGCACATGACCGCCTCCTAAAACGAGTATACGCCGCCCCCGCGCCGGGCTCCGCCGACGGGGTCAGCAAGGACCGCTCCCCATCGGCCGGCGGATCAGCGGCCTCGCGCCTTCTTCCGTTCGGCCCACCCCTCCACGTTTTTTTGCGGAACCCGCGAGATGGCGAGGGCTCCGGCGGGAACGTCCTTGGTGACCGTGGCGCCCGCGCCGATGTACGCGCCGTCCCCGACCGTGACGGGGGCCACGAGCTGGGTGTCGCTTCCCACGAACACCCCTTCGCCCAGGACCGTCGGATGCTTCATCCGGCCGTCGTAGTTGCAGGTGATGGTTCCCGCGCCGATGTTGGAGCCCGCGCCCACGGTGGCGTCGCCCAGGTAGGAAAGGTGGTTCGCCTTGACCCCCTTGCCGAGGCGGGCCTTCTTGGTCTCCACGAAGTTCCCAAGGTGGACCCCCTCCTCCAGAACCGTCCCCTCCCGGGTGCGGCTGAAGGGGCCCAGGATGCAGCGGGGGCCGACGGCGGTCCTCTCGAGAACGCAATGCTCCTTGATCAGGGTGCCCTCCCCGATCTCGCAGTCGGTCAGGACGCTGAAGCTCCTCACCTCCACCCCCGACTCGAGGCGGGTGGTGCCGCACAGGCGGACGAAGGGATGGAGGACGACCCCCGCGCCGAGCCTCACTCCGGCCTCGATCCAGGTGGAGGGGGGATCCATGACCGTTGCTCCCGCCTCCATCCACCTCCGCACCAGGCCCTCTCGGAGCCGTTGGGTGGTGCGGGCCAGCTCCTCCTGGGTGTTGATTCCGAGCCAGTCCCTCGGGTCAGGGGCGGCGAAGAGGGAGGCGGAACGGCCCTCCCGGTGCAGGAGGGCGAAGAGGTCCGTCAGGTAATACTCTCCCTGGGCGTTGTCCCGGCCCACCCGTTCGAGGAGAGCCCAGAGGCCGGGGGACCGGAAGAAGTAGACCCCCGAGTTCACCTCGGTCAGCGCCCGCTCCTCCGGCTTGGCGTCCCGCTCCTCCACGATCCGGACGAGGGATGCCCCGTCCCGCAGGATCCTGCCGTACCCAAAGGGCCGCTCCAGCCGCAGCGTGACGACGGCGGCCGCCTCTCCCGAGCGGTGGAAGGTGTCCCACATTCCCGCCAATGCGTCGCCCGGAAGAAGGGGGGCGTCGCCGGGCACGAGGAGGACCTCGGCCGGGCCCTCGGCCTCGATGGCGTTCCGGCAAGCCATGAGGGCGTGGCCGGTTCCCAACTGTGGCTCCTGAACGACGCAGGTCACCCCGCAGGAAGAGAGCGCCTCCTGGACGGCTTCGCGCTGGTGGCCCACCACGACGAAGGTGCGGTCCGCCGAGAGGGTTTCCAGGGACGCGAGGGTCTGGATCGCCATGGGCCGGCCGAGGACGGGATGGAGAACCTTGGCCCGAGGGGATTTCATGCGGGTGCCCTGGCCCGCGGCCAGGACGACGACGAGGCGTTTCATGATGTCTCCTTGCTCCACGCGAGCCGGCCCGCGCAGTAGGTGGCGGCGAGCTGGGCCTCCCCGTAAGGGTAGAAGAGGTGAAGGTAGTCCGGGGCGTCCCAGAGGGTGAAATCGGCCCGCTTGCCGGCCTCGAGGGATCCCACATCCTCATGCAGGCGCAAACCGTACGCGGCGTTCAGGGTCACGGCCCACAGGGCCTCCTCGGGGAGCAGCCCCATCCCGAAGACGGCGAGGGCGCAGACGTGAAGGAGGTTGGTCGTGTAGCTGGAGCCGGGGTTGCAGTCCGTCGAGAGGGCGATGGGGCACCCGGCCTCGATGAAGGCGCGGGCGGGGGCATAGGGCTTTCTCAGGTAGAACGAGGTCCCGGGAAGAAAGGTGGCGCACACGCCCGCCCGGGCCATGGCCTCGATTCCCCGAGGGGAAGCGGCCATGAGGTGGTCGGCGCTCACGGCACCCACCTCCGCGGCCAGGGCCGCGCCTCCGGTGTCCACGATTTCGTCGGCGTGGAGCCGGGGAAGAAGCCCCAGCTCCTTGGCGGCCAGCAGGATGCGCCTGGACTGGTCGGGGGTGAAGGCGCCGTCCTCACAGAACACGTCGCAGAATCGCGCAAGCCCCTCCCGCGCCACGCGCGGGAGGAGGCCGTCCACGAGCAGGTCCACGTACTCCGAGGGGGACTCGCGGAACTCGGGAGGAACGAAGTGGGCCCCGAGGAAGGTCGGGGTCACCGTCTGCGGCCCTTCGCCGGCCAGGCGCCGGATGACCTCCAGCTGCTTGATCTCGTCGGTCTCGTTCAGTCCGTATCCGCTCTTGGCTTCGAAGGTCGTGACGCCGTGGCTCAAGAACCGGGCCGCCAGGCGCCGGGCCGAGGCGTGAAGCTCGTCGGCGGAGGCGTGCCTCACGGCGGCCATGGTGCTCAAGATGCCTCCTCCGGCACGGCCGATTTCCATGTAGGTGGCGCCCTCGAGGCGCAACCGGAGCTCGTGGGCCCGGTCCCCCAGGAAGGGAACGTGGGTATGCGGGTCCACGAGACCCGGCAGGAGGGTCCCCTTTGGCAGGGCCACCCGCTCCCGGGCGGAGGCGTCATGCACCTCTTTCCAAGGCCCCGCGAAGGCGACGCGGCCCCCGCGGACGCCCAGGGCCCCGGGGGAGAGGGTGGGAAGGACCTTCAAGGCGGCGCCGAGGCGCGGAGCGGGACCCGCGCAGGGGACCAGGCAGCCGACGGGACCCACGAGAAGGTCGAAATCCGCCGCCATCAGCCCTCCCGCCCCATGGACGCCACGTTGTCCCGGGTCTTGGATTCCTCCAGCGCCTCGACGAGGGCCAGGATCCGGGCCGTGAGGTCCCGCATCCCCTGGAGCATGGATTCGCGCTCCATCCTCAGGTCGAGGATCTGCCGCTCCACGGCGTGGGCCCGGACCTGCGCCTGCTGGACGAGGGCCTGCCCGCGGACCTCCGCCTCCTGGACGGTGCTTTGGGCCTCTCGAAGGGCCTGGGCTTTGATGTCGTCGGAGACCTTCTGAGCCGTGTACAGAGCATCCCGGAGGAGCCCTTCCCGGCGCCGGAATTCGTCGAGGGCGCTCTGGAGGTGCTCCACGTCCTTTTGGAGGCGCTGGTTTTCAAGGGTCAGGGTTTGGTAGGACTCGGCCACGGCCTGGAGGTAAAGATGCACCTCCTCCGGGTCGAATCCCCGGAAGGTCCGGCGGAATACGGCGGTCTGGATTTCGATGGGGGACAGGGGTTTGCGCGTCGTCATCAGGGCCTCCTGGGACCGAAGAGGGCGGTCCCGATGCGCACGAGGGTGCTCCCCTCCTGCACGGCCACGGGAAAATCGTGGCTCATCCCCATGGAGAGCCACCGCATGCATTCCGGTTCCGGGTGGAAGGACCTCAGGCGGCCAAAGAGATCGGCCAATCTGCGAAAATGCGGGCGCGACGCTTCCGGATCTTCCCCCAGGGGGGGGACGCCCATGAGGCCCGTCAGCCGGAGCCCGGGAAGGTCCAGGATCAGGCGGGCCAGGTCCCCCGCCTCCTCCGGAGGCACCCCTCCCTTCTGCGACTCTTCGCCCAGGTTCACTTCGATCATAACCTCCCGGACGAGTCCCTCCTCCTCCGCGATGCGAGAAAGGCGCCGGGCCAGGATCGGGGAATCGACGCTATCCAGGCTGTCAAAGAGCCGGAGGGCCCTCCGGACCTTGTTGGCCTGAAGCCGCCCGATGAAATGGAGCCGCACCCGATCTCTGAGGTCCTCGGGGAGTTCGGCCCAGCGTGCTTCTCCTTCCTGGACGCGGTTCTCTCCGAACATCCGGACCCCGAGGTCCGCCGCGGCGGATACGTGGGCGGCGGGTTGAGTCTTGACCACCGCCATCAGGTGCACCGATCCGGGAGGCCTCCCCGCCCCCGCCGCCGCCGTGTCCAGAGCCCTTTGAACGGCCGCCAAGCGGCCTTTTAGCTGTGTCGCCGGCGTCTCCATGGCCCTACAGTAGGAGACGGGCGCTTGACAAGTCAAGGAATGGGGCGCGCGTCCCCCAAGAAAGGCCTTGTGTTTGAAGGAGTTGCGAAGCAAAGAAAGAAGGCCCTTCCTCCCTCTTGCCCCTTCGCCGTTTGCCCGGAGGGGCCATCTGCCCTATCCTGAAGGGCCGGAGGTTCAGGTGCCCAGCGGATCCACCCTTCGCTACGACGGACTGCTCATGGAGGACTTCCTGGCGGTCTTGAACCATCGGGGCGCCGGCAGCGCGGACGGGCTCCCCCTGCCCCAGCACCTCAAGGAGGCGCGCATCGAGTCCACCTGGACGGCCGGCGTCCTCGGCGCCACGTCCCTGACTCTCTTTCTCCTGCAGGAGCAGGACGCCCTTTCCGGCCGGAGGGAGGTGTTCGTACTCCTCCACGGCGAGGGGAGGGCCTCCCGGCCCCTCCGGGACCTCGCCCTGCATCTGCGGGCCTATCTGAAAACCCGGGGGATCGCCAGCCTTCTCCGGATCGACCCGCGGTACGGCCTTCTCTGCGGGAGCGCCCTGGAACCGCTGGACCCTTCGGTCCAGTGGGACCGTCCCACGGTGTACGCGGCCCTCTACCTCACCGACGATCCCGCCTCTCCCTCGCTCGCCGTCATGGAGTACGTTCCGATCACCCTCCAGGGGACATTCCGGGAGATCTTCCTGAAGTACAACGGAGTGGAGCCGGCACGGTCCGGGATCCTGGCCAGCGCCTTCCGCCGATTCGCGGGGGGAAAGCCGCCCTCCTCCTCTTCCGCCGGGAAGCTCTCCTACGGAATGGTGGCCACCCTGGCGGCCTTTCTGGCCCGGGAAGGCGGCAAGGAGGCGCGCCTGTCCCTCATTTTCAAGGACCTCTCTCCCCTGGACGCGCGCACGTGCCTGCTGGATCCGGACCGGGCCACGTACCACCCATCGGGGAACGACCGTTTCTTCGCCTCCCTCGGGGAACTGGCGTGAAGCGCGCGGTGACACGGGCCGGCATCCTCCTGGCGTGCCTCGGGGCCGTCCCCCTCGGGGCCATGGAGCTCGTGGTCTTTCAATCCGAGCGCTCCCTCGTGGCGGAGAGGGTGGAGCCCTCCGACGGCCTGGTGGTCCTTCACCTGCCCGGCGGCGGGCAGATGGGCGTGCCCGCCGAGTCCATTCTCCGTCGGTACGAGGGCTACGTTCCTCCGCCCAACGTGGAAGACCCCGAGGCCATGCTCCCTGAATCCCTTCCCTTTCGAGATCTCATCGCGCGCTACTGCCAGGAGAACCAGATCGACTGGAAGCTCGTGGCGGCGCTCATCCGCGTGGAGTCGAACTTCAATCCAAGAGCCGTCTCCCCCAAGGGCGCCCAGGGCCTGATGCAACTGATGCCCGGGACCCAGAAGGACCTCGGCGTCCAAGATCCCTTCTCCCCTGAAGAAAACATCCGCGGGGGCGTGGCCTACTTGAAATGGCTGCTGGACACCTTTCAGGGAGACCTCGAGCTCACCCTGGCCGCCTACAACGCCGGCGTGAACCGCGTTCAGAACCTGCAGGCGGTGCCGCCGATTCCCGAGACGCGGGCCTACGTCGCCCGTATCCTGGCCCTGTATCCGACGCTTTGAGGGGGGGCTCCGGTCCGGGGGGAGGAATCGTGGGACCCGTGCTCCATCTGAACACCGAGGCCACTTACCGGGGGGGAGAGGTCCAGACCCTCGGACTTCTGCGGGAACTGGCGAAGGCGGGCGGCCGGGGGTTCCTCGCCGCTCCGGCCGGTGCTCCCCTGGCCCGCAAGGCCGCCGAACTCGGGGTGGAAGTGGCGTCCTGGAACCCACGGGGGGAATGGGATCTCGCGGCGGCTTGGGCCGTCCTGAGGGAGGCTCGGCGATTCGGGGCGCGCATCCTTCATGCGCACACGGCCCACGCCCTCACCCCCGCCCTCGTGGCGGCGGCCCTGGATCCTCGTCTGAAGGTGGTGGCCACCCGCAGGGTTTCCTTCCCCCTCCGCTCGAGACTTTCCCGGATCAAGTACGGGCGGGCCCATGTCGTGGTGGCGGTGAGCGGAACCATCCAGGAAGCGCTGGAGGCCTCCGGAATCGCACCGGATCGGATCCGGGTCATCCACAGCGGCGTCGACTTGGAGCGCTTCCGGGACCTGCCGGGAAGAGACCAAGCGAGGCGATCCCTCCACGTCCCTCAGGGCGCGTTCGTGGTGGGCGTGGCGGCGGCCCTGGCTCCCCACAAGGGCCATGCCCGGTTCCTGTCGGCCCTTTCGCCCCGGCGGGGCGGATTCTCCGACCTCCACCTCCTCCTGGCGGGAGACGGGCCCTGCAGGGGGGACCTCGAGGCGATGTGCGCCCGCGAGGCGCTTCCCGTGAGGTTCCTGGGTCATCTGGACGACCTGCGCGCCTTCTATGGCTCCCTGGACGTTCTGGTTCTGCCCTCCCTGTCCGGCGAGGGGTCGCCGGGCGCGGTGAAGGAGGCCGCCGCCGCCGGCGTGCCCGTCGTGGCCTCGGAAGTGGGCGGCGTGGCGGAAATCCTGCGCCACGAACGCGAAGCCCTGCTGGTCCCCCCCGCGGATTCGGAAGGTCTTTGGGAAGCCGTCCACCGGCTGGCGCGGGATTCTCGCCTGAGGGAGGCCCTCGCGTCCGGAGCGGCCCGGCGGATCCTGGAATTCGGGATGGACCGGATGGCGGGGGCCTACGCCCGGCTGTACGCAGACCTCACGATTCCCGCGCCCGGGGGCGGAGGGCCGTCCACCGGGCGTAGGGAAACAGGCGGCGGAGATACCGGCGGAAGAGGCCCGGGTCCACGGGGTGGGTGAAGACCGCGGAAATGCCCAGGGATTCCAGCGATTCCAAAGTGTCCACGTCCTGGCCCTGCACGAAGGCCGCCAGACGGACCTGCGCCGTCTCGGGCGTACGGGCCAGGCGCCGGAGGGTTTCCATTCCGCCCCAGCGGGCATCGGACAGGTCCATCGCGATCACGTGCGGACGGAAGGTCAGGAGGGCGAGCCCCCCCTCGAAGGCCGACGGCGCCACCTCGACCTCCAAATCGGGGCTCCAAAGGGCCGTCTCCTGGACCACGGGGAGGCTCCCCTCGGAAACCAGGAACAACACCCGCTTGGATCCGATGACGAAGGCCTCCGGCACGGGCATGGCGTGGGCCTCGAGGAAGGAATCCAGGTCGCGGCGGCGGATGCGGTGGTGCCCTCCGGGCGTCTTGAAGGCCTCCAGCTCTCCCGTCCGGATCCAGTTGCGAACCGTGTAGGGGCTGACGTTGCAGTAACGCGCGGCCTGCCACGTGGTGAGCAGCACCCTGGAGGCCATGGCGTCACTCACCGCGGACCGGGGCGGACTCCTCCGTGAGTACCCGCCCCTGGAGCACCCCGCCGTCTTCCACCTGGATGTGGGGGGAGCGAACGTCTCCCGTGATGCGGCCCCCCGCGGCGAGGCGCACGCTCTCGGATCCCCAGATCATCCCCTCCACCGTGCCCTCCACCACCACGTGCCGCGCGCTCACGGGGCCCCGGACCCGGCCCCCGCGCGCGACGCGCACGGAGGCGGTGGATCGGATCTCGCCTTCGAGGGACCCCTCCAAGAGAAGGTCCTCCTCGGTGCGCAAGCGTCCCTTCACCCGGGCCGCGCCATCGATCACGGTTTCCATGCGACCCTCCATCCGGCACTATACCTCGGGCGAGTCTCCCGTAGAAGCGGGCTTGGTGGCCCGGCCGGGCCCGTCTATACTGGTCTCATGCGCAGGGTAGGCAGGGTGCTGATCACGGGGTTTCTCCTCCTTTTGCCGTTCCTACCCGGACGAGCTCAGGAGGCATCGTCCGGAGAGGGGCCGAAGGCGGACCCGATCCTCATCGGGGTCGCCCTCTCGTGGGACCGCGACTTCGACCTCATCTACGACTGGGAGACCCCTCCCGAGCCTGAGCGGGCCGTGGCCGGGCGGCGGAGGGAGGGCTACGAACTGGAACGCAAAGCCCTGGAGGACCGGCTCGCCGACCTCACGGCGCGGATGGCCGCGGTTCAGGGGAGCTACAGCACCGAGGCGCTCCTGAAGGAGATGCTGGCCCAGGACGTGGCGAGCCTCCAAGAGGTCCAGGACAACCTGAGGAAAGAAATGGCCGACACCGAACGGAGGATCAAGGAGGTGGACCAGGTCCTCCGCCGCCTGGCCCAGGAGGCGAAGCCTTGAACCCCCGCGTCCTTCTCGCGGAGGACCGGGCCAGCCTCCGCAGGGCTGTGGCGGAGGTGCTCGTCCGGGAGGGATTCGAAGTGGTGGAGGCGGCGGAGGGGCGCGCCGCCATGGCCATCGTGGAAGAGGGCGGGTACGATCTGGCGCTGCTGGACCTCAAGCTTCCCGTTCACACGGGGCTTGAACTACTTCGGGCCAGCAGGGACCGCTGGCCTCTCGCCCCCGTCGTGCTCCTCACGGCTTACGGATCGGTGGAAACGGCCGTGGAGGCCATGAAGGGGGGCGCCGCCGACTTCCTGAGCAAGCCCGTGGATCCCGACCACCTTCTGCTGGTCGTGCGCAGGGCCCTGGATACGGTGCGGCAGGGCCGCGTCCACGAAGCCCTTTCGGCGGACCTCGACCGCATCGCGGCGTTTCGCCCCATCCGGGGGAAAAGCCGGCTCCTGTTGGAGGCGCAGGAGCAGGCGGCCAGGGTGGCGCCGACGTCCACCACGTGCCTCATCCTCGGGGAGACGGGCGTGGGCAAGGAGCTCTTCGCCCGAGCCATCCACGACGCGGGCCCGAGGCGAAATCAGCCCTTCGTGGCCGTGAATTGCGCGGCTCTTCCCGAGACCCTGCTCGAGAACGAGCTCTTCGGCCACGAAAAGGGGGCCTTTACGGGGGCGCACGCCTCGGCTCTCGGGAAGATCGAATACGCCCACGGCGGCACGCTCTTTCTCGACGAAATCGGGGAGATGGGCCCCGCCCTCCAGGCCAAACTCCTGAGGGTCCTCGAGGACAAGTCCTTCACCCGGGTCGGGGGGACGCGGCCCATTCGGGTGGATGTCCGGGTCCTGTGCGCCACCCACCGGGACCTCTCCCGGATGGTCCGGGACGGTAGCTTCCGGGAGGACCTCTTTTTTCGGGTGAGCGCCTTTCCCATTCGGATTCCCCCCTTGAGGGAACGCCCCGGCGACGTGGAGGACCTGGCCGAGCATTTCCTGGTACACTTCCGGCGGGAGTTGGGCCGCCCGGCCCTCTCCTTCACGCCGGAGGCGATCTCCTGGATGAAGTCCCAGCCTTGGCCGGGAAACGTCCGGGAACTCATGAACCGCGTGGAGAGGGGAGCCATCCTTGCTCCGGCGGACGGCCTCATCGGCCCCGAGATTCTCGCGGGCGGTCGAATGCCCCCACCCGGGGGGACGGACCCGCCGCCCGTGCAGGAGGAAGATCCGGAGGCCTGGCTCGAAGCCGAGGAGCGGTGGAGAGCCCGGGAGGTCCTCCGACGTTGCGGGGGGGACCGGCGCAGGGCCGCGCGGCTGCTGGACTGGACGGGAAGCCGCCTGGAAGCGGCCCTGGCCAAAGAAGAGGCGGGGGGCGAGTGAAACCCCGAGCCCCGCGTACCCGTTTAAACGTGATTGCAGGAGGAGTGTGCCCATGAGCGAGAATCCAACATCCGCCCCCCGACGCGTTCGCTGGGGCCTCATCGTCGCCCTCGTCGTGGTGGTCGGCCTGGTCCTCGCCGTCGTCCTGGCCCTGGCGGGCTTCGCGTCCCTCATGAAGGGACCCGCGGTTTCGGTGAAGCCGGACTCCACGCTGGTCATCGCCTTGGACCGCCCCCTCCAGGAACTTCCGCCCAACCCTCTCTTCACCGAGTTTTTCAAGATCAAGGTGTACTCGGTCCATGAGGTGGTGGCGGCCCTGGACCGGGCGTCCGTGGACGACCGGATCACCGGCGTCCTTCTGGATGTGGGCGCCATCCCTGCCGGTTTCGGCAAGATCCAGGAAATCCGTGCCGCCGTCGAGCGCTTCAAGAAAAGCGGGAAACCGGTGTGGGCCTACTTTGAGAGCGCGGGCAACGGGGGCTACTACCTGGCCTCCTCGGCCGACAAGATCTTCGCGCCGCCTTCGGCCAACCTGATGCTGACGGGCCTGCTGGCGGAGATTCCCTTTTACCGCGGAGTACTGGACAAGATCCGCGTGGAGCCGCAGCTCTACCACATCGGGGATTACAAGTCCTACTCCGACACCTTCATGCGGAAAGACATGACGGAGGCCCAGCGGGAAGCCACGAACGCCATCCTGGACAGCCTGTACGGCCAGATGGTCCGCGGCATCGCGGAGGGGCGGAAGGTGACCCCCGAATCCGTCATGGCGAAGGTGGACCGCGGATTCCTTTGGGGGGCCCAGCTCAAGGAGGAGGGCCTCGTGGATGACCTGCTCTACCGGGACCAGGTGGAGGAGGCCCTGAGGAAGGCGAACGGGAACGAAGAGAAGTGGAACCGTGTGGAGATGGACCAGTACATCAAGGACCACCGGGTGGACCCGTCCTCCAAGGCTCGAAAAACCGTCGCCCTTGTGCTCGCCAGCGGTGGGATCATCTCGGGCGAAGGGGAAGGGTCAGACGGCGGCTCCGGTGGTAACGTGGGCTCCGCCACCCTTGTGAAGTGGTTGAGGAAGGTCGGAGAGGACAAGGGCGTGTCGGCCGTGGTGCTTCGGGTGGACAGCCCTGGCGGATCCGGCCTGGCGTCGGACATCATTTGGCGCCAGGTCCAGGTTCTCAGGAAGTCCAAGCCCGTCGTCGTGTCCATGTCGGATGTGGCCGCCTCCGGGGGCTACTACATCGCCATGGGCTCCGACGGGATCGTGGCCCAGCCGGGAACCATTACGGGTTCCATCGGGGTGGTGTCCGGAAAATTCGTCCTCAAAGGGCTCTACGATTGGATCGATTACAGGGAGGAGATCCTGAAAAGGGGGGCCAACGCCGACATGCTCAGCTCCGGCGTCCGGTTCTCCCCGGAGCAGGAGAAGATCATCGAGGGGCAGATGAGGGCCTTCTACCAGGACTTCGTGGCCAAGGCCGCGGAGGGCCGCAAAATGTCCTACGAGGACGTGGACCGGGTGGCCCAGGGGCGCATCTGGTCGGGTGAGGACGCCCTGAAGATCGGGCTCGTGGACCGCCTGGGCGGGATCCCGGAGGCCATGGACCTGGCCAAGGAGAAGGCGGGGATCCCCAAGGACGAGCGGGTCCGGGTGCGCGTGTACCCGCGCCCCAAGAGTTTCTTCGAGTCCTTCCTGGATGGGGGCGCCGAGGAGGTGGTTCGGGCGAGGCAGATCCGCGCCCTTCCGCCTGAACTGGCCACGGCCTACGCCGAGTACGAGCAACTCAGGCCCCTCGCCTCCGAGCCGTTCGTCCTGGTGGCCCCGGCCGGTTTGCCCGGGGCGCTGGCCGGTCCCGCCCGATGAGGACCTGAGGCCGCCCCGAGGGAATGGAAGGGGCGTCCAGAGGGTTCCCTGATCAGAGCGCCGCAACCAGGCCGTCTTTCTCCAAGATGGAGCGCGGTCCGGCCTTGCCCGGATGGGGATCCTCCGGTGCGGCCCCTTTCATGGAGGTCGGGTTGGCCCGTGGGAGAGGAAGAACCTATATTGGGAGCAGGATGAGACGCGCCTTTCGGGTCATTGAGCGCCTATTGGCGTGCAGCGCCGCCCTGTCGGGGCTGTTCCTCGTGAACGTCTGGAGCAAACCCGCGGGCCATACGGGAGAGGTGGCGGTGCGGGTGAACCGGCCGGCATCCTGCCGCCCCGCACCCTCCCGAACCCCCCTCCTGCTCTCCCGAGCCCTGGTGGACTGCCGCCAGCGGTGGCCCCGTCCCCTTTTCGACCGAACCGCCTCGGCCGTGGACGAAGTTTCCCGAACCCACGGGTATTCGCCCGACTTCGTCCTCAGCGTGATCAAGCACGAGAGCACCTTTCAGGTGGGCGCCGTCTCCCCGAAGGGAGCCGTGGGACTCATGCAGCTGCTTCCCGCGACGGCACGGTCCGTCGCCTCCAAGGAGGGGATCGACCTCGACGGGGCGAGCCTCTTCGACCCCGCGCTCAATATCCGGCTGGGATTCGCGTACCTCAAGTCGCTCGAGGAATCCTATGGGACCGTGGACGCCGCCCTGGTCGTCTACAACGCGGGCCCCCAGGCTCTGAAGCGGGGCGGAGAGGACGGCCTTCCCCGAAAGGCCTACCGCCGCGACATCGAGGAGACGCGAAGGACCTACGCGCTGTGGTTGAAAAGCCCCTGAAATGGAGCGGACCGCCCTCCGGGACTCGCCCCGGAGGATCCTGCGGACTATTCTTAAGGGCTACGAGGAGGCCGTCGCATGTCCGAGACCTTTGAGAGCCGCGTCCGCGAAGTCATCGCTCGAATCCGGCCGGCGTTGCAGATGGACGGTGGAGACATCGAGATCGTGGAGATCCAGGAGCCGAACCTCAAGGTCAGGCTGGTGGGGGCCTGTCACGGCTGTCCAGGAGCCGTCTACACGCTCTATCAAGGGGTCTACGGCGAACTCAAGCGGACCATCCCCGAATTCGGGGAGTTGGTTGCGGTCTGACGCCCCTCCGGCCCCCCTTGGGGCGGAGACCCGCAAGGCCCTGCTGGCCCTTGCCCGAGAGGCCATCCGGGTCTATGTGACGGAGGGCCGGAAGCTCCGGCCCGGACAGGATTTCCCGATCGTGGCCCCCCACCCCCGGGGGGCCTTCGTGACCCTGAAGACCCGGGAGGGAGACCTGCGGGGATGCATCGGCACCGTCCTGCCCGCCGGCTCCCTCGACGCCACCGTCGCCCGCATGGCGGTCAGCGCCGCCGTGGAGGACCCCCGGTTTCCACCGGTAAAGACCCGGGACTTGACACGGATCCGCCTGGAAATCAGCGCGCTCACGGTTCCGGAGCCCGTGCCGGATGAGGAGTCCGTCGAAGTGGGCCGCCACGGCCTCATCGTCCGCCTGGGAAACCGTACTGGCCTTCTTCTCCCCCAGGTGGCCGTCGATTGGGGCTGGAGCCGAGAGGAATTTCTGAGGCAGGTCTGCCTGAAGGCAGGCCTGCCGCCCCGCGCGTGGAGGGCCCCGGGTACGGTCCTGGAGAGGTTCGAGGCCGAGGTCTGGGGGGAGGAGCCCTGATCCGCCTCCTCCCGGCCGAACGCCCTAGCGCGTTGTGGAATCGAGCTTCATCGTATCTTTGCTTTTGACGTCCAGGGCCTTGCCGTCCCCTGAAAGGAACTTTCCCCGCACATCGTTCACGAGGGTCAGGACCCGGTGGGCTCGGATCGAGGAGGCATCCTCGGGCAACCACAGATCCTCCGTGACCTCCGTTCGGATCGTGCCGACGAACTGGGGGACCTTGAGGTCCTTCACGACCAGGGATGCGCGGAGGTGTGAGCAGGGCATCCCGTCCCAGGTTTCCGGACCCAGGTAGGTCATGGTTCCCTCGAAGTTTGTGGGTGCGGGCCCCGCATCGCCCTCGGCTCCGGACGCCAGCATCCGGGCCAGGACCTCCGGTTTCAGGGTCCACGACTCCCCCGGTCTCACGGGCCGTCCGGGGCCGAACGCCTCATCCGGGTGGAGCGCCTTGGGCGGTGCAAAGGCCTGAGAAAGCAACCCTTCGGCCTCTTTGGCCATGACCTTGCCATCCTTGCGCGTGAAGCGAACCTTGCCGGAGGGGAAGGAGATCCCGAGGTCCGCCCCGTCCAGACCCAGCGCCATCTCCTCTCCGTCGAGCAGAAGCCGTGCCTTTGCGACGGACAGAACGAGGAGCGTCGGCTGCCCCATGGAGTCGACGGACACGACCTTGACGGTGCCCGACAGGTCGAGCCCGAACTCCTGACTCTGGCCCGATGTGGATTCCCCGATTCCCGTGGTCCCCTTGCTATGCCCCTCGAGGCGCAGGGCCAACTCGTAGCTCTGTCCCCTCGAAAGCGGTCGGTGGAGGACAAGGACCTTCGCCTCTCCAGACGAAGGTTCCGTACCCTGGGCCCAATGGGCGGCGCCCATCAGGAGGAAGAGAAGCAGCCAGGCAGCGCGTTTCATCGAGTCTCCTTTTCCACTGGGGGGCGCCCGAATGCCTGCCGCCGGCCCCCCCCGGCGGCGGCTTCACCTTTTCAAATTCTGATCCCGGCGTCAAGGCGTGGGAAAGGGAAGAAATCGTCCGGTCCAGGGGTTATCTCATTGCACGTCGGTCAGTATGAATTGGCGAGGTCCGCATCAGTCTTGCTCGAGAAAGAGGAGGGGTGTCGAAAACCATGGCCCAGTTCGCTCCCGACCCCGCGACCGATGCTCCCGAAAGCCTGCTCCTTGGACCCGAGTTCACCCGGACGCTGCTGGGGGCCATTCCTTGCGGCATGCTCCTCATGGACGAGGAAAGGCGCGTTCTCGCGGTCAACGACGTGCTCGAAAAGGCGCTGGGAGTTCCGGCGAACCGACTCCTTGGCATGAGAGGGGGCGGGGCGCTGGGGTGTGTGTACGCTCGCCGTCTCGAGTCGTGCGGAGATGCAGAGGCGTGCAGGTCTTGCGATGTTCTGAGACTCGCCGAAGTGGCGCTCCAGGAAGGGAGGACCCAGCGGACCCGGGCCCGACTTCAGGTGGTCCTCGGTGGAAAGGTCCAAGACCTGGAGCTTCACTTGAGCGCTTCTCCGTTCATCCACCGGAGCCGGAAATACGTCATGGTGCTGATCGAGGACCTCTCCCGGCTGGTGCGATTGAAGCAGGCCCCCAGGGAAGAGGGCTTTCACGGGATGATCGGGAAGGACCCCCAAATGGAGGGCCTGTTCGAGGCCATCCGCGTGGTGGCGCGCCTTCCTGTTCCGGTGCTGGTGCACGGCGAAAGCGGCGTGGGAAAAGAACTTGTGGCGGTGGCCATCCACAAGGAGAGCCCGAGAGCCCTCCGGCACATCGTCCCCGTGAACTGCGGGGTGCTCACCGACGGCCTGCTTGAAAGCGAGCTGTTCGGGCACGTCCGGGGCGCCTTCACGGGAGCCATTCGGGACAAGAAGGGCCGCTTCGAACTGGCCGACGGCGGGACCATCTTCCTCGACGAAATCGGGGAACTCAGTCCGGCCATGCAAGTCAAGCTCTTGCGGGTCCTTCAGGATGGAAGCTTTGAGCGCGTGGGGGGGGAGCACACGACGCGCGTGGACGTCCGCGTCATCTGCGCCACCAACCGCAACTTGGAGCGGGAGGTCGCCCAGGGTCGCTTCCGGGCGGACCTGTACTACCGCCTCGCCGTGGTTCCCATCCAGGTGCCTCCCCTGCGCCACCGCCGGGAGGACATCCCGGTCCTCGCCCGACACTTGCTCGAGAGGATCTGCTCCGAGCACGGCCACCCGCCGGCCAGAATCTCGGCGGAGGCGCTGGATCGTCTGCAGGCCCACGACTGGCCGGGCAACGTGCGGGAGCTGGAAAACGCCCTGCATTTCGCGCTGGTTCAGTCCCGCGGGGCGGACCTTGAAGTCCGCCATCTGCCCGGTACCGTGAGAGGGCCCGCGGAGGTGGAACTCTTGCGCGGGGCGGTGCGGCGCAGAAGGCCGCTGGCCCGCCTGGCGGTTTCGGAGGCCCTGCTCTCGTGCGGTGGGAACAAGGTGCTGGCGGCTCGAAAGCTGGGAGTGAGCCGGGCCACACTCTATCGGTTTCTCGAACGCAACACCTAGGTTGCTGGCTGGGTTGCACTCGAGTCTGTCTCGGTGTCTCGATGTCTCGTCCCCAAAGGATCCAAATGGACACCTTCCAACAATCGGATGGGCCCCGAGGGCTCAGGCCCGAACCCTTATGTGCGGCGGGGATGGATGGCGAACCCGGCGGTTCGGCCATCTGTACGGGCGACGTATCGGCCGTTGGAGCTGAAGATGCGAAGTTCTTGTTTTGCACCCCGTTACGAGGCGCCCTGATTAATGGCAACTAGTTTGCTAAGGATAAGGCCAGGCCTTAGGGAGGGCGGAATGCGATCGGAGTGCAGGCAGCACGTGGAGGCCGTTCTGGAAGTGTCCCGCAGGCTTCTGGAGCTGGCCGACTGGGGCGGGCCCGAAGAAGGGGGCGACGCCTGCCTCGTGTTCGACGCCATCGCCCGAGACTGCGCCTACAAAATCCGCAACGCCGCGGAGGCCTTCATGGCCCGCAGCGACGATTACCAAGTTGAAGCCAGCTAACGCGGCGGCCGCCGAGGATCCGCACGGACTCGCGGCGATGGGGCTCAGCCGCAGGGATGGAGAGGTTGACATGAGCGACCGGCGAATCGGTTTCGAAGCGTTTCGGAAGGTGGCCTGCACGGTGTCCTCCCTTTGCCTGTTTCTGATCGGGGGGCTGGCCGCGTGGGCCCGTGCGCCGCTGACGATCGTGGTGAGGGACCCGGCGGGGAACAACGTGAGCGGGTTCCGCTACCTCATCGAGGAAGACACCACGGAGCATACGGTTCCGGGCCTGCCCGTGACGGACAGCATCGGGACGGTGGTGCACAAGAGCTACGCCCCCGTGGTGGCGAAGGGGACCTCCATTTTCCACACGGTCTCCGTTCCCGGGCTTCCCGACGACATGCGGTTCGTCGTGTCCGTCCTTCCGGCCGCCGACTACAGCATCAGCGGCCAGCTCGTGGACATCGGCCAGAATACCGTCTACGTCACGGTGGAGCCCCTTCCGCTGGAAACGTCCCAGATCTTCCTGTTTTGTTTCGTAGATCACAACACGATCAACAACGTGCCCGACGCCGGCGAGCCGGGCCTGGGGCACTTCAGCGTGGTTCTCGCCGACTACGCCGGCCCCGTGAGCGTGGACGCCTTCGGAAATCCCCTGGGGACCACCTATCAGTACAATCCGGACGGCACCCCCGTGCTGGACGTGGACGGAAACCCGGTGCCGGACCAGATCGGCACGGGGTCCGTCACGACCATCGGCGAGGACGAAGTCAACGATCCCCTCCTGAACCCGTACGGTCTCCAGGTCGGTGAGGCCCTCATCAAGTATCTCCCCCAGGGCAAGTACGGGGTCATCATCATTCCCGAGGACGCCACCAACTGGATTCAGACGGCCACCATCGAAGGAACGCCCACCGTCGACGCCTGGGTGCGGGCGGGAGAGCCCCAGTTCTTCACCGAAGGGTGGGGCCCCGGCTCCTGGCACTGCTTCTTCGGTTTCGTAAACCCGGACGCCACGGGCCCCGTGGAGCCCAAATTGCCCTGGCTGGCGACTCCTCCCGCCGGCACCGGTTCCCTGCACGGTTATCTCCGGTACAACCACTTCGGCGCGCCGCCCTCCAACCAGCAGTTCGCGGTGGGCGAGCCCGTCGGGGAGGCCTGGATCGGCCTGAACGACCCGGCCACCGGTCAGGGCCTGTATGCCGCCCCCTGCAACCCCGACACGGGCGAATTCTCGATCACGGGGATCCCGCCGGGAACCTATCAGCTGGTCTGGTGGGACATCCCCCTCGACGCGCTCTTCGGCTTCCAGTCCGTGGTCGTGCCCGCCGGAGGGGGAGGGACCGGAGAGGCCGTGGAGCTCGGGAACGTGCTCGCCTTCCGGTGGTTCGGCAACTACGAAGGAAGCGTCTTCTGGGACGACGGAGGCCCCACCCACATTCCCGGGCACATCGGAAACGGCTTCCGGGATCCCGAAGAATTGGGCATCGACAACCAGGCGGTCCTCCTGCGCTTTCGCAACGGCATGATCTATCAAGCCCAGGCCACGGATGCCGTCGGCAACTTCCAGTTCTCCGAGGTCTTTCCCTTCTTCAAGTGGCTCGTCGCCGAGGTGGACTACACCCGCTACAAGCCAACAGGGGTGACGAACGTCGTGGACGCCGGAGGCGCCTTCGGTCCCCACCAGGGATGGGATTACCCCTCCTTCGACAAGCTGACGCCCAGGCCTCAGGTCGATCCGCCCAACTGGCCCTACGGTTCGGCTCCTTCCACGGTCCCCGTGAACAACCCGAACACGGGGAACAACCTCTCCACGACGGAAACCGGGCCCGTTCTCACCCAGGCCATCCAGCTTTTCCTGAACCAGTCCAACTACTCCGACTATGGAAAGGTTCTGTACGGACCCGGTGAAAACGGGGGCATCAGCGGCATCGTCTACTACGCAACCACCCGCGCGGAGAACGACCCCCGCTGGGCCGCCGGGGAAGACTGGGAGCCGGGAGTCCCGAGGGTTCAGTTGGCCCTCTACCTGGATGCCAACATCGACGCGGTCATCGACGACTTGAACGGCAGCGGGGCCCCCGACCTGGCCGACGTGGACAATTACCCCTTCGGGTGGGCCGACGGGGGCACCCAGGGCAGCGAGGACGTGGACCGCCACCCGGCCGATCCCCTCTTCAACCCTGGGGACGCCGTCCAGATCGCCACCTCCGATTCCTGGGACGACAACATGCCCACGGGGTGCGGCCAGACGCTGCCCATCATCCACGGGAATCCTGCCCGGGAATGCTTCGACAACTACGGAACGTGGAACCAGATCCGCCCCGGCGTCTTCGACGGCGGATTCGCCTTCGGGGATTACTTCCCCGCCGGCCTGGCCAACGCCCTTCCGGGCGACCAGCCGGTCCCCCTTCCGCGCGGAATGTACATCGTGGAAGCGGCCACCCCTCCGGGGTACACCCTCCTGAAGGAAGAGGACAAGAACGTGGATTACGGGGACAGCTACGTTCCCCCGACGCAGGACCTTGTCCCCGCCATCTGCGTGGGAACCGCGGCCAATCTCCCGAGCTCCTTCGAGGGTCTCTCCATTCCGTACATCGTTCCCCCGGAGCTGGCGCTCTTCCCTGGAATCCCCGCCCCCTACGCGGGCACCGAAAGGCCCCTGTGCAACCTCAAGCAGGTCCGGCTCACCGACGCCTCCAACGCGCCCGTCAACTTCTTCGTCCTGACGGAAGTGCCCAAGGCGGCGCGGGCCGTGGGCTTCGTGAACAACGACCTCACGGCGGAATTCAACGCGGCGAGCCCGAACTTCGGGGAGAAATCGGCGCCCTCCTGGCTGCCCCTCTCCTTCCAGGACTGGAACGGTGTGGAAATCGCCCGGGTTTACACGGACGAGTGGGGCGCCTACAACGCCATGCTCCCCTCCACCTTTACGGTCAACGCGCCCACTCCATCGGGCGTGGCGCCCCACATGGTCACCGTGGTCCTGAACCACCCCCTCATGCAGGATCCGGCTTTTCCGGGTGACCCCACGAAAAAGATCCTGGACCCCCACTGGGACCCCAACTTCGCGCAGGTCTCGTGGACCCTCCACTATTACCCCGGTTCGGTGACCTATCTGGACACCCCCATCGTCCCCATCGCGGCCATGGTCGGCTATCCCTATCGGAACCTCGATGTGGAAGCCCCGGCGGGAACGCCCGGCATCGCCTCGGTGAACGGGGACGCGCCCGGAGGAGGCCCCGTCGTCTGCGACACGGGCGGGACCATCACGGTCGCCTCGAAGGGCCTCGTGAGCGTGCCCAACCCGCTCTACGATCCAAACCTGCCCGCCGGCCCCGGGAACGAGACCACGGTGCAGAGGGACTACGGGTTCGGACCCTACGACCCCGGCTTCAGCCTGATCACTTTGGGCGGGGTGCCCCTGACCGTCGTGAGCTGGACCGATTCGACCATTGAGGCGACGGTCCCGGCCTCTTCGACCACGGGGCAGCTCCTGGTCACTCGGGCCGACACGGGGCGAACCTCCACCACGGGCCTGACCTTGCACGTCATCGACTGCGTGAACGACTGCGTTTTGCGCGTCCCCTCCCAGTACGCCACCATCCAGGCCGCCATCGACGCCGCCGCCGACGGGTGTCTCATCCTCGTGGCGCCCGGCGTGTACAACGAGAATCCCATCGTCTACAAGCCCGTGACGGTCCAGGGCTCGGGGATGGACAATACGATCCTCAACGCCCAGCCCCTTTCCGTGGACGCGCTGACCGCCTGGCACGCCAAGGTGGTCTCCATCCTGGGGGCGGACCCCTTCGTCGCCACGGAGGCCCCGGGTTTCATGGTGTTCGGCAACGCGCCGGGTCATCCCTTCTCGGCCGGGCAGACGGCCCATATCGACGGATTCCAGGTGACGGGCGCCATCACCGGAGGCGGGGTCGCGATCGACACCCTGGCCCATTACACCGAGATCAGCAACATGAAGATCCGCGGGAACCAGGGCATGTTCGCCGGGGGGATCTCCCTCGGCCGCAACGACCAGGTCACCAGCAACACGAACGTGTCCATCCACCACTGCGAGATCGCGAAGAACGGCGGCGTGGACGGAGCGGGCGGCATCGCCATTTTCACCGGACAGGACGGATACTCCATCACCGACAACCTCATCTCCGGCAACCTCTCCCGCTTCAACGGCGGCGGCATCCTCCACGAGGGGCTCAGCGACGGCGGCACCATCGCCCGCAACCGGATCACATTCAACGAGGTCTTTTCCGGCCTCCAGATCGGCGGCGAGGGCGGGGGCCTGTGGCTCGGTGGTCCCGGCGTGGGCGGCGCGCTCGGAACGGGCGCCGGTGACGTGACGGTGGACTCCAACCTCTTCCAGGGGAACATCGCCGGTGCGGGGAAGGGGGGCGCCATCCGCGTCATGGGCTTCAACGGGGCCGACGTGGAGGCCGCGCCGACGACCCCCGGGTCCTGGTACCAGCTCCGGATTCACAACAACATCATCGCCAACAACGTGGCGGCCCACTCCGGCGCGGGGATCATCCTTCAGGACGCGGCCCGGGCGGACCTCACGAACAACACCATCGCCCACAACGACAGCACGGCCACGGCCATCACGGCCTTTGGCGCCGGGCAGACGGTCTCCACCCCCAGGGCATCGGGCCTCGTGGCTGCCTACCACAGCCTGGCCCTGCGAAGCATCCCCGGCTTCACCCAGACCTATTCGAACCCGCTCTTGGAGGACTGCATCCTCTGGGAAAACCGGTCCTGGTACTACGACCCGACGGCCAATGCCGGTGCGGGGGGCCTGCTGGCCAACCCCGCCGGGCTTTACCAGGATCTCTTCGTGGAAGACGCTCCCTCCCCGGAGGTCCTGGATCCTCAGTACTGCGTCCTCACGAGCACCACGGGCTACGCCGCCACGAACACCTCCGGCGATCCCATGTTCGTCACGCCGTACTTCAATGCCCTGGCCGCCGCGGCGGTTCTCGACGAAGGCGGCACGCACATCTCCGTCCGCTTCGACCCCATCTATCCCTCCGCGGGGGACTACCACCTCTCCACCACCGCGTCCTCGGCCTTCAACCTGGGCCGCAGCTCCTCCTGGACCCCCGGGGTGGGCTACTCGGTTCCCGAACTGGCCCAGGACTTCGACGGGCAGGTCCGTCCCCGCTTCTTCTACCCCGATGCGGGAGCAGACGAATTGCATCCCGCCTTCCTCCCGCTGGCCAACCTCCAGGTTTCCCTCACGGCCTTCCCCGATCCCGTGGCCGTGGGCCAGCCCTTGACGCTGACCGTGACCGTCACGAACTCCGGCCCCAATGGCGCCGACGGTGTGGTGGCCGTCACCGAACTTCCCGGCGGGGCGGGCCTGATCCACGCCGCCTCCTCCAAGGGAACCCTCCGGATGGGTTCTGCGGACGGGATCCGCGGACCGCTCGCGCCCGGGGAATCCGTGGTGGCGGCCGACGTGGGCTCCCTGGCCCCCGGCGAGGTGGCGGTAGTGGTCCTTACGATCACCCCTTCGGCCCCCGGACCCGTGCCCACAACGAGCACCGTGGAAGGCGCCGTCCAGGAGGCGGACCCCGTGGACAACACCGCTTCCGCCGCGCCCGAGGCCATGCCGGATGCGGACGGCGACGCGGCCTACGACGCCATCGACTGCCGGCCCGCCGACCCGTCGGTCTGGTCCGCACCGGGTGTGGCGAGGTTCCTCGCCCTGTCCGGTTCGGCCTCCACCGACTTCACCTGGAGCGCCCCTTCGGCGCCGGGATCCGTCGCCGTCACCTACGATCTCGTCCGGAGCCTCACCGCCTCTGACTTCTCATCCGCGGCGTGCGTGGCCTCCGCGCTCACCGCACCCGGTGCCACGATTTCCGAAAGCCCCGCCGCGGGTCAGGTCTTCTACTACGTCGTGAGGACGCGGAACCTCTGCGGACTCGCCCCCAACGTGGGACAGGGCTGTCCGTGAGCGCAGACAAAGCGAGAAAGGGAGAGACCCCCATGCGAGGAAGGAAGATCTGGCTGTCGGCCCTGGTCCTCGGGCTCCTGCTCCTGGCGGGGGCACAGGCGGCCAAGGCCCACGTCTTCGTGCAATGCCCCCCCGATACGGACGGGGTGGACACGGATGGAGACGGCATCGTCAACAACGACTACGTGTGCTACCACCTCTCCGGAGGGGACGGATACGTCCGGATGGCGGACGGGCTGGACATGTACGCCTTCGGCTTTTCCGACCTGACAGGCATCAACGATGATTCGGCCCTCATCGTCGGGAGGCTCGCCGCGGAGACCCCCGCCCCGCCCCTCGTCTTCCGCGAAGGCCAGAAGGTCTTTCTGACCCTGACCAACACGGGGATGTTCATGCGCCCCGACCTCTTCGATCCCCACAGCGTCCACTTCCACGGCTTCCCCAACGCCGCCGTGATTTTCGACGGCGAGCCCATGGCTTCCATCTCCATCAACATGAGCGAGTCCCTGACCTACTACTACAACCTGGTGGAGCCGGGCACCTTCATGTACCACTGCCACGTGGAAGCCACCGAGCACATGCAGATGGGCATGCTGGGCATCCTGTACGTGCGGCCCAGGCAGGACATGCTGCCGGCCGGGACGACCTTCTCCAACGGGTTTGTCCACCAGGCGGGGTACAAGTACGCCTACAACGACGAGGACGGCTCCACCTACTACGACGTGGATTTCCCCATCCAGGTGACCTCATTCGACCCCCGCTTCCACTGGTCCAGCGAAAACGTCCAGCCTCTGGACTTCGCGTACATGCACGACACGTACCCCATGATCAACGGCCGAGGGTATCCGGACACCGTGAACACGGGAAACATCCTCAATAACGCAGGCAGGCCTTCCCAGAAAGTGAACGCCCTGGTGACCGCCACCCAGGGCCAGAAGGTCCTGCTCCGGATCTCCAGCCTGGCCACCGGGGAGTTCTACACGGTCGGCATCGCCGGAATCCCCATGACGGTCGTCGGCCAGGGGGCCAGGCTTCTGCGCGGCCCCGATCCGGACGGCCCGGGGCCCCTTCTCGGCAAGAACCTCTACTACACGACCCAGTCCTTGACCCTCGGTGGGGGCCAATCCGTGGACGTGATCCTGGACACCGCCGGGGTTCCCGCCGGGACCTACTGCCTGTACGGGACCAACCTGAACCAGCTGAGCAACGACAACGAGGACTTCGGCGGAATGATGACCGAGATCCGGATCACGCCGTGAGGCTTGGACGGGCGTCGGATCCCTCGGAAGGGAGCGAAGGACCATGATGAACACGATTACCCATGGAATGCCGAAGCGATCGGGCTTCCGGGCGCTCCGGTGGGCGGCGGCCGTGGCGGCGGTGTGCGGGTACGCCGCCGCCACCCAGGCGGCCATCCCCGGACTCACGGGGCCGAACTTCAGTCTGGCCACCCGGGATGGCTACATCAGCACGGCGGACGGGGGCAGCGTCTACATGTGGGGGTTCGCGCAAAGCGGGGGCGTCATGCAGTTCCCCGGGCCGACCCTCATCGTGGAGCAGGGACAGCTGGTCACCGTGACCCTCGAGAACACGCTGACGGTGCCCACCTCCATCCTCTTTCCGGGGCAGGAAGGCGTGGAGGCCGTCGGGGGCACCCCGGGCCTACTGACCCAGGAGGCCGCCGCTTCGGGAGGGACGGTCACCTACCGATTCGTGGCTTCCCGGCCGGGGACCTACACCTATTACAGCGGGACCAGCCCCGAACTCCAGGTGGAAATGGGGCTCGTGGGCGCGCTCATCGTCCGTCCCCAAGGCCAGCCCAACTGGGCCTATGGCCACCCCGACACGGCCTTCGACCACGAGTACCTTTTCGTCCTGAGCGACATGGATGTGGACGTTCACAACCGGGTCGAGTTCGGGCAAGCCGTGGACAACACCAAATGGTGGCCCGTCTACTGGTTCATCAATGGGCGGACCGGCCCCGACACCATGGCGGCCGACGGGGTTCCGTGGCTTCCTCACCAGCCCTACTCGTGCCTGCCTCGCATGCACCCGGAGGACGTGGTTCTCCTTCGGGTCATCGGGACGGGCCACGACGCCCACCCCTACCACACCCATGGAAACAACCACCTCCTGATCGCCCGGAACGCGCGCCTGTTGGAAAGCGCACCCGGCGCGGGTCCGGATCTCGCCGAATCGAACTTCACCATGTCGGTCCACCCCGGAGAAACCTACGACGCCCTGTTCACCTGGACGGGATACGGACTGGGTTGGGACGTGTACGGCCACACCCTGGGCGTGATCAACCCCGACGCCAACAAGGCGCTTCAAAGCCATGAACTCTACGCCCAATCCGCCCTTGCGGCGCCGTTGGCCTCCGGCGACACCACGATGACCCTCCCCGCCGGGGAAGGCCGCAAATACCCCTACGGATTCCGGGCCATCCTCTGGGATCCGGCCTTTCCCACGCCGGACCACGATCCGAACCGTGAGGTCGTCCTCCTGAGCCACCCGGGGACCTCCGACACCTTCACGATCCTGAGGGCCCAGGAGGGCACGGCGGCTCAGAACTGGGCGGCGGGCACGATCCTCGCCCACACGGATCACGGCGTTCCGGTTCCGGTGGTCCTGCCTGCCCAGCAATCCCTTACCTTCGGCATGTTCTACAGCGGCAGCCCGAACCTCGGCAGCGCCGGCGCCCTTCCACCCGGAGACGGGGGGTTCAACGCAAACGGCGGCCTCTATTTCATGTGGCACTCCCACAACGAGAGGGAGATCGTGAACTTCGACCTCTTCCCGGGAGGCATGCTCACCATGGCCGTGGTGGAGCCCCCCGGCGTGGCCATCCCTTGAGCGGGCGAGAGAAAGGGAGGAGATGAACCCAATGAAGAGAAGGACCCTTTCCCGAACGCTGTCCTGGGCCGCTCTGTTCGCGCTGGCCCTTGTTAGCCAGGCCGCGCGCGCGGAGACCTATTACCTGCGAGCCGCCCAGACCACCCTGAGTCTTCCCGGAGGGGCCACGACCCCCATGTGGGGCTTCGCCCTGGACAGCGGAGCCGCGGTGGACGATGGAACCGTCACCGTTCCCGGCCCGAGGCTCACGGTGTCCCCGGGCCAGTCCCTGACGGTCGTCTTGAAAAACCGCCTGCCCGCCTCCATCCCGGGTGTGACCACCGATGTCTCCATCCTCATCCCCGGGGTTGTTCCGGACGCCGACCTCAATCCCGTAAGAAACGCGGGAGGCCGCATCACGTCCTTCACGCAAGTGACCACCCCCGGCAACAATGGAACCTACACGTGGAGCAACCTGCCCCCCGGCACCTACCTCTACCACAGCGGCACGCACCCCCAGGTCCAGGTCCAGATGGGGCTCTACGGCGCCGTGACAAAGGACAGCGCCGCCGGTGAGGCCTACCCTGGCGTCTTCTATGACCAGGATCTCCTCCTTCTCTTCAGCGAAGTGGATCTGACGCTCCACGCCTCCGTGGACGGAGGCACCTACGGAACGGCGCCGGCTCCCACGAGCACCATGTACTACAAGCCCTCGTATTTCTTGATCAATGGCAAACCCTTTCCGGAAGTCCCTCCCGTTCCGGCCTTCTCGGCGGGGGATCAGGTACTCGTCCGGCTGGTCAACGCCGGTATCGAGACCCACGTTCCGCTCTTCCAGGGCCTTTACGTGCGCCAGGTCGCGGAAACCGGCAACAAGTTGACCTATCCTCGCGATACCTACAGCGTGGTCCTGGGAGCGGGAACGACGGCGGATGCCCTGCTCCTTGGTCCCTCGAGCCAGCTGGGGGGGTGCACCTTCCCGGTTTTCGACCGGGCCATGAACCTGACCAACGCCGCGGCTACGGGGGGCGGGATGCTCACCTACTTGAGCCTGACGGCTGGAGGCCCGCCTCCTCCGCGAGTCGGCGACACCCTCATGGCCGTACAGGGCCCCGGCACGGTCACGCTCACCTGGACGGACATTCCGGAGGCCAACTTCTACAGGGTCTACTCCAGCACCACACCGGGACCGGCTGATTTTACAAACCTCCAAGCCGTTGTCTCGTCCGGGGCCGTGGGTGCCACTCTTTCGCTTCCGCCCGAGCCGCTGGTATTCTTCCAGGTAACGGGATGCGTGACGTGCGGGGCGGAAGGCCCCCAAAAGTAATCCCGACGGAGACCCATGAACCCTACACCCAGAGCTCTTGACCTGGACCGCGGGCCGGAGGAAGTCGGAATCTTCCGGCCCGCCGCGTATTTGCTCTTCCTCCTCGCCCTTGCGGCGGCCCTCGCCTGCGGTGTCCGGAAGCCCCCCGCCGAAGCGCAAGACTACCGGGCACTCCTTGGGATCGAGGTGGAATCCCTGCGCCTGAGCGCCTCGGACATGGTCGTGGACATGCGGTACCGGGTCCTCGACGCCGCCAAGGCCCAGGCCGTGCACAAGAAGGGCCTCACCATTTCCCTCATCGATGAGGCCACCCACTCCGTGCTCAAGGTCCCCAGCCCCGCCTACGTCGGGCCTCTCCGCCAGCGATCCGACAGGATCCAGGAGGGGAAGGTCTACTTCATGCTTTTCGCCAACGGCGGCCGCGTCGTGAAGTCCGGCAACCGCGTGACGCTGGTCCTCGGGGACGTTCGGATTCCGGGCCTGACCGTGGAGTGACGGAAAAGGGGAGCCTTCGAAAACGAGGGGGGCGGCCACCGGCCGCCCCTGTTTCGTTGCAAGAGAAACCCCGCGGGAGCTACTTCCTGCGGTAGGTGATCTCCATCATCCTGAATTCTTTCCCGTCGGGACCGACGTCGTACATTTCCATCACGTGCGTGTCGGCGTCCACGATTTTCAGGACGCTTCGGGTCCGTTTGACCTTGCCCGTCAAGGGGTCGGGATAGGTCTCCACCGAGTTCAGCACTTTCCCCGTGGCGTCGAGGGAAGCTTCGCTGGTCATCATTCCCGTGCTCATGGAGTCGATCCAGAGCCCCGTGAACTTCTGGAAGGTGTTGTCAAATCCGGTCAGGCCCAAGCCCTCGAACGTCTGGCCCATGACCGAGCCCGTAAACTTCTGATGAAGATAGCGCCCCCCGAAGATCATGGTGTTTTCGGAGATTCCCTCGGAAACCTCCGGCTCGCCGGGTCCCATCCAACTCTTTACCGTGGCCTTGAAGGTGCCCACGAGCTGGGCGAGGAAGGCGTGGCCCGGCCCCGGCTGGGCGGCCTTTGCATAGGCCTCCATCATGGCCTGCATCTCCTGGGAGGGCGCGGGTGGCGCTTGACCCTCCTTCTCTTGGGCGCGGGCGGGGGCCGAAACGAGGGCGGCGGCGAGGATCGCGCCGGCGGCGAAGCGGATGACCATAGGTCTCATTGGATTTCTCCTTTGGGCGGCTTGTGCCTGCTCTGTAAAACGGGAAAAACAACGCATTATTCTCCAGTCCCGGAGGCGAATTCCCCGAGGGCGCGAAAGAGAAAGTCGAAGGTCTCTCCATCCACTTGAACGCGCAAGGATGCGCCTCGGGTCACGGCGTATTCGACATAGCCGGGAACCTCACAGGAGCCGTGGCAGTCGGAGGCGTTGGACGGAGACTCGCGGCCGGAGTTCCGGTCGCGCCAGGACAGGCAGGTGCATTCGCCCAGGAGCGATTGGGCCACGGAGCCCGCCAGACGTCGGGCCAGGTCAAAATCGGCTGCCGGCTCCCCGGTCTCGATGCGCATCGTTCGCATGGGGCCCTCCAAAACAGTATGGCGCCGTTCCGCCCCGGGGCGAAAGGGCCCGTTCCACGACGGAGGGGGCCCTCCGGGGAAGAACCAGGGGGGGCTCTACGGTCAAAAAAAGGGGCCCCCGAAGGGGCCCCGTCCAGTCAGAAAGAGGAGGTAAGTTCAGGGCTTCTCGTCGGAGGAGGGGGCGGAAGACGGGGTGGTGTTCCACCAGGTCCCGCCCGGACCGTAGTAGTTGACGAGGTGGTCTGCCAGCTTCACCTCGTCGGCCGTACCGAAGAGGGAGTTGGTCCAGTCGCTGATGACGGGCGTGTCCTGCCAGATCCGGACGTTGCCCCGGTGGCACGCGGTGGCGCAGGCGTTGGGGTTGCCCGTCGCGGTGGCCGAGATCCGCGAGGTCTGGAAGGCGATGGTGTCCTCGGGCCGTGCCGGGTGGAAGCTGTGGTTCACCTGCCGGGCCATGTGGCACGAAACGCAGTTGCCCAGGCCCATATCGCGGTCTTCCATGTACGGGTGGTGGGAATGTTCCTCGGTCTTGGAGCGGATGAGCTCGAAATTCGCGTCGTAGTCCTTGATCATCTGCTTGGTCATGCCGGCGAAGTCGCCGTAACCCGCGTGGCAGGACAGGCAGAAGCTCGGGTTGTGGACGCTGGCGGGGATGTCCGTGACCCCGCTTCGGGTGATCTTGTCGCGGACCTGGGCCGGGTTGCTCGTCTCCGCATGGCTGTTGTGGCAGTCGTTGCACGCAATGCCGTGGCTGCCGGTGTAGTGCGCGCTGCTCATGTACGAATCGATGCGCTCGTACTGGTAGTTGATACCGTCCGGCCACTTGACCGCCTTGGAAAGCTGGTAACTGGAAAGGGCGGCGGGCGGGTTGCTCATGAAGTAGCCCTTATTGTTCACCTCGTCGAAGGGGAATCCCCAGACCTTGTTCGGCGTGGAGGTGACCTGCACGTGGCACTGGAGGCAGGTGGCGCTCCTCTGCTGGTTGTTGGCGATGTCCTTGGGGTTCACGATCTTGGACGGGTCGCCGCCGGCGAGGATGTGGGCCGATCCGGGACCGTGGCAGCTCTCGCAACCGATGTTGGCGAGATCGGGAAGTCCGTCACCATCCAGGTCGGGGTAGTTCGGGCTGTTCTCTGGAACCAAGGAAGCCGGGAAGGGGTTCACGACGTATTCCCCGGCGGCCGTCACCCTGGCCACCCGGACTCCCGTGATGTGGCACCCCGAGCAGTTCTTCAGGTAGTTCTGTCCCTGAAGGGGAACCAGTGCGGCGCTGGTGAGGCCTGGAGCGTACTTGGGGGTGCTCCCGGTGTACCAGTTCGACAGGTTGCTCGAATAAGCCGACCCGGACCAGGAGAAGGGTCCGAAGTAGATGGCGCTGCTAAAACCCGTGGGGCTGTCGCTCACGGGGATGCGGACCATGTACCGCTGTCCGTTCGTGGCGGACATCCCGGCCCACGTGGCCACCACCTGGAGCTGGAGTCCTCCGGGACCGAGCTGGATCCAGTAGGTGTCGTTGGCGGCGTTGTAGGAAAGGATGGGGGCATTGGGTTTGGCGGAATCCAAAGCCGAGGAGATCGCGTTGAAATCGAGCCCCTGCATGAAATCGTCCATGCCGTTCTTGTCGTAGTCGGCGAGGATGCCCTCCCCCGGCTGGAGGGAGTACATGCCCATGGGCTTGCGGAGGGCGTGAGAGTGGTTGGTGTGGCGCCACTCCACCGAATCCCCGTAGGATCCGTGACACGCCAGACAGAACTCCGAGCCCACCATGGTGCCCGCCTGGAGCTGGGCCTTCGTGTAGTACCGAAGGAGGGTCTTCTCGAGGCTCCCATCCCGCTGGGGGGGGACCTGAACGGGACCCGACGCGCCCTTGGCCCGAGAGCCGGCCAGAACGGCCACCGCGGAAGCGGCCACGACGACAGCGATCCAAATGCGGATGTGCTTCATGCAACCCTCCTTACGCTCTAGAAAACCCTGCCCTTCACCGGGTGAGGCGGTCCGGCCGGCGGTCCTGCCCCCGGTCACCTTCAACGCCTACCAAGTTACTTGGCGCAGGGGGCTTCGACAAGGTTTGCTGAGAGCGAAGCGGGCCGTGGGGGGATATCGCGCAGTTTGCCATGATGCGCTAGAGGCTTAAATTCATAGACAACTGGAATCTATGAGTAATTTAGTATAAGAAGGAAGCCTGGAGCACCAGGCGTGCCAATGCGCCATATACCCCTATTGTACCAAGTGATGTAGATGTGGAAGTCGGACCACGGGGGAGGAGCAAGAAGCCTCCCGCGGCGAAAGGGGGAGCCCCGGTTTTCCCTATTCGTCGAACAGCACCGCGCTTCGGTTCGAGCCGTGAACCGCCGTGTGGCAGTTCAGGCAGTTCCGATACCGAGGGCGTGCCAGGTTGTGAAAGGAGGGGACGCGGGTGTGGCACTCCAGACAAAGGTCTGCGGCTTGGCGGCGAAGGAGGAGCCGGGGGTTCGCGGACCCGTGGGGGGTGTGGCAGGAAAGACAGGCGGAGAGGCGCTGGGGCGGATGCGGAAAGACGAAGGGTCCGGCCTTCTCCGAATGGCAATCGAGGCAGACGCCTCCGTCCTGACCCTGGGTCAGGCGTCCCCGTGCCGACAGCCCGTGGACGTCGTGGCAAGCCGTGCAGTCCATAGCCCCGGGACCCTCTCGGTGAGCGTACGGGAGCCGGAAGGCCGCCGCCTCGGCCCGGTGGCAGGAGGCGCACAATTCCCTGGGCGAGGCGGAGAGGAGGGGCTCGGCGGCCGCTGGTTTCATGTGTCCTGCGGCGTGGCAGTCCGAGCAGGCGATGCCCGTCCTCTCGTGGCCGGGTGTCGCGAGGGCTACGGACCCCAGCCGGTCCCCGTGGCAGGTCAGGCAGGCGGACGGACCGGGAACCCTGCGAACGTTCTCGGCGGAAGGTTCTTCGAGGTGGGCGGGCGTGGGACGGTGGCAGGCGGCGCAGGCCGAGGCCAGGACTTCCGGAGAGCGCGCCGCCATGGCGGCGCCGTGGGCCGTCCCCGCAAAGGCCTGGGTGACTTCTTCATGACAGGCGGCGCAGTCCTCCAGGGAGGGCGCTTTCTCCTGGGCCGCGGAGAATCTCGCCGCCAGGACGGCGGCCACCAGTCCGATCAGCCAGGCGAAACGAAGGGCCTTCATCAGAACCTCCACCCGAAGACGATGCCGTACCGAGTAACCTGGAAATCATCCTGAGAACTCCGGTCCTCATCGTACTCGCGCCGCTGAGCGAACACCGAAACGCGCGTGCCCTTGGGGCCTTGGACGGTGGCGCGCGCGTCGCCGATCCACGACGAGGACGGCCAGGTGTGCCCCGAATCCTTCACGCGGAGGATGGAGCCGTCCAGGGAGAGCCTGCCGACGGTAAAGTAGCCGCGAAGACCGACGGTCCAAAGGCCCAGGTCGTAGATCGAAAGGTCGGCCGCGCGGTCGGGCAGGACAATGTCGGTCCGAGAGCGGAGTCGGTTGCGATCCACTTCCAGAGCCACCCCTCCCCGGCCCTTGGGGTCGTCCCAGGCCACCGAGGCCCCGAAAGCGTCGCTCCGACCGTCGAGTCCGCTTTGAGAGGCGGGGGCATCGGTCCGTTCGAAGCGTCCGTGGAGGGAGAAGGACCATCCGCTGTCGAGCCTGGACCGCAGGCGCAGGGTGAGGCGGTCCACCGTTTCGGGGTCGACCCTCAAGACGTACCGCTCGAAGGTGCCTCGCTCGTATTCGCCGCTCAGGGTCAGCCGTCGGCCGGCGCGCCAGGAAGCCCCCAGGCGGTATCCCGATGAATCCCGGTCCGCCGAGCGAAGGCCGCCGTCGGTCGTGCGCCTCCAATCCACGGCTCTGCTTCCGCCGAAAACCGCCCCCCAGGCTCCGAACCGACGTCCTTCATAGGCGGCCTCCAGGGACGCGGAGCGATCCGTCACGTCGAAGAACCCCCGCTCGTCCACGGGAACCGAAAAGTCCAGGCCGGGGATTCCGGGAAAGCCCACGTGAAGGAGCGACCGTCCGACCAGGTCCGAATCGGACTGGGACTTCCGGTAAGCCCCCCGAAGGCGAAGGGACCAGGCGTCGGTCAGCCGGTAGGCGGCCCGTAGGTCGCCCGCGAGGGTGTCCTGGGAAGCCGACCCCACGAGCTCGTCGAGGTAGGCGATCTGGCCCGTGGAGCCGCCGGCGATGTCGAAGGTCCGCCAGGTTGAGCCGGCCGCGTCCAGATCCGAACGACTGTACAGGAAGGTCCCCGCCACGTCCCACCGATCATTGCGGTAGAAGGCGCCGAGCCGGGAAGTGGGAACGTCGATCTCGTCCTTGCGGGAGGTCTCCAGCCGGGAGAGGAGGTCGGGGTCCGTGCCCGAAAGATCCCGCCCGCCCAGAGGGCGCCACCGGTTCTCCCGCTCGAAGGCGCCCAGACTCTGCTCGAAAAAGAGGCGCACGGGAAGGGTCCGGGTCTCCACGCGCAGGGTGACTTCCCGGTAGGATTCATCGAGGTCCACCCGCATCGGATAGAGCTCGTTGAGTCCGTACAAAACCCGGTCCACCTGCCCGTCCCGCTTCGAGTGGCGTAGCCCCAGCGCGATCCGGGCTGCATTCCAGCCGTCGTAGACCGCCTCGGCGCTCCATCGCTCGATCGTCCACCGGTCCGCCCGATGGTCCTCGGGCGGCTCCATGAGGGAAAAGACCGAGGCGCGACCGTCGTATCCCAGGTTGAATCGCCACGTGCGGGCCGGGGCAAAGACAAGCCTCGCATGGTGGTCCGGCTCCGGGTCACCCAGGCTCCAGGCCTTCAGGGAGAAGCGGGGCGCGGCCCCGGGAGCGGGGCGCCATTCAAGAAGGAGGTTCTCCAGGAAAGCTCCCTCTCCCTGGTTGTACTGGGTTGAAAAGCTCGAGAGGCTGCCCCCCTCGTTGAGCCACGCGTGGCCCGCCGCCACATCGCCCGAGAACCCCTGGGCGGCCACCCGCGAAGCCCCCAGCAGGAGGGCGGCCAGGCCCAAGCCAACGCCAAGACGGTCTTTTTTGCCCACGCCACACTCCTTAATGCCGTCGCCGAGACATCGGCTTACACCTAGTATGACAGTATGCTTAACCGGCTTCCTCTGGAAATGCAACCCGCCGTCGCGACTGGGGCATTTCCCCAAACAAGGTGGCCTCGAAAGAAAGGGGTCGTGCCATCCAACCCGAAGATCAAGTCCCTTTGCTTGACGGAGTGGGCTCCATATGAATTGCGCCATTTGCCCCTTTTCGCACGGTGCGCCCCCCCTCCTTTGGGGTACCCACCCCCCCGATGGGGAATGAGGTCCTTCGAAATACAATATGGGGCACCTTGCCCTGACCGGGCCATGCATGAAGCCAGCACATCCCCCACGCGGCGAGTTTTGATGGCGTGGGCGGGAATGGCCTGGAGCTTCCAGCCGGGTCTTGCTTCGAAGCAGCCCCGGCGGGTGGCCCTTCGAAAGACGACCGGATGGCCGCCCTTCGAATCCCTCTCCAAAACCGTCCTGTGCGGGATGCCTTCGAAGAAGCCCTCTGGCGGAGGACCCCTTGAAGGTTGGATTCCTTTCGAGCCCCGCTAGGAGCCTCGCTCGCGTCGGAGTCCGCTCGCTGCGTTCCAAGCGGGGCTGCGAAAGCCGGCCCAAGGAATCCT